>VFSW01011949.1_pt1 | contig 12156 bp, 11 predicted proteins | sample 5358111 | NCBI WGS metagenome assembly VFSW01 (sample SAMN11554181, study PRJNA540505) | mine drainage metagenome | isolation source: sediment from site ElyBrook_90M | place: USA: Ely Copper Mine, Vershire, VT | collected 2017
CGCGTTGGGGTTCGCCCTGGTCTCGCTCGCCTGTGGCGGAGGCTCCTCGGCGGTTTCGTCCATCCAGTGGCTCGGGGTGGACACCACCCGCGCCCTGGCCGTGGGCAGCCAGATCCCCGTCAGCCTCGCGATCGCCACCGACGGCGGAGCGGTCACCTACGCCGTGAGCTCGTCCGCGCCTTCGGTGGTCAGCGCGCAGGACCTCGGGAACCAGCAGCTCGTGCTGCAGGTCCTCTCCGCGGGGACCGCCACCCTGCAGGTCGCGAGCAACTTCGGCGCAGGCGCGCTGCCGGTGATCGCCGCCAACCCCGCCAGCGTGACCTTCTCCATCCGCGGCCACCTCCCCGCCAAGCTGGATACCGCGCTGCCGCCCGCGCGGTGCGCGCAGGCGGTCAAGGCCTGTGCCGGGTTCGCGATGGTGGCCGGGGGCAGCGAGGTCATCGAGGCCCAGGTGCTCGATGCCAACAACGCCGCGCTGAGCTCCTGGGGGCTGGTGACCGCGCGGCCGCCCGCGGCGCTCCGGGTCACCAAGAGCGAGCCCGAGCTCTTCACCCTCACCTCGCCGTCGGTGACCCCCGCGACCGGCTACGACACGTTCGTCGCCGGCCTGACCGAGCTCGACGGCGGGGCCACCCAGTTCCCGGTGGCCTTCGTCGACTCCGCCCTGACCCCGGCGCTGCAGCACAGCGCCGACCACACGCTCGTGGCCGCGCTGGGCCTCACGGCCGACGGGCGCGAGGTGCTCGGCCTCGGCGACTGGCAGTTCACGTGCCAACCCGCGAGCGCGTGCACCACCAACCAGCTCTCGTTGAGCGCGGCCCAGATCCAGCTCGCCCCGGGGACCAGCGCCGCCACGGTCACCGCGGCCGTCGCCGCCGCCCCGGGGTCGTCCCAAACCCTCACCGCGACCCTCCAGCTCCCATGAACCCTCCGCTCTGCTCGCTGCTGGCCCTGGCCCTCCTCTCCGCCCCTCCGGCGCTCGCCGCGAGCGAGGAGCCGCCGGGGCTGGAAGGGGAGCTCGGGGTCGCCGTGACGAGCTGGGACGCGTGCGAGGACGCGAAGACCCACGGCCGCTACTTCCTCGGGCGCTACGCCCACAAGCAGGCGGTGATCGAGGTGGCGAGCGGGAGCACCGCCGCGCTGACCCGGCTCTGGACCAAGGCCAAGCCCGGCGGGCTCGCGCTGACCTGGCCCGGGGGGCGCCTGGGGGTGCGCCACGTCGAACTCAAGGAGGGCAAGAGCGCCGTCGAAGCCACCAGCGTCGCCGCCGCGGGCCGGCTGTTCATCTGGGAGGCCATCAACGGCTGGGGGAACAACCTGGGGCAGATCACCGGGGTCGAGCTGGCGAAGAGCCTCTGCGACGCCTCCACGCTGGTGGTGTACGTGACGCTGAAGGTCGACCTGCCGGGCGAAGGGTACCTGATCGCGTCGATCCTGCCGCCCGACGAGGCCACCGACCCCATGCCCACCTCCGCGGATCCCCCGCGCGCGGTGGTCGCGCAGCTGTACGCCGAGATGCTGCAGCGGCTGCACGCGGCGCTGAAGATCCAGAAGCTCGCGCCCGCCGACGTGACCCTGGCCCTGTACCCCGGCCACTTCACGGGCGAGGCGCTGGAGTACCTCGTGTCGATGCGCGGGCAGACCCGGGTCGACGAGCGGTTCAGCCTGGTGTGCCGCGCCGACGAGACCGGCAAGACCACCCGGGTGATCGACAAGCAGGAGGGGGGCGCCGGCGGCCTCGCGGTGGGCGTGGCCGCGCTCGCCGACGGGAAGACCGAGGACGTGATCTACGAGCTGAGCACGATGGAGGGCAGCAGCGCCGCCCTCTGGTCGCTCAAGCAGGGGAAGCTCACGCCCCTCGTGCGGACCACGCCCGTCGGGGAGTAGGGCGGCCCGACGGGGCAGCGCAGGCAACCGGCGCCGGCCTTCGACCCGTTCTGGCACCGTTCTGGTGACCGCTGTAACCGATCCGTCACCCGCGCTCTGGCAAGATGCGCGTCGGTGGTGCTCCGACCATTCGGGGCGACACCGACTTCCGCCCCACGAGGGGGCTTGACCATCGAGGAGCTGCACCCATGAAGAGACGTGCCCTTTTGACCGCGTGCGCCCTGGCGCTCGCTGCCTGCGCCACCGCTTGCTGCACCCAGCCCGCCTCCGGCACGACCGACGGCGGCAAGAGCAGCAGCACCTCCAGCGGGAGCACCACCTCAAGCGGGAGCACCACCTCCAGCGGCGGCGGCACGACGAGCACGACGAGCGGGGGGGCCACCAGCGGCGCAAGCACGACGAGCGGCACGAGCGGCCAGGGCGGCAGCACCGGCGGCGTCTCGGGCGGCACGATCAAGACCCTGCTCGTCGACAACGACACGCAGTCCGCCTTCGGCAACCCGGACACCTCATTGACCTTCTTCGAGGGCTGGCTCACGGCGGCCGGCATCGGCTTCGACGTCTACCAGGAGCCGCCCGACGGCTCGGACCCGACCGACCTGAACCCGGCCGATCCCCAGCTCACCGGGATCGACACCATCGTCTTCTTCACCGGCTCCTACGCCGGCGGCAGTCCGTTGACGGTCAGCGCGGCCCAGCAGACGACGCTTCAGGCCTGGCTCAACGAGGGCGGCAAGACTCTGCTGCTCTTCTCGCCGGGCACGCCCTCGTCCATCGGCCAGAACAGCTGGCGGACGGCCGAGACCAACGCGTTCCTGACCCAGGACTGCGGCTTCCAGCTGGACCTCATGGACCCGTCCTCATGGAGCTCGCTGGGGGCGCAAGAGGTCCCCGTCTCGAAGACCGCTTCGACCCTCATCACCGGCTCCTCGACCGTCCCGGCCTTCAGCGGCAAGCAGTGGACCGCCGTGAACAACAAGCAGGTCGCCAATCGGTACTTCTACAACGCGGTCGTCCAGCCGGTGGGCAGCAACGTGGACGTCCTCGCCACGATCCAGGCCGATCCCGCCTCCGCGGGCGCCAACTCGACCTTCCCCGTCGCCATCGGTCACAAGAACGTCGGCACCGCCGGAACCTCCAAGGTCGTGTACGTCGGCCTCCCGGTCGAGGACCTCTCGAGCCTCTTCCAGGGCCAGAACGACCCGTGCGACTTCATGAACGCCCTTCAGTCGTACGCCGGGCTGGGCGGGACCGCGGGCAACTGCGGCCTCACCGTCCCGACCGGCAGCGCCGCTTCGCCGACACTCCTCGTCGACAACGACACGGAGTCGGCGTTCGGCGCCACCGACGTCTCGCTCCCGATCTTCCAGGGCTGGCTCACGGCGGCGGGCGGCGCCTGCGCGACGTACCAGGAGCCCCCCGGCACGCCCCCGCCCCCGCTGGATTTCACCGATGTGGATCCGAGCGCTCCCGAGCTCGCGGGGCTCGACACCATCGTCTGGTTCACCGGCTCCAACTGGGGGGATGGCATCCCGACGGTCTCTTACCCGCAGCAGGCCTTGCTCGCCCACTGGCTCGACGAAGGCGGCAAGCTCCTCGTGCTCTTCTCCCCCGGGCTCTCCTCCGACGTCGGCCAGAACAGCTGGCAGACGGCCGAGGACAATCTCTTCCTGAGCCAGTACGCGGGCTTCTCGCTGGACCAGGAGAGCCCGCCGGTCTGGGTGCCCGGCTCGCCCGGCAGCGACACCCCGGTCGACCAGCTCCTGTCCGAGGTCGTGACCGGCTCGACGGCCCTCCCGGCCTTCAACGGCAAGCAGTGGACGGTGGTGAACAACAACCAGAACAGCGGCGTGGTCGTGCGATTCCTCAGCACGATCGTCCAGCCGGTCGCGAGCAACGTCGACGTGCTCGCCACCATCCAGGCCGATCCGACGAGCTCCGGCGCCAACTCGACCTTCCCCGTCGCCCTCGCCCACAAGAACGTGGGGGCCAAGGGCACCTCGACCGTGATCTACGTCGGCATCACCGTGGAGAACATCTCCGGCACCATCCCGGGCTTCAACACGCAGGGGGACTTCCTCGCCGCCCTCCGGAGCTACGCCTCGGTGCCGTGACCACGAGCGGCCGCAGTCCACGGGCCCAGGAGAGCTTCAGCCCGCGGACTCCCCGTCCCGCAGCGCCCGCTCGACGGTGGGCACGTCGAGACTCAGCTCGCGCGCGCGGGTGAACGCGGCGAGCAAGGCGGGGCGCAGCGCGCTCGGGAGGACTCCGCTCGCGTCCGCGGCCGCGCAGACCAGGCTGTCCACGAGGTGGCGCACGTTCTGGACGGAATAGGACGGCACCGTCGGGCCCGCGGCGACCGGCGCGCGCGGCGGCGCCTCGAGCCCCAGGTCCACCAAGGTCCTTCCGGTGGCGGCGGCCACCCGCGCGGCCATCTCGGGGTACTTGGGGTGGAGCGCGGCCGCGATCTTCTCCAGATCGAGCGAGCTGACGCTCGAGCTGCCCGAGTCCCAGCGCTGCACGGTGCGCCTCGAGACGCCCGCGAGCGCGGCGAGCTCCTGCTGCCCCCCGTGGATCAGGCTGCGGACCTCGAACAACAGCGCTTTCACCGACTCTCGCATGATCGCGATCCCCTTCGTCAGGCTGAGAAGGCGCCGCTTCACCGTGCGGAGGCGCCGCTTCACCGTGCGGAGGCGCTCCCTCACGTTGTCGTGGCGGCTTGCTTCCTTGATCAGGCGCCAAGATAGCGTGAGAAATCAGGACGTCAAGCTCACGTGGCGCTTCTTGTTCGCGAGGTGTCCGCTCGACAGACTGAATGAGCGACTAACGTCCGCGATCAGGCGCCAGGTGACCGATGATTGCCGCCACGACAAGGTTAGATGGCGCCGCCTCAGGGAAACGAGGTGCTCCGTAACCCTGAAAAAGCGACTCCACAGGGAGACGCCGCCCTGCTTCACCGTAGGCTGGCGCTCTCTCACGCTCAATGAGCGCCACGCGACGCTGACGAGGCGGCCAATTTAGCCGAGCGCCAGATCAGAGATCCTCACGCGGCGCTTTCACACCGCGACGAGGCGCCAGTTGAGCAAGCTAAGCACCGCCTTCAAGGTGAGGAGCGGGGTTCAGTACTCGTCGACATGCTCAGCGACGATGAGCTTCAGCATGGTCTGATAACCAATGCCCCGATGCGCGGCCTTCTTCCTCAGCTTCGCCACCAGCTCGGGCGAAAGCACAATCGACGTCGGCCGCGACTTGGTTCGGCGCAAGACCTTCACTGTTCCAGACGCGCGGAGGTCAGCGCCCAGGTCGCGGCTCTCGAACTCGGCCAGCTGGGGGTCGACCTTCGCCCGGTGCGTCTTTTCAGCCTTCGCCAGTTGCCTCCGCATAGAGCCTCCGTTCGCCGCGCCGCAGCGGCCGGCAAGAGATCGGGCGGAGTGCCTCTCCCCGCCGGGTGAAGATGAGCGCCAACCCGCGCCCGGACGCATCCCGACCCAGCGCCAGCCATCGGGCTTCGGCGTGCATGGGTTCGATGATCCGCCCGGCGAACACCACCACCTCGGCAGCGACCAGAGCTTCCACGTCGGCGCAGGTCACCCGATGCTTGGTCAACTTTTCCACATTGCCAGCGTCCCAGTCGAAGTCACCTGGCTTGCCTGCCAATCCGGCGAACCACCCTTCGGCCTCCGGGTCGGGGATGAGCCTCACCAGAAGCGATCATAGCCATCGCAGAACCAGGGCGCAAACGCGGCCGACCCCAAAGGCTCTGACACGCTCGCCTTCAGCGCCTCACCTCGCGGGCCTCCTCCGCGCGGCGCATGAAGAGGTCCTCCAGGTTCTCGCGCACGACGTTGAGCGCCTCCACCCGCGCGCCGAGCGGGACCACCTCGGCCACGAACTGGTTCGCCTCGTCGAGCGTCGGGAACTGCGCGAGCAGCGCGCCGTCGCGCTCCCGCACCGCGCGCTCCTTGCGGAGCTTGTCGGCGGCCGCCGCGGGCAGCCCCAGCACCGCGACCTCGACCGAGCGCACCCGGTTCGAGAGCAGCTCCGCGAGCTTGCCCTGATCGGTGAGCCGGCCCTTGGAGAGCAGAGCCACGCGGTCGCAGATCATCTCCACGTCCGGCAGGATGTGGGTCGAGAAGAACACCGTGCGCCCCTCGTCGCGCAGCTTGAAGATCAGGTCGCGCACGTCCTTGCGGCCGATGGGATCGAGCCCGCTCATCGGCTCGTCGAGGATCACCAGCGCCGGGTCCCCCATCAGCGCCTGGGCGAGCCCGAGCCGCTGCACCATCCCCTTCGAGTACTTGCGGATGGTGAGGTCGTGGGCGTGGCTCAGCCCGACGAGCTCGAGGAGGCGTTCAGCCCTCGTCCGGATCAATGCCGACGACAGCCCGTGCAGCCTACCAATCACACGCATGAACTCAACCGGCGTGAGGAAGTCGTAGAGCGCCGGGTTCTCTGGCAGGTAACCGAGCCTGGCCCGGCTCGCCCGCGAACCCGCGGGGTGCCCTCCGATCGTCGCGTGGCCCGCGGTGGCCCGGATCAACCCGATGAACAGCTTGATCGTGGTGCTCTTGCCAGCGCCATTGGGCCCCACGAGCCCGAAGACCTCCCCGGACTGGACCTGCATGCTCAGATCGGCGAGCGCGTGAATCGATCGACGCCCCACGCCGAGCGGGTAGGTCTTGCTCAAACCAACGGCCTCGAGGACGGGCTCAGACATGACTCACTTCAGATCTCGACGGGAGAAGATCACGCCCCCCAACCACACGTAGAAGGCGACATAAGCCAAGGTGGAGGCCACCGCCATGCGGACCGTGGCTCCGGCCACGGCGAGGTCGGCGCTGGCCGCGCCCTTGAAGTCGAACTGGGCCAGGTTGGGGAGCACCAGCGCCAGCGCGTGGCCGATGAGGCGCGAGGACTCGGCGTGCGAGGCTTGCGCGAAGTAGTCCAGGTTCCACGTGAAGCGCGCAATGACCGCGAAGGAGACCGAGAAGATCGCCGCTGCCAGGCTGGAGGAGAAGCACGAGAATACCAGCGCAAGCGCGGCGACCGTGATGGCCTCCAGCCCGAGCCCGAGCCAGGCCTGGTAGAAGCCGAGCGAGGGGTGGGCGTGAATCTCGATCATCAGGAGCTGCGCCATGAGGGCCATGCCCCCGAGCGTCGCGGCGAGGATGAGGGCCAGCCCCAGGAATCGTCCGCACACGATGCTCCAGCGCGAGATGGGCGCGGCCAGGATCGGATAGATGCTGCGCCGCTCAATGTCCGAGGAGATGAGCGTGGCCCCCAGGATCGCGGCGAGCAGATCCGCCACGAGATTGGCGCCGCCCAGCGCGACGTCGGTCACGATCCGTTGCCACTGGCCGATCGTGAGCTGAGTGAGGGGCAAGGAGAGCAACACCAAGGCCACGCCGAAGATGGCCAGCACGTAGAAGAACTTGCGTCGAACCAGCTCCCGCGCCGTCAGGAGTGCCAAAGACAACGTCGCATGCATTCCGTCTTTCACCTCGCAGCCAGGTTACCAGGCTAGTCAATGGCCGGCTCAGTCAAATGTCCACCTGGCGAGATGTGCAGCCGAAGCAGTTGATCCTCATCCGTCGCGGTGACGGCCCCCTTGACCCCAAGCCGAATCGACCCGCCGATTGGGTCCCGCGGCTCGCGCTCCAGGAACCCGGTCGCGACGAGTTCCAGAACGCTCCTCGGATAGCGCCCTTGGGCGCGAAGGAACTGCTGGACCGCCTCCCGCGTCCGCCGCAGATCGATCTCTAGCTGCAGCTGTCGGATGCGCGCCCGTAGCTCCTCCCTCGCATACTCGCTCACTTCACCGGCGAGGTGCGTCCGGGCGAACGCTACCGCGTTTTCCAGTTCCCCCTCCTGGCCGTAGAGCCGCGTCGCGAGGGACCCGAGGTAGCGCGGGGCCCGTGGGCGAATAGAGGCCTCGGAGATGGCAGCGGCCGCGTCGAGGTAGCGATCCGTGAAAGTGTACTCGAGGTAGCCCAGCTCGAACGGGATGCGCCATTCGTCCGTGCAGTGGCCATCGGCGGCCTGAAGGAGCCGCAAGGCCGCCTTGGTGTTGGTCCACGTTCCGTCCGGGCGGCGGTAGGGGACGGCCTCACCGGCGAAGACATATTGATAGCAGAAATCGGGATCTAGGCCGCGTACGACATCGAGATAGCTCGGAAGCTCGCGGTAGTCGTGGATCCTGTTTTGATCGGTGCCGAAATATTGGATGGCCCCGAGCCAATAGAGGTCCGAGACGAGCGGGAGCTCCCCGGCAGCGAGGACCCGAATGGATTCGGTCGGCAGGAGCTGGCCCCGTCCGCCGAAGAACTCCCCCGATTCGGCAACCAGGGTCGCACGGTTCAAGAGCACCATAACGACGCAGCCCAAGGCTCCACCGAGGAAGACGGCGACGGACCTGAGTGACGGGGAGGACCGAGCGGTTGCCATCGAGAGCTCCTGTGAACCCGAACGACAATACGACACATCGACCACGGAACCGGGTGTTTTGAACGTTCTGCCGTCGAAGACGGCTACTGGTTCGCGTCGTTCACGGTGTTGAACGGCTCGCCGCCACCGAAGTTGCCCGTCGGGCCGACGCCGCTCACCGAGGCGATCACCCATTCGTCGTTGGTCGGGTCGGCGTCGATGTTACCCTGCGCCGAGGCCACAAACTCGCACTGGCCCGCGGCGCAGTTCGCCGCGGCCTCGACGAGTCCGATGGCCACGGGGACGAGGCCGCCCACCACGTTGGGGGTAAAGGTCACGCCCACGAGCGGGGAAAACGTGTAGGGGACGAAGGGAGGCCCCCACTTGAAAGCATCCGATCCGACGCCCTCGTAAAGACTCAGATCGGCGATGCCCGTAGCCGAGAGCGCGCCGCAATCCGTCGGTATACCGCCGGCAGGCAGGGGCGTGCCGCCGCTAAGATCGAGAAGCTTACTGTTTGAGGCCGTGGCGTTGTACTGGTACCGGTTGTTGCGCTCGGGGGCGAAACCGACGGCGTCAAGCTCGGTGCAATAGACTCCCTTGTCGCCATAGTATGCTTTCTGACCGGTGAAAAAAGCCTTCAGGTTGGTCTTGGCTTCGCTCTGGCGCGAGCGGGCCTGGAGCCTGATGAAGTTGGGGATGGCGATCGCGGCAAGGAGGCCGATGATGGCCACCACGACCATGAGCTCGATCAGCGTGAAGCCGGCGCTCGGTCGCGTCATGGCTGCGCTGCTCCTTTCCTCAAAAAAAGACGGACTGGAACGCCTCTCGCCTTGGAGGTGCGTTCCAGTCCGCTCACAGATCCGGCTAAGTGGACTGCTGGGACGCAACCACTACTGGTTCACGTCGTTGATGGTATTGATCGGCTCGCCCCCGGCGAAGTTGCCGATCGTGGTACCTGTCCCGCTGGTGGAGGCAATGACCCACTCGTCATTGGTGGCGTCATTGTCGATGTTGCCCTGCGCGGACGCCACGAACTCACACTGGCCGGCCGCGCAGTTGGCGGCGGCTTCTTTGATGCCCACCGTCGTCGGGACGAGGCCGCCGGTCACGTTGGGCGTAAACGTGATGCCGGTCAGCGCGGAGAAGGTATACGCCGCCGAGGGGGCGCCCCACTTGAAGACATCTGCGCCGATACCTTCGTACAGGTTCGCATCGACGATGCCGCCAGCCGAGAGGGCGCCACAATCCGTCGGTGCGCCTCCGGGAGGCACTGGCGTGCCGGTGGTGAGCGCGAGAAGCTTACCGTCTGAGGCGGTTCCATTATACTGATAGCGATTGTTGCGCTCGGGAGCAAAGCCGACGGCGTCGAGCTCGGTGCAATACACGCCCTTGTCACCGTAGTACGCCTTCTGGGCGGTGAAATACGCCTTGAGGTTCGCCTTCGCCTCACTCTGGCGCGAACGGGCCTGGAACTTGATAAAGTTCGGGATGGCGAGCGCCGCGAGGAGGCCGATGATGGCGACCACGATCATGAGCTCGATCAGCGTGAAGCCTGCTTTGAGTTTTTGCATGTTACCGTGCTCCTTGAGAGAGGGGACTGCCCGACTACAAAGCAAGGACAATGCCATGGGCAGATCGCTGATACTACATGAAAATGTGGGCGGGTCAGGCGACTAGGGTGTGCGAATTGTCACGCCAGGGTGACGCGTTTTGTCAGTCGGGCTTCCGCTCGATTGTGGCCCGCGGTACGTCGGTCTCGCCATCGCCGAGGCCAAGCTTCTCCAAGCGATACCGAAAAGAACGAAAGGTCATCCCCAGAAGCTTAGCGGCCGCCACCTTCACGCCGGCGCTGCGGGCCAGCGCCGCGGTGAGGTAGGCTCGCTCGACGCGGATGAGCTCGGCGTCGAGGTCGACCCCCTGCTCCGGCAAGAGCACGTCTCCGAGCGACCCGGCGCCTCGCCCGGGCGCGGGGAAGGCGTCCGCGACCAGCACATCCCCCTCCGCGAAGGCCGTGGCCCGTGCGATGAGGTTCTCGAGCTCGCGGACGTTGCCGGGGTAGTCGTAGGCCTCGAGCCGGAGCGCGGCCTCCTTGGCGAGCACCCACGGGGCCCGACCGCGCTCCTCCGCGGCCCGCTTCAGGAACTGCTCGGCGAGGGGCAGGATGTCCTCGCGCCGCTCCCTCAGCGAGGGCACCTTGATGTGGATGACATTGAGCCGGTAGAACAGGTCCTCGCGAAAGCGGCCGGCCTCGACCTCCTCCGCGAGATCGCGGTTGGTGGCGGCGATGAGCCGCGCCTGGACATCGAAGTCCTGCGTGCTCCCCACCGGCCGGGCCTTGCGCTCCTGGATCACGCGCAGCAGCTTGACCTGCGTCTCCTTGGGCAACTCCCCGATCTCGTCCAGGAACAGCGTCCCCTCCCGCGCGGCGGCCAGGAGCCCCTCCCGGCTGCGATCGGCGCCGGTGAAGGCCCCCTTGGTGTGGCCGAAGAGCTCGCTCTCGATGAGCCCCTCGGGGATCGCGCCGCAGTTGATGGCCAGAAACGGCGCGTCGCGGCGCGGGCCCCGCTGGTGGATCTCGCGTGCGACCACCTCCTTGCCCACGCCGCTCTCGCCGGTGATCAGGACGTTGGCCCGGATGGGGGCCACCTTGTCGATGAGCTTGAGGATCTCGGCGAGGGCCTCGCTCTTGCCCACGAGTAGCCCGCTCTTGGGCCGCTCGCCGAGCTCGCTGCGCAGCCGGGCGTTCTCTTGCACGAGGAGCCGGCGCTCCAAGGCCCGCTCGATGAGGATCCGCAGCTCGTCCAGGTTGAAGGGCTTCTGGACATAGTCGTAGGCGCCGGAGCGCATGGCCTGGACCGCGGTCTCGACGGTCGAGAAGGCGGTCATCACGATCACCTCGGTGCGCCCCTTCAGCGGCCGGACCTCCTCGAGCATCTTGAGCCCCGAGTCCTTGCCGAGCCGGAGATCGGTCAAGACCAGATCGAAGGCGCGGCCCCGCACGAGCACGACCGCGTCCCCGAGCGTGCTCGCGCAGGTGACCTCGTGGCCGAGCCGCCCGAGGTACACCTCGAGCATCTCGCGGATGGAGCGCTCGTCGTCGACTACGAGGATCGTGGCCATGGTGTCGTCCCAGCCCGCCGCCCTGGGTCGCTGGTGGCAGCGAGCCCGTGGGCAGCTACCTCGCCGAGCGCCGCGCGGGAAACTGTTCGAAGGGCGCCGGCCGGGGACCGGACGCCACCAGGGAGACTCATTGGGCGGCGCCGAGAAGCCCAGCCGACTGCGACGCGCTCCGCCGCCGTCGAACAAGCTCCGAGAGGAGCGAATCGCACGCAGAGCCGCGGGTCATCGTCCTCCCCAGGTGACCCGCGCCACCTCTCTGGTGAGCACCATGCCGTCATTATGCCTGGCAGAGTGACGGAGTGCTATCCACCCACGCGTGAGGTGACTTCACTCCCCCCGCCGGGCAGGCTCACCACGAACCGGGCTCCGCGCTCGCTCGGCTCGAGGCCGAGGGTTCCTCCGTGGGCGCCCACGATGCGAGCCACGAGCGCCAGCCCCAGCCCGGTGCCCTTCTCCTTGGTGGTGAAGAAGGGCTCGAAGATGCGCTCGCGGAGCTCGGGGGGGACTCCCGGCCCGTCGTCCTCGACCTCCACCCGAGCGCCCAGCCCAGGGAGCGCCCGGACCCGCAGGGTGATGCGGCCCGTCGCCGCGGTGGCTTCGAGCGCGTTGCGCAGGAGGTTCCAGAGCACCTGCCGCAGCTGGCTCGCGTCGAACTCGGCCGCGGCGGGGGGGCGCGCGCCCCCCCCCGGGGGGGGGGCCCCCCGCGCCCGCGGGGGGGAGGGG
>VFSW01011950.1_pt1 | contig 12156 bp, 10 predicted proteins | sample 5358111 | NCBI WGS metagenome assembly VFSW01 (sample SAMN11554181, study PRJNA540505) | mine drainage metagenome | isolation source: sediment from site ElyBrook_90M | place: USA: Ely Copper Mine, Vershire, VT | collected 2017
ACAGTTGAAGAATCAGGATCCGCTCAATCCGATGGATAACGCCCAGATGACCTCACAAATGGCGCAGATCAATACGGTGAGCGGTATCAATCAGTTGAATACCACGTTGCAGGCGCTGAGCGCCAGCATGACGCCGAACCAGACCGTGCAGGCGGCCGGCATGATCGGTCATGGCGCACTGGTGCCGGGTAACGGCGTGGATTTGGTTTCAGGCAGTGCAGGCATGGGCGGGTTTTCGTTGCCCAGCCCATCAGATACCACTACGGTGTCGATTTACGATAGTACGGGTGCGCTGGTGAATACCTTGAGTCTGGGTGCGCAACCGGCCGGGGTTGGAGACTGGCAGTGGAATGGCACGGATAGTACAGGGTCAGCAGCCCCTGCCGGCAGCTACACTTTCAAGGTAAACGCGACGTTGGCAGGGAATACCCTGGCGGCAAGCACCTTGCAATACGGTCTGGTAAATAGTGTGACTCAGGGGGCGACAGGCTTGTCCCTGAGCATCGGTTCGTTGCACAACATCGCGCTGAATCAGGTTCAGCAAATTCTTTAAAGCCGGGGGAGATCATGAGTTTTGAACAAGGTTTGAGCGGACTGAATGCCGCAAACAGTAATCTGAGTGCCATCGGTAATAATGTGGCCAACGCCAATACGGTCGGCTTCAAACAGTCACAGGCGCAATTTGCCGACATGTTTGCAAACTCCATATCAGGTGCCGGTGGGGTGGCAGGGCAAGTCGGCTCCGGGGTGAGTGTTTCGGCCATTGCGCAGCAGTTTACCCAGGGCAATATCACCGCGACCAGCAATCCCATGGATACGGCTATCAGTGGCCAGGGATTTTTTCAGATGACCAATACCGCGGGAGCTACCGTATATAGCCGCAACGGACAGTTCAGTCTGGATAAAAACGGCTTTATGGTCAATGCGCAGGGAGAAAAGGTCAACGGATACATGCCGAATTCGGCCGGTGCGATAATTACAGGTTCAGTTGTACCGCTACAGATCAATTCGGCAAATATGAAGGCCAACCCGTCGACAACTGCAACCGTTGGCGTGAACCTGAATTCGGCTGCCGCAGTGCCGTTCACGGCGACATTCAGTCCATCCGACCCGACTTCCTATACTAATTCCACTTCCATGTCGGTGATCGACAGTCAGGGTAATACACATGTAGGAACGATGTATTTTGCCAGGCAGCCGCTTGCAGTTGCGGCACTCGGGAATGCTAGCATTGCCACGACCGGTGTGATGACTTTAACGGGTTCGACAGCGGGCTTGTCTGTGGGTAATACGATCACTGTGTCGGGTGTGACTTACACGGTAGGAAGCATCACCAGTGGTAACACTCTGACCGTCACGCCAATTCCGGGTGCGGCTGTGCCGGCTGCAGCGCCGACAGCAACGAATGCGCCTACGAATACCTGGAATGCCTACCTGACAGTGGATGGAGCCTCTGTGCCGCCAATAATTCTGCCGGCAGCAGCTACGGTGCTGACCACGCTGACTTTTGATACGTCGGGTATATTGACATCACCGACTGCGGCGGTGCCATCTGCCTCGTTTTATCCGAGTGGCGCCACAGCGGCCCAGACAGTGACAATCAACTTTGATTCGTCAACTTCACCTTCTACACAGGTTGGCAATGCCTTCTCGGTCAATACGCTGACTCAGAATGGTTATGGCTCAGGTCAGTTGACCAAGACGAATACAGGTGCAGATGGCACGATTACGGGAACTTATTCGAATGGTCAGACGCGTGCGCTGGGCCAGATCATACTGGCGAATTTTACCGCTCCTCAAGGCTTGCAATCTATAGGCGGCAACGACTGGATACAAACGGCGACATCGGGTAGTCCGCTGGTGGGCGTGCCAGGCACGGGCAGTCTGGGTAGCCTGCAATCCTCGGCGACGGAAGACTCCAACGTGGATCTGACCGCTGCACTGGTGAATATGATTACCGCACAGCGTGTGTATCAGGCAAACGCGCAGACTATCAAGACAGAGGATCAGTTGCTGCAAACCATTGTGAACCTGAGGTAAAAAAGCGAGTAGCAAGTAGCAAGTGAGTCAACTGACCACTTACGATTTGCAACTTCCCATCATTAACGTGAAATTCGCGCAAGTGTTCGTTTGTATCCTCTCCCTCCGGGTGAGGGTTTGGGTGAGGGAAAGCGTAGCGAGGGTGCCCGGGCGCGGCAAGTTTCAATATTTTGGGTGGTTGCTGCCATACCCGTTAGGAGAATGCCATGGACAGACTGATATATACCGCGATGACAGGCGCATCTCAGGTGCTGGAGCAGCAGGCGACAGTATCCGAGAATCTGGCCAATGCCAGTACGCCGGGTTTTCGTGCGGCGCTGAGCACCTTTCGCGCGGTGCCTCTGGTGGGTGAGGGCTTGCCTACACGCACCTTTGTGGTTGATTCAACACCCGGGTCGGATTTTACACAGGCAGCTTTTCAGTCTACCGGGCGTGATCTGGATCTGGCTGTCAACGGTCCGGGCTGGATTGCCGTGCAGGGTGCAGATGGCAAGGAGGCTTATACCCGCAATGGCAGTTTACAGATCAGTCCAGGCGGTGTGTTGCAAAGCCGTACCGGGCTGAATGTAATGGGTGAGTCGGGGCCGGTCACGATTCCGCCGACTTCCCAGATTACCATTGCAAAAGACGGTACGATTTCAAGCATTCCGGATGGTTCGCAGCCTAATGCGATCACGGTGATTGGCAGGCTGAAGCTGGTTAATCCGTCTGAAAGTCAGCTGGAGCGCGGCGGGGATGGTTTGTTCCGTCTCAAGGATGGTACGGTGGCACCGGCCGATGCAAATACTCAAGTTGTTTCCGGAAATCTGGAAGGCAGTAATGTGAGTACGATAAATGCGCTGGTCAACATGATTTCACTGGCGCGAAAATTCGACATGCAGATGAAAATGCTGACCACTGCGGACAATGACGCCAAACAGGCCAGTTCAATAATGGGCATAACTGGTTAGTAAATAGTCAGTAGTGAGTGGGTTTGCCACTTACCACTTACGATTAAGGAGTTAAGATGATACGTTCTTTATGGATTGCCAAAACAGGTCTGGATGCACAGCAGATTCAGATGGATACGATCGCCAACAACCTGGCCAACGTGAGCACCAACGGTTTCAAGCGTTCGCGTGCGGTATTTGAAGACCTGCTGTACCAGACGCTTCGTCAGCCCGGCGCGCAGTCTTCCCAGCAAACCCAGATTCCATCAGGCTTGCAGATCGGTACCGGTGTGCGTCCTGTGGCGGCCGAGCGGATTTTTACGCAGGGCAACCTGCAACAGACCGGCAACCAGCTGGATGTGGCAATTCAGGGTAGTGGATTCTTTCAGGTGTTGATGCCGGATGGCACGACCTCCTATACACGCGATGGATCGTTTCAGCAGAATGCGCAAGGTCAGCTGGTGACCTCAAGCGGTTTTCCTGTTCAGCCTGCGGTGACGATTCCCGTTAATGCCCTGACGGTGACCATAAGCCAGGATGGTGTGGTATCAGTGACACAGCCGGGTGTGGCCGCGCCTGTACAGATAGGCAGTTTGCAACTGGCAACTTTCATCAATCCGGCCGGTTTGATGGGGCAAGGGCAGAACCTGTACCAGGAAACGGGTTCATCAGGCACGCCCAGCACAACCGTGCCGGGCACCAATGGCAGCGGCATATTGAATCAGAACTATGTGGAAACCTCCAATGTTAACGTAGTGGAAGAGATGGTCAACATGATATCGACGCAGCGCGCCTATGAGATCAACTCAAAAGCGATCACGGCGTCCGATCAGATGTTGCAGAAACTGACGCAAATGTAATAGCAGAATTGAGGATTGAGGATTGAGGATTGAGGATTGAGGATTGAGGATTGAGGTGTGAAAGTGCAAAATCAGAATAAATTCGCAGGCAGTTTTCAGTTTGCTGTTTTAGGTCGCCTGCTGTCTGCAGTCTGTTTTTTGATGGCTGGCTGCAGCACGTCTGTGCCGCCAACCAGTATTCATCAGCCCATGACGGCAAGACCCGTCAATCAGACGGTGGTTTTGCCAAGCGATGGCGCCATTTTTCATGCCGGCATTAATGAACGTCCCTTGTTCGAGGACGTACGTGCGCGCAATGTAGGCGACACTCTGACCATTAATGTTCTTGAATCGACCGCGGGCAGTCGCAGCACCAGCGGCGGTTCTACAATGGCCAATAGCATCGCTTCAGGTACGCCCAGCGTGACTGCAGGCACGACTGCGCTTTCTACCATGTTGAAACCGATTACCATGACCGGTAGCAACAGCAATAAGGCTGCAACCACGGGTTCAGGGGCGGCAAGTCAGACCCTGACGGGTACGATTACGGTAACGGTTATTGAAGTACTGGGCAATGGCAATCTTCTGGTGAGCGGTGAAAAGCAGGTCGCCCTGAACAACAATAATGATTTCATCCGCTTTTCAGGTGTGGTCAATCCGGTTTATATTTCCAATATGAACACGGTGCAATCCACTCAAGTTGCGGATGCGCATCTTGAATACAAGAATGCCGGTGAAATGAATGCAGTGATCAACGATGCGCAATCGCTGGGCTTTCTAGGACGCTTCTTTTTGTCGGTGCTTCCTTTTTAGGATCGAGGATTGGGGATTGAGGATTGAGGATTGGGCGAAGGACGGGGCAGTGGGTGTTTTTCAATCCTCGCTCCTCAATCCTCTATCCTGTTTAAAGGGATAAATGATGAAACGATTTTTTTCAATACTGTTGTTGATGCTGTTGTCCTGTTCTGCCTTTGCCGATCGCATCAAGGACGTAGTGAGCATACAGGGTGTGCGTGACAACCAGTTGATCGGTTACGGCCTGGTGGTAGGTCTCGATGGCAGCGGCGATATGACAACACAAACCCCGTTTACTGTGCAAAGTATCATCAGCATGTTGTCACAAATGGGGGTCAACATGCCGCAGAGCATCGGTACCAGCTTGCAGCTCAAGAATGTCGCGGCGGTGATGGTGACGGCAAGCTTGCCGCCTTTTTCCAAACCCGGACAGGCAATCGATGTCACGGCATCCTCGATCGGGAACGCCAAGAGTCTGAGTGGAGGAACACTGTTGATGACTCCTCTGAAAGGTGCGGACGGGCAGGTGTACGCGATGGCCCAGGGAAATCTGCTGGTCGGTGGTGTGGGCGCGTCCTCAGGGGGTTCCTCGGTGCAGGTCAATCATTTGAGCGTCGGGCGAGTCCCCGCAGGAGCAACTGTTGAGCGCGCCGTGCCCAGTTTGCTGGGGCAGGGGGATACGATACACCTGGAATTGAACACCAATGACTTTACCACCGCCTCGCGCGTCGTTGATGTGATCAACAGTCAAATTGCGCCTGGGATTGCCGTGGCTCAGGATGGGCGAGTGATCGAGGTCAGAGCGCCTCGGGGAAGCGGATTGGTCGAGTTTATCTCCCGAATTGAAAATCTGGAAATCAATGTGGCTCAAGGGATCGCCCGTGTAATCATCAATGCACGTACCGGTTCGGTTGTGATGAACCAGTCGGTGACACTTGATCCTTGTGCGGTGGCGCACGGCAACCTGACGGTGGTGATCAATAACGAAACGACGGTGAGTCAGCCCAACGCGCTCTCGCGTGGCCAGACTGCGAAAACTGACAAAGCGACGATAGATGTCAAGAGCGATAAAGGAGGGTTGGTGGAGTTGCCCAAAGGCGTGTCGTTGAGCGATGTGGTCAAGGCGCTTAATGCGATCGGAGCGACGCCGCAGGATTTGCTGTCGATATTGCAGGCGATGAAATCTGCCGGGGCATTGCATGCCGAACTGGAGGTGATCTAAATGACCGCACCGGTGAATGCGGCAGCCGCGCTGGCGATTGATACGCAGTCGCTGGGACAATTGCGTCTGCAGGCTAAGCAAACACCGGATCAGGCGCTCAAAGCGGCCGCTCAGCAATTCGAGTCGGTTTTCATGAGCATGATGCTCAAAAGCATGCGGGAAGCGACGCCGCAGGATGGTGCAATGGACAGCGATCAGACCCGTATGTTCACCGGGATGCTGGATCAGCAATTGTCACAGAGCATGGCTTCAGGACGCGGTGTCGGTCTGGCTGATATGCTGGTCAAGCAACTGGGGCGCACAGGCTTAACAGCACCCTCAGCGCTTAGTTCGCAATCCTCAACTCTTCACTTAGAAACAGGAGCTTTAGCTCCGTTGTTTCGTGGGAATGCCCCTGCGGCATCAATCCCCGATCCTGAATTGGTGCCTTCGGCCTATAATGCAACGACGCAGCAGAACTTTGTGAACCAGATGTTGCCTCATGCACTACAGGCAAGCCATGATTCCGGTGTGCCGCCAGCGTTGATGCTGTGGCAGGCAGCGCTTGAGAGCGGCTGGGGCAAGCGTCAGATTCGCATGGCGGATGGCAGCAACAGCCATAACCTGTTTGGCATCAAGGCGACTGCCGGCTGGCATGGCAAGGTGGCAGAAGTGATGACAACAGAATACAAGAATGGTGTCGCGACCAGACAGGTGGGAAAATTTCGGGCTTACGCTTCATTTGACGAGGCCTTCAGGGATTATGCCGGAATGATGAGCAGTAATCCGCGTTATGCCAGTGTGATGCAGCAAAGCGCCAGTCCGGTCGGGATGGCACAGGCATTGCAGGATTCGGGATATGCGACGGATCCCAAATATGCAGAAAAACTGGTGAGCGTAATGAGGCAGATGAATATTGTCGGTTAATCACCCTAAAGGTTTGCCAGGTCGTGCCGATAAGTCTAGTGAGGGTGTCGGCAGGCTGAGAGAGGAAGAATCATGGGAAGCAGTAATATATTTAACGCGTCGCTGAGTGGCTTGAATGCGGCGATGTATGAGATGAATATCACTCAGAACAATATTGCTAACGCCAGTACACCGGGATACACCAAGCAGGTGGTGGCATTAAGCCCGCAGGCTTCAGGTTCCGGCGTGTCCGGACAGGGTGTCAGTGTGATGGGTGTCACAAGGATGTATAGCCAGTATCTGACTTCTCAGGTGTTGCAGCAGCAAACTCAATCCAGTTACCAGAGCAGCTATTTGTCGTCTATCTCACAGGTTAACAACCTGCTCTCCAATACGACTTCCGGCGTGTCAAGTTCGTTGACAGGATTTTTTACTTCAGCCAACTCTTTGGCGAATACGCCTGCAAGTGTTCCTGCACGCCAGACTGTGCTGAGTGCAGCTCAAACCGTAGTTGACAGTTTTCAGCAGGCAAGTCAGACGCTCGCCAGTATTTCAACGGGTTTAACCGGGCAGATTACCACAGCCGTTCAGCAGGTCAATACTTATGCAACCCAGATTGCCGCCCTCAATGCGGACATTTCAAGTGCGACGGCGACAAGTAACGGGCAGCAGCCCAATGCCTTGCTGGATCAGCGAGATCAGCTGATTAGCCAGATGAGTCAGCAGATTGGGGTTTCAACCCAGCCGCAGCCGGATGGGACTATGAGCGTGTTTATCGGCAGTGGTCAGGCGCTGGTGGTGGGTAATCGGGCTATGGCATTGCAAACGGCACAAAATCCGGCTAATCCGACTCAGCTGGATGTGGCTTATATGAATAACGGCAAACTGACTGCCATTCAGCAAAACAGTCTGAAAGGCGGTAATCTGGGTGCGTACATCGCTTTCCAGAATCAGGAGTTGCAGACCACTCAGAATCAACTGGGGCTGGTTGCATTGGGATTCGCAAATAATATTAATCAGCAAAACCAGATGGGACAGGATTTAAACGGTGCGCCTGGCAGTAGCCTGATTAATGCAGCGCCGCCAGCTGTTAGTGCGGCCACGAGCAATACCGGAACAGGTTCCGCGACAGCCACGATTTCCAATACATCGGCCATGACGGCCAGCGATTACCAGCTCAATTTTGACGGTACCAATTATACGTTGGTGCGTCTGTCAGATAGCACAGTCACCCAGTTAACAGCAGCTCAGCTGGCAGCCGGTACGGTGGTGGATGGTGTGAATATTACACTGTCAGGTGCGATGGCTGCAGGAGACAGTTTTACAATACAGCCTACGGTTAATGCGGCAAGCAGCATTGCCATGCTCACGACAGATCCTGCCAAGATTGCTGCCGCAGCACCCATACTGGCCAGTGCTGCTTCGGCCAATACAGGGACAGGAGCCATCACGCCTGGATCGGTGAATACGCCATTGCCGCTCAACGCGAATTTGCAGGTTCCGGTGACCCTTACATTTACCAGTCCAACGACCTTTACGGTAGCCGGAGCCGTGCCAGCTGTGGGCCCTCAGACTTATACCCCGGGACAAAACATCAGTTATAACGGCTGGACGACCCAGATCTCAGGAGCACCGGCGGCGGGCGATACGTTTAACGTGGCTTCCAATGTTGGGGGCAGTGGCGATAATCGAAATGCCCTGTTGATGGCCGGTTTGCAGACCCGGAATTTGATGGCCAATGGTACGACCAGTCTGGTTGGTGAATATAGTCAGCTGGTGGCATTGGTTGGATCCAAAACAAACGAATTGACCGTGACAAGTCAGGCTCAAAGTGCATTGCTGGCTCAGACGGTCGCGGCTCAACAGGCTGTTTCCGGGGTGAATCTGGACGAAGAGGCCGCCAATTTATTGCAATACCAGAAAGCCTATCAGGCATCGGCCAAGGCAATGCAGATTGCCAATACCATGTTTGATGCGCTGTTAACATTAAGGTAGGTGTGAGATGCGTATCAGTTCCAGTACGATGTTGAATTACAACGTGGCTGCGATGAACCAATTGCAGACCCAGTTAGCGCAGACTCAGCAACAGGTCGCCAGCGGAACTCAGCTTCTTTCAGCAGCGAGCAATCCTGTTGCGTATGCGCAGGTGATGAGTCTGACCCAAACGGACAGCATTACCAACCAGCAGGCGGCTAATATTACGTCTGCCACTAACACGCTGTCGATTGCCGGTAATACGACAATGAGTGTGACCAACCTGCTCCAGTCTATCAGAAGCAATGCGATCACAGCAGAAGACGGCACGCTGAGCAATGCGACGCGCGCAACGCTGGCGAGCACCATGAGCGGGCAGCTGCAACAGCTGGTGGGTCTGGCAAATAGCACAGACGGTAACGGCAATTACCTGTTTGCAGGATTTCATGCCAGCACACCGCCATTTTCGATCAGTCCTGGCGGTACGGTGGTGTATAACGGAGATTCAGGTCAGAAGCTGGTGCAGGCAGCCAATGGCAGGCAAATTCAGGTGAATGACACGGGTTCCAGTGTGTTCATGAATATCAAGAACGGGAATGGCGTATTTTCCGCTACGGCTGCAGCAGCAAATACCGGTACGGGGGTGATCAGTGCCGGGCTGGTGACCAATCCGGCGCAATTGACAGCGAATTCATACAACATTGGTTTTACAGTTGCTGCCGGGGTGACAACCTATACTGTGACACCGCCTCCGTCTGTCGGTGCGGCAAGCGGAACTTATACATCGGGGCAAGCCATCTCTTTCGATGGCATGCAGGTGAGCATTTCGGGCGTACCGGCCAATGGCGATGCTTTTACCGTTGCACCCAGCAAGAATCAGAGCGTTTTTCAGACCATTACAAATATGATCAATACGCTGAATACGCCGATATCGGGTGCCAGTGTGACCAATGGCATGTCCAATGGTATACTCAATCTGGATAATGCGATCAGCAACTTGTCGAATACCGAAGCCTCTCAGGGTCTGAGGCTGAATGAATTGTCCATGCTTCAGACTGCAAGCGCCAGCATGGATTTGCAGTTAAAACAGACGATATCCTCCTTGCAGGATACCAATTACACCTCAACGATCACCGCGATGAATCAACAGCAAATGATCCTGCAGGCAGCTCAGAAATCCTACGCACAAGTGGCAAATCTCTCCATGTTTACCTACATCTGAAATCTGGCGGGTTCCCTGTTTCTCATTCGGAGGATTTTTCTGAATGAGGGGGTGCATTTTCATCTGTTTTCGGGAAGAAAATCACGGATTTTCCTGTTTTTATGAGCCTCATTTCTCCAGTTGCGAAGATGAGTGCCGATAATTCGGTTAAACTGTACACTTTCATTTCAGCCTGACGGGCTCCGGCTTACGCTCCGGTAGCATTCATATCCATGACGATCGAAGAACCTGCATTTAAAATCAAAACCGGCAACCTGCCGCTGCTGCAACTTCATATCAATACGACGGATATGGACAGACTCAAAAACCAGTTAACGCAGCGTTTGTCACAAACCCCGGATTTCTTCGCCAATACCCCCGTCGCGCTTGAACTTGCAGCCATTGCAGCGTCTGACGATATGCCCGATTTTTCAGAACTTGTGTCGTTCATGTTGAAACAGGGCATGTGTGCGGCAGGCGTGGTTGGCGGTTCGATGGCGCAACGTGCCGCTGCTGTGCAGGCAGGTCTGGGACTCTTTCCCGATGTGGCGGCAAGAAATGCGTTGAGAAGAGAGATGGATCAAGCCGAGGCTCCGCCTGAACAATCCGAGTTGCCGGGATTCGCAGCGGTTGAACCGGTTGCCGAAAAGGAGTTGATACAGGAGGGCTTGAGAGCCGTTGCGCGCCCAACGCTGGTCATCGATAAACCAGTCAGAACGGGTCAGCGCATCTATGCGGAAGGTGCCAATCTGGTGGTGTTGGCTGTCGTCAATGCGGGCGCGGAACTGATTGCCGACGGCGATATTCACGTTTATGCGCCGATGCGCGGTCGTGCGATTGCCGGTGCGCAGGGCAACGAAGCGGCACGCATTTTTGTGCATGGCATGGAGGCTGAACTGTTGTCTATCGCCGGCTGCTTCAAGGTGTTCGAAGAAGGCATTCCGGAAAATGTGCGGGCGAAACCGGCCCAGGTGCATCTTGAGGGTTCCCGTTTGCTGATACAGCCGCTGCTCTATTGACAGAAATTTTCTGTATTGCCGCGTTAATGAAAATTCGCGTAGCGATACGTTTGCCCCTTCCCTTGCAAGGATTCATCTGCGGGGGAAGGTTGGGAAGGGGGAACGGGCATGGAGTGCTCATCGTGAGTTGGCTACTTCTCCATGCCAGTTGCAGGTAAAATGCAGCATTATTTATGTCTGGGATATGAAACGTGGCTAAAGTTATTGTAGTTACTTCTGGGAAGGGCGGCGTGGGTAAAACAACGACCAGCGCCAGCTTTTCGAGCGGTCTGGCATTGCGCGGTAATAAAACCGTGGTGATAGATTTTGACGTGGGATTGCGTAACCTGGATCTGATCATGGGCTGCGAGCGCCGTGTGGTCTACGATATTATCAACGTGATTAACGGTGAGGTGTCGCTCAAGCAGGCGCTGATCAAGGACAAGAACTGCGACAATCTGTATATCCTGCCGGCGTCGCAGACGCGTGACAAGGATGCGCTTAACCTTGAAGGGGTCGAGCGAATTTTGAATGAATTGCGAGAGAGTTTTGACTTTATCGTCTGCGACTCTCCTGCCGGTATTGAGTCGGGCGCATTCACCGCGATGTATTTTGCCGATGAGGCGCTGGTGGTAACGAATCCTGAAGTCTCATCCGTGCGCGATTCCGATCGAATCCTGGGCATTCTTGCCGCCAAATCCAAACGCGCGGTTGAAGGGCTGGAGCCGGTCAAGGAGCACTTGCTGGTTACCCGTTACGATCCCAAGCGGGTGAATGCGGGCGAGATGTTGTCGGTCACCGATATCCAGGAGATTCTGCGCATTCCGCTGCTGGGTGTGATACCGGAGTCGGAATCCGTGCTGCAGGCATCCAATTCGGGAACGCCGGCGATTCACCTGGAAAAAAGCGATGTGGCTGATGCCTACCGCGATGTGGTGGGACGCTTCATGGGTGAGGAATTGCCGATGCGCTTCCTGATCGAGAAGGCCGGATTCTTCAAACGACTGCTGGGAGGAATCTGAAGATGTCCATGATTGCCGGCCTGATTGACTACCTGCGTGGTAACGAGAAAAAAACTGCGGTTGTAGCGAAGGAACGTTTACAGATTATTCTGGCCCATGAGCGCGCGGGGCGCGGGACCGCGACACCCGATTATTTACCAGCGCTGCAGGAAGAATTGATGGCGGTGATTGCAAAGTATATCCATGTCGACCGCGATTCATTCAAAGTGCAACTGGAAAAACACGATCAGTATGATGTGCTGGAGCTGAAC
>VFSW01011951.1_pt1 | contig 12154 bp, 16 predicted proteins | sample 5358111 | NCBI WGS metagenome assembly VFSW01 (sample SAMN11554181, study PRJNA540505) | mine drainage metagenome | isolation source: sediment from site ElyBrook_90M | place: USA: Ely Copper Mine, Vershire, VT | collected 2017
AATAGCCTTTCAGCGGATATTCTTTCCTGAGCGGGTGTCCTTCCCAATCCTCGGGCATCAGGATCCTGCGAAGGTCCGGATGGCCGTCAAACTTGATCCCCATGAGGTCATAGGTCTCCCGTTCATGCCAGTTCGCAGTGTTCCAGATCGAGGAAACCGAGTCTATCCGCGGATCTTCTTCGGGAACCCTGACCTTCAAACGAATGCGGTGGCGGTGCACGGTCGAGATCATATTGTAGACGACTTCGAAGCGGGGCCCGGTGTCTCCGGGATATTGGGAATAATCGACAGCCGTGAGGTCGGCAAGGTGGTCCATCTTGAGGGAGGGCTCGTCGCGCAGAAACAGGCAGATGTCTTTGATCCTCTCCTTCTTAAGCATGACGCCGACCTGGCCGGCATGACTCGTTGTGCCAAGTACCTCGCCGGCAAATTTTTCTTCTATCATCTTGGCGATCTGTAAGGGGTCCATACAACCTCGTTCTTGGACGCACCAACTACACACTCGTGGTGCGCGGTTCTCGCTTTAGAAGTAGGAACAGTATTTTTGACTTGTTACTTCCGGATGTAGTGCTCTGTTCGGATCTTTTCCTGGAGCTTTATGATGCCGTTCATCAATGCTTCGGGCCTCGGAGGACAGCCCGGGATGTAGACATCAACGGGAACGATGTTGTCCACACCCTGTACAACGCTGTAGGTATTAAAGATACCCCCGGAGCCTGCGCAGCTGCCCATGGCAATGACGTACCGCGGTTCGGGCATTTGATCGTATACGCGGCGCACGACCGGGGCCATCTTTTTCGTAAGCGTGCCGGCGACTAACAGGAGGTCGGATTGTCTGGGTGAGGGTCGCGGCACGGTGCCGAAGCGGTCGAAGTCATGCTGAGGAGCGGTATAGTACTGGATCATTTCGATAGAACAACACGCGAGCCCGAAGGTCATCGGCCAGAGCGAACTGGACCGGCAGTAGTTCAGGAACCCATCGATGGTCGTCGTAATGTACCCTTCTTCGAATAAATTCTGAATTACTCCCATTCAAGGGCCCCCTTCTTCCACGCGTAGAAATACCCCACGACGAGGATGGCGATAAAAATCACCATCTCCATAAACCCGTACATGCCGATGCGGTTAAAGGCCACGGCCCAGGGATACATGAACACGGCTTCGATGTCGAAAATGAGGAACAGCATTGCAATGATGTAGTACCGGATGGAAAACTTCTGATGTGCGTCCATGAAGGGGGTGATGCCTGATTCGTAGGTCAGCAACTTCTCGGGATAGGGGTTCCGAGGCCGGAGAATCCAGCTGAAGACCAGCATGCCGATGCCGACAGCAGTGCCCAGCAGCAGAAAAACGACTACGGGCAGAAAGTGCTCCGGAAGGTAGGTACTTGGTGTCATACACTACTCCCAACGTATTAAATTTTAAATTAGCACAACTTCTAAAGCCGGTGCATATTATGATAACTGGCAACGTTTGTCAATAAAAAAAAATTATAATATTATAACCTTGCCATCCGGCCCTTGCCGAAACAAACTTTTCGTCGCACAACACCCCAGGCTGCGAATCGGCCGAGCACTCTTGTTTTCCCCCGTTCAATGCAGTACAATGGCGGCACGAGCGGAGAAATTCATGGACCCGTATTCAAAAAAAAAGCTGCTGTCGTTCTATAATATGCATTACCGGAAATTCGGCGAACGTCCCGAGGCGCTCCGGTGGACGCCGCAGGGCCAGCTCAAACGGTATCACACGTTTCTCGACATAGCGCCTGACCTGAACAACCAAAAAATTCTTGATTACGGCTGCGGAATGGCGGATTTTTATAAATTTTTGAAGCGGCGGGGCATCAAGGTCAATTACACCGGAGTGGATATCAATGAGAACTTCATTAACGTAGCGAAAAAAAATTATCCCGAATGCACGTTCCGTGTAATGAATGTAGACGAGGATTCGCTCGAAGGATTCTACGACTACATTTTCATCTGCGGCGTTTTCAACCTCCAGGTCCCGGGAGTCGACAACGACCTGAAGAACGCACTCGTCACGCTGTTTAAACACTGCAATAAAGGCATGGCCTTAAGCGCGCTGTCCACGCACACGCCAGTCAAAGACCATGAACTCCACTTCACCTCTCCCGAGGACATGGTCAAGTTCTCCATCGAGAACCTTTCTCCTTCCGTAGTCCTCAGGCACGACCGGCTTCCGAACGACTTCACGCTCTTTGTCTATACAACTTACAACGAGATAGCATTGTAGGACGCCGCATTCGGCAGGTACGCACTCCTTCCTCACGAAACTAAGAATTGGAGATCAGTTGTTTATCCAATATGAATAAGTAATTTTGGACCTTTTCCCCGCAGGCAACCACGGCAGGCTCGAAATCCTGAAGCTGCGGTAGTCCCGCATTTTTCGGAGCGAAGCACTGCTATAAAGGAGCGTAAAGTGAGAGAAATCTGCTCACTAATTTGATCCTGCCAATGGGTAAAAATCACATGAGACTTTTGCTTTTCAACGGTCCATTTCTATGCTATGATTGCACCTACACCGGAGCGGTAGTTAATATTTCTCCTGCCGGTGAATGCGCTGCATAGGCAGGGATCTTATTCACGAACATGAGGTGAACAAAACTATGAAAGTATCCGATATGATCAAGCAGGCACTCGAAAAAAAAGGCTATCTGAACCTGAAGGACGCCTCAAAAGCCCTCGGAATAAGTCCTGAGCTCACACGGGTCATTTTAAATAAAGGGCATGTCCCCAAAGACAAAACCCTGAAAACCATAGCCGGCAAACTGGGCCTCGACAAATCGACCCTGATCCTGGCGGCTCACCGGGAGAAAGTTCCTGTCGAAGTAAAAGGTTATTTTCTTTCTCCTACTGAATCAAAATTCAGGCAGGGGAAACGGGTATACCCCCTCTCCCAGGAACAGTGCGACTACCTGGAGAGGATATTGTCCTCCGAAGAAATACAACTGATGAGAAAATACCGCCAGGTTTCCGAAGAGGGAAAAACACAGATCCTCGGCTATGTCGATTACACCTTTGCGTCGAGGGAGCAGAAATAATATCGTTCTCGAGATGGTATGCGCCCTATTCGGTACTTCTCCCCAGGGATACCAATCTGAAATCGTCCTGTCCATATCTCCAACGACAGCAGCCCGTCTTAAAACCCTCTTTTTGATTCTTCTCCAGACTGCCAAAGAGTCGCTTCCTCGACGTACCATCACGAGCCCCGACCAACGACGCCTTTCTACTATCATAATGACGGGAGAAGTTGTACAGTAATGAACTGGAAGATGAATATCGAATATTTGTCCATCACATACTCTGTTTCGAGGTTTGGCTCATGGATCCGTTAAGCAAAACACAAAAGAAAAAAGACGCTTTATTTCTGCAGGCATTGGGCGAGCGTCTGGTGCACTTGTCCGCACATCAGATCAAGGGCATTGATCTGCCCGCCGCGCTGTACCAGGCTGTCATATTGGCAAAAACGCTCAAAAAGCACGGCGCGCTTGATAGGCAGATGCAGCATATTGGCGCCTTAATGAGAAAATATGACCCGCAGCCTATTCAGGACGCCCTGCGGAGAATAGAGCTGGGAAATCATCTGCCCTAGGAAGAGCGTTGAAAAGCAGATGTACCGGCAATGCTCTGAAGGAGACAATGCGGCAATAAAAAAGCGGGAAGAGAAATCGTTCCCGCGGTCGATACGCTGAACCAAAAGCTGCTTGTTCTCAAGAGCAACGGAACGCTGCGTCACTCTTCCTCTTCTCCTCCTTCTTCCCCTCCATCGGTAAAGGGGCCCCTAATGCCCAATTCCTTGATCTTCTTCCTGAGCGTATTACGGTTGATCCCGAGGAGCTGGGCGGCGCGGACCTGATTGCCTTCGGTCTTTTTCAGAACAAGCGCGAGGAGCGGCTTCTCCACGCGGTGGAGCACCATGGTATAGATGTCTCCCCGTTCGAGCCCGCCCATGCGCTCTACCAAATCGGCCAGCTTCTCTTCGAGGAAGTTTTCGAACGACAGGTGAGCGCCCTGGCCCGGCTTGAAGATTTGCGGCGGCAATGCGTCGGGGAAGATCTTATCGCCCTGGGACAGCGTGATGGAGCGCTGGACCGCATTCTCGAGCTCCCGCACATTCCCGGGCCAGTCATAGGCGCGAAGGATCTTGAGCGTCTCCGGCGTCAGGATCTTTTTCTTCGAATCATTGCCCTGGTATTTCTGCATGAAAAATTCAGCAAGGGGGATGATGTCGTCCTTGCGTTTTCTCAGCGAGGGGATATTTATCTGGATGACATTTAAACGGTAGAACAAGTCTTCGCGGAAGCGCTTCTCGCGCACCATCTTCTCGAGGTTGTGATGGGTCGCGGCAAGCACCCGGACATCGGTCTTGATCGATTCGGTTCCGCCCACGCGCTCGAACTCCTTTTCCTGCAGCACGCGCAGAAGCTTTCCCTGGAGCGGCAGATCCATATCGCCGATTTCGTCCAGAAACAGCGTCCCGCCCGCGGCCGCCTCGAACTTTCCGATCTTTCTGCCGATCGCGCCGGTAAACGAGCCCTTCTCGTGCCCGAAGAGCTCGCTCTCTAAGAGCTCCGCGGGAATGGCCGCGGAGTTGACCGCTATAAAAGGCCGTCCCGCGCGTTTGCTGTGATAATGGATCGCGCGGGCAACCAGTTCTTTCCCGGTACCGCTTTCGCCGTGAATCAGGACCGTGGCGTCGCTTTCCGCAACACGACCGATGGTCTTGTAGATCTCCTGCATGGCGACCGTGTTGCCCACAAGCCCGCCTTCGTACTTTTCGCGCACTTCGGCGCGCAGCGCGCTCACTTCCTGAGAAAGCCGCCTGATGTCGATGGCCTTCCGGACGAGGATGTTCACTTCGTCGAGATCGAAGGGTTTGGTGATATAATCGAAGGCGCCGCGACGCATGGCCTCAATGGCGTTCTGCATGGTGGCCTGGGCGGTCATAATGATGACCGAGGTGCCGCGCCCTTCGGACTGAATTTTGTCAAGCACCTCGAACCCGCCCATCCCGGGCATGCGGATATCCATGAGCACAATCGCGATGTCGCCCTCTTTGAGCCGGTCGAGCGCCTCGGACCCGTCCTTAGCAAGCTCCGTTTCCATGCCCTCTTTTTCGAGCGACTTTTTGAGCACCCACCGGACGCTTTCGTCGTCGTCGACTATGAGTATTTTTTCTTTAGCCATAAGATTAAACCCGCATGGCGCAGGGCGCACAGGACATGGTGCTGCTCTCTGCTCTCTGCTCTCTCACCCCGCCAGCGGCAGATACACACTGAACGTCGTGCCTTCGTTCTCCTGACTCTCCACCCGGATCGTCCCCAGGTGTTCCTGCACGATCTGGTAGGACAGCGCAAGCCCGAGCCCCACACCCCGATCTTTGGTCGTAAAGAACGGGGTAAAAATGTCCTCCAAATGCTCCTGCTTTATGCCGGGACCGGTATCGCTCACTTTCACAACCATGAGCTGGTATTTCTTCCCGTCGGACTGCACCGTCGTAAACAAATCCGACATGCGCGTGACTACCGTAAGCTTCCCGCCCTTGGGCATGGCCTCAATGGCGTTTTTTATGATATTCAGGAAAACCTGAATGAGCTGGTCCTCGCTGCCGAAAACATCGGGAAGGCTGGGATCGTAGATCCTGGCGAGAACAACTCCCCGCTGCCGTGCACTCTCCTCGTTCAGCAGCAGCACACGGTCGATGACGCTGTGAATGTTTGAGGCCTTCATCTCGCGGGGTTTGATCCGCGTGAAATCGAGTATCCCTTCCAGCACCTTGTTCAACCGGTCCGATTCCTTCAGAATAACGTCAAGGTATTCCGTCAGGCTCTTTTGAGACGCCAAAACAGCTTGTTCACCGGACCGGAGTTCGGACTTCATAAGCTGCGCCGCCCCGCGGATGCCCACGAGCGGGTTCTTCACCTCATGAGCGATGCCTGCGGCGATCAGCCCGAGCGTGGCCAGACGGTCCGCCCTCCGCATGCGCTCTTTCAGGTCCCGTACGCCGGCCTGGTCGCGGATGGTCAGGATCACACCGGTGGGCCTGCCTTCGTCGTCCGTCAGCATGCTCGTGACAATCCCCACAGGATGGGGCGGTCCGTGCTTTACAACGATCTCCGCCTCGTAGTCCGAATAGGAGCGGCCGGAAGAGACGGTTTTTTCGATCTGGCCCACCAGGGCCGCTGTATCTGATAAGACGACCCGTATGTTCTTGCCGATGGCATCGGCAGCCGGTATCCCGGTCATTTCCTCAGCCGCCCGGTTCCAGATGAGCACCACTCCCTCGGCGTCGGTTACTGCCACGCCGTCGATAATGCCGGTCAGGATGTCGGCGGTAAGATCTTCTATGCGAGGCGCAGGGGACTCCATGAATCATTGATAGCACAATACATTTGAGTATTCAAGAGAATTCATGGTATAGCGGCTGCTGGAATCGGAAGCGCGATTGCGGGGCACGACCGGAACTGGTCCCGTCGCTTTCCGGTCCCCCATCCCTTGGAATTGCTTACAGCGCATATCCTGCTTCCCCGTGCTGGCTTATGTCCAACCCTTCGGTCTCATGCTCTGCATCGATTCTGAGGCCTATCGTCGCATCGAGCACTTTCAGCATCACAAAACTCACCACAAACGAATAGAGCGCCACGAGGCCGACGGCGCCCGCCTGAATGAAGAACTGTTTTGTATTGCCGAAAAACGCGCCGTTCGCTCCTGCCGCGTTAATGGCTACGGATGCGAACAATCCTGCCATGAGTGTTCCGAGCGTCCCGCCCACACCATGCACACCGAAGGCATCGAGCGAATCGTCATACCCGAACTTCGTCTTCGCGTTCAAGGCGATATAGCATACGATGCCGGCAGCAATGCCGATACCCAAAGCCGGGAAAGGCCCGACGAAGCCGGCAGCAGGAGTAATCGTGGCCAGTCCTGCTATGGAACCTGTTGCGGCGCCGAACATCGTCGGCTTTCCGCGATGGAGCCATTCGATAACAACCCACGTGATTGTTGCCGAACAGGCCGCAACATGAGTGGTCAGGAACGCCATCGTCGCAAGGGTCCCTGAAGACAAAGCGCTTCCTGCGTTAAACCCGAACCACCCGAACCACAGAAGGCCGGCTCCAAGCACGGTCATCGGCAGGTTATGGGGCGGCATATGCTCATGGAGGAAGCCCTTCCGCTTTCCTATATAAAGCGCGGCCGCCAGCGCCGAGAAACCCGAGGTGGCATGTACGACGATGCCGCCGGCAAAATCGAGGACCCCGAGATTTTTGAGCCAGCCGCCGGTACCCCAGACCCAGTGGGCCACGGGATCGTATACGATGGTGGTCCAGACAAGGGTGAAAATCAGGAATGCTGAGAACTTCATCCGTTCCGCAACCGCGCCGCTGATAAGCGCCGGAGTTATGACCGCGAACATCATCTGGTATGTCATGAACAGCAGATGCGGGATCGTCGGCGCATAAGCAGCGTTCGGCGTCAAGCCCACGCCGTTCAGGCCAACCCAACTGAACGATCCGATCAGTCCTTTGACATCAGGGCCGAATGAGAGCGAATACCCGCAGAGGATCCACTGGAGGCTCACCAGCGCGATAGCGATAAAACTGTGCATGATCGTTCCGAGCACGTTCTTTCTCCGAACCATGCCGCCGTAAAACATGGCAAGCCCCGGCGTCATGAGCATAACGAGCGCCGTTGATACAAGGATCCACGCCGTATCACCGGTGTCGATCCTGACTGCCGGAACAGCTGCTGCTGAAACAGGGACTGCATCCTGGGCCATGGCTGCAAGCGGTACAAATACCGCCAGTGAGAGCAGCATGACCAAAACCATTTTGTACAGACGTTTTTCATCCATTGAGTGCTATCCTCCCTTTAAATATTGAAGCAGTATTCAAGTTTTCAAAGATCACGGTACGCGATGTGGATCAGGACAACCTCTTTTATTGCTGATTCTGCTGATAAAGAGGTCAGACATTTTTGTCTATTAGCTGTTTACATAATTAGCAAGGCCCATGCCACCAAAATCCGCCTGAGCAGGAACAGGAAGTGCATGATTTTATGTAATTATTATATTGTTAAACATCGAGTTTCCTCGAAAAGGAGTATTTCTGAGCTTATATTTTAGGCACATGATTAATTATTCATCATATTCTTGCACATTGCCAATATCCTTATATACCTGATGCAAGTCATAGGATTGCTTTTTGAAGCAATATATAGTCTCTGAAAACTCTTTAACAATTAAATTAAAGAACAAGCACAGAATTAAAAAAATTTGATTTAATTATAACTATTATTGACAAGTAGTTCTTATTAGGTTATACTCGTTATAATTAAGGCTGATACATGATTTCTGCGCACAAGTATAAATATAGAAATATCGGGTTCAAACTCACGCCACAGCGGATAGCTATCCTTGACTATCTAGAGGAAAACACCGGTCATCCCTCTGCTGGGGATATTTACAACGCGGTTGCGAAAAAATTTCCGACCATGTCCCTGGCAACGGTGTACACGACACTGGGAGCGCTTAAAGAGAAAGGAACCGTGCTCGAACTGAAGATCGACCCGGACAGGAAACGATATGACCCGAATAAGGCGAAACACAATCATGTGCTCTGTATTTCCTGTAAACGAATCTTCGATATTCCCGCTGCGGGTTCCATCGAGCTTCCTGATTCCCTCACCGGAGTTTTTTCGGTCCTGGAAAGTTACGTTGAAGTGCGCGGGCTGTGTCTGGAATGCCAAACGCTGAATGCAAAAAAATAGAGGAGGCTGTCAATGTGCGTAGATCATAGTTTGAATTGTTCCTGCGGTAAAAACCATGCTAGTTTTAATTTTCGTGATGATGTGCTGCCGGTAGAAGCCATTGCCGGTTTGTACTGTCCTGAGTGTTCGCAGGACATCGTGCATAATCCCGTCACCATGCTTGCTGATAACGGCTGGCTGATCGAGTTCGATATGGATATTGCGCGCTTTATGATGCAAAAAACGGCTTCAGCTTCGTCAATCACCCCCGAGTTCCTGTTCGACGAAGGCTACTGTGCCTGGAGGGGAGTGACCCCCACGGACCATATCGATTCCGCCAGGGAGAGGGAGGCCCTGGTCCAGTTGGCCAAAACAGACAGGAAACGGTATTTTGAGGAAATTAAATCATGGGGAAACAATCGGATGGAACGGCTTAAGCGGGAAGGATGGAGAAAAGCAAATGAAAGGGAGCCTGCAAAAATCTAGAGAACGAAAACTACATGCAATCAAACTTGTCGGAGAAGTCGATATCATAACAACCTGCCCCAAATGCGGCGGTGAGGTCGGCATATGGTCCAAAGAACCGGAAACGCTGTGCATTTTCTGTCAGTACCGTGTATTCGACACGGAGAAAATGAACCATTAACGGACAGAGCACCGGACTCATAAAGGCCGCCGAATGGAGGCCCTGCCGCAAATCCGAACATGCGACTCCCGGCAAAAGGGGGTCGCTGTTTTTTCTGGTATACTTATAGCATTGTCAAATTAATCCCACACCAAATGGAGGAAAACAGCATGCCATACACTGCAAAGGATTACACGAAGCTTGTCGGGATGGAAGGGTTCAGCGAAACTCTCTTGAAGAACCACTTTACACTGTACCAGGGCTACGTGACCAACACGAATAAAGTGCTCGACACCCTCGACCAGATGTCCAAGGACGGCAAAGCGGCAACGCCCGAATTTGCGGAATTGAAGCGCAGGCTTGGATGGGAATTCAACGGCATGCGGCTGCACGAATACTATTTCGAGAATTTGGGCGGCAAAGGCGGCATCGACAAGAGCGGCAAGCTCGCAAAAAAACTCACCGAGGGATTCGGCGGCTACGAGGCTTGGGAAAAAGACTTCCGGGCCACCGGTTCCATGCGCGGCATCGGCTGGGTCGTGCTGTACCAGGACACGGCATCCAACAGGCTTATCAACTTCTGGGTGAACGAGCATGACGTTTCCCATCCCGCGGGGTGCAATCCCCTCCTCATCATGGACGTCTTCGAACATGCTTTCATGCTGGATTACGGCCTGAAGCGGGCCGACTATATCGGGGCGTTTTTCAAGAACATCAATTGGGCAGCGGCTGAAGCGCGGGTAAAATAACACGCCCTTGCCTTCCCCCAACAGCGGCGGTGAACAAGGAATCTCACCAACCTTTTTCCATCGGAAAAGAAGGTACTTTTCAATCCAAGCATTGCCGTTTATGAGAAAGGAGATGTGCGCCAATGTCAAAAACTGATCAGAATTTACAGGACGCCTTTGCCGGAGAATCCCAGGCAAACAGAAAATATCTTGCCTTCGCCAGGCAGGCCGAGGACGAGGGCTATGCACAAGTGGCCAGGCTGTTCCGCGCTGCAGCCGCAGCCGAGACCATCCATGCCCACAATCATCTCAAGGGGATGAAGGGCGTCAAGTCAACGAAGGAAAACTTGCTGGCAGCCATCAGCGGAGAGTCCTACGAATTTCAGAAGATGTACCCCCAGATGATTACCGACGCGAAGGCGGAGGGGCAGGATTATGCACTCCGGAGCTTCAGCCTGGCAAATGAAGTGGAAAAGGTTCACGCAGCTCTTTACAAAAAGGCTCTCGAAAGTCTCGGCCAAAACACAGTCGCCGATTATTACGTCTGCTCGGTCTGCGGCTATACCGCCGAAGGCGAAGCCCCTGATGATTGCCCGGTCTGCAAGGCAAAAAAGAAAGCGTTTCGGAAGGCGGAATAACAAAGGCAGGATGTATCCGGACGGATGCCGGCCGAGAGAGCAGAAGCTGCGAAGTGAGACGGGAGGCTTGAAGAATTGATCTTGCCTCCTGTTTTTTTACTATGCTATCGGGAAATTATTTCCCTTGCTTGTGATACTCGACACTGACTTCGTAGGCGAGACTGGCATGGCCGACGCGGAGACCTTCGCTTTTTCCGTTACAAACGATTTTCCCGGTCACTGATTTTTTACGGCTTTTTACAAGGCTTGCCACTACCGGAGTGAGGTCAAACCCGCCGTTTGTGCACTCTTCCCGCACACAGTCCATATTAAAACAGGCATAATCGGAAGGAAGGAAGTGGACCGTCCGTTTCATGAGAACGGGATCGGATGTCCGCTGCAGATAGGTCATGCGAAGGACGATGCTCGAGACAGACGGCAGGCGTTCCGAAACCAGACCGGCGGCAAGCATGGCGCTCTTCTTTAACTCTTGCTTTTCCATGTAATTTTGCTTGTTCGTCACGTTTTCTTTTCCCCCGCCGCTCCATCTCAATAAAAAAGCCGCAAAGCACTTGCGGTTATTACGTTTTTGCCTGATAAGAATTTGTATTGTATATTCGCACGTTATCGGCCTAAAGTCAACATCAGATTAGAGAAGCTTCGAAATGGGCATCGACCGGCCATAGACATGTCCCGTGCCTTCACTTTTTCTTTAACATACTCAATGACTTATTCGTTTATTTCGTTGCGGAATTTCCCCGGAAGAGTTAAATTTATGCAGTCGTTTTGTCCCTTGATCGTCACCTGGAATATCAGGGATTTTACCTTTTTGCCAATCTCACACCCCGGTTAGTCCTGTCCGAGGAAGGAGCGCTTGTTATGAACAAGATATTTTTTTCCTGTTTGATAGTATTAATTTCCGGCTGCGCATCCACTACACCGCGGCAGCTTCGGGAGAGCCCGGCAGGAGTCTATTCGTTCAAGGTCAACGCTGATTATAAAACCGTATACGAGAAAGCGCTTTTGCATGCCCGGTCATGTTACGCCCTGGGGACAACGGACAACACCTTCATCGTGCGTGGTAACGAATCCCCGGAAAACCGGAAATCATCGATCTCGATCGCAAGAGTGCGCGCTCTTTATAAGGAAACGCTCTTTACGATAGACGTTGCGCAGGTCGATGAGGTAAGCACGGAAGTCAATGTATACTACGCGCAATTGCGGTACAAAACCGCAGCGATGACCGTGGAGAAGTGGATTAAACAAGATTCCAATGAATGCAATATGAGCAGCGTTGTTACAGAGTGCGTTTGTTCTCTTGATAACCCGCGCTGAAACGGCCTAATCCGGGCTACAACACCTTGAACGATCCCAATACTTTCTCTATTTCCGCCTGTTCCCGGTCAAAGTTATCTTTAG
>VFSW01011952.1_pt1 | contig 12154 bp, 7 predicted proteins | sample 5358111 | NCBI WGS metagenome assembly VFSW01 (sample SAMN11554181, study PRJNA540505) | mine drainage metagenome | isolation source: sediment from site ElyBrook_90M | place: USA: Ely Copper Mine, Vershire, VT | collected 2017
AAGGCGACATTCAGATTAAAGGCTACCCGGTGCGCATGCCGCTCGACGTGTTGCTGGTCTTCACCGCGAACCCCGACGATTACACCGCGCGCGGCAAAATTATTACGCCGCTCAAGGACCGCATCGGCTCGGAAATTCGCACGCACTATCCCGCCACGGTGGAAGAGGGCGTTTCGATCACGGCGCAGGAGGCGTGGGTCGCGCGCGAAGGCGGGCGGTCCACTGTTGACATACCCGACTACTTGCGCGAAGTCGTCGAGCTGATCGCATTTCTTGCGCGCGACGATAAGCGCATCGACAAACGCTCGGGCGTCAGCCAGCGCCTGCCGATTGCCTGCTTGGAAAGCGTCGTCAGCAGCGCGGAGCAGCGCGCCGTGCGCAATCGCGAAGCGCGGGCCTCGGCGCGCATCGCGGACGTGTACGCCGCGCTCCCGGCCATCACCGGAAAAATGGAGCTTGAATACGAAGGCGAATTGCGCGGCGCGGAAAATATCGCGCGAGAATTGATTCGCGGCGCGGTGGGCAAGGTTTTCTCCAGCCGCATGGAGGGGGCAAATCTTCAGCCGGTCGTGCAATGGTTTGAACTGGGCGGCGAGCTGAAGGTGCCAGAGGGCGCTCCGGCAGCGGATGCCCTAACGCAGCTCAAAAAAATTCAGGGCCTGATGGACAACGTCGAACGATTGGGAGCCGACGGGCGCAGCGGCCCGGCCGGAATGGCGGCAGCGGCGGAATTCATTTTGGAAGGGCTCTGGGCGCACAAGCGCATCAGCCGCAATGAAGAGCGCGGCTTTCACGCGGAACGCCCCAAGGCGCCAGAGCCTCGCGAGCAGCAGCCGCGTCCGCCCCGGCGCCAGTTTAATTAGAGCGGCTGCGCGGGGAAAAATCTCCGGGCCTGAAGGCCCGGGCTACGGCAATCGCGGGCGGCAAAGGTTTGCTGTAGCCGCCTCTTCAGAGGCGGGGTTTTTCTGGCATTCGATCGACGGATTCCAGTTATTTGTGGTCTCAGCATATGACGAAATTCATCCGCTACACGAAATACACGGGCGAAGCGGCCGACGGCGTGGACCTGCAGGAACTCGTCAAGCGCCTTTCGGATTTTTTCCTCCAGAGCGGTTACGAATCGCAATTCTACGGCCTCTCCGAGATGGACCCGGAAAAGTCGATGGAGGCCTTGCGCCAAGCGATTCAGCGCGCGCTGGAGGAAGGCGATTTGCTTCCGAATCAAGAAATGAAAGACCTGCTGGACGGCACACCCGAGCAGATGGACGCAAAGATGAAAGAGCTAATCGACCAGTTGATCGACCGGCTCATGGAAGAGGGCTACGTCACGGGGCAGCCGCAGGTGACGGCGCCGCCGGACAAAACGCCGCGCGGACAAGTCGGCCAGGGCCGCGAGCGCGACCGGGAAAACGACGCGCGATTTGAAATTACCGACAAGACGATCGACTTTCTGGGCTTCAAGACGCTCAAGGATTTGATGGGATCGCTCGGCAAAAGCAGCTTTGGCCGCCATGACACGCGCGATCTGGCGACCGGCGTCGAGTCCGGCGGCATCTCGCGCCCTTATGAATTCGGCGACACGCTGAATCTCGATATCAGCGGCACTTTGTTCAACGCCGTGCGCCGCGAAGGATCGAAAGTTCCGATTGAACTCGATTACCCGGATTTGATGGTCCATCAGACCGAATACCAGAGTTCGTGCGCCACGGTGCTCATGCTCGACTGCAGCCATAGCATGATTCTTTACGGCGAGGACCGCTTCACGCCGGCCAAGAAAGTGGCGCTCGCCCTTTCGCACTTGATCCGCACGCAATATCCCGGGGACTCATTGCATCTCGTTCTGTTCCACGATTCCGCGGAGGAAATGCCGCTCGGCGAACTGGCCCGCGTGCAGGTCGGCCCCTACTATACGAATACGCGCGAAGGCCTGCGGCTCGCGCGCCGCATTCTGTCGCGCCAGAAAAAAGACATGAAGCAGATCGTGATGATCACGGACGGAAAGCCGTCGGCTCTCACGCTCGACGACGGGCGCATCTACAAAAACGCGTTCGGCCTCGACCCTCTCGTCGTCACGCAAACGCTCGAGGAAGTGGGCCGCTGCCGCCGCTCCGGAATTTTGATCAACACGTTCATGCTGGCCAGCGATTACAGCCTGGTCCACTTCGTGCAAAAAGTGACGGAACTGTGCCGCGGCAAAGCCTACTTCACCACGCCCTACACCCTCGGCCAATACCTGCTGATGGATTACATGCAGAAGAAGACGCGGCATATCCACTAGGAGCACAGGCACTCTTGCCTGTGCGGTTTTCTCCGCTTCCCTACATTCCTGCGCCATCGTCGTTCGCAAAACCAGCACAGGCAAGAGTGCCTGAGCTACTCCGGATCACTCTTCCGCCAATTTTTCCCTGTGCTTGGGAGGTTTCGTGCGTTTGTCGGGGATTACTCGCGCGGCGGGCGGAGAACCGGCAAGTTCGCGCGCGCGGCGCCGCGCTTCGCCGGCGGCGCTAAATTTTTTTGGCTTGGTCTTGGGTTTGCTTCCGCTCATCGGCGACTTACACTCGGATGGCTCCTGCACGGATGCGTCACACTGCGCCGCTCAGGCCACGCGCATCATTCTACCATTTCACACGCGCTGGGCGGCTGCCGTGGCCGCGAGGGATTCAACGAGCTCCAAAACCTTGGGGTTAACGCAAACTTCATAATAGGGACGTGTGCCGGCCTCGCCAATTTTGCCGGTCTGCAGTTGCCGGATGAATCCGCGGCGGATCAGAACGGGCTCGAGCCCCTCGCCTACCGGCGTTTCTCCATAAAAAAACGTGACGCGTTCCGTACCCCAGGGCATGACGCAATCGGCTTCCAACTGCGTCAGGGAGATTTCCTCCTGCAGCTTCTGAAAACCTTCGTCGTTCAATTCCACGCCGTTCAGGTTAAAGCGAATAAGGACTTCGTCGGCCTCGTCTTCGGCCACGCCCTCCGTCATGGTTTGGAAGAGGAACAGTCGAAAGGGCGAAGGATTCTGAGATAACATGCGTTTCGCGAGCTTGGAGCAACTCGAAAGCCGGTCCGAAAGGTTCAGCGCGCGCGAAATCATGATCCGGTAATCGGTGTCCATCCAATACGTCGGCGCGGATCCCTGGAAGGCGATGCCGACGCCCAGCTCGAGGCGAGGCAGGTCGCTCGATTCCGGCCGCTCATTGTACGCGGAGGAGACCGCCAGAATTTGCCGCGCCAGCGCGCAGGCTTTCGACACCGCGCGTTGGTGCGCGCGGTTGGATTCGGTCTCGTAAATCGCCAGCACCAGCGCGTCGCCCTCGATAAACACTTTCGCCGCGCCATACCGTTCGAGGATGCGCTTCACCGGCTCGTAAAAGTTCAAGCTGAAGAGCGATGCGGGATTGAGCCCGCGCGCAAGCAGTTCTTGCGTGATCTTTGTCGAGCCGCGCACGTCCGCCTTGATGATGGTGTGGGAGACGACGCGATCTTCGGCCGGGCGGGCTTCCTCGGGCAGCAGGAACTCGTACAGGCTATGGTTCATCTCGGAAAGTTCCCGCGTGCGCTCGTTGCGAACCAGGCTGACGCGCTCCATCGCCGCGCTCAGCCGCTCGTAATTGCGCGTATCGCGGCGCAGCCGCATGAAATCCTCGGCAAAGCGGAGGACGACGGCGCGCACCTCGTCGCGCGGCGTTTTCCGGATTTTCTTGGATAAATCGTCGATGCGCTGCGTGGAGTACTGCCGCGCGGGGAATTGCTTCAGGATATCCTCGACGCGCTTGAATTCCTCGCGCGACACCAGCGCTTTTTTCAATTGCTGCAAGTGGATCGGCGGGCAGTAGTCGTGGCAGATGTTCCGCAACTGGTAACTGGCCAGAATGTGCGCGAGCAAGTCGCGCTGTTCGAGCCGGGCCACTAATTCGTCCAGCAATCGCGCGCGCATTTCGGCCACGCCTCCGCGCGGCTCGCCCGGCGCGGCCGGGTCAAACAGCCGGCGCGCATTTTCCGGCTGGTTCAAATAGTCGCCCAGGCGATCCTGATACCGCTTGGCCAGGTAGTCCGCCTCGCCGCGGGACGTTTCGATCTGAGGATTCGATTCTTCGAGTTTGCGCCGCGCATGGCGCAGCCGCTGTTCGACATCCGAGATCGACGCGCGAACAGTTGCCGGATCGGATCCGAATCCCACGCGCCCGATCAAACTACCGGAGCGTTCCAATTTCCGCGCGAGCGTGTCGCGTTCCTCCTCCAGGCGCGCAATTTCCGCGCGGTGCGCCACCGCTCCATCCACTAGTTTCTGGTGCTCGCGCCACGAATCGTTCAGGTCATTTCCGGAATCGCCCGCCAGGACCGATTCCCGAAGAAAATCGAGCAGGACGGCGTCGAACGTCTCGAAGCGGTCCTGGTCGCGCAAATAATTTCCGAGCAAAACGTATTGCTCCAGAAAGAGCACGTCATCCTTGCCGCCTTCGACGAAGGCCAGTCGATTGTTCAAGATTTCGTAAGCGGCCGAGCCCTCCTCGCCGAACAGGGCTTTGCGGGACCTCGCCAGGGTGTTCTCCTCGATCTCCAGGATCGCCTGAAACACATGCTGGCCCACGGTGCGGAACAGATTGCGGCGGTCTGCCTGCAATTCGGCCAGGCGCGCCTTGATCACATGGGCTTGCTCGGTGTGATCGAAATGCGCGCCGCGACCCCGGATCCACTCCTTGGCTTCGAGCAGGAGGTTCGCGAACTGCGTGCCGATCTCCTGCGTCAGATACTTGGACAAAGCCACGCGAAGAAGCAGGTCGATCTCAATGTTTTTTTCATGCTTGGCATGCTCCAGGCCCGCGTGCAAAAGGTCGGATAGCTGCCGCTTCCAGGAAGAGGCCTCGGGCGAGCGCGCGGATTTCCGGTCGTTCTCCCGGCGCACAGGTTGCCGCCGGTCGCCTTGCAGTCGATCGGTTTGCGAAAGGAACGAGAGATTGGCGGTTTGGCGGATGAATCCCAGCAGGTATGGCTCGGTCAACTCCACAAACGTGGGACTCAGAAAAACATCGTGATGGATGTTGTCCACTCCCACGGCCAGAGTGCCGAGAGGAAGCTCCGCCGAATAGGGTCTCAGGTTAACCCGTGCGGGCGCACCCGAGGAGAGCATGGACGTGCGTTCAGGCATAAGAGGCCACGCTAAGCTAGCTCTCAGGTTATCAAGCGAGTAAAGCGCGAACAAGACGGCGAATCCAACCCGTTAACAGCAGATCGGACATTTTAGGACTGGAGTGCTCCAGGGCCAAACTTTGCCGTTGGGCGGGCGACGTTGCGCAGATTGGCGCTGCAAGGCCGCGGGCGCCATGGGTTTTGAAATGCGTCGAATATTGGAGCGCCACGCTCTTTCGTTTTTAAAAGAGCGTTTTTTTTCAGGTCAACTCGTTGTCTACACTCAAATCCGAGATGGCGATCCGGCGGGAATCTCCGTCCGAATGATCGAGGCGGATTTCGACCGTCGGCCAATCCGTGCGGAACGTAAAACGCTCGGGCCACTCGATAATCACGATGGCTTTTTCGGACAGGGCGTCTTCCAGGCCAAGGGATTCGAGGTCGTGAAAATTTTCGATGCGGTACAGATCGACATGATAAAGCTTGCACGACTGCGAACTCCCCTCGGAACCCGGCGCATTTGGAATACTGAATTCGTGGACGAGATTGAACGTGGGGCTTGTGACGTCTTCTTCCTTCGCGGCGCCCAAGCCGCTGATGATGCCCTTGGTCAGCGTGGTCTTGCCGCTGCCGAGGTCTCCTTTCAATAGCACCAGGACGGGCGGGTGGAGTTTCGAGGCGATTTCCCGGCCTTTGGCGATGGTTTCTTCCGAGGAGCGGGTGATGAATTCTTTAGCAGTCATTTCTCATGTCCAATTCCAAAATCGTTTGCGCCTACTGAACCTCCGCCAGGATGCGCGCGTACGCTTCCGGAATCGCATCGACCAGGTCGGAAGCGATCAATGGCGATTCCCCAACGCGCGACGCGGCAATATCGCCCGCAAGGCCGTGCAGGTACACTCCAAAGCTCAGTACACGCGCCCAATCCTCGATGCCAAACTGCGCCGTCAGTCCGGCAAGGATTCCGGTGAGCACATCGCCAGTTCCACCGGTCGCCATGCCGGGATTCCCTGTCGTGTTGATGTAGGCGCAACCCGCGGGCGTCGCAAGAATAGTATGAAAACCTTTGAGGATCACGTACGCACGCCAGCGGCCCGCCGCTTCGAGTGCAATGTCCAAGCGGCGCGCCTGCACTTCCTTCACCGTGATGCCCAACAAACGCGCCATTTCGCCTGGATGAGGAGTGAGCACCATTGCGGCGGCGTGACGTTCGTTCAAAGTGTCCGCCATGCCCTCATAGGCGTTCAGGCCATCGGCATCCAAAATAGTCGGGAGCCCCGTCTTTCCGGCGACGAGCCGGATAAACTGCTGTGTTTCAGTTTGCATCGAAAGACCGGGGCCGATGGCGAGAACGGATTTGCCCCGCAATATGTCCGTGAATCCCTCGTAATCGAAATTGCGAAGGCTCGCCGTGCCGGCTTCGGTGGCCGCGAGGGGAGACGTCATCATTTCCGGCAATCCCCCGGCCACGATGGGCAGCACATCCTGAGGCGTGGCCACGGTGACGAGTCCCGCTCCGGCGCGCAACGCGCCGCGCGCCGCCAAAATCGCCGCGCCGGATTTCCCGAGCGATCCGGCAACGATCAGTGCGTGGCCATACGTCCCCTTATTTGCGACAGGGTCGCGCACGAGCGGCAAGGCGCGAAACTCCGCCGGCTCGATCCAGTGAATCTTCAAGTGCGGGTCGGAATCGAGCAACTCCGGCGGCGTCCCGATATCTTTTACGACCAGCACGCCGCAGCATGGCGAATGCGGCAAAACCAGTTGCCCCACCTTGGGCGCGGTCAGCGTCACGGTGAAATCGGCAGCCACGACGGGCCCGCCGAAATCCTGCGCATCGGAAGCGAGCCCGGAGGGCATATCCACGGCCACCACAACCGTTTTGCCGCGTCTTTTGGCCCGCGCCTCGTTTAGATCTTCGATAACGGCGCCCAGTAATCCCTCGACAGGCCCGCGCAATCCGGTGCCAAGCAGCGCGTCAACAATCAAGTCCGCCTCGGCAAGCGCCACGCGCGCGGATTCCCATTCGGCTTTGCTGGTCACCACGTACAATTCGCCGAGACCTTGCTGCCAACGCTTCAAATTGGCCGCCGCATCGCCCTCCACCGAACCCGGATTCGCAAAGAGAAAAACGACTGCCGCGGAACCAAAATCTTTCAAGATTCTCGCCACCACCATGCCGTCGCCGCCGTTGTTTCCCTTCCCGCACAGCACCAGGATCTTGCGGCTGGCAATGTCCGCGAATTTTTCGCGCAGGAATTCGGCGATGGCCGTTCCCGCGTTCTCCATCAATTCGATACCGGAGATGGAGTAACGCTCGGTGGTGAGCCGGTCGGCCTCGCGCATCTGCGCCGCGGTCAGGACTTTCAAGCGCGCCGCTCCTCGGAAGTCCCGGAAAAGCGGATCACAATCACGGTCATGTCGTCGGCCTGCTCGGGAGTGCCGGACCATTCCTCCGCGGCGCGCATCAGGGCCTCGGCAATCGCATGGGAAGATGCATCCTTATTGCTCGTGGCCACGTCGATGAGGCGCGTGGCGCCGAATTCCTCGCCGTACACATTCTCGGGCTCGATCAAGCCATCGCTGTAGGCCACCAGAATACCGCCATGCTCGATTTCCACGGAGCCTTGTTGAAATGGCACGTCGTTGAACAAACCCACGACCATCCCGCCGGTTTCCAGACGCCTCACTTTGCCGCCGCAAATGTAAATCGGTGGAAGATGCCCGGCATTGGTGTAATGGAGCTGGCGCGTCTCCGCATCGTATACTCCAAAGAAACAAGTCGCATAGCGCTCGTCGGAAGTGTTGCGGAACAGATGCAAATTCAGGTGCGAGACGATTTCGGCGGTATCGATCTGTTCGTGATGAGTGCCAGGCTGCCCGTTCCTGTAGCGGAGGACATCGCTGCGCAGGGCGGCTTGCACATTGGCCATCAGCAGCGCCGCGGAAATTCCCTTTCCGCTGATGTCCGCGAGCGCGATGGCGAGTCTCGTGGGCGAGATTCGTATGAAATCGTAGTAATCGCCGCTGACCACCCGCGCCGGGCGGCAGATGGCTTCGATTTCGATTCCCCGCAAATTCGGAAGGGAGCGCGGGAACAGTTGCTGCTGCACTTCATGCGCGATGGATAGCTCATTCTCGAGCTTTTGCCTCTTGCGCTGTTCCTCGATCAGTGTGGAGACCGACTGCATCATCGAATTGAAAGATTCGCCGAGGACCGCGAGCTGATCCCGATGCGGCAAGCGGACGCGAAACGTCAGATCGCCATCCTGCACGTGCCGGGTGGCGCTGTACAGACTGTTGACCGCCGTTGTAATCGTCCGCGTCATCACGATGCCCGTCACGAGCGATCCGATTTCAATGAGCAGAAAAACCGCGCCCACCACCAGCAACGCCGTCGCGGCCGCGCCGCCCAAATCTCCGAGCGGGCTAAAGAGGCGCTGGTTCAAAAGCGAGGGACGCGTGCTAAACGATGCGAACACTCTGGCCGATCCGGACTGCCCTTGTTTCTGGTCGAGGTCCAAGACATCCAGACCGACGATGCCCGTGATCAACCTGTCAAATAAATTCGCAGCCCGCGGTACCTGGCGGCCGAGGGTCCCGATTTGCTGTACCGACTCGAACTGCTGCCGGTTGATCACAATGGGAACCACGGATTGAATCTTTCCGTTCTCCGGGCGCAAAACGTTGAATTGGATCGGCCCGAGTTCCGGCGCAAGGGTTTGGATCAATTCCGGCGTGACGGGCACAATCACGGAAACTAAAATGCGTCCCGCGGGAGACGGGCGCGCGACCACGCCCCGCAATGTCAGCTGCCCGCCGCTGAAAACAAGCCCTCGAAAGCGGTTTCTCCCGGAAGGGCCATTGGCATGGAGCAATTCTTCTCCCGTGCCCGTTTCAACCTTCAACCCAGGCAATTCGGTCATCGCATTCTTGATATACGTGGTGGGATCCACCGGCAAAGTCAGGGCCGCCGCGTTGCGTCCCAACGTCGCTTCGGCGGCGTACGACGTCGCCATGGCCGTGGCCACCACGCCCACGCGCTCCTCGCGCTCTTCCATCTCCGTGTAAATGACGTACGAGCCAAGCTGCCAGTACAGCAGGTACGTCGCAAGCCCGACCATCGTCAACAGGAGCAGCACCGGAACGACCGCAATGAAAACATATGCCGCCACCAGCCGGTTGCGCAGGCTCCAGAGAAGATGGTCGCGGGCCCACACCCATCCGCGCACCAGCCAATAAATCGCGGCGCAAATCGCCAGGAAGAGCAGAAAGCCGGCCCCCGGAATCTGCGCGTGGTACGCGCGCAATCCCAATAGCGCTCCGTACAAAAGGAGGACCGCCAAGGCAATCCAATCCACAAAACTAATGCCCTCCCAAATGGCGCGGATCCGTGCTTTCAGTGTCGAAGCCATATCCTCACAGGCAATCTTCCGCTAGAAATAAGCAGAATACTACGGCGGAATGTGCGATGGGAAATTACTCGATTTCTTTTCGGCGTCGCCGTCCTCTAATCCAAATTTCTCGCTGCATCAACGGGACAACGCCAAACCCTGGGAGCGCCAATCTCCCGATTGGCGATTTGCGCGACGCCATTCAGGAGCATGGCGTTCCAGGGCCAAGACTCAAATTCCGCAAATTTTTCCGTCCGCACGGCGGTACCACTTCAAGGGGCGAACCGGCCGGGAATCGCCAAGCAAACAGCGCTCGGCAAAACGATCGCGCCCGTTTATTTCTGGCCGAGCGTCACCGCCGCATTCCTCTCGCGGGCCCGCATGGCTATATGGCTGTGACGAATGCCATAACTGAAGTAGATCGCCAGGCCGATCACCAGCCAAATGGCGAGGCGGTACCAGTTTTCAACGGGCAAGGAAAACATCAGGACCAGGCAGCACAAAATCCCCAAAATCGGAACGATGGAGCCCAGCGGAGCGTGGAATGGGCGATGCACTTCGGGATGCGTGCGCCTCATGATTAAAACCGCCGCGCAAACGATCACAAAGGCCAGCAAGGTTCCTATGTTCACGAGTTCGGCCAGAATCCGTAACGGTAGAAAGGCGCCCATCGCTGCGACGCACAGCCCGGTCAAAATAGTGGACTTCCACGGCGTGCGAAACCGTTTGTGCACGGCGCCGAAAAATCCGGTTGGAAGCAAACCGTCCCGCGCCATTGCCAGAAAGATTCTCGGCTGGCTGAGCATCATGACCAAAAGCACCGACGTGATCCCCGCGACGGCTCCGACGGAGACCAGCAGCTCGGCCCACGGCAGACCCACTTGCCGGAAAGCATCGGAAACAGGGGCGTCGATATTAATCCGACTGTACGGCACCATCCCGGTAAGCACACCGGCGACGGCGATGTACAGGACCGTGCAGAGCACGAGCGAAGCTATGATTCCGATGGGCACGTCGCGCGCAGGATTGCGGGCCTCCTCGGCATGGGTCGAGATCGAATCGAAACCGATGTAGGCAAAAAAGACGATGGCCGCTCCGGCCAGCATCCCCATCGGCTGGCCGCCGGGCCCTGTTCGTCCCATCACGGTATGGCCAAAGAAACTGAGTCCCGTCAAACCAAACGGCGCGAAGGGATGCCAATTCGCGGGATGCACATAGAATGCCCCAACGCCGATCACAAAAAAAACGATCGCGAGTTTCACGATTACGATCGCCGTATTCACGCTGGCGCTTTCGCGGATCCCTTTAACGAGAATCGCCGTGACGATCAGTGCGATGGCGATCGCGGGAAGGTCAAACCAAGTGCCCGTCAAGCTCAGGCGTCCCGAAGTCAGATCGTAATCGAAAGGCGCATTGGTAAAAACGTTCGGCAATCCAATATGGAAAATGCGAAGAAAATCCTGAAAGTAATGAGACCATCCGTGCGCCACCGTGGCCGAAGCTACGGCATACTCAAGAATCAGATCCCATCCCATGATCCACGCAAATAGTTCGCCCAACGTCGCATAGGCGTAGGTATAGGCCGATCCCGCCACGGGCGCCATGGAAGCGAATTCCGCGTAGCACATGGCCGCGAAAAAACATGTCACCCCGGACACCACGAAGGAAAGCATCAGCGCGGGCCCGGTAAGGTCATGCGCCGCGACCCCGGTCAGCACGAAAATGCCCGTGCCGATGATCGCTCCCACTCCCAGGCTCGATAGCTGGATGGGGCCGAGGACGCGGTGCAATCGATTCTCGCCTTGGAGTTCCTCGACGAGCGCCTCGTGCGTCTTTGTTTGGAACAATTGATTAGCCATTTCCACCTTTAGCCATTCGAATGGAACATTTCAGTCCATTCGAATCGGAAGGGATCAGGTCCTCACAACCAAAAGCCCCCGCTTCTGAAGCCCCGCGGTCCTTCTTCGCCGCTCCAGAAGAATCGCCCGAGCCACGCGCAAAATCGCGTCCAGCATGGCGCATTTTCACGCGTTCGCCGCGGATCGCCGGGACCACGCCCAATACACCGGAACGCCGAGCAGCACGATCACGAGACCCGGCCATGTGTCCTGCGTTTGATACAGGATCAAAATTGACATGATGAGCAGCGCGGTCACGATGTACAAAATTGGAACAACCGGATATCCCCACGCGCGATAGGGCCGCTCGGCATCCGGCCGCTTGTGGCGCAAAACAAATAACCCGCCAATGGTAAGCACGTAAAAAATCAGCACCGCGAAAATGACGTAGTCCAGCAAAACGCCGTAAAGATTTCCATAGGTCACCGCTCCGGTTGCCGCGTTCACCAGCCGCGTTCGCAGGAGCACCAGAATCGCCGCCCAAATCCCTTGCAACACGAGGCCCATGGCGGGAACGTGGTTGGCGTTCAGCCGTCCGATGCCGCGAAAAAATAATCCGTCGCGGGACATCGCGTAGTAGACGCGCGCGCCGGCGAGGATCAGTCCGTTCGCGCACCCAAACGTCGAGATCATGATTGCCAGCGCCATCAGCGTCGCGCCGCTATGGCCGAAAATCGCGGCCAGCGTGGCGGTGGCGACGCGGTCGTCCGGCGCCGTCTGAATCTGGTGCAGCGT
>VFSW01011953.1_pt1 | contig 12154 bp, 10 predicted proteins | sample 5358111 | NCBI WGS metagenome assembly VFSW01 (sample SAMN11554181, study PRJNA540505) | mine drainage metagenome | isolation source: sediment from site ElyBrook_90M | place: USA: Ely Copper Mine, Vershire, VT | collected 2017
TCGCATCCAGATCCCAGACCCCCGGATCCAGATCCCACACCCCCGGATCCAGATCCTGATCTCTCGCATCGCCGTACGCGTGTGCCGCGGTGTAGGCTCCCGGCCACAATGGTCCATGTGGATGAACAAACGGCCGATTGCGTGGTTTTGACGCGCAAAGAAGGGCTGATGGCCGCTGTCGGCCATGACCTGCGGCTTCAGGTCACACGCTTGACCCTCGACATCACAGACGACTGGACGGGTGTAGACGCCCGGTTCGACCTTGCTTCCCTACGGGTGGTCACGGCGGTGAAGGACGGGGTGGATACGCCCGAGGCGCTTAGCCCGGCGGACAAGCTCAAGATCGAAGAGACCGTACGGGACACCGTGTTGCACACCGATTCCCACCCAGAAGCCCACTTTTTCGCCAGGCGCATCACTCGGAACGGACCCGCGGTGGTTGTGACCGGCGATCTCACCCTCCACGGCAAGACCCACGGGGTAACAGCCCGCGGCGCGCTCCAAGGCACCCGTTGGACGCTCGAAGCCACCCTCCATCAGCCCCATTGGGGAATCACACCCTATCGCGCGATGCTCGGCGCGCTGCGGATCAAAGACGATGTCACCGTGCGGGTGAGCGTTCCCGCGGTTGCACCGTAGTCATTCCGCGGGCGGAGTCTCTGTGAGAGCCATCGGCTTGGGCGTCGCAAGCAGCACCGCGAGCGAGGGGAGGGCTGCGAGGTTCATGAATTTTGAGAACACGATGCCACCGAGGACTGCGACCGCCAATGGGCGCTGGATCTCCGCGCCGGCACCGATGCCCATGGCGAGGGGGGCCACGCCAAACATGGTGGCAGTGGTCGTCAACATGATGGGACGGATCCGTCGCTTCGCGGCGAGGGCCAGCGCTTCGGGGTAGGGCACCCCACGCCCGGCGGCTTCTTCTGCCACTTCGAGCAACAAGATCCCCGTCTTGACTTCGAGCCCCACCAACAGCACGCACCCCATGAGCGACGAGGCGTTGAGCGGAACACCCGTCACCCGAAGCGTCAGCAACGCCCCTGCGATGGCAAACGGTACGGTGAGCAACACGGCAATGGCCGGACGCACACGCCGAAACTGCGCGGTGAGCACCACGAGCGTCAGCAACAGCCCAATCCCGGTCACCGCACCGAGATTCCGGTAGGTCTCGGCCTGTGACTCGATCTGCCCACCGATTTCCATCCGGTAACCTTGCGGGAGACGCAACGTCGCGAGGCGTTGGTGCACGTCGCGAAAGACGCTCCCAAGGTCACGGCCCTCGGTTCCCGCTTGGATGATCACCACGGGCTGCAATCCCTCGTGCATCCATTGGCTCGGGATCATCTCGCGCACGGGATCCGTGACTGCACTCACCGGGACCACACCGTCGTTTCCAGCAACGAGAGGCAAACGCATCACGGCAGCAGGGTCGTACCGCACGGCGTCGGGGTACCGAACACGAATGCCAATGAAGCGATCAAAACGCCGGACGTGGCCCGCAGGCGCGCCTGCGAGCATGGCACCGATTTCAGCGACAAGATCCGCGGGCGTGCGTCCGAGTCGCGCGGCGACATCCCGGCGTGCGCGAAACACCAGAACAGGCGCGGCGGCTTCGACCCCACCGTAGTAATCCACGAGACCGTCGGTGTGTTCGATACGGGTGGTGATGTCGTGGGCAATGCGGGCGAGCACCGCAGGGTCTTCGCCAAAGACTTTCACTTCAATGGGTCGCGCGTTGCCCGAGAGATCATTGAGTACGTCTTGGAGAACCTGGACAAACTCTACGCGCGCCTCGGGGACTTCCCGCGCGGCCCGCGCACGCACAGCCGCAATGATGTCTTCGGTAGACTTTCCGTGGCGGTGGGCCGGGTCGACCAGGCGCACCATGATGTCTCCGCGGTTCATCTCCGTGGCGGTTGCCGGGCCGAGTTCTGCACCGGTGCGTCGGGAGTAGGTTTGTACCTCGGGGATGTCTTTGAGAATGCGTTCGATCTTCTGGGCCGTGGCGACGGTCTCTGCGAGAGACGTCCCCGCAGGCATGAAGTAATCGACGACAAAAGCGCCTTCGTCCATCGACGGCAGAAAGCCTGATCCGACACCATGGGCTGCCCAGGCCCCCATGGCGATGGCGACGGCCAGCAACACCACCCCCACCCACTTCCGGTGGGCACCCCAGTTGGCCATGGCGCCGTAGGCACGCTCCATCCGAGACGCGCCCACCGAGTGCACACGCGCCCGGAGAAAGCTCGCGGCCGCAGGCGGCACAGCCAGCAACGCAACCCCCAATGAAACAATCACCGCGACGGACAGTGTTCCCGCGAGCGCGGAGAAGAAGTCTCCAACGAGTCCCTGCACAAAGGCCAGGGGGACAAAGACAATCACCGTGGTGATGGTGGTGCCGACGACGGCGGCGGCGAGGTCGTGCGTTCCCTCGGCGGCGGCTTTCTCGGGGGACTCACCGTGTTCGAGACGGCGGGCGATGGCTTCAATGACGACAATCGCATCGTCGATGACGAGCCCGATGGCCACGGCCATGCCGCCCAGGGACATCACATTGAGGGTTTGGTTCAGCGCCTTCATCACGATAAAGGTCACGGCCAGGGTCGTGGGTACGGTGGTCGCAGCGACAAGCCCCGCGCGGGCATCCCGAAGCGACAATCCAAGCACCACGACGCACAACGCAATGCCCAACAAAATGGAATCGCGCACGCTGGCGATGCTCTCGTCCACGAGCGCCGCCTGGTCGTACACGGTCTCGATGGTCACCCCCCGGGGGAGGCTGTGGACAAGTGACGCGGCGGCGGATTGCACCGCGTGAACGACCTCGGGGGTCGATGCACCGAGGAGCCTGGATACAGAGATCACGACGGTCTCCCCGCGGGGTCCACCAACGCCCACGGTGCGATCGACGTGGCCATCTCCGACGGTGGCGATCGACCGTAAGGGAAGGGGGGTTCCATCGGTGCTTTGAGCGACGGGGACGCTGGCGAGGTCGTCGAGGGTGCGGGCCTCGCCTGAGACAAGGACGGTGACGCGGTGGCGGTCTTGATCGAAGCGACCGACGGCCGCGATGGGGGTCTCGTCGGCCACACGACGGGCGACGTCCGGCGGGAGTACCCGCATGCTGGCCGCGCGATCGGGGTCGAGGACGACTTCGACCTCGCGCACGTCACCGCCCAGGATCTTGACGAGTCCGACGCCTGGGACGCGGGCCAGGGCAGGGCGAACGACGTACTCGGCAAGGTCGTGCAGATCCCGGGGATCGAGCGGGCCTGCAAGGTTGAAGGTCACGACGGGAAAAGCCGTGGTGGTGAGCCGTTCGGTTTCGATCTCGATGTCAGGGGGGATGCTTGCGCGGGCGACGTTGAGGCGCGACTCCACGAGTTGAAGCGCTCGCCACATGTCGGTTCCGGGGACAAACTGGAGAGAGACTTCGGTGGTGCCGCGGATGGTGCGTGAACGTACGCGACGTACGCCGAGGACGGTGACGAGTTGTTGTTCCAGCGGGCGGGTCACGGTGGTCTGAAAAACGTCTGGCGGAGCGTCTCCCCCGCGTGCCACGACGATGATCCTGGGGAAGTCGACTTCAGGATAGATTCCACTGGGGAGTGACCGTGCGGCGAGGACGCCTCCGACGACGGCCGCGGCGAGGGCGACGGCGATGGCTGCGCGGTGCCGGAGCGCCCACCAACCGACGGTCACTGTGTGCCCCCATCGGTGTCAGGGCGGGCCGTGATGGCGGTGCCGTCGGTAAGACCCAGCACGTTGTCGATCGCAACGAGCGTCCCGGGCGTTACACCCGAAGTGACTTCAATCTGGGATCCCTCGCGGAGACCCACGGTGACCGCGCGGGACCGTGCGTGACCGTTGTCGCAAACGACAACCTCGGATCCCGACGTCCCACTGTTACGAATCGCCTCCGAGGGAACCACCGTGGCGTCTGGATGCTCGCCCGTGGACACGTCGGCCGTGCCGTACAATCCCAGGGGAACGGTTCCCTCATGGGTATCGAGGGCGAGGCGAACGACGCCGACGCCCGTGTTGACCGCCACCGACGGAGACACCGCCCGCACGGTGGCCATGAGAACCCTCCCCGGGAGCGCATCAAACCGTACCCTTGCGGTCTGACCCGCCCGCAGCGCCACAAGATCCGCGGGGGGTGCCGCGCCTTGGAGTTCAAGGTCCGTGGGATCTGCGATCTCCAGCACGGGGGTCGCCGGGGTGCCGTCAACAACCTCACCCGCTTGACGGATGACCCGAACGACCACGCCCGTAAGCGGCGCACGGAGTTCAGCGCGGGAGACGTTGCGTGCGGCGGTCTCGGTCATGGCGTGCGCTTGTGCAACCGCCCCGTCGGCTTGATCCCGTCGCGTGCGGGCGTCATCCACTTCTTGCCGGGCAACGATTCCCCGCCCAAAGAGATACTCGATACGGGTGAGCGAAGTCCCGGCGTTGCGTGCCCCGGCGCGGGCTTGAGCCTCCGCAGCGCGAGCCTGGGTGAGGGCATCTTGGAGGGTCGCGCTCTCGACCACGGCGACGATGTCTCCAGCCCGTACGGCGTCGGCTTCACGCACACGCACCCGGGTAATCCGCCCGGCCACCTGTGCTGACACAACAGCTTGATGATCCGGCGCCGAGGCCACCGTCCCGCGAATGGAACGCGTCTCGACGAGGGTTGCTCGCAGCGCCGGGACGCAACGGGTGGCGACGGGCGGATCCTCGGGCTCGGAAACGCCATCGGCATGGGAACGACACGCCGTCAGGGCAAGTGCGAGGGCGAGCCAGAGAAAGGGAAGTGTACGTACGGTCACAGCGGGCTCCCGACGGCGGCTTCAAGGCGTACCCACGCGAGGGCCCGCGCGGCGAGGGCCTGGTCAGCGGCCATGCGAGCGTCCGTCAACGCCTGCTCGGCCGAGATCACCGACTGAATGTCTCCCCGACCGGCGCTGTATCCCTCGACGGCGAGGTCGGCGGCACGCTGCGCGACGGGGAGAACCTCTTGGATCTCGGCGCGGGCCCGGATCGCAGCGCCTTCGTAGTCTGCGACAGCGCTTGCAAGGTCTGCGGCAAGGCGTGCCCGGGCTGCGGCTCCCTCCGCGCCTTGGACGGCAAGGGCGGCTTCAGCTCTGTCAATCAGAGCGCCATGGTTGTGAAACACGGGTACTTCAACCGTCACGCCACCCACCAGGGCCGGCGGCGTAAGTCCGTCGGTGTTCCATTCGTCCACGCCAAAATCAAAGGCAAGCAAAGGGAGGCGCTGGCGACGTTCGAGGTCTACCCGGCGATGGAGCTCGGTGACGCGCGCACGTTCGGCTTCCAACGCTGGGTGTTCATCAAGCCGCGCCTGGAGTCTCTCCCACGCCGGCGGCGGGCTCTCCCCCGGGAGTTCTCCCACAGCGTGTGCAGTCGTTGAAGCACCGAGGGAATCCCCGAGCCACGCTGAGAGTCGACGCCCCAAGGCTACGACGGTGCGTTCGTCGGCCCCGCGGTCGGCTCTCGCACGGGCGGCTTCGGCCCGGGCACGCAGCGCATCGAGTTCGGGTGCAGTCCCCGCCGTGAGTCTCTCTTGCGTGATGGACACCAACCGCTCGCGCCGCACCGACGTCTCCGTCGTGTTTACGAGCGAACGTTGTGCGAGCCAAAGATCCAGCCACGCCGTGGCGGTTGCCGTGCGAATGTCCAAGCGCGCCCGTGCGAGATCCCACCGTGCGGCAGCGGCACCGGCTTCGGCCACCCGAATGGCCGCGGCCCGCTGGCCAAACACCGGGAGCGTGACCACCACGTTGCCTTGCAGACGCACGGGAGCGGCGAGCATGCCCATGCGCACCAGAGGGTTCATGAGCATCCCGGCGACGGGGACTTCGGAATCGGCGAGTGCGGTACGGGCGAGGGGCGCCAGGGCTTCGGGCGAGCGTGCGGCGGCGCGGGAGAGGGCGTCGGAGAGAGACATCCCAGGGGCTTCGACCACTGGATGCGTCTCGGGAGGATCGGGATCGGACTGGGAACAGACCGCAACGGGTGTGAGCATCCCGGAGACAGCGGTGCAGAGGGCCATGACGGTTCGCAGGGAGAGCATCGTCGGTTGAGGGCGTACCATTGGCTTCCTAACGGGAGGTGAACGCCCGGTGGGTTGCCGGGGGAGGGACACGGTGCGACCCTCGGCGGCGATGCGCGTGCTGGTGGTCGATGACCATGACGAGACCCGCGGACTTGTCACCCGTGCACTGGAACGTGACGGCCATGTGGTGGACGCCGTGGGCACCGTGGCGGATGCGCGCACGGTCATCGGGACGATCGGGGCCGACGTGATGGTGTTAGACCTCGGGCTGCCCGATGGCGACGGGATGGACCTGTGCAGAGAACTTAGAGCAGAGGGTGTCGGTGTTCCGGTGCTGGTGCTCACGGCACAGGGAGCGGTTGCGCGGCGGGTCGAAGGGCTCGACGCGGGCGCGGATGACTTTCTCGCCAAGCCGTTTGCGGTAGCCGAACTGCGTGCGAGGGTCCGTGCATTGGGCCGCCGTGGTGCACTGCCGAGAGAACTCACGGTCAAGGCTGGGGGCGCCATGTTGGACATCGCGGGACGTAGAGCGCGGGTGGACGGGACGGACGTTCCGTTGACGGCGAGGGAATGGGCGTTGATGGAGTTGCTGGCGGTACGGCACGGGCGGGTGGTGTCCAGGGAGGACATTCTGGAGTGCATCTGGGGCGATGCAACCGAGGCGAACAGTGCGAGTCTGGACGTGATCGTCGCCCGCATCCGACGCAAGCTTGGGGTTGGCGCGCTACGCACCCTCCGCGGCGAGGGGTACTCCCTGGGCGAGCCGTGACCCGTCGAAGGACTTTTGCAGGGCGGGTCGGGCGTGCGATGGCGTGGGTGGCGGCCCTCGCGTCGACGCTGGCCGTGGCGCTGTCGGGTGTGATCGCCGACCGGCTTATCGTTGCCCGCGAAGACGACCGGCTCCAGGGCGCCGTGGAGATTCTCGCGAGAGAGTTGGCTGGCGCGCCGAGTGATCGGGCATCCGTGGCTGCGGTGGTGGACGACGAAGACAACGAATCGGCCCGCCTCGGAATGCGCCTCACCCTTGTCGTCCGCGGTACGCCCATAGGCGGCGCACGAAACCTCCCGATCCCGATGTTCAACGGCTGTACCGAGGTGGCTTTCGATCGGCATCCCTGGCGGCTTTGTCGCTTTGCGCTGGGCGGGCGGGTCGCGGTTGCGGCGTCGGATCTCGCGGCGGTGCGGGTGCTTCAGCGTCGGTTGTCCTGGGCAGCCGTGGGCTCCCTGGCGCTTGCGGTGTTCGGCGCCTATGCCGTCAGCCGTGGGTCGTCGGCACAGATCGTGGGTCCCCTCGCCCGCTTGCGCGACGCCGTGACCGCGGTGCCTGCCGAAGCCCCGGCAAAGGGTCTCTTGGGGGCGCCCGCGGGGTACGACGAGATCGATGCGTTGCAGACGGCCATTCAACACCTGTTGGCCCGCCTCGATGCCGCCCTCACCCAGTCCCGACGCTTCTCAGCCGACGCCGCTCATGAACTCAGAACCCCTCTCGGGACGATGCGCGCAGAGTTGGACCTCGCGCTCGAAGACCCGATGGACGACGGACTGCGCCGAGCGCTCACGCGGGTACGGGCCACGACGGTGTCTCTCGCAGAACGCACCGAGCGATTGCTTGTTCTCGCGATGCCCCTGGAGGCCACGGCATGGGCCCGCGACGCCGTCTCGATCGCTGACATCGTGCGGGAGTCCGTTGCCTCGCTCGATCCGTTGCGGGCCGCACGGGTGGCGGTCGAACTTGACGAGACCGCGCTCGTCCGCGGCGACGCCACGTTGCTACGCCTCGTCGCGGACAACGTCATCGACAATGCGCTCAAGTTTGCCCCCGAGGGAAACATCCAAGTGACCGTCACGAAACACCCCAACACCGTGGTGCTGCGCGTGATCGACCACGGGCAAGGTGTTCCACCCGACGAACGGACGCGGGTGTTCGAGCCGTTTTACCGCGGGGCACGGGTGCGTGCGGGGGATGTTGTTGGCTTTGGCGTGGGGCTCGCGCTGGTCGCGCACGTGGTGCGTGCCCATGGCGGCACGGCTGGCTTTGACGACGTCGCGACGGGCGCGGCGCTACGGGTCACGCTCCCGCCATGGCACGGTGGGTGATCTTCGACGGGGGTGTTCCGCAAGGGTCTTCGCACCGCGGGTGAGATCTGACACCCTCCGCCCCCACTGATGCGCTCTTCAACGCCTGCTGCGTCCGACGCACGTACGTCTCGTCCGACGGCGTTTACCCATGTTGATCGTGAGGCCTTTGCGCGGGATCTCGACGCCCTTCGCACCGAGGCCGAAAAGTCTCTGGGTCCCGACGACCACGCGCATCTCCGTCGCATGGCCCGCTGGGGGCGATGGTGCACCGCGCTGGGGTACGCCACGGCGTGGGTGGCTCCCAATCCGCTGTCCGCGGTGCTGATCTCGACGGGCGCGATGGCCCGCTGGACGATTGTCGTCCACCACACGAGTCACCGTGCGATGGACCGTATCCCGGGTGTCCCCGAGCGAGAGACCAGCCGTGGATTTGCAAAGGGACGCCGACGGATCACCGACTGGTTCGATTGGATCGACCCCGAGGCATGGGCCTACGAGCACAACGTCTTGCACCACGCCCACACGGGCGAACGTGCCGACCCCGACCTTGTCGAAGAGAACACATCCCCGCTGCGCGACGCCCGCGTCCCGCACGCCCTCAAGCTCGCGGTCGTCGGTGCCTACGCCCTCACATGGAAGCTCACGTACTACGCTCCGAACACCTGGCAGGTGCTCTCCCGCGCACGTTCTCGTCGGCAGCACCGTGAGCGCACGCCGACCGACCCCGCCCTTGCCGACGCGCGCTCGGACGAGCACTACCTTGCCGCTTTTGACCTTCGCACCCCCGACGGTCGCGCTTTCTGGCAACGGTGTGTGCTTCCTTACGGACTCTTACGGTTCGTGGTGATTCCCGGTGTGTTTGCACCGTTGGGGCCATGGGCGGTGGCCAGCGTGTGGGCCAACTCGGTCGCTGCCGAAGCGCTCACCAACGCCCATGCCTTTGCCGTCATCGCCACCAACCACGCCGGGGATGACCTCTACCGCTTTGACACCCCCGCCCCGGGCCGCGGGGAGTATTACCTCCGTCAAGTCGTAGGCTCCGTAAACTTCCGCACGGGCGGTGATCTCAACGACTTTCTCCATGGCTTTCTCAACTACCAGATCGAGCACCATCTCTTTCCTGACCTTCCGCCGCGGCAGTATCAACGCATCCAGCCTGCGGTGCGGGCGGTGTGCGAAAAGCATGGGGTGCCGTACGTGCAACAAAGTGTGTTTGGGCGCGTGCGACAACTCGTGAACATCATGACGGGCCGTACGTCCATGCTCCGTGCGTAGGGTGTGTCCATGAGATTCCTTTCGCACGAAGACCCCGAGACCCGCGCGCTTGTGTACATCCCTTTGGTGGTGCGTCGGCGCCTGGACGAGTGCGGTGTGCGGGTGTCTCTATCGCAATGGCAACAGCTCCCGCTGGCCCTCCGCGGTGCCGTCGCCCTGATGGCCACGGGAACCGACGCACCAGACGTTTTTCGTGCGGCCCTGGCATGGATGCTCACGGCCACGGTGGCCCCCCCGGCGATGCTCGAAGTCCGGGTAGTGCCAACGCCCTGGCAAGACCCCATCCCCCCGTCCTCGCTCGCCGATGCCCTCCGCGAAGCTGGAATCAACCCCGATGTCTGGGGCACGATGGACACAGACACCCGCTTTGGGCTCCTCCACGCACTGAAACACCGCGCGCGGCATCCCGACGACTTTCTTGCCATCCTCCGTGCGGTGTACCCACAGAGGTCTTGACCGGATCGCCCGTACGGTTGACGCTCCCAGCCCGATGAGATCGGTTTCGCGCGGTGTGTTTGGCCTTGTTGTCGGTGCGACCACCATTGCCGTCGCCTGCGGCATCTGGCCAACCTTTCCCGACGACCAGCTCCATCCCGATACCCTTGGCCTCGACGGCGGAACCACCGACGCCGGGCTCTTCACCGACGGTCCCGTCATTCCCGACGGACCCTCCATGGATTCAAGCCTCGACGCCGTGGTTCCCGACGGCTCGGTCTCCGACGGCGGACTCTCCCCCGACGCCGGTCCCGACGCGGGACTCGGTTGCAGCATGGTTCCTTCCGCCGCCGTTGCATCTTCCATCCTCGGCACGGCCATCCCCGGCGCCACGGACTTTGCCTTTGACGGCCACGGAAGCATCGCCGTGGGCTTTGGCTCCGAAATCGACACCATCGCTCCGGGCGGCGTCCGCTCGATGCTTGTCGCCATGCTCCCGGGCAACGTGGTCACCGTGCGCTACGCCCCCACGGGCGACGTGCTCATGGCCCTGGTCACCCCCACCGACGCCGGGCCGCCCATGGGCGTCATCGCAGCGTTTACCCCCGGTTCCCCAGGGAGCTATCGCGTCCTGGTGAGCAACGTGGGTTCCCCCGGGGGACTTGCGGTGGACACCAACGGGTATGTCTGGTTCTCTGACGGTGTCTCAGGCACCGTCAGTCGCTTTCTCCTTGGGAGCACCGTCAGCCGCCCGGTCGAAGTCTTCAGCGACGTCCCCGGTCCCACAGCCCTTGCGTTCGACGGCACCGGCAGCGTCCTCTACGTCGCCAGTGCATCCACCACCGGGACCGCCAGCATCTATCAAGTCAATCTTACCTACGGCGACGGCGGAACCTCTGTGACCACACTCCCCGCGACGCAGTTCGCCGGGGGGTTGAACGCCATCAAGGGCCTTGCCGTCGACGAATGCAGCAACGTCTACGCCGTCGACCAGAGCCGCAACCGCATCTGGCGCATTCCCCCACCGCCGCTTACAACCTTTGTCGAAATCGTCACGGACATCACCAACCCCACGGGCCTCGCCTTTGGCCAGGGCGGCGCCTACGACGGTCGTACTCTCTTCTCCCTCGACACCATGGGAACCCTCCACGCCGCAGGCGTCGTCGCCCCGGGTGTTCCTCTCCCGACGCCCCCGTAAAACCCTCAACCCGACGCGTCGCTGCTTCCGTCCGTCCCCGTCCCAGCGTCCGTGCCCACCGTACCGTCTGCACCGACCCCTGCGTCGTCGTGCACACCCCCCGTGTCCGTGCCCACCGACCCATCCGTCCGTGGGCCAGCATCCCCCGCGACCGTCCCATCCGTACGCACCGCCGAGTCCATCCCTACGGGCACGTCCGCCACCGCCGTGGCCTCGCTTCCTACGCTTGCGTCCGTCCCTGTCACCACGTCCGCGGTCGCAACGGCATCCATCCGCGCCCCCGCTTCGCCCGACCACACCGTCGGATCCGCGCAGATGTTGTCTCCCGCCACGCTGTACACACACACCAGCCCCGACGCACATTCCCGCGTCGAGAGACACGTATCCCCAATCTGCCGCGTTCCATCAATGGAACACCCTGTGAGTGCCCCCAACGCAACAAAGACTACCCACTGGACGGAATGCGCCATGGCCCTGCTCGCGAAACCTATCACACCCTTTATCTCCCCCGTAGCTTCCGTCTGTCCCCGATCCGCAGCGTCACCTTCTTCGCGTCAAAGTACTCCGCATACGGAATCACATACTTTCGCGTGAGCCCCGTAAGATCTTTGTACCCCTGCGCGTCGATCGTCCCGTGCGTATCCAGCCACGCCACCAACTTTGCCTCCAGCATCCCCAACGCCCCGGCCTCCACGTACAACTCTCCGCTCACCCGCACCACTTCTCCACGGTCTACCAATCGCTTGAGCGCCGCCTCGATCGCCTCCCGCGTTCCGCCCGTCTCCGTCATTACCTCTTCGACCCGCGGCGCCGAAAGCCCCGCACGCACCATCACCGTCCTTGTCTCCGCGATGTACCGTACATCCTCCATCCCCTGCGCCCGCCACCCTTTGCGTGCGATGACATCTCCATCCCGGGTGATCTTTCCCGCCGTTCCCAACCGCCCGAGCGCCACGTCCACCACGGCGTCATCCCCTGTCCCCGAAAGCCCGCGACGATCCAATCCACGTCCCCCTCGGTGCTTTCCATGGTGCGCGCTCAGGGCTTCAAGCACGTTGGCCTCCAGCATCGCCATCGCTTCAGCCCCCACCACCCGTTCAGCCGTGACC
>VFSW01011954.1_pt1 | contig 12152 bp, 10 predicted proteins | sample 5358111 | NCBI WGS metagenome assembly VFSW01 (sample SAMN11554181, study PRJNA540505) | mine drainage metagenome | isolation source: sediment from site ElyBrook_90M | place: USA: Ely Copper Mine, Vershire, VT | collected 2017
GTTCTCGTCGCCCACCGAGCTTCCTCGCGCGCTAACTGAAGCGCGCAAACAGAAGGAATTCGAGGCCATTCGCGCCAGCGTGTCCACGCCGGAGGAAATCAATGAGCGCCCGGAGTTCGCTCCCTCGAAACGCATTGCCAACATGTTTCCAGCTTACAAGAAGACGCTGCACGGGCCAACAGTCGCGGCGCGCATCGGCCTGGAGCAGATTCGCAAGGAGTGCCCACACTTCAACGATTGGATGACCAAACTGGAGGCGTTCGTCGCTGCGTGACTTATGCCCTCCGAAGCCCAGGCCCGCATCACCATCAACAAGATGCTTGAAGAAGCGGGTTGGCGTTTCCTGCCCGATGCGCGAGGAAATCGCGAGAACATCGTCTGCGAGCATCGCGTCCGTCGCCTGCTCTTTGAGAAGCCGGAGGAGTTTTGGAATTTACCAAAGCTCCAGGAGATTTACAAAACCGACCGCTTGCCGAGTCTGCGGGAAATCCTCGCCCGCGTGTTCGGTTTGATAACCGAGATTCCGACGCGCAGTCAGCTTGCGGATGAAGCGTTTGAGAAATTCGTCGCCACACAGCCCACGAACGCGGTGCATAGTCGCGAGTTAAAAGTGGTGTTCGTCGCGTTCCTGCTCGACGAGGGAAGCCGGTTTCTTTTGCAGGAAGGCAAGTTCGCCGAACTCCGCGCCCGCGACGCCAGCCTCTACGGCTCGTTGTCGCAACTCGAGCCGCAGGAGCGCGAGGCGTTGATTGGTTATCTGCAGTCGCAAGTGCCGCTCAAGGATTTCGCTCAAGTCGCTTAGTTCATTGCCTTCGGCGCGACCGGCACGTTGCTGGGGGAGAGCCGCGCTCCGCCGACGCGAGGTTCATGGGGAAGGAGATCGCCCTCGTCGCTCAACTCTCTACCCAGGCTTTTGGTTGCGATTCCACAGCGACATTTGAGTTCAAATCTGGTTGTCAGCGGCAAGGGAACTGCGCAGCTTGCGAAATGTCGTTTTGCCAGAGACTCAAGGTGTTTCTCGGTGAATCAGGTGCAAGTCACTGGAAGCACATCACTTGCGACCATTCCGTTGCCGCGCACGGCGATTTCCCGGCTGTAGATGCCGATTTCCCCAGTGTTTGCGTCTGTTGCCTGAATGCGCGCGGCGATTTCTTGAGTGTCAGCGGCGGTTGATCGACTGTAAGTGGCGATTTTTGACCAGTAGATGGCGATTGCTCGGGTGTAAATGCCGATTTCCTGGCTGTCGGCGGCGATTGCGCGACTGTCTGAGCCGATTGTTTGAATGTCGGCGGCGATTTCCCGGCTGCGGATGGGGATTGATCGACTGTAACCGCCGGCTTCCCGCCGGCGGGTGACGATTCGGGCCAGGTGAACTGTGGTCGGTGGAATGTCGTGCTGCTAACCTCTGCCCGCGGCCTTCACCACTTTCTGCGCCGCGTCGGCCATGGTGGTGCCGCTGATGATCGGCAGAGCGGAACTGGCCAGGGTTTGTTTGCCGGCAACGACGTTGTTGCCTTCGAGTCGGACGACGAGCGGGAGTTTCAGACCGGTTTCCTTCACGGCGGCGACGATGCCTTGAGCAATCACGTCGCAGTCCATGATGCCGCCGAAGATGTTGACGAGGATGGCCTTCACCGCCGGGTCTTTCATGATGATCTTGAAGGCCGCGGTGACCTGCTCGACGCTCGCGCCGCCGCCGACGTCGAGGAAGTTCGCCGGCTCGCCGCCGTAATGCTTGATGATGTCCATCGTCGCCATCGCCAGACCGGCGCCATTGACGAGGCAGGCAATCGAGCCGTCGAGTTTGATGTAGTTGAGCGAGAACTCGCTGGCCTCGACTTCGAGCAGCGATTCCTCGGCCAGATCGCGCATCGCCAGAATGTCCTTGTGGCGGAACAGGCCGTTGTCGTCGAGGCCGATCTTGCCATCCAGTGCGACGAGGGATTGCTTGCCGTCGGCGCCTTCGACGATGCAGAGCGGGTTGATCTCGACGAGCGAGGCGTCGCATTCCCACCAAGTGCGATAGACGCCGAGCAGGAGCTTGGCCGCGCCGTTGATCAGGTCGCCCTTGAGGCCCAAGGCCGTCGCCAGCTTGCGCGCCTGGAAGGGCATCATCCCGGTGGCCGGATCAATCAATTCCCTCACAATCTTTTCCGGCGTCTTGGCGGCGACTTCCTCGATGTCCATGCCGCCCTCGGTGCTGACCATCATGAGCGGCCGGCCCGCGGCGCGGTCGAGCAGCACGGCGCAGTAAAACTCCTTCACGATCTTCGCGCCCGCCTCGATGAGCAGCTTGCTGACGACGCGGCCCGCCGGCCCGGTCTGCTTGGTGACGAGTGTCTGCCCGAGCATGGCGGTGGCGCGCTCGAAGACTTCATCGGCGCTGCTGCAAACCTTCACGCCGCCTTGCAGGCCGGACTTGAAAGTGCCTTTGCCGCGTCCGCCGGCGTGGATTTGCGACTTCACCACCACCCGGGCGTGGCCGGCGGCGAAGAGTTTCTCCGCCTGCGCCTTGCCCTCGGCCGGCGTGGTGACAGGTCCGCCCGGCGGAACCGCGACGCCGTACCGGGCGAGCAATTGTTTGGCTTGGAACTCGTGAATATTCATCTGGAAAACCGAACCGATCCGCGGCTTTTCCGCGAACGGCGCGGCACTTTAGGTGTGGGCGGTGGGGAGCGTCAACGGTTTTTGCCCCGACGGCGGGGGCATCCGCTGGGAAAACGCGGGCGGGGCCGGCACACTTGCGAGCCGCCGCAACAGTTGGTCCGACACCCGGAAAGGGCAAAGAGTTTGCGGGAGCGGCGCGTTTCTGCTCGCGCTCCGCCCGCCGGCGCAAATATTCTCGGCAACTCAACACCGCGCCTATGAGAGCCTTCATTGCCACCTCGCTGGTCGGTTCGCTGCTGCTGTGCGCCGGTTCGACCTTTTCCGCCGGCGTCCAGCCGTTGCCCTTCCGCGTGCCGGCCCGGCTGGCGGACGCGGCCGAGGTTCTTTCTCCAGCGGCGATCCACCTCGACGGCTGGCTCGGCGAGCGCCTTGCCGTCAACGCCACGAACCGATTGCTCGCGGTGGACACCGAGCCGCTGCTCGCGGGCTTTCGCCACAAGCCCGGCGTCCATCCGTGGATCGGCGAGCACGTCGGCAAATGGCTGCACGCCGCCACGCTCGCCTGGGCTTACACCGGCGACCCCCGCCTGCGCGCCAAGCTCGACCGTGTCGCCGCGGACCTGATCGCCGCGCAGGAACCCGACGGCTACCTCGGCACGTACGTTCCAGCGCAGCGCTTTGGTCTCTATCCTGGTGCGGATTGGGACGTGTGGTCGCACAAATATTGTCTGATCGGGCTGCTCACCTACTACCAGTTCACCGGGAACGAGGCGGCGCTCAAGGCCTGCCGCAAGGCCGCCGACCTGCTCCTCCGCACGTTTGGGCCGGGAAAGAAGAGCATTCTCTCCGCCGGCACCCACCTGGGCATGGCCGCCACCAGCGTGCTCGAACCGATCGTGTTGCTCTACCGCTTCACCGGCGACGAGCGCTATCTCGACTTCGCCCGCTCCATCGTCCAAGCGTGGGACGCGCCGAACGGGCCGAAGATCATCCAGGCGCTGCTGACGGCGAAGGAGGTCAGCCAGACCGCCAACGGCAAAGCCTACGAAATGCTGTCGAACCTCGTGGGCCTGTGCGAACTGGCCCGCGCCACCGGCGACCGCAGCCTGCTCCCGCCGGTGCTCAACGCCTGGCAGGACATCGTGACGCGGCGTCTCTACCTCACCGGCGGTGCCAGCCAGGGCGAATATTTCCACGGCGATTACGACCTGCCCAACGGGCCCGGCGCGAGCGTGTCCGAGACGTGTGTCACGGTGACCTGGCTTCAGTTGAACCTGCAACTGTTCCGGCTCACGGGCGAGGCGCGCTACGGCGACCAACTGGAGAAAACGATCTACAACCACCTCGCCGCCGCGCAGAACCCCGCCGGCGCCGATTGGTGCTATTTCACCCCGCTCGAAGGAAAGAAGAGTTATCTCTCCGAAATCAATTGCTGCCACTCCAGCGGCCCGCGGGGAATGGCCCTGGTGCCGCAGACGACTTACTTGAAGACGCGTCTGGGCGCCGATGATGCGCTGGTCGTCAGCACGTTCGAGACTTCGTCCGTGACGACCGAACTCGGCGGGCAGTCGGTGAGTGTCCAGCAACGCAGCGGGTTTCCGCGCCGGGGCGAATCGCGGCTCCGGTTCCAGTTGAGCCGGTCCGCGCCCTTCGCGGTCCAGGTCCGCGTGCCACCGTGGGGGGCTCCGCTGCGAGTGCGGCTGAACGGAAAGGCGCTCGACATCGCGGCCCGCGACGGCTGGGCCGTGATCCCGGCGCGCGACTGGAACACCGGTGATCGCTTGGACCTTCGCTATACGCTGGGGTCGCGGTTGGTGATCGGCGAACACGGCAACCGCGGCAAGGCGGCGTTGACTTGGGGACCGTTCGTGCTGGCCTACGACGAAAAACGCAACCCAGGACTGCCGCGGGCGAACGCCGTCGGCATCCTCGACCGCAAGGTCGCCCCGCCGCGCCGTTACTTTCCCGGAGGCGAACTGGCCTTCTCCGCCGAGTTGCGCACGGCCAACGGCCGCCCGCCCTTGGTCAAAGCGGAGCTGGTGCCGTTTGCGGACGCCGGCCGGGACGGGGGCACCTTCAGAGTGTGGCTGCCGGGGCCGGGCGTGCCGATCATGCGCAACACCAACTTGCTGAGCGGCGGCCAGGAAAGCCGCTCGCGCCAGGGAAACGTCGAAGGCTCGATCAACGATGGCGACGCCGACACCTTCGTGGTGACATTCGACGGGCATGCGGCAGACGAGGATTGGTTTGCCGTGACACTGGATGAGCCGGTGACCATCGCGCGCGTCGGGTTCACGCCGGGGAAAACCTTTCATGACGGCGGCTGGTTCGACGCGAGCGCCAGCAAACCACGCATTCAGGTGCGGGGCCAGAACGGCGGCGCCTGGGAAACCGTTGGCGAGATCACGACCTACCCGACCGCGACCGCGACCGACAGCGCCGGCCTGGCGGCGGCCGTGCCCCGGTCCTTCAACGTGCGGTTGGAGAGGCCGGTGAAGGCGGTCGCCGTCCGGGTGATCGGCAAGCCCGCCTGCGGCGACAACCCGAATCAGGCGTTTTCCTCCTGCGCCGAGGTGCAGGCGTTTGGCGAATAGACCGGCTGGCGCGCGCGCAACCGGCGAAATCTTTTGGCCGTTCAACCGACATGAGCACGTTTTCAGTGAGTCCGGAAAAGGAAACCCAACTCGCCGCGCGCATGGCCCGGTTGGGCGTCCGGGAAGCGGACCTGGAGGAGACGTTCGTCCGCTCCGGCGGGCACGGCGGACAGAACGTGAACAAAACCTCGACCTGTGTGATGCTGCGGCACCGGCCGAGCGGGTTGCAGGTGAAGTGCCAAACCAGCCGGCAGCAGGGTCTGAACCGTTTCCTCGCCCGCCGGTTGCTCCTGGACAAGATCGAAGCGCTCCAGACGGGCCGCGTGGAAGCCCAGCGTGCGCGCATCGAGAAGATCCGACGTCAGAAGCGCCGCCGCAGCCGCCGCGCTCAACAACGGATGCTGGCGGACAAAGCGCACCACGCCGCCAAGAAAGAAACCCGGCGGGCCGTGGGGCCGGACTAAGTCGGCTCCATGCGCTTGCAAAGACCCGGCTCGACAATGATCCGGTTCCCTTTACCTTCAGGCCCAAGTTATGACTGATCCTCGGTACACCAAACTGGCCAAACTGCTCGTCGGGTATTCCATCCAGGTCAAGAGCGGCGACCGCGTCCTGCTGGAGATGATCGACGCGCCGGACGAGTTTGCCGTCGAATTGATGCGGGCGGTGCGGGCGGCCGGCGGCACGCCGTTGGTCGAAGTGCGCCACACGCGCGTCACCCGAGAGGTTCTGCGTGCCACCGATGAGCGGCATGCCGCCCTGGTCCGCGACCTGGAGTTGGCGCGGATGAAGAAGGTGCAGGGCTACATCGCGGTGCGCGGAGCGGCGAACATCAACGAGAACTCCGATGTGCCGGGGGAGCGCCTGGCCCTCTATTCGCGGGTGACGCGGCCGGTCTTGAACTGGCGGGTGAGCAAGACCAACTGGTGCGTGTTGCGCTGGCCCTCGGCCAGCATGGCGCAGAGCGCGGGCATGAGCACCGAGGCGTTCGAGGATTTCTATTTTGCCGTCTGCACGATGGATTACCGCAAAATGGCCCACGCGATGTTGCCGTTGAAGGCGCGCATGGAGAAGGCCGACCGGGTGCAAATCAAAGGGCCGGGCACGGACCTGACGTTCAGCGTCAAGGGACTCGGGGCCGTGCCGTGCGTGGGCCGGCGCAACATTCCCGACGGCGAGGTCTTCTCCTGCCCGGTGAAGGACTCCGTGAACGGCGTGATCCAGTTTAACGCGCCGACGATTTACGCCGGGATCAAGTTCGAGAACGTGCGGTTGGAGTTCCAGGAGGGCAGGGCGGTCAAGGCCACCGGGAGCAACGCCCAACGGCTGAACGAAATCCTCGACACGGATGCCGGCGCGCGGTACGTGGGCGAGTTTTCGCTGGGGTTCAATCCTTATATCCAGCATCCGATGTGCGATATCCTATTCGACGAAAAGATCGCCGGGTCGCTGCACTTCACGCCCGGTCAGGCTTACGAGGAATGCGACAATGGCAATCGCTCGGCCGTGCATTGGGACATGGTGTTGATCCAGCGGCCGGAGTGGGGCGGGGGAGAAATCTGGTTCGACGGCGAACTGATCCGAAGGGATGGGCTGTTCGTCCCGAAAGACCTGGCGTCACTGAATCCAAAGAAGCTGAAATAGGGCACTTCCGGGGAACCCTTCGCTCCCTTCGGGGGCGAAAGCCAATCGCCAACGCAAAGCAACGAGATGCTTCGCGTTAGCGAGGGATCAAGTTCTGAGACCGCCTTTGGCATGCAGAATGTCGCGCGGAGGGTGGCCAACATAACTGCCCGGCGTTGAGCGGAAAAGCGGGACAGCGGTTTGCTGGGGCGATGTTGTTGTCAGGCGGTACGGCGGTCACTGTTTGCCCCCGACGAACGCTTCAATGTCGGCTTTGACCTCGGCGAGGGCGGCACCGGTTTGTTTGCGATGGAGCTTGATCGCGGCAATTTTCCGGCCGGGATCTCTCGCCAAGCGCTGAACTTCATCCGAAAGGCCCCACGCAGGCTGAACTTCCTCGTGCTTGAGTAACGCATCCAGCTTGCGCTCCAAGCGGCGCAAGTCTATTCGCAGGCGGCCGACGAACGAAACGTCACCGCCAAAAACTGCGACGATGAAGGCTACGATGGCGTAATCGCCAAACTCAAGAGATGCGAGCAACGGTGTCGTAACGCGTGTGCGTGGAGCGCTTACAGCGGTTGCTTGAGCAGGTTGATGAATTCCTTCATCGCCGGCGAAAGCACCTTGTGTTTTTTGTAGAGCACCGCCAGCGGACGGTAAAACTCGCCGTCCTCGATCTTCACGGCCGCCAGGGTTTGCTTGGCGACTTCCTGCGTAACCGTGGAGAAGGGCACGATGGAAATGCCGGCGTCAATCTCGACCGCCCGCTTGACCGTCTCGACATTGTCAAACTCCATGGCGACCTGCACTTGCACGTGGTGTTCGCGGAAGAGTTTGTCGAGCGCCCGGCGCGTGGGAATGTCCGACTCGAAGCAAATGAAATTCTGGCCCTGCAGGGCTTTGAGCTTGGCGGCTTTGAGTTTTGCAAACGGATGCCCCGGGTGACAGATGAGCGCCAGTGGATCCTTGCGCAACGCCACAATCTCCAGGCGGTTATCGCGGTTCGGATAGGCGACCAAGCCCAGATCGACGACGTTGCTCAGCACATCCTCGTACACCTGGTTGGCACGCCGATATTCGACATGCACGTTCACGGTGGGATAGCTCTTGAGGAACCGCTTAATGTAAGGCGGCAGATCATGCAGACCGATACTGTAGATCGTGGTGACCCGAATGGTACCGGAAATGATGTCCTTGATCTCCTGCAGCTTGCTGTGCAGCGAGTCGTACATGCCAATGATCTTCTTGCTGTAGTCGTACAGCACCTCGCCTTCGCGGGTGAGCCGGAACTTCTTCTTGCTCCGCTCGATGAGCAGCGACTTGAATTGGCGCTCCAGCGAGCTGATTTGCTGGCTGACGGCGGACTGCGTTACACCGTTGATTTGCGCCGCTTTGGTGAAACTCTCGGTTTCCGCCAAATCACAGAAGACCTTCAGACTTTCAATTTGCATGGCCCTAATCAAAGCAGAGTCCGCGCGGTAGTCAACAGATTAGTTCGCCAAATTTGAAAAAAGTTTGCGGACGGAGGGGCCAAGATCCCCAACAGGTCAGCCGGCTGAAGCTGGCGTGAGGTGCGCTGCGCCCGGCATCGGTTCGGAGTGGCCTCGCCGCCCCCCGGAAAGCGGTCTCGGGTGCCATACTCCATCCAGTTCGGCTCATTGTCCTCCGTTGCTGGGCGTCCGGCGCTCCGGCCTCGGATTACTGTGTCGGTCTGGGGCTGCAAACGCCGTGGTCCGCAACCAACGCGCTCACCGCTGCCGTCGGTTCGTTCGGGCAGTGATCGGACCAAGTCCCCAGGCTGGCTCGCCCGATTCCCGTTCAGGTGAAAGGCGTGCCCACCGGCTCAGGTATGCCGGTTGTCGTCAGGCGGTGGGGGAGCCGCGCCTCTTTGCCGTTGGCCATAATGATGAGCAAAGTTTTTCAACAGCAGAGTGCCGGTGGTTTTCACCCGCTCGGCCGTATCGAGAACTTCCGCGTGGGACAACGGATCGCCGCCCAGGCCCGCAGCTCTGTTGGTAATGCAAGACACGGCGGCGACACGCAAGCCGCACTGCCGTGCCACGATGACTTCCGGCACGGTACTCATGCCGACGGCATCGGCGCCTAGCCGACCCAATGCGCGAGTTTCTGCTGGCGTCTCGTACGTCGGGCCGGGAACCGCCAGATAAACCCCGGTCTCCAACCGCAAGCCACAGTCGCGCGCGGCCGCGTGCAGGAGGTTGCTCAAATCCCCATCGTAGGCGCGGCTCAGGTCCACAAAGCGCTCGGTGCCTATGGTAACTTCCCCCCGTAACGGATTGACCCCCATCGCATTGATGTGGTCGGTCACGACCATGAAGTCGCCGGGTTTGAAGCGGGGGTTGATTCCTCCCGCCGCGTTGGTCAGGAGCAGATCGTGAATGCCGAACGCAGCTAGGGCCCGCACGGAGAACGTGACCCGCTCCATTGGATGGCCTTCGTAATAATGCGCCCGCCCGCTCAGCAGCAGCACCGGTGTGGCCCCCACGTGACCCACCATCAGCTTTCCTTGGTGCCCGGGGATGCCCACGGGCGGAAAGCCGGGTAAATCTTCGTAAGCCACTTCCAGGGACGCCTTGAGCGCCGACACGGCATGATGAAAACCGCTGCCCAGGATCACGGCCAATTCCGGGCGCAGGGGGCAACGGATGCGCAACAAGTTGGCCGTTCCCTCGGCGGTCGCCGTGGAGTGGGTTCTCGTCGCCGGGTGGACAACGGTTCTGCTTCGGGGACGGAGTACGGCAGGAGTTCGTGATCGTGATCTTCGTCTCATGGCCTGGCCTTTCCGGTTGCGGACGCCGCGCTGGGGCGACCGCAGCGCCCGGCTTGATTTCTACTCAGGCTGCGATACGCTGCGAGGGTAATTTGATTTATGGCATTAAGCAATGACGAAATCCGCCGCTATTCGCGCCACCTGATCCTGCCGGAAGTCGGGCTGGCGGGGCAGACGAAGATCCGCTCGGCGAGTGTGCTGTGCATCGGCGCGGGCGGCCTGGGGTCGCCCATTGCCATGTACCTGGCGGCCGCTGGCATCGGCAAGCTCGGCCTTGTGGACTTTGACGCCGTCGATTTTTCGAACCTCCAGCGCCAGATTCTGCATGGCACCGAAGACGTCGGCCGGCCGAAGGCGCAATCCGCGAAGGAGAGACTCCAGAGCATCAACCCGGATGTGGAGATCGCCCTCCACGAAACCCGCCTGACGGCTGCGAATGCCCTGGAAATCCTGCGTCCGTACGACATCGTCGTGGACGGAACGGACAATTTTCCGACGCGCTATTTAACCAACGACGCGTGTGTACTGTTGAAGAAACCCAACGTGTACGGCTCGATTTTCCGTTTCGAGGGCCAGGCCAGTGTCTTCGCCCCGCACCGGGGCGGGCCGTGCTACCGCTGCCTGTACCCGGAACCGCCGCCGCCGGGTTTGGTCCCGAGTTGCGCCGAGGGCGGGGTGTTGGGGGTGCTGCCGGGTATCATCGGCTGCATTCAGGCCACGGAGATCCTCAAACTGGTGCTCGGCAAGGGCACGCCGCTCATCGGCCGATTACTGCTTTTCAACGCGCTTGACATGCAGTTTCGGGAGCTAAAATTGCGTCGGGATCCGCAATGCCCCGTCTGCGGCGAGCGGCCGACGATCACGGAGTTGATCGATTACGAGCAATTCTGCGGCATCACGCCGCCGACGGAGGTGGTGGAGAACCCGGACGAAGTCACGGTCCAGGAGATGAAGCGTGCGCTGGATAACCCGACGCTCGGCATCAAGGTCATCGACGTGCGCGAGCCGGATGAGTACGAGATTGCCCGGGTTAACGGCGTGCCGCTCCTGGCGCTGAGCCAGTTGCCCCAGCGGTTCACCGAACTCGACCCGAACGAACGCTACTACCTGCACTGCAAAGGCGGTGTGCGTTCACTCAAGGCCGTGAAGTTCCTTCAGGAGCACGGTTTCAAGCACGTGAAGAGCGTCAAGGGCGGCATCAGCGCCTGGGCGGACCAGATCGATCCGCGCGTGCCGAAGTACTAACGAGGGGGCAACGGGGCGGCAGCGCGCCGCCCCGGGGCGGTATTCACCCTCCGAGTTTCTGTTCCAGGAATTCCTTTAACGCCACAGCGTTGTTTTGCCCGGCCTGTTTGGCGCCGAAGACGAGGGTGATGGTGCCTTTGCGGGCCGCGGCCAGGAGTTGCTGCCATGTTTCAGGCTCGTGCTCCAGCTCGGTGGCGTAGCGGCGTTGAAAGTCGGGCCATCGATCCGGGTCGTGGTTGAACCACTTCCGCAGCGAGTCGCTCGGCGCCACTTCCTTCAGCCAGCCCGTCAGCTTGATCGTGTCCTTCTTCACGCCCCGGGGCCAGAGGCGGTCCACCAGGAAGCGTTTGCCGTCGGCCGGGGCCGGTGGATCGTAGGCTCGTTTGACCTGAATCATGCGAGAGCATTACTCGGAAACAACGAAACGTCAAAGAGACTTTGTCAGCGACCGGTCTGCCGCCCGGCACGCATGCGTCCTCGTCCTCGAAAGGCCGCTCTGAACAACCTGCGCGGTGAAGCGGTTGGTGAAGTCCGGCCGGGCCACCCGCCGGGCGCCGAAGGGGGCGCCGTTCTTCGAGAATGCGGCTTATCCCGCATCCTCGCCCAACTCGACGTTCCAATAGGCCAGGTCGATGAAATGCTTCCAGCTATCGTGCTGGTGCAGGGCAAGGTTGATCTGCACGAACGGCCGCCACTTGGGCCGCTTGGGTTTGCGAATGAGATGCACCCCGGCCTCCTGCGGCGTGCGGTTGGCCTTCTGCGTGTTGCACTCGATGCAGGAGCACACGATGTTTTCCCACGTCGTCGGACCGCCGCGGTCGCGTGGAATCACATGGTCGAGATTGAGATCCTGCCGTTCGCAGACGCGGCCGCAGTACTGGCATGTATTCTTGTCGCGTTCAAAGATGTTGTGCCGGGTGAACTTGACTTCCTTCTTGGGCAGCCGGTCGTACACCAGCAACAAAATGACGCGCGGCACGCGGATGCGGAAGGAGATGGTCGCGATGGATTCCTCACCCGGCTCCTGCTGCGAGAGGTCCCGCCACTGTTGGAAGTTGTAGGCCTGGAAGGAACCGTCTTCCAGATTGAACACCGCCTGCGCGTGGCCCTGGAACAACAAGGTAAGGGCGCGGCGGGCGGTGCAGAGGTTGACCGCCTGCCACAAGCGATTGAGCACGAGCACGTGCTGATTGAGGACCGACTTCATAACGCCTACAGCTTGGATCGCACGGTATCACGAGCGGCAGATCGGTGTCAATCAGGTGGCTCGGCTCCGCGAAGGGCCAGTCGCT
>VFSW01011955.1_pt1 | contig 12152 bp, 24 predicted proteins | sample 5358111 | NCBI WGS metagenome assembly VFSW01 (sample SAMN11554181, study PRJNA540505) | mine drainage metagenome | isolation source: sediment from site ElyBrook_90M | place: USA: Ely Copper Mine, Vershire, VT | collected 2017
CGCTTGCGTGGAGAGTATGAGGATATACCACGTAAGCACTTCGTCAAGTGTGGGAGCGCGTTTGACGACGTGGCCGACCAACTTGGCATGTCGGGAGATGATCTGCGCGAGGAGCTCTGTTCACTCAAACGGCCAACCTTGAAAGGACTACGGTGATCAGTGTGAAGCACCGGAATCCGACGCTTGCCGATCTGCAGGCGCGCGAGCTATGCTTCGCGCGCCTGGGGATACGCAATCCGCCCTGGAGGGTGCTCTGCGTTGTGCATGATCTGTTCGACCATGACGCCGAAGGCCGTTTGATCGGCGTGCGCTGCACGCGTAATGACGTGATCGCGCACACTGCGCTTCATGTAAAGACTCCGTAACCTTCCTTGCTGCTGGGAGGGGCATAGGCCGTGCGCGTGCGAGCGTGCTCACCAATGTTCTTTCATGGGAGAGGGTGCGCGTGAATGTCAGTGACAGTGGTAACGCCGCAGGGCGAGGAGGTTTCCACGCCGCCGGATGCGATCGGCAGCACCGTGGCCGATGCTCTGAGCACCGGGATCGAGATCGGGGAGAAGCTGGAGGAAGCTCGCAGCGAAGCTCTAGAGGCACAGGAAGCAGCGAGCGAGGCGCAGATCGCGGCGGAAGTCGCGTGGCAGGAAGCGCGGGTGGCGCAGCTCGAGCAGCGAATGACGCAGCTGGAAGCGTTGCAGAGCGAGATGCAAGTGACAGCGGCACCGAGGGAAACCGAGATCGCGCAAGCGCAGAACGCGCACGAAGAAGAACCCGAGCCGCCGCCGCAACCGGCACCGAAGAAGACGCGGACAGCCTTGAGCAAGTTCCTCCTCGGAGCGTAAGGCTCTCCGACTTAGATGGACCGGCGGGCAAGATCAAGCTCGCCGATACGCTCGCGATCACGTTCCAGATCGGCTGCGATCTGATTGCCAACACGCCGGGGCTTGCCGTCATGCGTATCACGCAGAACGAAGCGCGTGCGCTTGGTGGCGCGTGGGCGCAGTATATCAACAGCATTCCGTCGCGCAAACGCAAAGCGGCGCTTGAGATGATGGAGCGTATCATGCCGGGGCTTGTGGCGTTCGGCACGACGGCTACCGTCTTTTTGCCGCGCGTGCAGCTGATTGCGACACATCGCCCGCAAGAGCCTCCCCCGACGACGGTCCCTCCGGTGCAGCAGCCCGTGAACATTCCGCCTGGGTTTCCTGGTCATGGGGTGCGACCGGAGGACGTAAAGCCCGTGGAAGATCGTGCCCAAGCCGACAGCATCATGGAGGCAAACTTCGGTGGCATCGAAGACATGTTCCCTTAGTCCACGCGAACGCGTGACGCGTATCGTTGATCACTTGCTGAAAAGCCGGTTGATTCCCGGCGAGATGCGTCCGATCATCATGCTCTACGAAGGGCGCTTGCGCGACGCCATGCGCCAAGTGAATGATGCCGATGCGCGAACGATCTTGCGCGAGCTCGAAAGCGTCCTCGGGCTTGCACCTGGAACCATCGTGCGATGACGCGTTCGGCTGAGACGCACTGCGTGCTCTGCGGCTGTGAACACGTGCTGCACTATACGAACACCGATCTTCGTGGATTAGAGTTCGTTCGCTGCTGCGAGGGATGCAGAAAGAAAGGGAAGACATACGATGAATCTCACCCTCTGGCTTAAGCGAAGCCTTCTCCGTTTTCTGATCTGGATTGACAAGTGCGTCTATGGCTTTGTGCCGGAGTATCCGGCGCCGCGCTTTTCCGGCAATGCGAAAGATCGGCGCATGAAGACGCGTCTCTATTTACGTGGAGTCAAAGACGGGTATCGCGCTGCAGCAATCGACTTTACCGTGGGATCAGATCGCACGCAAGGTCCGGTGTCACCAGAGCCGATAGCGTGATTGTTCCTTCGCTTCGGCGTAACGAGCATACCGGCAAGCCCGAAGGCGTGCACTGCATGTTCATCGGGCGCACCGGATCGGGTAAAACCTTCCTTGCCGAGCACGCGCTTGAAGAGCGAGAGTACGTGGTCGTGCACGACGGGAAGGGCACGTTCCGCGAAAAGCCGCTTGTGCGTGCTGATCTGCTTCGCAAGGGTGGGCGCTGGGAAGTATGTCGCACCGTGGATGACTGCGTGCGCAGTAAGGCTCCGCGCATCTGCTACTCCCCCGCGCGTAAAGACTTGCTTGACCTTGGTGAGCAGGCGGCGTTCTTCGAGTGGATACTGCGGCGCCAAAACACGACGCTTCTCATTGATGAATACACGCTTGTCTGCGACGGGCAGAATGTCCCCGATCCGCTCCTTGCGATCTACGCGACGGGACGTGAGCTCTGCATCGAAGCGTGGGGCTGCACGCAGCAGCCTGTTATGATCCCCAATATCGCCTACACACAATCACAATTCTTTGCGATCTTTCACGTCGCGCTCGACGTGCACCGGACGAAGATTCGTTCATTTGTGCCCGTAAGCTCCGAACAGCTGGAGGGGCTTTCGGATCGCGAATACTACGCGTATCGCGACACGTGGCGCGTAGCCGAAGGGCCGCTCACCTATGACGATGCACTCGAGATCGTGCGCCCGTCCGAAGACGCCCTTACAGTCGCCTAACACACGTTTTCGAGGAATACGCCTCAGGGCGTGTCGATAGGGACCCAGCAAAGCCGGGGTTTCCTGCATAATCGGGTGTGGGCGACGTACACGAAGGCTCCCGGCGCCGGTCGGGAGTTTTCTTTTCATGGCTGCGGTAGCTTCACCTAGCTCTCAAAACGCGCAGCAGCTCGCCGTACAGCAGCGGCGCCAAATGCTGCGATCATTCCGCAATAATACGCGCAAGCGTCACCAGACCTTCGCGTTTACCAACGGGTCGATCAGCGCGGGCAACGTCTGCACGGCAATCCTGCCGCAGACCGGCATGGCCTCGCGCGTCTGGCTCTACTTCGATATCACGTTCTCCGACGCGGCGGCGGCGCCGGCGTGCACCAAGCTCGCGCGCGGACCCTTCAACTTCGTCAAGAATTTGCGTCTATGGACGAATCTCGGTTCCAATAACATCTGGGACTGTGACGGTTTCCATACGCACATGATGAACCTTGAAAAAGGCATTGTGCAGGGCCGCTACGATCTCAATGTTGACAACGGCTATGATTCTTCAACTACGGACTACGCAAATGATCCGTGGTTTCAGTATCCTGCCGTAACGGTACAAAACAAGGTCTATCACGTTCGATTCGTTTTGCGTGTCGATGTAAGCGTCAACGATAAGATCAACTTCGCTCAAGGTCTCCTGAACCTTCAAGCGCCGCAACTGCAGACGATGATCTATTGCACGCTTGGTCAGGCCAGCGATCTGTATGCGACAACCGACACGATCACGCTCGGTGGAACCGTAACGGCTGCGTACGAATACTACGAGATTCCGAACCCGCAGCGCCAAGTCGCGCTGCCGTCGGGCATCTTGCACTGCACGCTCGAACAGAACGTGCCCTTCGCGACGACCGGACGCGTTCCGTGGCAAATCGTGCGTCAGGGTAAGCTCCTGCGCCTGTTGCAAGAGACGTATCTCAACGGCGCACGTGCCGAAGGCGGTACGACGACCGATCAGAGCACAGACGGTAATCCGGCAACGGCTGGGATCGACGCCTACGAGCTCAAGATCAACAATTCGGACATCATCTACTACAAGCCGTATTGGCTCAAGGCCCAAACGGACTTGGAAGAGTTCCCGTATCTCGCTCGCTTCATGGGCTGCACGCTGCACGAATTCTTCGATGCGGTATCACTGCCGTCGTCGGGCGACAAACGGGATTGGATTGATACCGAAGCCGTGACGACGACGGAGTTCGCAACGTATATCAACAGCGCCGCAACGCTCGGTTCCAATAACAACTACTTCAACTTCACGCGTGAGATTCTCGTTCCGTTCGGCGGCTATGGCGCCGGTCCGCAGAATCCCGCCGCAATGGGAGCATAACAAACGATGACGACGTACGAAGACCCGAACTCGTGGATCGGCGACGTATACGGGGGTGGCGACACCCCCGGCATGGTCGCGACAACCGGCAGCGCGTATGGCATCGTGAATAACGATGGTCCGGTCGGTACTGCCGGTCAGGTGGGCGCAAAGGCATCGGCGCAGGCTGCAGGACCGCAGGGCAATCCCATCGTGGGGCTGGTCACTGCGCTTTCACTGCTCGTCGTGTTGATGCTTGTCGTGCATCACTTCGGCAAGGGGAGCGACGACTTCTCGAATATCAAAGCGTCGGCGTACAACGCGTTCTTGATCGCGTTCGCAGCTGCCGTGATGATCCCGCTCTTCAAGCTCGTGACGGCGTGGCTCGCGCATACGAAACTGCCGCTTACGGCAGAGCTCAACACGTACATTCAGGCGGCGTAAATGCGTGCAAACGTCAGAACACGCCAAGTGGGCACTCGCGCTCGTGGTCGCGTTGATCTGCGGAGTGGCCGTGGAGGAGGTCCCCAAGGTGGGCGTTCCCTTCACGCTGCTCATCGTCGTCGCGCTGCTTGCCGGTTGGAAAGGATGGACTAACGCATGAATGCGATTGACAAGATATTCGGCGGCCTCGTGCTCGTCGCAGTTGTGGCAGCCGTCGTTTCCAGCAGAGGGAACGGCTCGCAGGCGGTCCGCAATGTCTTTGGCGGAACGGGTTACGTCTTCGGATCGGTGCTCTCGCCGGTTACGGGAACGTCCGCAAGCTATCCGGCGTAGTGCGCCGTGAAAACGGCGAACGCCGCGCTCATCATCGCAGCGGGCATCTTGCTTCTGTGGATCGTGGCAAGCGGACGCACGAAGAACCTCTCGGCAGCGTGGAATGCGCTCGGGGCAGCGTCCCCAGCGCAAGGGGCGCAAGGGATCGGGCTTCCTGCGAGCGTTGGCGTGACGCAGCCGTGGCCTACGGTCGGCGCCCCGTATCCGGCGATCACGCAGCTTGAAGGGGCTGCTGCACCGTCGCTGCCGTCTTTGAACAGTCTTTCGATAGGAGCATACTGAAGTGATAGGTCCGGGGTGGGGCAAACCGACAAACGAAACGGCGTTCGATCACGCGACGACGCCGGACTTGTACGTTCCATACGAACACGCGTTTACCGAAACGCGCAAAGTCTTCTGTGCGCCGGACTATCGCGATACACTGCTGTCAAGACTTCCTGCTAACAGTGCGTGGGGAGACGACGATCCCGGTCTGTGGCCGGGACACTATCTCTACGGCGTCACGGCAACCGGCGTTGATCCAAGCACCCCGGACTTCGATGAAGGGTTCGTGCTGGAGATGCCTGGACCGTACAGCGCCGCAGACATAGCGCGTCCGAACCAGTGGGCGTTGGTCGATCCGACCGACTTCTACGTGACCGGCGACGTGCCAATATGGGCGCAGCCGATCCCCATTGAGGAAGGGCAATACTACGACTTCGGTGGCACGGCTGGCGCACCGTATGCGCCTGGCCCGCAGAGGTCATGGTGAACGAGCACGTCAAGCAGTATTGGCCGATCTATCTCGCCATCGGCCTTGGGCTCGTTGGCCTTTTGCTTATGATGAACAGCGGCGGCGGCGCATCGGCTGCTGCAAGCGGCGGCCTTTCGGGGTCGCAAGAAGCTTCGCTGCTCGCATCGCAAAATAATGCCGCAGCGCAGATCAGCCAAGCGCAGATCGCAGCACAAGCGCAGCAGAACCAGGGCATACTGCAAGCCGTCACGTCGATCTACGGAACACAATCATCACTTCAGCAAGCAGCGGATCAACTGCAAGCCGAAGAGTACATGGCGTATGAAAGTGCGCTCGGCAGCATGTACGGCGCGAACGCGCAAGTCGCTCAGACGCAGCTACAGACAAGCGCGCAAACGCAACAAACCTCGATCATGGCGAATCTTGCGCAGACGCTCCAACTCGATCAGCTGTGGCAGGCACTCGCAAACGGTGCCGTGTCGATAGGATCAATCTTCGCCGGAGCACCTCCGGGCGCAGCAGGCGCTGCAAGCGCCGCGGGTTCGTCAAGCGCCTTAAGCGCGCTCTTTCCTGCCAGCGGATACGCTATCGGGGCAGGCGGTATCCCGTGATCGTCGCACCGCCGAATCGTATCCACCCGGTCTACCCGCCGCCGGGCGCTGTACCTGTCCAAGCGCCAGCGCCGCCGCCCGCTGCCAATGCGCCGCCGTCGTCTGCTCCTGGTGTGCCTTCCGGCAGCACCGGATCGCAACCGCCTGTAAACAGCGCACCTGCTCCGACGGGCTACTACCAGCTAACACCGCAGATGATAACGCAGCTGGAGCAAGCCGTGAACGCGGCCTTCTCTGGGCTGCAAGGCGGTGAAACGAATGCGCAGATCGCAACCATGATCACGAATTACCTGCAATCGACGGGCGCGTGGTCATCGCAGATGCTCGCTGCCGTGCACGCGCAAGCGCTTGCGATCGGCGGGGGAAACCCTTCGTTTCGCCAGCAGAGCAGCACCGGCAATCAAAACTTCGTGACGGCGTGGATCAACGGCATCGAAAAGACACTCACGGGTGACGCAATGGGGTCCGCCTCGCCGGGAACCGGCGCGATCAGCGGATCGACACCGGGAAACAACGAGGCGCTCACGTTGGCGCAGGACCTTTTAGGGATGATGGGAGGAGCATCAAGCAGTGTACCTTCCTCAGCGCCAAGCGCGCAAAACCCTTACTACGTTGCGCCGGTTTCCGGCGCAAGCGGCAGCAGCGGCTCTCCTATGCTTGGCATTTTGTTTCTCATTCTCGCTGCCGTCGCAGGCATCTACTACTATGAAAAGCACAAGCACGGCCACGCGGAGCACGAGGCATAGCATGGGGAATCTTTATGCAGGCCTCTACTCACTCCAAGAGCTTGCGGCTCTGTGGGAAGGCCAAGCCCCTGCGGGAACGCCCGCAGCAGCGCCTGGCGTTGCGCAGGCTATGGCGCTTATCGCAAAGGCGGAATCGGCTGGCGGAGCACTCGGCGGTCCCAATACGAACGGCACGTACGACTACGGCATCTGGCAAGTCAATAGCTCGCACGGATTCGATCCGAAGCGGCTCCTTACCGATGCACAGTACAATGCGCAAGCTGCCGTGCAAGTGTTCAATGGACAAGCGCAATCAACGGGAAACGGCTTTGGCGCGTGGTCAACGTATAACGGATCGCCTTCGCTGCAAAGCGACGTGGCAGCGCTGCTCGGATCGGGAGGAGCTCCAAGCGGCACGGGCGCAGGGGTTGGAATCACAGGCGCGCCCAGCATCACAACCGATTGGTCACACGGCGCAAAAATCGTGGTTATCTCCATCGCGGTCGTGAGCTTAAGTTGGATACTCTGGGGGCAGCTGCACTAGTGTTCGCGCCAATTCTTCCCATGCCGCCGCTGCTGTTGACGCCACCCGCTGCGCCTGTTTTTCATGCCACGGCTACGGCAGCACAGATCGCGTCGTCCCCTGCCGCAGGAATAGGAGGAGTCTTCTCCGACCTTTGGAACGGGCAGTTTGACTCCCCCGGCGTGAAGCTGCTGTTCGGCTTCCTTGGCGTGCTGCTCATAGCTATCGGCGTGTGGTCGATGGTGGGAGGATCGCAAACGGTGATACAGGTTGCAAAAAGCGCGGCAGTAGGAGCGGCGACAGCATGAGCCTCTTCGTGCAAGCCGCGCCGCGTTTGACGGCCTTTCACGGGCAGCTGAACATGCCCCTCGGCGTCTTCCTTGCGTCAACGGAACCCGTTGCGATCTACAATATCGGCTACTCCATTCGTGATACGTCTGGCGCTCTGTACAATCCCGGAACAAGCGCGGGTCAAAGTGGGCTCACCGGATGGTACTCGCGCTTAGCCGTCGTGCGCGGGAATCAATCGCAGCTCGATAGTGCAAACTTTACCGCCGATACGCTGCTTTCTACCGGGATGGAAGTGCTGTTCGACACCGAGCTCTATGCCTTTGCCGGTACACTGTCTTTCGCAGGCGGTCAAACGTCGATCCAAACGTATCGTGGCGAAGGGTTAACGATCTTGCTCGCGCAGCCCAAGCTTTACGGCGCGATCGCGCCGACGCCGCAAATCTATTTGCGACTGTACGGCACGCAAGGCGCTGCGGGATCAGGCGGCACCGGCGGCAGCATGGGAAGCGCTGGCGACAAGGGATCGGGGCAGGCGATTACTGCACCCACGGGAGTGCATAGATTGTGAGCGTGAAGCATGAACCGGTTTCTCTTTCTTTTCGTGATCGTACACGTGCTCGTGGGATGCGCACCTTGTGGCGTCTTGCCTCCCACGCACGGCGCGTGCTTGCATCGCCCCGAACCGTAGCGCTCGCGCTTGCGCTCAGTATGGGCGCGGTCGCGCTCGCGCAAGTCGTGCCCGTCGATCAGACCGGCACGATCACGCAAGCGCATCCAACCTTGGCACCGCAGAACGTCGCAGGCTATACGACGTGCTGGGCTTCGGCCATCGGCAGCTTCAACGGCAGCGTTGGCGTCTACAGCGCGAGCTCGTCGTCGGGGCCGTGGTCGGCGATTACAAATGGAACCCTGTCCGGACCAGGCACAATTCCCGTGCCGCTCCCCGCGTCTACGCCCTTGTACGTGCAGCTGCAAGGGAGCAGCTGGCAGGGTGGCGCCGCGAACGCGTGGCTCCATTGTGACGAAGCGGGATTGTCAACCGGCGCAAACACCTATACCGGATCGCAAACGCTTGCAGCCACGGGCACGGCCACCTCATCCACAAACTACGGGTCATATTCGTCCTGCTGGAACACCTCGTATTGGACCGGGACCGCGGCTGCAACGAATCAATGGTGCGGATTCGCTGCATCCAGCGGCGAGTATTGGATGCAGCTCAATGGCAGTACCGCGTGGTATGCGGGGAATGGCTACTTAAATGTAAGCGGCAACATTCAAGCATCGAATATCTTTCAGGGCAACACGCTCACCGCACTTCCGGGGAATAACCTCGAACTCAACTCCAACGCGACGGTCCCCGGCGGGGCCGTAAACCTCAACTACAACGCTGGCTCTAACAACGCTGGAGGCTTTCTGGTATGGGACGGGGGCACGAGCAACTACGCTCGGCTTAAAGCGAACGAACTCGTCTTCACCTACGGCGGCTCGTCCTGCGCCCAGGACTACAATGTGACGAACGCCAGCGCAGAAACCTTCGGATGCGACGTTTACGCCACCGTCTTTCACGGTTCCGGCGCGGGATTGAGCGCAGGGACGATTCCCGATGCAGCCCTTGTGACGCCGCCTGCGTGTCCAACCGCTGGTACGAATATCACCGTGACCGGCTCGTATCCATGTACGATCAACGCGACAGCCTCAACGCAAACCTTCCCGCAAGCGCAAGCGACAACGGCACCGGTTCAAACGATTGGCGCAACGACGGTTTCGCTCAATAGCGTAAGCCTTACGCTCGCAAGCGGGCACACGTACTTCGTCACTGTGACAAACAGCGCTATGCTCTATTGGACGGCTGCGGCTAACGTCTATGCAGAGCTTTGCATTGAAGGCCCTACTGCGGGCACCCCTGCTACGGGGATGCTCGCGAATGAGGCCACAAACTGCACGCCCGGATCTGGTAACAGTCTCTTCGCGAGCGCAGACTTTCGCGCCGGGACCACAACCTCTTTCACGTGGGGCGCTTCGCCGAGCGCCATCTATCGCGCAACGTACAGCGGAACAGGAGCAAGTATCACGTGGGGCTGTATGGCGTACGGTTCCAATGCAGCCGTAACCATGGGACAAGAAGAATGCTCGGCCTCTGCGGTGCCGCTTACATGAGAGATGACGGGATACTTACCGTGAGCGAACGCTTTACACGGTTGGAGAATCAGATTCACGCAATGGATGCGCGCCTTTGGGCAGCGCTCATTACGGCGCTCGTAACGCTCGGTGCCGTGGTATCGCACTACAAATGAGCCGCGTGCCACACCCATGGAATGAAAAGCCCATTCGCCTTCACAGGCACGGGCTATGCGGTAATAATCGTTATAAATGTTTCCCCGTAGAAGTGTTGACACAGCAATGATCTTTACCAAATGCTTTGCCGTCTGCGACGGGTGCCGAACGCAAGTGCTTGTCGTCAATGACGACGATACCCTTGATCTTGCCGGATGGCGAAAGCGCCGCAATGGCGAGACCTTCTGCTCCAATAGCCTTTGCGCCATGGTTGCCGCGCAGCGAGATGGCGCCCCATGACATGGACCTTCAATCGCGCAGCGCACACGCTCTCACACGAGCCGCTTGCGCCTGGAAGCCCTGCGTGGTCGTGCGAAGCGCATGGCGAGGCGGTTGCCGGATCGAATGGTCCCCTTGCGCCGGGAACCTATGTGCTCGGCACGCCGACGCCTGTCGATCCCGAAGACATGCTCGACGGCGAGGCCAGCTGCCGCGCCATGGGACCGTACTTTATCCCGGTGAACAACACCCCAGGGCGCGTCGGGATCGGGATACACGGGGGCGGATCGGCAGCAGTGCATCCGCTGAACGCGCAGCAGGGATGGTTTCCGACGCTCGGCTGCATCCGGCTGCAGAACGTCGATCTCTACCACGTTGCACTAAATGCCGGGTACGGAGACACGCTGGAGGTTGTATGATCGCACACGGCGTTTTCTATCCGAAGCCTTTGGAGCAGCTGCCACGTGCTCCGCACTACTTGCCCCCGATCTATGGCTCGATCTTCTTGGAGACCTATCATGCTGCATCGTAGCTTTGTCGATTATCTTCGGGCGCTTTTGAGCACCTCTACGCCGCACCAGATCGCGCTGCCGCCGGGGCAGCCAGATTCACAAGAATGCCCATCACCGTCGATGGGAGGAGGATGGTAGCACCGTGAAAAAGTCACCGTTAGCAGCCGCTTTTGAAAGCGTGATCGTCACCGGCCTTGCCGCGCTTGTAAGCTCGGCGCCGACGTACTTGGGGCATCTGCCGTGGTACGACGGATTGATTCTCATGACGGTCGTTGCGCCCGCGCTTCGAGCACTGCAAGCACATCTGAAAGGATAAGAAGACTATGCCGAATGAAACGCAGATACTCTCGACAGACGCAATGGCGCTGATCACCGCCGTTGCTACGGCTTTCGAGACAGGCGTAGGCACCGCCAGCCTCGCTCCCATTCCCGCAGGAAACGTGCTCGGGAAAGCCCTCACGATCACGCCCAGCATCAGTCTCACCTGGAAGTGATCTTCTCACTCCCTGTGCGGGCATCGGCCCGTAGGGCGTGAGAAGGAGCTCGCGTACGCTCGAGCACAGAGAAGCCGGGGCAGTGGTCCCCCGGCTTCTCGCTTTTCGGATCGGACTACTGATTAGGACCGCTTTTGAGCAGTCCGCCGGGAGGCATCGCAGAGTGAACAGAGCTCGTAGAGATCATTGGGGGCAGGCGCCCAGGCGTGGACGCACTGCGCTTGCCGTTTGCGGCGCGTCCTTTGAGCAATGGCCGCCTCGGCGCGAGCAGCCCGATACTCGGCCAGGGTCCGTGGTTTGGAGCGCTTGTAGGGGCAGGAATCGGCGTGAGCGAGCATCTTTCCGCCACAGGAGCGGCAGGGAAGCTCGCGGCGCGGGCGGACGCGTGCTCCTGGGCGGACACATGCTAACGCTCTCAGGGCGTCAATTTGTACTCGGTAGGCATCCAGGCAAGCAGCACAGCCCCCCTTCCACGCTCCATGCACGCTGCAATGGGCTACCTCCATATCGACCCCCGGCGCACGCTGCGAGCAATCCACAGGGAGAACAGATAGCCGCAGAGCAGCGCGAGAGGAAGCGTGAGCCAAAGGCCCGTGGGCGGTTCGGCGACGAGCTCGAAGACCGTGCCCCAGATCGCAGCGCCAAGCAGAAAGGCCACGACACCCGTTTGCGTGCGGTTCATTGCGGCACCCACTGCCCGAGCGCACAACGCTCGCACCAGCGCCGCGTGTACCCGTTGTTCGCTGTACCGCCGTACCTCCACGACGGATGCGTGCATCGACGGCTGGCTGCACGCTCGTTTTTACGAGCGCGTTTGCGTTGCCGTGTCTTCTTCCCGGCCTCGCGGCAGGTATCCGAGCAGTAGATCGGGCGCGGCCCGCGCAGCTTCGTTGCGACCCATGCGGTGATCTTCGCTTTAGGAATAGGGTGATGACAGACCGCGCACGGGCGCAACTGCGCGTGTGCAATTGCAGCAGGATTCGTGTAGCCCTCCGCAATTGCCG
>VFSW01011956.1_pt1 | contig 12152 bp, 9 predicted proteins | sample 5358111 | NCBI WGS metagenome assembly VFSW01 (sample SAMN11554181, study PRJNA540505) | mine drainage metagenome | isolation source: sediment from site ElyBrook_90M | place: USA: Ely Copper Mine, Vershire, VT | collected 2017
CTGCGACGCAGGGCCAGGATCAGCGCAAACGTGTGTTCCGGGACGGTGCTGACGGCGTAGCCGCGGATATTGCACACGGCGATGCCCTGGGCGGAACACCGGGCCTTGTCGATGCAATCGGTGCCGGTCGCCGCCACCGCGATCAAGCGCAGATCGGGCAGTTCACGCAACTGCGCCTCGCGCAGCGCCACCTTGTTGGTGATCGCGATCGTCGCCCCCTGCAGCCGCTCCACCACCTGCTCCGGCGCGGTGCGGGAATACTCGCGCAGTTGATGGGCGAAACCCGGACGACGCAGGGCGATCTGCGGCGCCAGGGTCTCGCGGTCGAGAAAGACGATGCGTTCCATCGCAGCCTTTCAGTCGGCGCCGGGCCGCCCGGAGCCGGCCGGGCCCCCTCGGGAGGCGGCGAGCGCTGGGGGCGACGAGCACCCGCCCTGCGCGGTCAGCAGGCGCCGGGCCTCGTCGGCCACCGCCTGCGGCGTGATGCCGAAATGCGCGTACAGCGCGTCCGCCGGCCCCGAGGCGCCGAAGCCTGGCATGCCGACGAAACCTCCACGGGGTCCGAGGTAGCGCTCCCAGCCGAAGCGAACGGCCGCCTCCACCCCCACGCGCACGCCGTCCGGCGAGCCGAGCACGGCGGCGCGGTACTGTGGATCCTGGACCTCGAAACGCTCCCAGCACGGCATCGAGACCACGGCCGTGGGCACGCCGGCGGCTTGCAGCAGTTCTTGCGCCCGCAGCGCCACCGCCACCTCGGACCCGGTCGCCAGCAAGGTGACCTCCCGGCTTGCGCCCCGTGCCTCGGCCAGCACGTAGGCCCCGCGGCTCGACCGGTTCTCCGCGCCCGCATCGTCACGCACGCGCGGCAGCCCCTGGCGCGCGAACACCAGCGAAACCGGTCCGCCGCGATGCGCGAGCGCGACCTCCCAGCATTCGGCCGCCTCCACCGCATCGGCCGGGCGCATCACCAGCATGTCGGGCAGCGCCCGCAGGGACGCGAGGATCTCCACCGGCTGGTGGGTCGGCCCGTTCTTGCCGACGCCGATCGAATCGTGGCTGAACACGAACTTCACCGGCAACCGCATCAGCGCAGCCATGCGCATGGCCGGGCGCTCATAGTCGGCAAAGGCGAGGTAGGTCACCGCAAGAGGCAGCACACCGCCATGGGCGGCCATGCCGTTGGCCATCGCGCCCATCAGGTGCTCGCGCACGCCGCAATGCACATAGGCGCCGCTGCGGTCGTGGGCGTCGAAGGCGCGCAGGCCGCGCTTGTGGCCGGTGGGTGCTTCCAGGTCGGCGCAGCCGACCATGCGCTGGGGCAGCGCGGCGGCAAGCGCCTCGTTGATCTCGGCCGAGATCATGATTCCCGCCGGAACGTCGTCGCGCACGAGCGCGGCGCGCTTGTAGGCGAGCAGCGTCTCGCTCCAGCCGGGCGCGGGCTCGCCGGCGAGTTCACGCTCGAAGTCGGCGCGCACGCCCGGCGCCAGCGCGTCGCACCGCGCCTGCCAGGCGGCGCGCTCGGGCGCCCCGCGGCGCCCCGCGGCGCGCCAGGCGCCCAACACCGCGTCGGGCATCTCGAAGGGCGCATGGGACCATCCGAGCAGTTCCCGCGCGGCCGCCGCATCCTCCGGATACAGGCGCGCGCTGTGGCCACCGCGCTGGCCCTGCAGGCGCGCGATGCCCTTGGCGATCACCGTGCGGCAGGCAAGCAACGATGGTCTCGGATCCAGGCGCGCCTCGTGCAAGGCCGCGTCGACCGCGTCGATGTCGTGTCCGTCCACCTCGATCACATGCCAGCCGGCGACGCGGAATCGCTCGGCGACGTCCTCGCTGATCGACAGCTCGGTGCTGCCGTCATCGGTGATGCGGTTGTCGTCCCACAGCAGGATCAGCCGGGACAGGCGCAGGTGCCCGGCCAGCGAGATCATCTCCTGCCCGACTCCCTCCTGCAGGCAGCCGTCACCCACGAAGGCATAGGTCGTGTGCCGCACCAGACCATCGCCGAAGCGCGCGTTCAGGAACGCCTCGGCCACCGCCATGCCCAGGGCGTTGGCAATGCCCTGGCCGAGCGGTCCGGTGGTCACCTCGATGCCGTGCTCCGGCGCGATCTCGGGGTGCCCCTCGCAGCGCGAGCCGAGTTCGCGAAAGCTGCGGATCTGCGCCAGGTCGATCGCCGCGTAGCCGGTCAGGTAGAGCAGCGCGTACAGCAGCATCGAGCCGTGCCCGTTGGACAGCACGACGCGGTCGCGATCGGGCCAGGTCGGGTCGGCGGGATCGAAGCGCAGGTGCCGTGTGTACAGCGCGGTGGCGATTTCCGCCATGCCCAGGGGAACACCCTGGTGGCCTTCGGTGGCACGCACGATGGCATCGATCGCGAGCATGCGGATCGCGTTGGCGAGGGTCGACGGGGCGGGCATGGACATGGCAGCACAGGGCCTGCGGGCCGCCGGACCAGGCGGCACGCTGCGGCCAGCAAGGAGATGGAGGAAACGGCGAGCGCGGAGGTCTGCGGGCCGGCTCAATCGAGCCAGCGCTTGATGCTCGCGCGCATCGCCGCCACGGAAATGCCGTAACGATCGTGCAGGGTGGGCAGGGCTCCGGCGTCGAGGAAGGCATCGGGCAGCGCGATGCGTCGAAAACGCGGGGCGACCCCCTGCTCCAGCAGGGCCGAGGCCACGGCCTCGCCCAAGCCGCCGATCACGCTGTGGTTCTCGGCGACGACGAGCAGCCGGCCTTCGCGCCGGGCCTCGCGCGCGATGGTCTCGACGTCCAGGGGCTTGATGGTCGGCACATGCAGCACGCCCACGTCCACGCGGTCGGCGCGCAGCGCATCCGCCACTTCCAGCGCGCGCATGGTGAGAATGCCCGAGGAGACGATCAGCACGTCGCGACCGTCGCGCAGCAGCGCGGCCTTGCCGAGCTGGAATTGGTAGCCGTATTCGTCGAGCACCAGCGGCACCTGCCCGCGCAGCAGGCGCATGTAGACCGGGCCCTTGTGGGCGGCGATGGCGGGGACGACCTGCTCGATCTCCAGCGCGTCGCAGGGATCGATCACGGTCATGCCGGGCATGGCGCGCATCAGCGCCAGATCCTCCGCCGCCTGGTGACTGGGGCCGTAACCGGTGGTCAGCCCGGGCAGCGCGCAGGCGATCTTCACGTCCAGGCCGTCCTCGGCAATGGCCTGGTGCATGAAGTCGTAGGCGCGCCGCGTGGCGAACACGGCGTAGGTGGTGACGAAGGGCAGCGCGCCCTCCTTGGCCATGCCGGCCGCGGCTCCCATCAGCAGTTGCTCGGCCATGCCCATCTGGTAGAAGCGCTCGGGGAAGGCCTGCGCGAACACGTGCAGGTCGGTGTACTTGGCGAGGTCGGCGGTGAGCCCGACGAGTTCCGGGCGCTGCTCGGCCAGACTCACCAGCGCGTGGCCGAACGGCGCGGCGCGCGTGCGCTGGCCCTCGCCGGCGATGGAGGCGATCATCGCCGAGGTCTTCAGGCGCTGCGGCGCCTCCTTCGTGGTGGTGTTCATTCCTGGCTCCTGGCGTAGCCGGCGTCGAGGGCCTCGAGCGCGAGCGTCCATTCATGCGGATCGACGCGGATGAAGTGGTTCTTGTCACGCTGCTCGAGGAAGGGCACGCCGCGGCCCATGTGGGTGTCGCAGATGATCATGCGCGGCCGCGGTTTGGCATGACGGCGCGCCTCGTCGAAAGCTTCGATTACGGCGTCGAGGTCGTTGCCGTCGATGCGCTGGGTGAACCAGCCGAAAGCCTGCATCTTGTCGACCAGCGGCTCGAAGGCCATGACCTTGCTCGACGGGCCGTCGGCCTGCTGGTTGTTCACGTCAACGATGGCGATCATGTTGTCCAGCTTCCAGTGGGCGGCCGACATCAGCGCCTCCCACGTCGAACCCTCGTCGAGTTCGCCGTCGGAGAACAGCGTGTAGACGAAGGACGGCGAACCCTTGCGCTTGAGGCCCAGCGCATGGCCCACGGCAATCGCCAGCCCCTGCCCGAGCGAGCCGCCCGACATTTCCATGCCCGGGGTGTAGCTGGCCATGCCCGACATCGGCAGGCGGCTGTCGTCGCTGCCGTAGGTTTCGAGTTCCTCGGCGGGCACGATGCCGGCCTCGATCAGCGCCGCGTACAGCGCGATGGCGTAATGGCCGTTGGACAGCAGGAAGCGGTCGCGGCCCTCCCACTTCGGGTCGTCGGCGCGGTGTTGCATCGCGCCGAAGTAGGCCACCGCCAGCACGTCGGCGATGTCCAGCGCCTGGCCGATGTAGCCCTGGCCCTGGACCTCGCCCATGCGCAAGGCGAGGCGGCGGATGTGGTAGGCGCGCTCGGCGAGCGCAGCGTGTCGATCGATGGCGACGAGACTCATGGGTGTACTCCGGTTCAATGCAGGAAGCCGATGGAGATCCAGGGCACCGCCGCGACCACGAGCAGGCCGAGCAGGAGCGCCCCGAGGTAGGGCCAGATACGGGTCATGGCCGCGTCCGGGCTCACGCCGCCGATGGTGCAGGCGGCGTAGTAGCCCAGCCCGAAGGGCGGCGCGAACAGGCCGATGCCCATGGCCAGAATGACCACCATGGCGTAGTGCACCTCGTGGATGCCGAGCTCGCGCGCAACGGGAAACAGCAGCGGCGCGAACAGCACCATCGCCGGAATGCCCTCGAGCACGCTGCCCAGCACGATGAAGGTGACGATGGAGATACCCAGGAATCCCCAACGACCGCCCGGCACGCTGGTCATCATCTGCGCCAGGCTGGCGGAGAAGCCCGATTGCGTGAGCGCCCAGGCCATCGCCGTGGCGGTGCCGATGATGAAGAGGATGGCCCCCGACAGCGCCGCGGTCGCCACCAGTGCCGGGTACAGCCGGCGCCAGTTCATGCGCCGGTAGAGCAGCGAGCCGATAACCAGGGTGTAGGCGATGCCGATGGTCGACACCTCGGTGGCCGTGGCCACGCCGCCGACCACCGCAGCGCGCACCAGCAAGGGCAGCAGCAGCGCGGGAAACGCGATGCCGAAGCTGCGCAGGATCTCGCGCCCGGAGGCTCGGCGCATGCCGGCAACGACCTCGCGGCTGCGCTGGCGCGCCACGATCGCCAGGGCCAGCGCCAGCACGACGCCTGGCAGAATGCCGGCCGTGAACAGCGCGCTGATGGAGATGCCCGCGACCGAACCGATGGTGATGAGCACGAGCGACGGCGGAATCGTCTCCGACATCGCGCCGGTGGCGGCGAGCAGCGCGATCATCTCGCCCTCGTCGTTGCCGCGCTTTTTCATGCCGGGCAAAAGCACCGGCGCCACGGCCGCCATGTCGGCGGTCTTCGCGCCCGAGATGCCCGACACCAGCAGCATGGCCCCGAGCAGCACGTAGCTCAGCCCGCCCCGCACATGGCCGAGCAGCGAGGCCAGGAAGTCCACCATGGCCTTGGCCATGCCCGTCATCTCGACCAGATGGCCGAGCAGGATGAACAGCGGCACCGCGAGCAGGATGAGGGAGCTCATGCCCTCGTCCATGCGCCCGCTGACCACCTGCAGCGGGGCGGATCCCGTGCACAGCAGGTAGGCGACGGTGGCCAGCCCGAAGGCGAAGGCAATGGGCGCGCCCAGCAGCACGGCCACGCCGAGCAAGAGGGCGAAGAAGACGAGCAGGTTCCAGTTGCCAATGGCCGCGAGCGCCGGCACGCCGACCCAGAGTAGGGCCGCGAGCGCGCCCAGCGCGACGACCACGCCCAGCAGGGGGCGCCAACCCAGTTCGGCCAGGCGCAGCAGGCTGACGGCGATCATCAGCGCGGCACCCGCCGGGACCGCGGCCGCGCGCCAGCTGTCATGCCAGCTCAGGGCCGGGGTGAGCACCACCCACTGCTGCTGCGCATACTGGGACATCGGCCACAGCATGATCAGCAGGAACAGGCACGGCACCGCGATCGCCAGGGCCTCACAGGATGCGCGCCCTCGCTTGCCGAGGCGGGCGACCAGGGCGGTCATGCGCATGTGGGTGCCGCGGCGCAGTGCGACCGCCGAACCCAGGCTGGCCAGCCAGAGAAAGACGATGGACGCCAGCTCGTCGCTCCAGTCCAGCGGATGGTCGAAAGCGAAGCGCGACGTCACCGAGGTGAGCAGAATGACCACCTCGGCGACCACCGCGATTGCCGCGGGAACCTCGATCAGGTGCCCCAGCCAGGCATCGGCCCGGGCCAGCAGGGGCGCGGCGCCCTCCCTCGGCGCCCGGAGGGCGTGCGCATCCATGGACAGCGCCCCGTTCACGCCAAGGTGCCTACGCTTTGCTGCAACAAACCCCAGGCTTCGTTGCCGAACTTGCCCTTCCAGGTCGTGTAGAAGCTGGTCTTGGCCAGAGCTGTCTTGAAGGCTTGCGTGTCGACGTTGTCGACGAACTGCAGGCCCTTCGACTGCAATTGCGCACGCAGCGACTGGCTCAGCGCCGCGATGTCGGCGCGCTCGTCGAGCGCGGAGCGCGCGAATTCGCGGCGCACGATCGCCTGCACGTCCTTCGGCAGCCGATGGAACGCCGCCGGGTTGCCCAGGATGTAGTAGGCGTCCCAGACGTGGTTGGTCATGCTGCAATACTTCTGCACTTCGTACAGGCGCGCCGTGGCGATGATCGCCAGCGGATTCTCCTGCCCCTGGACCAGCTTGGTCTGCAACGCCGAATACAGCTCGTTGAAGGCAATCGGCGTGGCTCCGGCGCCCAGCGCCTGGAACAGCGTGGTGAGCATCGGCGACGGCGGCACGCGCAGCTTCAGACCGTGCAGATCGGCCGGCGTGTGGATCGGGCGCGTCGACGTGGTGATCTGGCGAAAGCCGTTGTCCCAGGCGTTGGACATGACCAGCAGGCCCGACTTCTCGACCTGGGCGTTGACGTAGGCGCCGAGCTTGCCGTCCATCGCCTTCCACACCTCGTCGTAATTCTTGAAGGCGAAGCCGACGTTGACAATGCCCGCCGCCGGCACCAGGGTGGACAGCACCGAGGCCGCCTCGTTGAAGAACTCCACGCCGCCGTTGCGCACCTGGGCCAGCAGGTCGACGTCGGAGCCGAGCTGGTTGGCCGGGAACAGGCGGATCTCCAGGCGCCCATGGGTCGCCTCGCGGATCCGGTCGATGGCCTGCTGGGCGCGGATGTTGACCGGATGGGTGGGGTCCTGGCCGGTGGCCAGCTTGTAGGTGAACTCGGCGGCGCGCGCACGGCGGGGCAGGATGCCCAGCAGCGGCAGCGCTGCCGCTCCGGTGAGGACTGAACGGCGGCTGATGCCCGTGTGCTTCTTGTCTTGCTGTTGCATGGCTTGTCTCCTGGTTGGGAAGGGTGCGACGCGCTCTGCGGCGCGTTCAATCGGCGCGAATGCGCGGTTCAGTGAATCAGCATGCCCCCGTTGACATCCAGGGTCACGCCGGTGCAGTACTTGGCCAGAGGGCTGGCGAGAAACACGATGCAACCTGCGACGTCATCGGGCTCGCCGATGCGGTTCAGCGGAATCTGCTCGAGGATGCCTTGCTTGCGGTCCTCGGGAATGAGGCCCTTGTTGATGTCGGTGGCGATCAGCCCCGGCGTGACGCAGTTCACGCGGATGCCGTCCACGCCGAACTCGCGTGCCATGGCGCGCGCCAGGCCGAGCACGCCGGCCTTGGCCGCGGAGTAATGCGGGCCGCCGAGAATGCCCCCGCCACGCTGCGCGGACACCGAGGAGACACAGATGATGGCGCCGCGTTGCGCCTTGCGCATTGCTGGCAACACGGCCTGTGACATGTACAGGGTGCCGCGCAGGCTGACGTCGAGCACGGCGTCGTAGTCGGCGCCGCTGATGTCGGCGGTCTTGCGCGGCTGGGTGATGACCGCGTTGTTGACGAGGATGTCCAGACGTCCGCAGCGCTCCAGCACGTCACGCACCGCGGCCTCGCAGGAAGCCTTGTCGGTCACATCGGCGACGAGCCCGACATGCTGCGCTCCGAGCCGGGCCGCGGCGGCTGCGGGATCGGAATGCCGCAGATCCAGAATCACCACACGCGCACCATGCGCGGCCATCATGCGGGCGGTGGCGTAACCCAGCCCATTGATCCCTGCCCCGCCCGTGACCACCGCCACCTGACCTTCGAGAAGCATCGTCCTGTCTCCGTTGTGCGTTTGACTACGTGAGGGATTCTTCGGGGCCTCCAGCATGATGGCAAGCGATATGATTTCAGCGCCTGGTGAAATTTCATCATGCTGCATCGCAATACAAATACATCATGGCGAACATTCCGCCGCTGACCACGCTGCTCGCGTTCGAGGCCACCGCCCGGCGCCGCAGCTTTGCGCTCGCGGCCGCAGAACTCAACCTGACGCCTTCGGCAGTGAGCCACCAGATCGCGCGTCTGGAGTCCTTCCTGGGGGTCAAGCTGTTCGACCGCAGCGGCCAGCAGGTCTCGCTCAGCGATGCCGGAGCGGCGTACTTGCGCCGGGTCGGGGGCGCGCTGGGAGCCCTCTCGGCGGCCACCGACGACGTGCGCCAGGGCGTGCGCAACAGCCTGTACGTGCATGCCAGCCCGAGCTTCGCCAGCCTCTGGCTGATGCCGCGTCTGGCCGCCTTCGCCAGCGCCTACCCGCAGGTCTCGCTGTTCCTGTCGGCGTCGCCGACGCACAGCGATTTCGCGCTCGGCCAGGCCGATCTGGACATCCGCTACGGCGTGCCGAACTGGCCCGATCTCGTGGTGCGGGCGCTGTTCGATGAGCACATCATGCCGTTGGCCAGCCCGGCTCTGCTGCAGCGGCACCCCATCCACGCCCCTGCCGACTTGCTGCGCGTGCCACTGATCCAGAGCACCGTCAGCGTCGTGCAGTGGAAACACTGGCTGTCGACCCAGGGCCTACCCGACGCGCCGGAGCATTTCCCGCTGCGCTTCGACCGCGCCCAACTCACGCTCGACGCCGCCGTGCAGGGGCTGGGCGTCGCGCTGGAAAGCACGACGATTGCCGGAACGCCGATCGCCGAGGGACGCCTCGTGCCGCTGTTCGGTCCCGAACGCGCGCTGATCATCCAGGGGCACTACCTCGTCTACCCTGCGCGCCACGCGAAGCGACCCGAGGTCGAGAGTTTCGTGCAGTGGCTCACCAATCACGCACGGTGATCGGCCAACTCCCGGGGCAACGCTTCGCCGCCATGTCGCAAAGCGGTGCTCGGACGATTGTTGTGGCTGGGAGGAAGGTCAGGCGCAAGCACTATTTTCGTGCGCACCCCCAGGTGGTCAACATTGAATCGGCGCGAACAATCCGATCCGTTGCGTGCAGCAAGGCGCCGGCCAATATGCCTCGCAGCGGCACCCCGGTCTGCTTGATCGAGAACACCAGGCCACGCCAGCGCGCGGGTACACGTGCGCGACGACTGGTCCGTTTGCGGTGCGAGTTGGTCGTCGCCAACGCCGCGGCGGAGCATTGCCGTGGTCCTCCCTCACGATCGCGGCGGGGACGGCCGGCGCCACTTGACTCGATCGGGTAGGAAAGGCTACTGCAGATTGACGAACATGCCTCCGTCAACCAACAGTGCGGCTCCGGTCACGTAGCGTGCACGGTCCGATGCGAGGAACGCGACGCATTCGGCCACATCCTCGGGCTCGCCGATACGACCGAGCGGTATGCGGCGCTCGAAGTACGCACGCTTGTCCGGGGTGAGGTCGGAGGCGTTCAGGTCAGTCGAGATCGTTCCCGGCATCACCGAATTGCAGCGTATGCCGTGCGGGCCCAGCGCAATGGCGCAGGACTGCATCAGGGAGTGCACCCCGGCCTTGGTCGGGGTGTAGTGCGTCTGCATCGCGCCGCCGACCAGAGCGCTGATCGAACTGGTCGCGATGATCGCCCCGCCTCGTCCCTGGCTCGCCATCGCCCGTGCCGCCGCCTGGGTCACGAGAAAGGCTCCGCTGAGGTTCACGGCGACCGTCTGTTGCCAAAGGTCCAGCGGAAGGTCGAGAAAGGCGTGAAACGGACAGATCCCGGCGTTGCTGACCAGTACGTCGAGTCGGCCGAACTCGGCCTGCGCGGCGTCGACAAGCGCCTGAGCCGTCGAGGCCTGCGCGACATCGCCTTCGATGGCGATCGCCCTGCGCCCGCTCGCCTTGATGCCGGCTACCACGGAGTCGATGGCAGCCTGCTTGCCGTAGCTGCGGTCATTGGCATCGAAATAGTTCAGCACCAGATGAGCGCCTTCGCGTGCGCAGACCTGGGCGATCGCCCGCCCGATACCGCGCGACGCACCGGTGACCATGACGACTTTGTCCTCGAGGAGCATGCATGTTCTCCGGATGATGGGGGCAGGCGTCGGATTCAATGATCGTACGGCCGCACGAGCGCACAGTCCGGATTCAGGCGCACGCCGAATCCGGGCGTCTCCGGCACCTTCATGCGTCCGTTGCGCGGAACCGGCTCATCCAACAGCAAGGGCGTGAACATGGGAATCACCTCGTCCGCCTTGGGCGCCATCATCAGGAACTCCGCAAAGGGCGAGTTGTGCCGGGTGACGACGAAGTGGTAGCTGTAGACCGATGAGCCGTGCGGAACGACCATCACATTGTGGGCATCGGCCAGCGCCGAAATCTTGATCAACTCGGTGATGCCGCCGCACCAGCCCACATCGGGCTGGATCAGGTCGCAGCATCCCATTTCGAGCAGCATGCGAAAACCCCATCGCGTCGCCTCATGTTCGCCGGTGCTGACCAGCATGCCGGCCGGCACCTCGCGCCGCAGTCTTGCGTATCCCCAGTAGTCGTCAGGGGAAAGGCACTCCTCGATCCATTTCAGTCCGTATTCGTGGGCCGCATGGGCGAGTCGCGTCGCGTAGTGGACGTCGAGGCTCATCCAGCAGTCGTACATCAGCCAGAAATCCGGCCCGACCGCCTCGCGCATGCGGGCAAGCTGCGCTAGGTTCGCACGCAGGCCCTCTTCCCCCTCGGCCGGAGCGTGCCGCAGCGGCATCTTGCCGCCGATGAATCCCATCTTCTGCGCCAGATCGGGACGCGTGCCGGTGGCGTAGAACACCAGTTCGTCGCGCACGGCGCCGCCAAGCAGGTGAAACACAGGCTCCTGCCGAACCTTGCCGAGAAGGTCCCAGAGCGCGAGGTCAACGCCGGAGATCGTGTTCAGGACGACTCCCTTGCGCCCGTAGTACAGCGTCGCGTGGTACATCTGGTCCCACATCGTCTCGATGTCGGTGACTTTGCGGCCCTCGAGGAAGCGGGCCAGATGACGCTCAACGATGAAGGCACCGATCTCTCCGGCCGTTGTCACGCCGAAGCCCACGCTGCCGTCACTGGCCTCGATCTCGACGACCAGGGTTCCGAGCACATTGATACCGAAGGCGCGGCGACTGCTGCGGTATTCGGGATAGCGCGCCATGGGGGTTGCGATGTGGTCGTCGATCCAGTGCCCGTCGGCTTGGTCGTGGTAGTCCGCTCCGCCGCCGCGCACCGTATAGGCGCGCACCTGTTTGATCGTGGGGGTCGTCATGGTGGGAACAAGCTTTGCCGTCAGTAGGTGGCGCGCCCGCCGGAGAGATCAAACACCGCGCCGGTGCTGAAGGAACAATCGTCCGTGCACAGCCAGGTGATGAGCGCTGCGGCCTCCTCGGGCATCAGGAAGCGCTTCATGGGAATCTTCGACAGCATGTAATCGATGTGCTGGGGGCTCATCGACGCGAAGATCTCGGTCTTGGCCGCTGCCGGCGTCACCGCGTTGACGCAGATGTTCTTCTCGGCCAGTTCCTTGCCCAAGGACTTGGTCAGCCCGATTAGGCCGGCCTTGGAAGCGCTGTAATGCGAGGCATTCGGATTGCCCTCCTTGCCTGCAACCGAGGCAATGTTGACGATGCGGCCTCGGCCTTGCGCCAGCATGTGGGGAACCACGGCGCGGCATGTCAGGAAGCTTCCCGTCAGATTGATGTCGATGACCCGGCGCCAGGCGTCGACCGTCAATTCCCAGGTGGGTGCGTTGCCGCCTGTGATGCCGGCGCTGTTGACCAGGGCGTCGATGGCTCCGTGCGCCGTCACCGTGGCCGCCGTGGCGTCCTGCACCGAGGCCTCGTCGGTAAGTTCGACGACGACCGAGGAGACCTTGCCGAGCTGGCTCAGGGCTTGCCGGCTGCTGTCCAGGCGCGCGGCGTCGACGTCCCACAG
>VFSW01011957.1_pt1 | contig 12151 bp, 11 predicted proteins | sample 5358111 | NCBI WGS metagenome assembly VFSW01 (sample SAMN11554181, study PRJNA540505) | mine drainage metagenome | isolation source: sediment from site ElyBrook_90M | place: USA: Ely Copper Mine, Vershire, VT | collected 2017
AACGCGCGGCTGCTGAGCATGTTGGGCTATACGCCGGAAGAGTTCCGCAACACCACCATCAAGGACATTGTCTATCCCGATGAATACGAAAAGGTGTTGGCGCGCTATCTCGCGCGCACGGCCGGCAAGGCGGTACCGAGCATCTACGAGACGGTCATGCAAACCAAGGACGGCAGGCCGGTTCCGGTGGAATTGGCCGCGACCACGACCACGTGGGAAGGTGCAACCGCCGGGCTGCTGTTTCTGCAGGATATCAGCGAACGCCGCAATGCCGAGGGACAAATGGGCAAACTGTCCAGAGCCGTCGAACAGATCGCCGATACGGTGATCATCACAAATCCCGACGGGGTGATCGAATACGTCAACCCCGCGTTCGAACGCACCACTGGTTACGGGCGCGAGGAAGCTCTTGGCAAGACGCCGCGGCTGCTGAAATCCGGCAAGCACGGGCAGGGGTTTTATCAGAAAATATGGGAAACCATTCTGGCCGGCGAGACATTCAGCGACGTTTTCATCAACCGGCACAAGGATGGCATGCTGTATTACGAGGAGAAGACCATCACGCCGCTCAAGGATGGCGATGGCCGGATAACGCACTTCGTATCGACGGGCAAGGATGTCACCGAACGCATGCAGATCCATGAACGCCTCCAGTACGTTGCGCAGCATGATGCACTCACCGATCTGCCGAACCGCGTGCTGCTGTTCGATCTCCTCAAGCGGGCGCTGGCGCGCGCCCGCCGGCACGAACGGCTGGTCGCGGTATTGTTCATCGATCTGGATCGCTTCAAGAACATCAACGACAGCCTCGGCCACGAGGCTGGCGATAAACTGCTGCAACAGTTGTCAGAACGTTTCCGCACCGCCGTGCGCGACGATGACAGTGTGGCGCGTTTTGGCGGTGACGAATTCGTGATCCTGCTTGACGATGTGGCCCACGAAGACGACATCCGCGATGTGGCGCAGACTGTGCTCGATGCGCTGGTGCCTCCATTCAATGTCGATCAGCAGCAGTTGTATATCACCGCCAGTATCGGGGTGAGCCTGTTTCCGGCCGACGGCGAGGACTCCAGTACACTGCTCAAGCATGCCGATGTCGCCATGTATCGCGCCAAGGACCTCGGCAAGAACACCTATCAGTTCTACTCCGCCGACATGAGCGCGCGCGCCTTCCAGCGACTGACGCTCGAATCGAGCCTGCGGCACGCGCTGGAGCGTGACGAGTTCCTGCTCCATTATCAGCCGCAGGTGGATCTAACGAGCGGAGCGATTATCGGTGCCGAGGCGCTGCTGCGCTGGCAGCACCCGGAGTTCGGCATGGTCACGCCGGCGGAGTTCATGTCATTGCTCGAAGAAACCGGTCTCATCGTCGCCACCGGCGAGTGGGTGCTATGGTGCGCCTGTGCGCAGCTACGCGCCTGGCATGATACCGGCCATACAAACCTGCGCATGGCAGTGAATCTCTCGGCGCGCCAGTTCAACTCGATGGCGCTCGTGGCAGCGGTAGAACATGGGCTTGAACTTTTGGACGGCGGCCCCGAGCGTCTTGAGCTCGAGATCACGGAAAGCGTGCTGATGCAGCATGCGGCGGAGACGGTGGAGATGCTGTCGCGGTTGAGCACCATGGGCTGCCGATTTGCGATCGACGATTTCGGTACCGGTTACTCCTCGCTGTCCTACCTCAAGCGCTTCCCGATCAACGTCCTCAAGATCGACCGCTCGTTCGTGCGCGACATTCCTGACGACAAAGACGACGCGGCGATCGTGAGCACGATCGTCGCCATGGCGCACAATCTCAATCTTCAAGTGATTGCGGAAGGTGTGGAAACCGAGCAGCAACTTGCCTTCCTGCGCGACTGCGGCTGTGAAGGCATGCAGGGCTATCTGTTCAGCCGCCCGGTGCCGGCCGATGAATTCACACGTCTGCTCCAGCGGCCTGTACGACTCTAGCCCGCCTATTTCACGATAGGCGGATGAAACATCCGGACTAGCGGGCTGCCGCGTCGGCCTTGTCCACGGCGTCGCGGGTGTGCTGTGCATCCTGTTCGATCGTTCCCTCCACCGCCTTGGCCTTGTCGAGCGCCTTGATCTGCTCTTTGTAGATCGTATCGTGAGGGTCGAGTCGGGTTTTCGGCTGCTCGGATTTCGAGCAGTCAGCCAGGGCGATGCACAACAACGCGGTGATGATATAGAGGGAATTACGCATGCTCAGTTGCCCCAGAAGTGTGCGGCGCGTGATTAGGCGGCGGCGCCGGTATCGTTGCGGCGTGCCGTTGCCGACGCGCCGTATAGATAGTCGCGCGTCAGCGGCGCACTGTCCAGTTGCTTGGTGAACTGGATTTGAAACACCGCCATATCGTGGCGGCGGAATGCCGCCTCGCAGACCGCCAGATAAAACTCCCACATGCGGCAGAAGCGCTCGCTCATGCGCGCCGCGACCGCCACGCGTTGCCGCTGAAAGCGCTGCTGCCAGGCGGCCAGCGTCAGGGCGTAGTGCAGGCGCAGCACCTCGATGTCGCTGACATACAGCGCCAGGTCTTCGAGCGGTCGGCTGATCTCGGACAAGGCCGGAATATAGGCACCGGGAAAGATGTAGCGGCGCATCCAGGCATTGGTCGGACCCGAGGCGCCGAGCCGGCCGATGCTGTGTAGCAGCGCCATGCCGTCTTCGGCAAGCAGTTCGCGGACCTTGATGAAGAAACGCCGGTAGTACGGCCGGCCGACGTGTTCGAACATGCCGACGCTGACGATGCGATCGTAGTGTCCGTGATGCTCGCGGTAATCCTGCAACTCGAAGCGCACCGCGTGCGCGAGACCGTGCGCGGCAGCCCGTTCGCGCGCCACACGCAATTGCTCGCGCGACAACGTCAGGCCGACGACCTCCACGCCGCACTGCATGGCCATGTCCACGGCGAGCGCGCCCCAGCCGCAGCCGATGTCCAGCACGCGCTGGCCGGGCGTCAGCCGCAGCTTGGCGACGATGTGCCGCACCTTGGCACGCTGGGCTTCCTCCAGGCCGATGTCGGGAGCGTAATAATAGCCGCAGGAATAATGCATGTCCTGATCGAGGAACAGGCGGAACAACCACTCGTCGAGATCGTAATGGTGAGCGACGTTGCGATAACTGCGCGCGAGTCGGTTCCATTGCCTGAACAACTCCGCGATGCGCGACAACCAACTGCGGGCGCCAACCGGTGCAGCGATCGGAAAGTCGCGCAGCAGCAGGTCGAGCAGCAGGCGGAGCTGGCCCGCGCCGGCATCCCAATCACCGTCCAGATAGGTGTGCCCGAGCTCGAATTCGGGGTCGCGCAGGATGCGCTCCAGCGTGCCCGGGCGGTGGATCACCCAATCGACGGTCGGCGCGCGACTACTGCCATAACGGCGCACCCGCCCGTCCGGGAGATGCAGGCGCAGGTTGCCGTGGTGGATGTGACGTTCGAGCACGCGGTCATACATGGCACAAGCTTCCAGCCAGCGTCGTTATCAGTAACATTAGTAATAGTAACGGCCGCGCTACCAGTCAAGTCGGGGCGGGAATAGGCGGCTGTGCCGCGCGACGGAATCATGGCCACCGCCCGAAGACCCACCAGGTAATTTCCCGCCCAGGCTCGGCAATGAGTCGTTTGAAAATCAAATACGCCGCATCACACCAGCGGCAAACCCCGCGCCAGACGCGGCAGGCGTCCCGCCAGACCCATGGTGCGCCGGGTGAGAAAATGTTTGCACGGCGGCAACAGGTCCACGGCGACCAAACCAAGATTGCGCGCCAGTGCCACCGGCGCGAGTGGATTGGCAAAGATCCGCGCCAGACCATCGGTGAAGGCGATCACGCCGTGCTGATCGCGGCGGCGCGCGGCGGCATAACGCTGCAAGACCGCCAGATTACCGATATCCACGCCGTTACGCAGCGCCTCTACCAGCACATCGGCGAGCGCGGCAACGTCGCGCAATCCCAGATTGAAGCCCTGCCCGGCCACCGGGTGCAGACTGTGCGCGGCATTGCCGATCAAGGCGAGCCGCGCGCGAACCGATTCGCGCGCCCGCGCCAGATTGAGCGGATACGTCTGGCGTCTGCCAACCTTCAGCAGGCGCCCAAGGCGTTGCCCGAAGCGTTCCTGCAGCGCGGCAAGAAACGCCGCATCGTCGAGATGCATGAGCGCATCCACCTGCTGTGTGCGCACGGTCCAGACCAGGGCACAGCGCTCATCACGCAACGGTAGCAAGGCCAGCGGGCCGGTGTCGGTAAAGCGTTCGTAGGCGGTGTTGGCGTGCGGACGCTCCGGGGTGATATTGGCGATCACGGCGGTCTGGTCGTATTGCCAGCGCGCGGTTTCAATCCCGAGTTGTTCGCGCACCAGAGAGTGCGCGCCGTCCGCCGCCACCACCAGTCGGCTGCGCAATAGGCGCGTGGCATCACCGATCCGCATACTGACCTGTGCCGCCTCCGTATCGAGGTGCACGGATTCCACCTGTGCCGGACAGAGTAATTCGACGTTGGCGAAGCCCGCGAGGCGCGCCGCCAGCGCCTGGCCGATAACACGCGCCGGCGCGACATAGCCGAGCGCCGCCACACCTTCCTCGGCCGCGTCGAGACGCGCGGCGCCGAAATGACCGCGGTCGCTGATCTGGATGCGCTGAATCGGCGTACATCTGTCCGCCAACGCCGGCCACAAACCCATGGCCGCGAAGATGCGCTGCGATCCATACGACAGCGCGATGCTGCGCTCGTCGTAATCGGGTTGCGCATAGCTCGCAAACGGTTTGGCCTCGACCAGACCGACACGCAAGGACTGCCCGCCCAGCGCACTGGCCAGGCTCGCGCCGACCAAGCCGCCACCGATGATCAGGATGTCGAAATCGTCGGCCATTTATTGCGCCATCAACGCCTCAATCGCCTCGACGCTCTTGGGCGTCGCGACGGTCAGCACCTCGCAGGCTTTCAGCGTGACCAATACATCGTCCTCGATGCGCACACCGATATTCCACCATTTCTTGGCCACGCCCTTGCTGCCGGCGGGAATGTAGAGACCGGGCTCGACGGTCATGACCATGCCGGGCTCCAACACGCGCCATTCGCCGCCGACCTTGTAGTCGCCGACGTCGTGCACGTCCATGCCCAACCAGTGGCCAGTGCGATGCATGTAAAAGCGCCGGTAGTCCTGGTCTTTGATGAGCTGCCTGACCTTGCCCTTGAGCAGGCCAAGCTCGACCAAGCCTTCAGTGAGCACACGCACGGCGGCATCGTGGGGATCGTTCCAATGGTTGCCGGGCTTGATCATGTCGATGGCCGCCTGCTGTGCCGCCAGCACCACCTCATAGACGGCGCGCTGCGGCTTGCTGAAAGTGCCGTTCACTGGAAATGTGCGGGTGATGTCGGCGGCGTAGCATGCGACTTCGGCGCCGGCATCGATGAGCAGCAGCTCACCGTCATTCAACGTCATATTGTTCTCGACATAATGCAGGATGCAGCCATTGGCGCCGCCGCCGACGATCGGCGAATAGGCTGGCACGGCACCGTGTTTGCGGAATTCGTGCAGGTACTCGGCTTCGACCTCGTATTCCATCAGTCCGGGGCGGCAAGCCCGCATGGCGCGCCGGTGGGCGATCGCGGAGATGGCCATGGCACTGCGCAGCGCCTTGAGTTCGGCGCGGCTCTTATAGAGGCGCATGTCGTGCAGTAGATGTTCCAGCGAGATGAACTCGTCCGGGGTACGGCTGCCGGCGCGCACCTGACGGCGGATCTGATTGACCCAGCCCATGACGCGCTGATCGAATTCGGTGGAAAAGCCCATGGTGTAGTAGACCCGCTCGCGATGTTCGAGCAGGCCCGGCAGGATGTCGTCGATATCGCCGATCGGGAAGGCATCGTCCGCACCGTACAACTCGCAGGCTCCTTCCGGTCCGGCACGGCGACCGTTCCAGGTTTCCATGAGCGGGTCACGCTCGCGGCAGAACAGGATGTATTCGCCGTGCTTGCGGCCCGGCGTCAGCACGATCACGGCCTCGGGCTCGGGAAAGCCACTGAGATATTGAAAATCGCTGTCCTGGCGATACGGGTACTCGGCATCGCGGTTGCGGATGCGTTGCGGCGCGGCGGGTAGAATGGCGATGGCGCCCTCGCCCATCATGCGCATCAGCTGTTTACGGCGTTTGGCGAATTCTTTGCTGTCCATGGGATAGTATCATGCGCGGCGTGGCGGGATTGCATCGGGTCTAATACTAGCACCGGGCGCAGCGGCGCCAAAGCCCGATCATGCCGGGCTTATTGACCCTGCCGATGCCGCGCTCTATATTGGACACATGTCTACCGAGAAACAAACCCGCAAAGAGGAACTCGACCTGAAGAAGCTCGAGTTCCAGGTCGATGAATTGATCCGCACCTGCGAACGTCTCAAGTCCGAGAACCGCTCCCTGCGCGGCCAACACGATTCGCTGGTCACGGAACGCGCCGATCTCATCAAAAAAACCGAACTGGCCCGCCAACGGGTCGATGCGATGATCACCCGATTGAAATCGATGGAGCAAGGCGCATGAGCGACGAGGCCCGCCCGGTCACAGTCCATATTCTGGAAAAGGAATACCGGATCGCCTGCCCCGAAGAGGAGCGCGAGTCGCTGCTGGCCGCCGCACAGTTCCTGAATGGCAAGATGCGGGAAATACGCGACAGCGGCAAGATCGTCGGCATGGATCGTATCGCCGTGATGGCGGCGCTCAACATCACCCACGAACTGCTCCAGCACAACAGCAGCAAGGACAGTTTCAAGCAGACCATCGGCTCGCGTATCCGCACCATCCAGGAAAAGCTGGAATACGCCCTCGCCGAGGGCAAGCAGATGGAACTGTAGGTCGCGGGCCTCGGCGAGGCAGCACAAGCTTCGTAGGGGGAGGGTCTCAGACCCACCCCTTGTTACGGCGAATTTAGATAAGCGCCGCTCAGTTCAGCACTGAGCTTTTGTGGCGATACACTGTTACCAAACCTCTCACCCAAAACGGCGAGAGGGAGTATAGTCAGCTATAGGCATCCTCTGCAGTGTTCGTTAGTCGGCTGGGTATTTTCTTGAGCCTAAATGCGTACCCCGGGGACTTCACGCCGATGTTGTGTGCAAGTCCGCCCCGAGCGGAAAGCCTGATACGTCGCTACAGTCCCCACCTGAACCGTTGGTTCAAGGGCGAAGGCCACGACGGCACAGGCGGAGGATGCCTTCTTTTTACTACAGGCGAGAAAAAGCACCACTACGCCGTGCCACTTGCTACTCGCTACTGACTTTATATGCCCTCCCGCTCCGAATTGCGCTCCCAACTCCGCGCCCGGCGCCGCGCCCTCGATCACACGCAACGCACGACCTGCGCCCATGCATTGGCGCGGCGGCTGCTGACACACCCTCTATTTATGCGCGCCCGGCACATCGCCTGTTATCTGCCGATGGACGGCGAGATCGACACCGGTCCGCTGCTGTGCCGCGCCCTGGCCATGGGCAAACGAGTCTACTTACCGGTACTGTCGCCGTCCGGCACACTCTGGTTCGCACCGTATCCGGGCCGCGGCACGATGCAGCGCAATCGCTTCGGGATACCGGAACCGGTATGTCATCCGCGCGACCGCCGCAGCGGCCGTACACTGGATCTGGTACTCACCCCGCTGGTCGGTTTCGATGCGCGCGGCAATCGGCTCGGCATGGGCGGCGGCTTTTACGATCGCAGCTTCGCCTTCCTCAAACGTCGCCGTCACTGGCAGAAACCGCGACTGCTCGGACTCGCGTATGAGTTGCAGCACGTCGCTGATCTCCCCAATCATGCCTGGGATGTGCCGCTCACCGGCGTTGTAACAGAGCAACACATTTATCTGGCCGACTGATAACAATTCGCACCGCACACAGGAACGACCGCCACTCACCCTCAACCCCAACATCGAGATTTGCACCCTATGAATTATTGGCTGATGAAATCCGAACCCGATGCCTTCGGTATCGATGATCTGTACGCGCGCCCGAAGCAGACCGAACCCTGGGATGGCGTGCGCAATTATCAGGCGCGCAATATGTTGCGCGACCAGATGCAGAAGGGTGATTTAGCCTTTTTCTACCATTCCAACTGCACCGTGCCCGGCATCGTCGGCATCATGCGGATTGCGCGCGCGGGCTATCCTGACAGCAGCGCATTCGATCCCGACGACGACCATTACGATTTCAAAAGCACGCCCGATGCGCCGCGCTGGTACCGTGTCGACGTGCGCTATCAACGCAAACTACGGCGCACCATTACCCTCGCGGAACTTAAAGAGCACCCCGAATTGACCGGCATGGGTCTACTCGCGCGCGGAAATCGTCTTTCGGTCATGCCGATCACCGGACCGCAATGGGACTTCATTCTCTCCCTCGAGTAGCCTGCATCACCGCCATCAACTGCGTCGCGACATACTCAGACGCGGTCGTCGACAGCTACGCGCGCACGTATCCGAGAAAGAACCCGTCTGCATCTGGCACTATAAAAATAGATGGCCACGCATTTCATCCGCGTTGACGACGATACACTCGACTACAACACGCGATGTCTATTTCATGTTCGCGCGCATCCCGCATCGAGTACACTCGCCGACTCTCGTTGACGATTCAGACGATGAATTTACAAAATGGGGCTTGAAATTATTTTTACTTTTTTTATTCAAGGGGCTGGAATTTTCAAAACAGTTGTATATACTCAAGCCCGGTACATGGTACCTAACCTTGGAGGTGTTACTATGGCAGCAAAGAAGAAGGTAGCAAAAAAGAAGTCCGCAGCTAAGAAAAAAGCTGCGCCGAAGAAAAAGGCAGCGGCGAAAAAGGCTGCTCCAAAGAAGAAGACCGCAAAGAAAAAGACCGCCAAGAAGAAGAAGTAATCTTGGTAGTGCAAAAGGCCCGCAGAACATCGCGGGCCTTTTGCATTTTCAGGAGCCCCTCACGCAGCGCCCCGTCGAATTTACCCGCGCTAACACAGAAACAGCGTATATGCAGGGTTTTGTGTCTCATCCCAGTACAGATATCCGAGTTCATCGAGAAAGGTCTGGAAGCTTTTTTTGTCGTTCTGCGGCACCTGAATTCCCACCAGCACCCGTCCGTAGGCCGCGCCGTGATTGCGGTAGTGAAACAGACTGATGTTCCAACGCTTGCCCAATTGCGTGAGAAATTTAAGCAGGGCACCGGGGCGCTCGGGAAATTCGAAGCGATAAAGAATCTCGTGCTGCGCGCCGACCGCGCGCCCGCCGACCAAGTGACGGACATGCAGCTTGGCCATTTCATTGTCAGTGAGGTCGATCACCGGGTAGTCCTTGTCGCGCAGACTCAGGATCAGGGCATCTTTCTCCTGCGCGCCATCGGAGAGTTCCACACCCGCGAACACCTGCGCCTGTCGGGCTTCGGCATAGCGGTAATTGAACTCGGTAATGTTGCGGTGACCGATGGTCTGGCAGAACGTGAGGAAGCTGCCGGGCCGTTCCGGGATGGTCACGGCGAGCAGCGCCTCGCGCTGCTCGCCCAATTCGGCGCGCTCGGAAATATGGCGCAGACGGTCGAAATTGACGTTGGCGCCACTGTCGATCGCCACCAGATTGGTGTCGCGCAGCGCGTTGCTCTGGACGTATTTCTTCATGCCGGCAATCGCCAGCGCACCGGCCGGCTCAGCAATTGAACGCGTGTCATCATAGATATCTTTGATGGCGGCACAAATTTCGTCAGCGCTCACCAACACCACTTCATCGACATATTTGCGCGCAAGCCGGAAGGGCTCCTGGCCCACCTGACGCACCGCGACGCCGTCGGCGAAGATTCCAACCTGATCCAGGACCACGCGACGCTTGGCGCGCAGTGCCGCATGCAGGCAAGCCGCATCGTCCGGCTCGACACCGATGATGCGGATAGCCGGGCGCAACTGCTTCACATAGGTGGCGACGCCAGCGATCAGACCACCGCCACCGACTGGGATAAAGATCGCATGCAAGGCATCCGGATGCTGGCGCAGGATCTCCATGCCTACCGTGCCCTGCCCCGCGATCACATCTGGATCGTCGTAAGGATGAACGAAGCTCAACTCACGCTCGGCGGCGAGCTGCTGGGCATGCAGATACGCCTCATCATAGGTGTCGCCATGCAGAATGGCTTTGGCGCCATAGGCGCGCACGGCGCTGACCTTGATGCCGGGGGTGGTGCGCGGCATGACGATCAGCGCCTTGATGCCGAGCTTGTTGGCCGCCAGCGCCACACCCTGGGCATGATTGCCGGCCGATGCGGTGATCACACCGCGGGCGCGGACCTCGGACGGCAGTTGCACCATCTTGTTGTAGGCGCCGCGCAGTTTGAACGAGAACACCGGCTGCAGGTCCTCGCGCTTGAGCAGCACGCGGTTGTTAAGTCTTGCCGAAAGGCGTGGCGCCAGTTCCAATGGCGATTCTTTGGCGACATCGTAGACGCGGGCGGTGAGGATTCTTTCGAGGTAGTTGTCTTTCATGGTCATAACTTAACAGTTCACCGTTGGATTGCCTAGCGGCTACATCCAGTCTCAGTTACGATGACTTCATAGGGCGGCGCAGGTATCATTCCCGGCAGTTGAAGCATACGGAGCGGACCATGTCCAAAGAAGAACTGAAGAAGCGCGTCGCGATCGCGGCACTCGACTATGTGGAGTTCGGCACCGTGATCGGCGTCGGCACCGGCTCCACCGCCAACCATTTCATCGATGCACTGGCCGGCATCAAGAACAAGATCGAGGGCACGGTGGCAAGTTCCGTGGCCAGCGCCGCGCGCCTAAAGGGCCACGGCATAGAGGTGCTGGACCTGAACACGGCCGGCGAACTCAGCCTGTACGTGGACGGCGCCGACGAGGCCACCCGTCATCTGCACCTGATCAAGGGCGGCGGCGGCGCGCTGACGCGCGAGAAGATCGTCGCGGCGGCGAGCCGCAAGTTCGTCTGCATCGCCGACGATTCCAAGCTGGTGGATGTGCTCGGCACCTTCCCGTTGCCCATTGAGGTGATCCCGATGGCGCGCAGCTACGTGGCGCGCCTGATCGTCAAGCTCGGCGGCACGCCGGTGCTGCGGGAAGGGTTCACCACCGACAACGGCAACGTCATCCTCGACGTGCACAACCTCAGGATCATGGAGCCCGCCAAGCTGGAAGCCGAACTCAACAACATCCCCGGCGTGGTGACCAACGGCCTGTTCGCGCTGCGGCCGGCGGATGTGTTGCTGCTGGGCGGGGCGGATGGAGTGCGGACGTTGACAGCGTAGCTTAATAGCTTGGGTTGAGTGCAGCGAAACCCGGGAAGTGCGGCACCAGACTTGAGATCCCGGGTTTCGCTAGGCTCACATCAGGCTACATTACAGCAATACCCGCTCCACACCACCCTGCTTCGCCGCCTCGACAAACTTTACCTGCCAGTCCTTGCCCAGCCGGCGTTCGGCCAGTTCCATGACGATGTAGGTGGTCTTGAGGCCCGTGTCTTCGCCGTAACGCGACAGGCCTTGTACGCACGCCGGGCAGGAGGTGAGCAGTTTGACGTTATCGTTGTGCGCCCTGTCTTCACCGGTGAGCTGACGGATGCCCTTGCGCAGCTCCTCGCTCTTGCGAAAACGCAGCTGGGTGGCGATGTCCGGGCGGCTGATCGCCATGGTGCCGGCTTCGCCGCAGCAACGGTCGGCGAGCAGCACCGGCTGATTCAGCAGTTTCGAGGCCACGCTGATCGGGTTGTGGGTCTTCATCGGCGTGTGACAGGGGTCGTGATACAGGTAACGCACCGGCAGCACATCCGCCTTCAGCGTCGCGCCCTTCTCCATCAGGTATTCGTGGATGTCGAGCAGCCGGCAGCCGGGGAAGATCTTGTCGAATTCGTATTTGAGCAGTTGATCCATGCAGGTGCCGCAGGACACGATCACGGTCTTGATGTCGAGATAGTTGAGCGTGTTGGCGACGCGGTGGAACAGCACCCGATTGTCGGTGGACATCTCCTGACCGCGCGCGGTGTCGCCGGCCGAGTGCTGCGGGTAGCCGCAACACAAGTAACCGGGTGGCAGCACGGTCTGGGCGCCGACATCGTAGAGCATGGCCAAGGTAGCGAGCTCGATCTGACTGAACAGGCGCTCCGAGCCACAGCCCGGAAAGTAGAACACGGCATCGGAATCTT
>VFSW01011958.1_pt1 | contig 12150 bp, 7 predicted proteins | sample 5358111 | NCBI WGS metagenome assembly VFSW01 (sample SAMN11554181, study PRJNA540505) | mine drainage metagenome | isolation source: sediment from site ElyBrook_90M | place: USA: Ely Copper Mine, Vershire, VT | collected 2017
GCCGGACATCCCCGTATTGAAGACGACCTCCCCCAGGACCTCGCCCTCCCCGGCAAAGGCCGTCCCCCGATACGTGCTTCCATCCTCCAGGACCAGCATGGCCTGGCGTCCCCTCGTTCCAAGCATCACGAACTGCCCTCGTATGTGCTCGCGCGGCTCGCCTTTCCGCGTCCTTCCCGAAAAGGCATGCCCCGCACCATTGTTGCGTGTTTCCCGCTCCCGCCGAGCCTGATAGAAAAGGAAAGAGGGAGTTATCAGAAAGATCTCCTTCCGGAAAGGAAAAGCCGATAACTCCCCCCCTTCTGATTTGCCGGCCTGACGCCTTACAGCATCGGCAGGTAACGGTCGATCTCGAACTGGCTCACGTGGACGCGGAAACGGTCCCATTCCACCTTCTTGTTCTCGATGAACTTGTCGAAGATGTGGTCCCCCAGGGTGTCGCGCACGAGCTTGCTTCCCTGGACGGCGCACAGAGCCTCGTAAAGGCTCCCCGGGAGCGACGTGATCCCCGCCTTTGCGCGGGCCTTCTCGTCCATCTCGAAGATGTCCTCTTCCACCGGTTCGGGCAGCGGATAGGCCTTCTCGACTCCCTTCATCCCCGCAGCCAGCATCACCGCAAAGGCCAGATAGGGGTTGCAGGCCGGATCGGGCGAGCGGTACTCCATCCGGGTCGCCTTCTCCTTACCGGGCTTGTACATTGGGACGCGGACCATGGCGGAACGATTCCGGCGCGCCCAGGAGACGTAAACCGGCGCCTCGTAACCGGGGACGCGCCGCTGGTCGGAGTGGATCCACTGCTTGCCGAGCGCGGGGATCTCCGGGGCAGGGGCCAGGAGGCCGGCGATGTAGTGCTTGGCCATCTTCGAGAGGTTGTACTTGTCCCGGCCGTCGAAGAAGGCGTTCTTGCTCCCCTTGAAGAGCGACTGATGGACGTGCATTCCGCTTCCGTTCTGCCCGAACACCGGCTTGGGCATGAAGGTGGCGTAGACGCCGTTCTGCCGGGCGATCTCCTTAACCGTGGTCCGGTAGGTCATCACCTTATCGGCCATCACGAGGGCCTCGTCGTAGCGCAGGTCGATCTCGTGCTGACTCGGGGCGACCTCATGGTGACTGTACTCCACGCGGATCCCCATCTCCTGGAGGGCGAAAATCGTCTGGCGGCGCAGGTCGGTCGCCCGGTCCACCGGGAGGCCGTCGAAATAGCCGCCCATGTCGAGGAATTCTGGGCACTTGTCGGAGGCGAAATAGAAGTACTCCAACTCCGGCCCGACGTAGAAGGTGTAGCCCTGGTCGTTGACCTTCTTGAGGGTTCTCTTCAGGACGTAGCGGGGGTCGCCCTCATAGGGTTTTCCGTCCTGGGTCTGGATGTCGCAGATCATCCGGGCGACCGGACGGTCGGACGGCCGCCAGGGGATGATCTGGAAGGTGGAGGGATCGGGCATGGCGATCATGTCGCTCTCCTCGATCCGGCAGAATCCCGCGATGGAGGAGCCGTCGAAGCCCATCCCTTCCTCCATTCCCTCCTGCAGCTCGGAGGGGGTGATGCTGAAGATCTTCTGCACGCCGAGGACATCGGTGAACCAGAACTGAATGAAACTGACGTTCTTTTCCTTGACGATTTTCAACACATCCTTTGTTGTCTTTAACTCGAACATGGTCCAATCCTTTCTTTTGATGGTTTATTCGGCCTAACGGGTATTAGAGCTTGAAAAGCAGATCCGCATAGGTCGGCACCGGCCACATATCCCGGGGAACGATCATCTCCAGGGCGTCGATGTCGGTGCGGAGGGCCTGCATGGCCGTGACAACTTTATCACGATACGTTTCCGCCTTCTTTACGGTGTCGGCGGTCTCCTGCGCTTTTGCCGTTGCCGCTTCGAGCTTTCCGAGATTCTTGTAAGCCGATGCCATGAGCGCACCGAGCTTCTTCAGAAGCTCCTCCTGGACGGGGGCCAAAACCGATACGGCTTTAAAGCTCACGATTGAGTCGGCCAGAAAAGTGGCGTATTCGGTCGCTGCGGGGATAAACTGCTTCCTCACCATGTCGATGGCTGTCAGGGCTTCGATATTGATCTGTTTTGCATAGGCCTCGACGTAGATGTCGTAGCGGGAATGCAGCTCCTTGTGCGAGAGCACCTCATATTTCTCAAAGAGCTTGAGGGACTTGTCCGTAATGAATGCTTTTAAGGCGTCAATGGCGTTTGTTACATTGGGCAATCCGCGCTTGGCCGCTTCTTTCGGCCATTCCGCAGAATAATTGTTTCCGTTAAAAATCACCCGGCTGTGTTTCTTGTAGGTATCCCGGATGATAGCCGCTGCTTCGGCGTTCTTGTCTTTGGCCTTTTCCAGGCGCGTAGCGATTTCGTCGAGGGCCTCGGCGGCGATGGTGTTCAGGGCGACATTGGGTCCGGCAATCGACTGCGACGATCCTACCATCCGGAACTCGAACTTGTTTCCGGTGAAGGCGAAGGGGGAGGTCCTGTTGCGGTCGGTGTTGTCTTTGGGGATCGCGGGCAGGGTATCGACGCCGACCTTGACGAACTCGGTCCCCTTCGCGGAAACCTTTTGGCCTTTGGCAATCTTCTCAAGGATGTCCGTCAGTTCATCGCCCATGAAGATGGAGATAATCGCCGGAGGCGCCTCGTTGGCGCCCAGGCGGTGATCGTTTCCCGCATGGGCGCAGGTGGCGCGAATAATATCCGCATGGGTGTCAACGGCTTTCAGCAGTGCACTCACGAACAGCAGGAACTGGACATTTTCGCCCGGCGTGTGGCCCGGCTCCAGGAGATTGATGCCATCGTCCGTGGAGAGCGACCAGTTGTTGTGCTTGCCGGAACCGTTAATGCCGGCGTACGGTTTTTCATGGAGCAGGCAGACCAGGTTATGACGCAAGGCCACCTTCTGCATGGTTTCCATGACGAGCTGATTGTGGTCGGTGGCAATGTTCGTCGTGGCAAAGATGGGGGCCATCTCGTACTGGGCCGGGGCTACCTCGTTGTGCTGGGTTTTGGAGGTGATGCCCATTTTCCACAGCTCGGTATTGAGGTCGTTCATGTAAGCGGAAACCCGGTCCTTGAGGGCGCCGAAATACTGGTCCTCAAGTTCCTGGCCTTTCGGTGCCGGAGCGCCGAAGATCGTTCGCCCTGCAAGCATCAGGTCAATCCGGTCCAGATAGAATTCCCTGTCCACCAGGAAATACTCCTGTTCAGGGCCTACGGTGGAGGTGACTTTCGCAGAGGTGGTGTTGCCCAAGGCCCTGAGAACCCGCAGGGCCTGCTTCGAGACCGCCTTCATGGACCGGAGCAACGGAGTCTTTTTATCGAGGGCTTCGCCGTAATAAGAGATAAAAGCTGTGGGGATCGTCAGGGTCACGTTTCCGGCTTCGTCGGTCTTCAGAATCGCGGGCGAGGTGCAATCCCAGGCTGTATACCCTCTCGCCTCAAAGGTGCTGCGCAGGCCGCCGCTTGGGAAAGACGATGCGTCCGGCTCGCCCTGAATCAACTGCTTGCCGGAAAACTCCACAACGATTCCGCCGTCGGCAGTCGCACAGATGAATGAATCATGCTTTTCCGCGGTGATCCCTGTCAATGGCTGAAACCAGTGGGTATAGTGAGTCGCCCCTTTTTCGAGGGCCCAGTCTTTCATCGCATCTGCTACCACGTCGGCCACATCGGGTCGTAACGGTATATCTCTTTCAATCGTTTCCCTCAGAGCCTGGTAAATCTGCCTGGGCAGACGCTCTTGCATCACCTGATCGTTAAAAACGTTCGATCCAAAAACTTCGGTAAGCTCCATGACTTTCTCCTTTGATGTGCACTGTAGTTCAGGCCTGTAATGATACATTTTTGTTGAAATTCACGTCAGCAAAAAGTACACTTTTGTGCAGTTCAGCCCGACTTTTTGCAAAGTATCTTACAATGCAGCAATCATCATGCCAAAGATCCATTATTCCATCGGGTCGTTTTCGGTCAGCCGCCAGATCCCGCAGGGACAGGCCCTGGTGCAGAAGCCGCAGCCGATGCAGCGGTCCGGGTTTACGAGATACTCGTACTCCTCCCCCCCCAGCTCGTGCCGGGAGATCGCGTTCTGCGGGCAGAGATTCTCGCAGACGCCGCAGGCGCGGCAGGCGCCGCAGGAAGCGCAGGAGGAGGCGCAGGAGATGGTGTCCTCGAAGTGGATCAGCCGCGGGTCGTAGTATTCGAGCCGCACCCGCCCCGTATCGACGATGGCGGGAATCGGGTTACAGGCATCCTGCCTACCCCTGAGGAGGTCGTCGATTGCCCTGGCTGCTACCCGGCCCGATCCGATCGCCTCGGTGAGGAGGCCCAGGCGCACGGCGTCGCCGACGGCGTAGACCTTGGGATCGCTCGTCTGGAACCGCTCGTCGACGACAATGAACCCCCGCTCGGTCTTGATCTCCTCGGGGAGAAAGCTCAGGTCGGGCAGATCGCCGACGGCCATGATCACCGTATCGGCCGGCAGGGCCGTGCCGTCGGTGAGCTCCACGGCAGTTTCGGTGATCTGCTTCGTGAAGCGCGGCCAGAGGAACTTCGCCCCCGCAGCTTCCGCGTGCTTCCGCTCCGGGCCGAAGGAGGCGGGTGCCTGGATGTCGATAAGCGTGACGTCCTGGGCGCCCAGCCGGGCCGCCTCCGCGGCGGCGTCGCAGCCGACGTTTCCCGCCCCGATGATGACAACGTTTTTGCCGACCTTGGCCCGGTCGAGCTTGCTCTCCCGGAGGAATTCGAGGGCGGCGACGGCCCGTTCGTGGCCGGGAACGGGGATCTTCCGCGCTTTGCGGGCCCCCGTGGCGACGACGATAATGTCGTACTTTGCGTAAAGCTTCCGGAACTCCTCCTCGGTGAGGGGATGCTTCAGGAATTTATGAGGGACCACCTCTTCCAGGCGTTTGAGCTCGTGGTTCACCACCTCGTCGGGGATCCGGCTGGTGGGGATCGTCTCGGTGATCTTCCCCCCGAGCCGTTTGCGCGCATCGTGGACGACCGCATCGTGGCCCTTCATCCGGAGCTGCCAGGCGACCGAAAGCCCCGCCGCCCCGCCTCCGATGACGGCGATCTTCATACCCGTGGCCGGCGCCGGTTCCGGAACGGTCGCATTCAGGCTGGCACGGCCGAGGAGCGCCGTATCGACCGCCGGAAGATCGGCCTTCTGGCGGGTGCAGTTCTGCATGCAGAGGTTGGGGCACAGATAGCCGCAGACCGTTGCCGGAAAGGGGGTGTACTGGAGGGCAAGGTCCACGGCTTCCTGCATCTTCCCCTTGCGGATCAGCTCCCACCGCTTCTGGACGGGGATCCCCGTCGGGCAGTTGGCCTGGCAGGGCGGGAGGTATTTCGCGTTCTCCCAGAGGGGCACAAAGCGGCGCAGATTGCCCGTCGTGATCAGCTCGACGGTGCTATTGTCCTGGTCGGTGAGATCCCCGATCAGCCCGCCTTTCCCAAGTTCCTTGTCCCAGATCTCGGCGTGGAAACGGCCGATGCTCCGGCCGGCCGCGCCCGTCTTTTCGTAGGGCTTTCGGGCGACGAGGAGCTGCCAGGCGCCGCGGTCCTCCGTGAGAGGGGCAAGGAGGTCGCGGCGGTCGATGGCATCCAGGAAGGCGGTCATGCGGGAGGTGAGCCAGCGCCACTCGTCATCATCCGGGGTCGTCAGGCGGGCATCCCGTTCACTGTAGCCCCGGTGGGGGCCGCGGAAGAAGATCTTCCCCCCCACCATCCCGACGCAGGGGCGGTAGCCGAGGATGTTTTCCCTCTGCTGCGCCCCGACGCCGCAGATCACCGCGATGCCGCCGGCCATGAACTCCGCAAACGAATCGCCGACCCCTCCCAGGACCCAGAGCTCCGGTGGCTCGAAGCGGGGATTGTGCTTCGTCATCGTCATCCCGCGCGCCCCGATATCGCCCGCGACATGGATCTTCCCCTGGGCCATTGCGTTGGCCGCGCCGTTGGTGGCGTTGCCGTGGACGGTAATCGTGGCGCCGGCGTTGAGCCAGCCCACATCGTCGGAGACGGGGCCCACGACGTCGATCAGGGTGTTGGGGAACCCCATCGCGCCGACCCGCTGTCCTGACGTCCCGAGTATCCGAAGCGAGATCTTCTCCCCGCCCGCCCGCCAGAGGCGCCCGCCGATTCCGTGCTGACCCTGGGCGATGATCTCGATATGGCGGTGCCCGTCCGCGACCGCCTTCTGGATCCGCTCTTCGAGGACGCGCGATTCCACCCGGACCCCTTTTTCGGACCCGGGAATCATGATGGTTGGTTTCTGTGACATCATATTTCCTTCATATATTACTTCACGGCGGGCCCGTGCGGACCCTGACCGCCGTGATCACGAAATGTGAAACCCCGTTCTCACTACAAAGCGTACCGGATGCCGAGGCGTTCCGCCGCGTCCCGGTTGGCGATCCCAAGCGCGTCGGACATGCCGATCGGGAGCGACGTGGAGCGGCCCAACGGCGCCACGATCTTCTTGAGTTCCGTATCGAAACTCAGGACCACATCGACGAGCCGCTGGGCGACATCCTCCGGATTGAGCCGCCGGTAGAGCCGGGGATCCTGCGAGGTGATCCCCTTCGGACAGAGGCCGATGTTGCAGATGTTGCAGCGGTCCGCCTCGGAGCCGAGGCACCCGGCAGTCGCCTGCATGATGTGCTTGCCCACCTGGACGCCGCTCGCCCCCAGCATGATCAGGGCCGCCGCGTTTGCCGCGAGGTTCCCGTGTTTCCCGACGCCGCCGCCGGCGAAGATCGGGATCTCGTTCTGCTTGCCGATCTTCACGAGGGTCAGGTAGGCGTCGCGGACGATGCTCGCGATGGGGTGTCCCATGTGGTTCATCGAGACGTTGTAGGCCGCCCCCGTGCCGCCGTCCTCGCCGTCCATCGCCAGCGCCGCCGCGTAGGGGTTGCGGGTCAGGTTGTTGAGGACCGCGAGCGCCGTCGAGGTGGCGGAGATCTTCGGGTAGACCGGCACCCGGAATCCCCAGGCCATCGACATGGACTGGATCATCTTGGCGACCGCCTCTTCGATCGAGTACTTCGTCTGGTGCGTGGGCGGGCTGGGAAGGTTGACCCCCTGCGGCACCCCGCGGATCGCGGCGATGAGCTTGTTCACCTTGTACCACATCAAAAGCCCCCCGTCGCCGGGCTTGGCCCCTTGGCCGTACTTGATCTCGATCGCGCAGGGGTCCTCTTTCATCTCCGGCAGGGCGTGGATGATCTCGTCCCAGCCGAAGTAGCCGCTGGCGATCTGGAGGATGACGTACTTCAAGAATCGCGACCGCAGGAGGCGCGGCGGGCAGCCCCCCTCGCCGGTGGCGAAGCGGACCGGCATCCCCAGCTCTTCGTTCAGGTAGGCCACCCCCATCTGGAGCCCCTCCGACATCGTCGGGGAGAGGGCACCGAAGGACATGCTCCCCAGGATGAGCGGGTAGATCTCCCTGACCGGCGGGACCCATCCCCCCTCCCGGTTGACCCGGAGGGCCTCCTCGGGCGGGAGGATCCTGCCCAGGAGGGTCCTGAGCTCGAATTCGTGACGGCCCGCGTCAAGGGCGGGGTCGGTCAGCATGGAGATGCGGACGAACTTGATCTCGTCCAGGACGCTCTCCGGCGCATTCCGCCGCCCCCCGCGCCGCCGCGGGATGCCCCCCTGGTTGATGTGGAAGCGGAGCTTGTCCGGCTCGTCGTTGTGCATCGGCAAGATCGCGTGGTTGGGGCAGACCATGTCGCACATCCCGCAGCCGATGCAGGCGTGGGCGACATCCGTCCGCTGGCGGATCCCGTGGTAGACGCCGTAGAGGTTACCCGGTTTTTCCTTCAGGCCGACCTGCACCTGGATCATCCGTTCGCGGTGGACCCCCAGATCGATCGCCTGCACGGGGCAAACCGCCGTGCAGCGGCCGCAGAGGCAGCATTTCTCCTTGCTCCAGAGGATCTGCCAGGGCAGATCCGTCGTGCTTAGTGTAGACGGCTTAAGCTGTCCATCTGGCTCCATTGCCGCACCTCCTGCCGTTCCGGCCCCACGAACACCGTATCGTATTTCATCGGTTGGAAATCCTTGCTCTTGTCGCGCGCCGGGATCGCCGCGTCGAGCCCGCACATCTCGGAGGAGAAGGCGAACATCCCGGGGTTCCCGCCCACGACGCCGGGGCGGAGTTTTTTACTGTCCTGCACCATGAAGAGGGTCTTGTCGGGCAGGCACCCCATCACGCAGTTCGGGCCGTCGATGATGAGCGGCCGGCAGCTCTGCTTGAGCATCCGGAGCCAGGGGCCGTTCGGGTGGACGGCCAGCTCCTCGTCCTTAAGGGGCGTGATCACGTGCTTATAGGTCTCCAGGTCGAGGCCCAGGTGCCTCTGCGTATAGTGGAGGATGTGGGTGAACACCTCCGAGTCGGAGTGGTACCCCACGTACCCCGGCTCCTTGCGCGACATGAGAAATTCCCGGATCGGCAGGAAGGCCGTATTCTCGCCGTTGGTCATCGTGGCCATCCCCTGGATGAAAAAGGGGTGGCAGGCGTAGATGTTGATCGCATAATTTGTGTTCTGCCTGCCCTGCGCCAGGATCGTCCTGGCCTGGAGCTCCTTGCGGTTGAGGCCGAGGTAGTCCGCCACGGTCATCGGATCGCCGACCTCTTTGATCATGATCACATCCGGCCAGAAGCTGAAGACCAGCATCGATTCGTCCTGCTTACCCATCTCCTGGAGCTGGAGACGGCACATCATCAGACGGTGCTGGACCTCCTCCTCGGGCAGGTTCTCCCAATCCGGCGGGTATTCATACACGCGGATCAGGTAGTTGTCCCGCCGGGGCGTACCCGCCGGGGGGCGTTTCGCGGGGCGGAACGAAAGCTTGTATTTCGTCATGAAATCCATGTCCATCATGTATCGGTCGAGGGCCTTGATCCCCGTGTTGGAGAAAATACCGGAGAGGATCGGCCCCCCCTTGAACTGCTCGAAATCCCCCCCGAGATCGGTGAGGAACAGGCCCACGCCGGAACCGTCGTGCCCCTCCTTCATGACGTCGAGGGCGCGGATCGCGACCATCGGGGAGAGGGGATCCTTGCTCGTGATTGAAAATAATCTGCACATAACTGTCCATCCTTTTTTGTTTATCCGGGTTATCCTTATGTTAAGGTCCGGAAAGTTTTGTTAAGCGATAATCATGCCATTTTCCAAGAGACATCACAATCGGATATTTGCGGTATATTCGTCCGGATATCGGCCTTACTCCCGACGGAGAAAGAGGGACCGAAGCCGACGGAACAAAAATGTTCTCTTACACGGGAAAAAGAACAAATATGTAACGTACTGGGCAGCTTTCCGGCAGACTCAATTGTCCCGAGGGACGGGGTGCGGGGCGTCCAATTTTTTCGAGCGGAACTGGCGCGCGTCGATGCCGAGCTTGTGGATCCGGTACTGGATGATCCGTTTGGTCGTCCCGAGGAGCTTCGCTGCCCGGGTCTGGTTGCCGTCGGTCTCCTTGAGGGCCCCCAGGATCAGGGCCCGTTCCTGGGCCTCGACAACGGTATTGAGTTTTCCCTGCTCCTTCCGTTCGTCGGTGCGGGCGAGGCTCTGGAGGGAGGGGGGCAGATGGATCGTCTCGATCTTGTCCTTCGTGGCGAGGACGACCGCCCGTTCGATGCAGTTCTCCAGTTCCCTGACGTTCCCCGGCCAGTGGTAGGCCAACAGGATGTCCGATACCGCCGGGGAGATTTTCATCGCCGGTTTTCCCATCTCCCGCGCATATTTCAGGACAAAATGGTCGGCAAGCAGGAGGATATCGCTTCCCCGGTCGCGCAGCGGCGGCAGATAGAGGGGAAAGACGTTGAGGCGGTAGAAGAGATCGGCACGGAACCGCCCGGTGGCGAGGTCTTGCTCGAGGACCCGATTCGTTGCGGCGATGATCCGGACGTCTACCTTGACCACCCGGGTTGAACCGAGGGGCTGGAACTGTTTCTCCTGCAGGACGCGCAACAGCTTGACCTGCGCCGCGGCGGAGAGTTCACCCACCTCGTCGAGGAAGATCGTCCCCCCATGCGCTTCCTCGAAGCGTCCGCGCCGCTGGTGGAGTGCGCCGGTAAAGGCCCCCCGCTCGTGTCCGAAGAGCTCGCTCTCGATCAGGGTATCCGGAATGGCCGCGCAGTTGACCTGGACGAGGGGGCCCTTGAGGCGGGGGCTTTTCTGATGGATCGCCCGGGCGATCAGCTCCTTGCCGGTTCCCGTCTCGCCGTGGATCAGGACCGTCGTGTTCGAATCGGCCACCTGGGCAACCAGGCCGAAGACATCCTGCATGACGCTGGAATGGCCGATGATGTCGGCAGAGGGGGTCCGGGAACGGCCGACGATCTGACGGAGGCGCCGGTTATCCTCCTCGAGGGCGCGGCTGTGGACCGCCTTGGCGAGGAGTTCGGCGACCGAGGCGAGCAGCGCCAGTTCGCTGTCCAGATTCTCCACCTGCCGCGCCACCTTGTCCGCCGAAAGAACGCCGACCACGCGGCTGTCGTAGATGATGGGCACGCAGAGAAACGTGAGCTCCGCCCGGTTCAGGTTCCGCCTGGCGCCCGTCCGGTCGAGGAAGTGGGCATCCTGGCCGAGGTTCGCGCAGGCCATCGGGCGACCCGTCTGCGCCACCGTACCCGTAATTCCCTCGCCGGGCTTGTAGGTTACATCCATCCCCTGGATATCGATGCCGTGCGCCACATCGAGCCAGACCGTACCCGTCTCGCGATCCATGAGCGAGATCATCCCCCGTTGCATCCCCAGGCGGTCGCTCATCTCTTGAAGGGCTTGCTCGAGCTGCTCCCTGAGCTCCTGGGGCTGGGCCAGGAGCCGAGCGATAGCGTGCAACGCGGCAAGTTCCTCGTAGTTATGGATGCTGAGCTCCTTTGTCCCGGGCGCACCGACTTGTGACGGTCGCCAAATTGAGGGGGTCATGATGGTAACTTCTCTCCTGAATAGACGCGGGTTTCGTTATCCGCTGAAACAACTTCCGTCCCGGGGACGCGTGTCCTGGAGGGGAACGTTCCGCCGGCGCCTCTCCGGCAATCGAGCCTTTCGGAGATGGACTGGAAACGATTTACCTTTTCATAGGACTGATATATGCTGAATGTACACATTCCGATACAAAAAAGCAATGCGTGCCGTTCAAAAACATGAACAGGCCTCGGTACAAAACGGTACCTAATTTTATCACGGAGAGGAGGCCGGGGAAAAAATGATTACAGGTGAGGAACAAACGCGGTACCACCGGCAACTCCTCATGCTCGGCGAGGCTGGGCAGGAGAGGCTCAAGGCGGCACGGGTCCTCATCGCCGGTGCGGGCGGACTCGGAACGGTGATTGCCACCTACCTGGCTGCCGCCGGGATCGGGACTCTCCGAATCGCCGACTGCGACGTCGTGGAGGCGACCAATTTGAACCGCCAGATCCTCCACTGGAGCGCGGACCTTGGCCGGCCGAAAACCGCCTCCGTGGCCGAGAAGCTCTCCGCGCTCAACGCCCTGATCCGCGTGGAGGAGTTCGCCGGGAGGATCGACGAGGACAGTATCGATGCAGTGGCGGCGGATTGCGACCTCATCGTCGACGCGATGGACAACTTCCCGACGCGTTATCTGCTCAACCGGACCGCCCTCAGGAAAAGGGTTCCCTTCATCCACGGCGCCGTGCGGGGGTTGCAGGGCCAGGCGACGACGGTGCTCCCCGGGAAGACCCCCTGCCTGCGGTGTCTTTTTCCCCAGAGTCCGCCGACGGAGCTCTTCCCGATCATCGGCGCGACGTGCGGTGTCATCGGCTCGATCGAGGCGACGGAGGCGGTGAAGCTCCTCACCGGTCAGGGAGAACCGTTGGCCGGCCGCCTCCTGATCTGGGATGGTTTGGCGTCATGCGCCGACTCCCTCGTCATCGAGCGCAATCCCGCCTGCCCGGATTGCGGCCCTTCGGGGCAAGCCGCAAAGTAGAGGTTTCTGGGGATCATCCGGTTTTTGCGTACTTGCGAAAACCGCTCTTCCTTGTAGTCAAGTATTTGATTATATGTAAAACATACATGCTTTCAAGGGTATTCAATAAGCTTAGGATAGTCCTGCCGGAGATAAAAGAACCAGATTAAACTGTCAGCCTTCCTTCGACGCATCCCTCAATATATTGAGG
>VFSW01011959.1_pt1 | contig 12149 bp, 12 predicted proteins | sample 5358111 | NCBI WGS metagenome assembly VFSW01 (sample SAMN11554181, study PRJNA540505) | mine drainage metagenome | isolation source: sediment from site ElyBrook_90M | place: USA: Ely Copper Mine, Vershire, VT | collected 2017
CCGCCCCACCGGCTTGGTGTTGCGCGGGGCCTGCGTCCTTCAATCACGTTGGGCTCGGGAGCGATAGCTTCTCGGCCTCTGAGAGGGCCCCGTGCAGGCGGTGGGGGGCCGCACGGGGGGGACGGCCGCTACTTCGTCGCCGCCTGGGCCAGCGTCACCGGCGCCGGCCCGGCCGCCGCGGTGGCGCCCGAAGCCGCGGGGGCCGGCGCGGACATCGGCGCGGACATCGGCGCGGAAGCCGGCGCCTCGCCCGCCGGCGCCGACACCGTGAGCAGCGCCGGGTAGTCCTTGGCCATCTGGGCGCCGTACAGCGGCTTGTTCACGCCCTGGTGGCAGGTCAGGCAGTTGACCTTGGCGACGTCGCCCGTGGGCCCGAGGCGGTGCGGCGGGAAGGTGCCGGCCAGGCTGTCGAGGTAGTCGTTGTTGAGCTCGCGCGCCATCCGGATGCCGTACCAGGCCGTCACGCGCGCCGGGTTGCTGTTCTGCCAGGTGGCGAAGTTGCGCGTGTTGTGGCAATAGGTGCAGTTGACGCCCAGCGCACCGGCCATGTGCACCATCAGGCCGTAGGTCTTCTCGGTCTGCAGCATCGGCTGCAGCTTGCCCGTGGTGGCCATCAAGCCGGCGGCGCGGATGCTCTGGCTGTCCAGCAGGTACGGCGTGAACGGGTCGTAGGGCAGCGAGCTGTAGTCGACCGAGGGCGAGGGCTGGTCCTGCAGCGCCTGCTCGCCGCTGGCCCCGCCGGTGACGCCGGGGTAGTTGCGTGGCGCGGCCGTGAACCACACGTTGGCCGGGATGTGGTTCCCGCGGTGGCAGGTGTAGCAGGTGACGCCGGTGGCGCCGACGTGCGGCTTCCAGTCAACGTTGATGTGCTCGGTCATCTGCAGCATGCGGCGCGCCACGCGCTTGGTGTAGAGCGAGTCGTCGGCCAGGTTCTGCAGGTTGTGGCAGTAGCCGCAGCCCTGCTGGGGCGCCACCCACTGCGACATGGCCAGCATGGTGCGCGTGAATTCGCCCACGCTCAGGTCGCCCAGCACCTTCACGTTCTGGTAGACGGTGCCGGCCTTCGGGCCGTCGGCCGAGGCCGGCGGCAGCGCCGGCGGGGCCTGGTTCGCCGCGAGCTTGGCGGCGTCCAGCCGCGGGTTGCTCACCTGGACCATGCCGGTGCCGCGGTAGCCGGTCTGCTCGGTGTGGGGCGGCGGTCGCTCGCAGCCCGACAGCAGTGCTGCCGCACCGACCAGCGCGACCAGGGACAGAGACGGGGACCACGAGCGGAAGGGGAGGTGGCATCGCATCACGGCTTGACTCCAGGCAGCGTGGCGGGATCGACGACGTCGGGGTGCAGCACCGGGTAGGACGGCACCACGTGGTGCTTCATGGCCCACAGGTACCAGTTGTCGACCACGGTGCCGGTGAGCAGGATGCCGATGCCGCCCACCAGCGGGCACAGCACGGCAAACCACCAGGCCCAGCGGTGGATGGACTCCATGGTCGCGTTCCAGCCCATGGTCCAGCGCCAGAACAGGGCCGCGCGCTCGCTGGCCGTGCCGCGGTCGGTGATCTGCTCGAGCTCGCGCTCGCCACCGTAGCGGCTGACCGCGAGGATGGTGCCGGCGTGCATCGCGAAAAGCAGCGTCGAGCCGTAGAGGAAGGCGATCGACAGCGCGTGGAACGGGTTGTAGAACAGGTTGCCGTAGCGCAGGCTGAAGGCGGCCGTCCAGTCCAGGTGCGGGAAGATGCCGAAGGGCACGGCCTCGCTGAACGAGCCCATCAGCACTGGGCGGATGAAGCCCAGCACCAGGTACAGCCAGATCGCGGCCGCGAAGGCCCAGGCCACGTGCGTGCCCATGCCCAGGGCGCGCGCGCGGCGGTAGGTGCGCACCCACCACAGCAGCAGCGAGGTGGTGAGGAAGAAGCCCGCCATCAGCCACCAGCCGCCCTCGTTCAACGGCGGCAGGTGCAGCCCGTACTGCGGCCCCGGCGGCTCCAGCGCCAGCCAGGGCAGCTGGCGCACGAACTGGACCGGGTTCCAGCCCACCTGGGCGAACATGTTCAGGCCGATGATCTCGAAGGCGATCAGCCCGCACACGATGGACGCCAGGCCCAGGAAGCCCAGGTAGACCGGCCCGACCTGCGCGTCGCCCAGGCGACCGAACAGGTGCACGAAGAAGGGCTTGCCCTGGCGTACCCAGCTGCCGCGCTCGGCCGGCGGGCCGTAGTCGGCCGGGCCGTGCACCTGCACGCGGGTGAAGATGTTCTGGTATTGCATCGCTGCCTCCTCGTGTGTTTCAGCGCCAGATCGGCAGCTCGGTCCACCAGCTCCACCACTGGGGCCAGCCATGGGTCCAGAACGGGCCGCTGATCACGATGCAGCCGGCGCTGGCCACGGCCGCCGAGACGGCCAGGAACAGCCCCAGCCGGTGGATGCCCAGGGTGCCGATGGAGTAGCCGATGAAGTCTCGGAAGTACGCGTTCTCGTGTTCCGGGGTCTTCATGGCCTCGCCCGCCTTGGGGTTGGCCGCCGACAGGATCAGCGACCCGTGCAGCGACAGCGCCAGCGTGGTGGTGAAGAACAGCGACACCGCCAGCATGTGCAGCGGGTTGTAGTGGAAGTGCAGGTACTGGTAGCCGACGTTGGACACCCAGTCCAGGTGGCTGAAGATGCCGTACGGGAAGCCGTTGCCCCAGGCGCCCATCAGCAGCGGGCGGAACACCTGCAGCGTGGCGTAGGCCAGGATCGCGGCGCCGAAGGCGAAGGGCACGTGGTAGCCCATGCCCAGCTTGCGGCAGATCTCGACCTCGCGCAGCGCCCAGGAGATGAACGCGCCCAGGGCGCAGATGGTGATGACCTGCCACAGACCGCCCGCCATCAGCGGCGCGAGCTTCAGCCCGTAGCTCAGGTCGGGCGGGGCGATGCTGATCTGCCACAGGTTCCAGGTCGGCCCCTGCGAGGCGCCCCAGACGATGAGCAGGGTGCCCAGCACCGAAAAAAAGGCGGTCGTGACACCGAAGAAGCCGACGTAGAACGGACCGACCCAGAAGTCGAACAGGTCGCCTCCGATCAGCGTGCCGCCACGCACCCGGTATTTCTTCTCGAAGCTCAGCATGGACATCGTCGGTTCCTCTAGTGGTGCTCACGAATCACCCGGCCGCGGACTGCGCGGCACAGGCGGACGAACGGTGTGGCGGGCGAGCCGCCACCACCGTCCGCCGCTCGCGAAGCGCGTCGCTACTTCGCCGGGGTCGTCGCCACCGGCATGGGCTTGCCGCCTTCGATCCAGCTGTACTTGTTGGTGCTCAACAAGATGAAATGGATCAGCAGCGCAAGCGCGAACAAGAACACCGACAGCGCCACCAGCACGCGCCGCGGGTCGAACAGGAGCCAGAGTCTCCACATGTTTCAGATCTCCTAGTGAGGGGGTTTCGGGATCAGAGCCAGGGGCGCCACAGCCAGACGAGGATGTGGGCCACCACGGCGACCGCGGTGAAGCCGATGAAGCCGCTCATGAACAAGCCATGAAACTCCCTCGCTTCCTGTTCGGTCAGCCCTGACAACGAACCGTTTCTGTCGTTTGCCATACCTTGGGTTCCTCCAAGTGGTTACCGCGCAAAACCCGCGCGGCCGGGAACGCTGCCATGGCCCATCCACGGCGAAAGCGCACGCCCGGTTGCCCAGGCGATCCTGTTCAGTCGTTCAATGCAATGGCCAGCGTCGCGCGCGCCGTGGTGGCCGCGTCCGAGAACAAGGAGCCGCGCGGCTGCCGTGCCTCGTCGCCGGCCTTGGCGCCGGGCAGCGCACGCGCACCCAGGGCCATCGCCAGGAAGATCGGAAAGCTCAGCAGGAACAGCAGCTGGAAGGTGCGCTCGTCCTCGACGCGGCGCCGGCGGCCGGTGGCTGGGGTGAGCTTGTGCGGGGTGGCATTCATCGGGGCTTCTCCTGCGGCACTCAGGCCGGTTGGGGCTGCGCGGCCCGGTCACTGGCGGGCTCGACGTGCTCGGTGGCGACCCGGCTGGCGCCGGCCCGGCGGGCGGCGGCTTCGGCCGCATCGCGCAGGCGCTTGGCGGCCGAGATGCGCACCAGCACCGGCTGCGCCTCGACCAGCGCTTCCAGGCGCTGCTGGGCCGCGTCGTCCCAGGGCAGGGCGGCGTGCAGGCGCGACGGCGTGGCCTCCACGCGGTCCATCTCGGTGCCCAGCGGCAGGATGTGGAACAGCGCGTCGAAGAGAGCGTTGCAGAACTCCTGCAACACGTAGGTGGCGCCGGCGTATCCCATGAACGGCGTGCCGGTGGCGCGGCGGATCACCGCGCCCGGGAACGAGGCCGGGATGCACGCCGGCTTCATGCCGTGTGCGCCGCCGCACTCGGCCTGGTACATGCGTTCGTTGAAGCTGCCGAACACGACCAGGGGCTGCTTCTCGTGGATCAGCTTGCGCACCGCCTCGTTGTCGGTCTTGGCGCCGGCCACGCGCGGGATCGCGAAGCTGCAGGGCAGTCCGAGCTCGTCTTCCAGGAAGTGGCGCAGGCCGCGGGTGTAGGTCTCGTTGGCCACCACCGCGAAGCTGGCGGTGCCGAAGAAGTCCTGCGTGACCGAGCGCCACAGGTCCCAGATCGGCTTGATCGTGGTGTGCTTCTCGCGCTCGATGAAGGGCTCGGGGTCGAGCCCGGTCAGGCGGCCGAGTTCGCGCAGGAAGGCGGTGGTGCTGTGCAGGCCGATCGGCGCCTGCAGGTAGGGCCGCTCAAGTGCTTCGCAGAGCATGCGGCCGAACTCGCGGTACAGGCAGATGTTGACGTCGGCCTCGACCAGGCGAGAGACATCGGCCACGTGGCTGCCGAGCGGGAACACCATGTTCACGTCGCAGCCGATGCCCTGCACCAGGCGGCGGATCTCGGCCAGGTCGCTCGGGCCGTTGAACATGCCGTAGCTCGGGCCGATGAGGTTGACGCGCGGGCGCTCGCCGTCTTGGCGCACCCGCGCCGGCACCTTGCGCAACCCGTACTGCTGCCACAGCCAGTAGATGGCGCGGTTCGCAGTCTGCCACTGGTCTTCGTCGATGGTGCGGGGCAGGAAGCGCTGGATCGTCGTGCCCTCGGGCGTGACGCCGCCGCCGATCATCTCGGCGATCGAGCCCGTCACCACCACGCTGGGCAGGTCGGGGTCGAGCGCGGCATGGGCGCGCTTCATCGCGCCTTCGGTGCCTTCGCGGCCGAGCTGCTCCTCGGCCAGACCGGTGACGACGATCGGCAGCTCGTGCGGCGGCAGCGCGTCGGTGTAGTGCAGCACGCTGGTCACCGGCAGGTTCTCGCAGCCCACCGGGCCGTCGATGATCACCTGCAGGCCCTTGATCGCGGGGAAGACATACACCGCGCCCCAGTAGCCGCCGGCACGATCGTGGTCGAGGATGAGCGCCATCAGATCATCTCCTCGGCCTTGCGCTTGTTCATCAGCTTGATCACCTGGCGCCGCGTGTCGGCGCGGAACTCGGGCCGCTCCTCCGGCACGCCTTCCCACACGCCGGCCCGGTCGCCGATGCCGGTGCTGCCGAAGAAGGCGCTCATGGTGTCGAAGCGGGCCTTGTTCGCGATCGCCGCGTTGATGACCGTCGCCAGCGAGCCGGCGCCGGCCGGCCCCATCAGGGGCCGGGCCGAGATCAGGTTGGTGAAGTAGAGCGCCGGGATGCAGGCTTCCTTGGCCGCCTGCACCACGGGCGTGGTGCCGATGGCCAGGTCGGGTTTGAACTCGCGCATCGCCGCCAGGTCTTGTTCGAGCGAGGCGCGGTACTGCACGTGCACGCCGCGCGATTCGAGCCACTGGCGGTCGGCATCGCTCCACACCGTGCGCGGGCAGGCCGTACCGACGTAGCGCAGGTCGGCGCCGCTTTCGACCAGCAGCCGCGCCACCAGCAGCTCGGAGCCTTCGTAGCCCGACATCGTGATGCGACCCTGGATCGGCATCCGCGCCAGCGCGCCCTTGATCGCCGGCAGCATGCGGTTCTTCACCGCGTCGATCTGCGCCTGGCCCACGTTGGCGGCGCTGCCGATGGCCTGCAGCCAGGCTTCGGTGCCGTCGTGGCCCACCGGTGCCGAGCCGACGACGCTGCGGCCGGCGGCTTCGAATTCGCGCACGCTGGCGGTGTAGAAGGGGTGGATCGCAGCCACCACCGGGCTGTCGAGGGCGGCATAGAGCTCGCGCCATTCGCGCGTCGGCACCACCGGGCCGGCGGCCAGGCCCATCGGTTCGAGCATCGCGCCGATGACCATCGGGTCGGCCGGGAACATCTCGCCGACCAGGGTGACCGTGGGCTTGCTGGCACGGCCGCCGCGCGGGGTCGCCACCGGGCCGGCTTCCGCCTCGCCGCGGGCGTACTTCAGCATCGCGCCGGCCAGCACGTCCTTGGCCTCGGCATGCGTGGGCACGCCGAAGCCCGGCACGTCGATGCCGATGATGCGCACGCCGTTGATCTCTTTCGGCAGCAGCTGCAGCGGCACGCCGCTGGCCGTGGGCACGCACAGGTTGATGATGACGATGGCGTCGTACTGGGCGGCGTCGGCCTGGGCGTGGACGGCCTCGCGGATGTCCTCGAACAGCTTGCCGGTGACCAGGCTCTCGCTGTTGAAGGGCACGTAGCCGACGCTGCGCCGGGCGCCGTAGAAGTGCGAGGTGAAGGTCAGGCCGTAGACGCAGCAGGCCGAGCCCGACAGGATCGTCATCGTGCGCCGCATGCGCAGGCCCACGCGCAGCGAGCCGAAGGCCGGGCACATGCTCTGCGGCTGGTCGTGCGGACCCTTCGGGTAGTCGGCGGCGTACTGCCGCAGCACTTCGCTTTTGCCGGCGCTCTTGGCGGCGGCGAGCATCTGTTCCTTGCCGCTGTGGCAGCCCGCGCCGTCGCCTTGCAGAGCGGCGGGGTTGGGGACTTCGGGAGCAGCGTCCATCGTGCGATCAGGCCGCGTCGTAAATGACTTCGAGCGTCGGCTTGATGAGCTCGGACTTGCCGACCATGTCGAACAGGGTCGCCGGCTCCATCTTGAAGTCGCGCCCCGTCACTTCGGCCGAGAACAGGCCCAGCAGCTGATCCTGCGTCTGCGGCTTCGGGCGCATCGGCGGTGCTTCACCGACGTTGGTGGCCAGGGTCTCGAACAGGCTCGCCCACTGGGTGCCGGGCCGGCCGATGATTTCGTAGCTGGCGCTCTTGCGCCGGATGTCCTCGTGCGCCGGGATCGCCGCCAGCACCGGGATGCCGGCGTTCTGGGCGAAGGCCGCGGCCTCGCCCGTGCCGTCGTCCTTGTTGATCACCATGCCGGCGACACCGACGTTGCCGCCGAGCTTGCGAAAGTACTCGACCGCGCTGCACACGTTGTTCGCCACGTAGAGCGACTGCAGGTCGTTGCTGCCCACGACGATGACCTTCTGGCACATGTCGCGCGCGATCGGCAGGCCGAAGCCACCGCAGACCACGTCGCCCAGGAAGTCGAGCAGCACGTAGTCGAAGCCCCAGTCGTGGAAGCCGAGCTTCTCCAGCGTCTCGAAGCCGTGGATGATGCCGCGGCCGCCGCAGCCGCGGCCGACCTCGGGCCCGCCGAGCTCCATCGCGTAGACGCCGTCGCGCTTGAAGCAGACGTCGCCGATGGCCACCGCCTCGCCGGCCAGCTTCTTCTTGCTGCTCGTCTCGATGATCGTCGGGCAGGCCTTGCCGCCGAACAGCAGGCTGGTGGTGTCGCTCTTCGGGTCGCAGCCGATCAGCAGCACCTTCTTGCCCTGCTGCGCCATCATGTAGCTGAGGTTGGCGAGCGTGAAGCTCTTGCCGATGCCGCCCTTGCCGTAGATGGCGATGATCTGCGTGCTCTTGGTGGCGGGCGCGGTGGACACCGGGTCGGGCTCGATCGCGGCTTCGGCCTTCAGCCGCTCGTCGCGCATGAAGATGACCGGGGCAGCAGTGCCGGGCGTGGCTGGGCTCATTGACAACTTCTCCAGTCGAGGACCATCTTCAGGCAGGCGCTGTCGCCAAAGGCGGTGCGGTAGGCGGCCGGCGCATCGCCGGCCTCGGCGTGGTGCGTGATCAGGTCGTCCAGCGGCAGCAGGCCGCTCTCGACGATCTGCTTGACGGCCAGCATGTCGGGCCGCTTCCATTCGGCGGCGGCGCGGATCTGCGCCTCGCGCATGAAGGCCGGTGCGAAGGCAAAGCTCAGCGGCTCGCTGTAGAAGCCGGCCAGCACGATCTCGCCGCCCGGGGCCAGGCGCTGCATCAGCGTGTCCAGGATCTTGCTGTCGCCGCTGACGTCGTAGATGGCGCGGTAGTCGCGCCGCGGGTCGTCCTGCGGGCGCAGCACCGGGTAGCCCATGGCGCCCTGGGCGCGCGTGGCGTCGAGCTCCCACACGGTGGGCACGGGGTAGCCGCCGATCACGGTCAGCCGCGCGAGCAACCGGCCCAGCACGCCATGGCCGACGATGAGCTCGGGCGGCACGATGGGGTTGCGGCGGCCGCCGCCGGAGACGGCGTGGTACGCGGTGGCCGCCAGGGCCATCAGCACCGCACCCTGGCCGAGCGAGTCGGACAGGCCGAACACGCGCGCCCCCGGCACCACCAGCCGCGACGCTGCGCCGCCGAACAGGCCCCGCACGGGGCCGAAGCCGCGCGCGCCGGGCACGAACACGCGCTGGCCGACGGCGCAGCCCGCGCCTTCGCCGGCGGCCACCACGCGGCCCACCGATTCGTAGCCGGGCACCAGCGGGTAGCCCATGCCCGGGAACTGCGGCATGCGGCCGGTCCAGAGCAGGCGCTCGGTGCCGGTGCTGATGCCGCTCCACTCCAGATCGACCACCAGGTCGTCGCCGCCGGCGGGCTACAGGTCCAGGCACGCCAGCGCCAGCTGCTCGTGGCGCTCGAGCACGACCCCGGTCGTTTTAATACCCCGCCCCCGGTGCAGGGTGCCCGCGCTGCCGGCGGGGCGGCGCGGAGGGCTGGGAGCGAGGAGCTGGCGAGCATGGTGCGGGCTGGTGTGAATGTCATCTTACGCAGACATTGAAGAGTGTCAAGCAGAGTTTACACAGAGGCTGTTCGGGGTTGTCCCGGGTGCTGTCCTGGGCCCGATGCCGGGCCTGTCATCGGGCCCGGCGCGCCTGCAGCACGCGGGCCTGCAGGGGCAGCGCGGCGGGCAGCATGCGCACCTGCGCAAAGCCGGCCTCGCGCAGCAGCGCCGCCAGGCACTGCGCGGTGCGCGGCCGACCGCGGCCCATGGCCAGCAGGTAGAAGCCGAAATAGGCGCCGCCCATGGGCTCGGCCCCGGCGGTGCCGGCCATCGGCTCGGCCAGCAGCAGCACGCCGCCGGCGGGCAGGGCGTCGTAGGCGGCGCGCAGCAGGGCCCGCACCGTGGCGTCGTCGTGGTCGTGCACCACCCGCACCAGCGTGATCAGGTCGGCGCCGCGCGGCAGCGGCGTGCTGCGGAAGTCACCGCCGTGGACGCTGGCGCGCGCCCCCAGGCCGGCCTGCGCCAGGCGCTGCTGCGCGCGGTCGGCCACGGCCGGCAGATCGAACAGCATCAGGCGCAGACCCGGCGCGCGCTCGGCGGCGCGCACCAGGAACAGCCCTTCGCCGCCGCCCACGTCGAGCAGGCAGCGGTGGCGCGCCACGCGGTAGGCGCCCAGGATCTCGTCGGCCACCAGCGGCTGCGAAGCCGTCATCAGCGCCGAGTAGGCCGCCACGCCGGCCGGCGCGAGCCGGTCGGGCGACGCATGGGCGGCATAGGGCCAGTAGCGCGCGAGCGCGCCGCCTGCGGCGACGCCGGGTAGGGTGTGGGCCGGCTCGGCCTGCTCGGCCCGCAGCAGCGCGAGCGGGTCGCGCAGGTCGGCGTACAGCGCCGCGTGGTGCTCGACCATCGCCGCCACCGCCGCGTTGCCCGCCATCGGCGCGCCGAGCGCGCCCAGGCCCCACAGGCCGCCGCGGCGCCGCGGCCCCCCGCGGCGCGAGTCGGCGGCGTCGCGCACGCGCACCCGGGCCGCGTCGCCCCGGCCGCCGCGGCTGGCCAGCGCGGCGCAGCTTTGCGCCGACGGGGCCAGCAGGTCGAACAGGCGCAGCTGCACGCAGGCGTACAGCACCTGCGAGTACACGAAGCCGGCGACCAGGTCGAACAGCGCGCGCGCGCGTCGACGCGCCACCGGCCGGGTCAGCGGAAAGCGGGCCGCCGCGCGGCGGAATGCCGGGCTCGCGAGCAGCCGGTCGCGCAGGGCCCAGCAGCGCTCGCGCCAGCCCCGCTGCGGCGCGGCGGCGGGTGCCATGACGGTGTCGCCGGCCACGGCCGCGGTCCTCAGGCCGCCAGGCGCGCGATCTCGGCCGTGATCGCGCTGGGCAGCAGGCGGTCGGCCTCGGCGCGCACCAGGTCGCGCAGCGCCGGCGCGCCGCGGCACCCGGGGATCGCCGCCACGGCGCTGGCCAGCAGGGCGCGAAAGTGCGCCACCGCCCCCAGCAGGCCCAGATCGGCGGCGGCACTGGGCCGGCACAGCGCCTGGTCCTGGCCCACCGGCTTGCCCAGCGTCCCGGGCTCGCTGGCGACATCGCGGATGTCGTCGGCCACCTGGTAGGCCTGACCCAGCCACTGGCCGAAATCGCGCCAGGGCGCGCCGGGCTGGCCGGCGGCCTCGGCACCGAGCTCGGTGGCGGCGGCGAACAGCGCGCCAGTCTTGGCGCGCTGGTACTCGGCCAGCGACACGCGCGGCTCGCATTCCCAGGCCTGCCCGGCGACGATGCCCAGCGGCATGCCCACGCTGCGCGCCACGATGCCCAGCAGCACCGGCAGGCGCTGCGGCGCGTGGGTGGCGGCCGCGGCCAGGCTCTGGAAGGCCAGCACGATGAGCGCGTCGCCGGCCAGCACCGCCAGCCGCTCGCCATAGGCCACGTGCACCGTCTCCACGCCGCGTCGCGTGAGCGCGGCGTCGAAGCAGGGCAGGTCGTCGTGCACGAGCGAGGCGCAGTGCAGCAGCTCGATGGCGGCGGCGGCGGCGTCGGCCAGCAGCGGGTCGCCGTCGCCGCAGGCCAGCGCCACCGACAGCGCCAGCTGGGGCCGGATGCGGGCACCGCCCGGAAACCCCGCATGCCGCATCGCTGCGGCCCGGCGGGGCGGGTGGCCCGGCGCCTCGCCGGCGGCCAGGGCGCGCCGCAGCGCTTGCTCGATGCGGTGCCCGATCCGGGCCTTGGGGGTCATGGCCGGTGCCTGCTGCCGTGGCTTCATGGGTGGTGCGGTCCCTGGGAGTAACGAGTAGTTGTCAATATCAAGTGTCAACTAGAATAGACACATGGATCGACCCCGTCAACGAGCACAACCCGCAGGGCGGCCCGGATGAGCCCGGGCCGGCGGGGAATGCGGGTCGTCGTCGTCGGTGCCGGCATCGGCGGCCTGGTCGCGGCGCTCGAGCTCGCGGCGCAGGGCCTGGAGGTGACGCTGGTCGAGCGCGCCGCGCAGCCCGGCGGCAAGATGCGGCAGGTGCAGGCCGCCGGGCGGCCCATCGACGCCGGGCCCACCGTGTTCACGATGCGCTGGGTGTTCGAGGCCCTGTTCGCCGCCATCGGTGAAAGCCTGGACGAGCAGCTCGCCCTGGAGCCGCTGCAGGTGCTGGCGCGACATGCCTGGGGGCCGCGCGAAGTCCTCGATCTGCACGCCGACCTCGAGCGCAGCGTGGCCGCGATCGCCGCCTTCAGCAGCGCCGCCGAAGGCGAGCGCTACCGCCGCTTCAGCCACCGCGCCCAGGCCATCTACCGCACGCTGGAGCAGCCTTTCCTGCGCGCCGGCCGGCCCAATGTGCTGTCCCTGGCGTGGCGCGCCGGGCTGCGCGGGCTGCCGGGGCTGCTGGGCATCTCGCCGCTGGCCACGATGGCGGGCGAGCTGGCCCGCGAGTTCAAGGATCCGCGCCTGGCCCAGCTGTTCGCGCGCTACGCCACCTACTGCGGCTCGTCGCCCTACCGGGCCCCGGCCACGCTGATGCTGGTCGCGCATGTCGAGCGGGCCGGCGTCTGGTCGGTGCAGGGCGGCATGCACCGCCTGGCGCAATGCCTGGCCGGCGCGGCGCAGCGCCGGGGCGCCCGGCTGCGCTACGGCGTGGGCGCCGCCGAGATCGTGATCGAGCGCGGCCGCGCGCGCGGCGTGGTGCTCGACGACGGCGCGCG
>VFSW01011960.1_pt1 | contig 12149 bp, 8 predicted proteins | sample 5358111 | NCBI WGS metagenome assembly VFSW01 (sample SAMN11554181, study PRJNA540505) | mine drainage metagenome | isolation source: sediment from site ElyBrook_90M | place: USA: Ely Copper Mine, Vershire, VT | collected 2017
GGACCGTATCGTGGTCGCCAGCCCCGGACGTGACGTCGTCGACGTGGGCATCGGAACCGGTATCGTCGCCCGGCAGTTGCAAGCGTTCGGGTGCCGCGTGCTCGGGGTCGACGTCGATGCCCGGATGGCCGACTCGGCGAGGCACAACGGATTCGAGGTCGAGGTTGCGGCATTCGAGGCTTGGGACCCTGGCGGCCGGTCATTCGATGCGGTGGTCGCTGGACAGACCTGGCACTGGGTGGACCCGGTCACGGGAGCGGCCAAGGCGGCACAGGCACTGCGTCCTGGGGGCCGGCTGGCCGTGTTCTGGAACGTTTTCCGACCGCCGCCCGAAGTAGCAGAAGCCTTTGCCGAGGTCTACTCCAGCGTCATGCCTGACTTGCCGTCCAACCTCTGGGCGAAGCCCCCATTGGACGCCTATTCGATGGTGTTCACAAAGGCAACCGACGGGATACGAGAGGCTGGTGAGTTCGGCGAGCCGGAGCAGTGGCGCTTCGACTGGGAGCGGTCTTACACCCGGGACGAGTGGCTGGACCAGGTGCCTACGCACGGCGGTCACACCCAGCTCCCGCTGGCACAACTCAAGGTCCTGCTGGCGGGCATTGGGGTCGCCATCCACGCGTTGGGAGGCAGCTTCACGATGGGTTACGCAGCGGTGGTGGTCACTGCGGCGCGGCTTGGAGCCACCTGACGCGGCATCATGGTTGTCCCCAGTGCCATAGGTTCGGGTGGAGTACTCGTCGGGCCGATCATCCAGCGGCCACAGCAGGCAGTCGGCCGGGTGGGGGAGAGGACCGCGGCTATCGAGAGGTGCGGCCGAGGGTTCGATTGCAGGTGAAGGCACCTGAGCGTCCCACTCGTTCACCTGAGGCGTTCATCGAGCCGAGTACGCCGGACGACGACGCACAACCCCGTCATAAGCTGTCGTCATGGCGGGTCGCAGTACCTTCGGCAATGCGCGCAAGCTGCAGTCCGGCAGGTGGCAGGCGTCGTACTGGCACGAGGGGAGGCGTTACTCAGGACCGGACACGTTCTCGAGCAAGGCCGATGCCCGCGCCTACCTGTCAACTGTGGAAACGGACGTGCGCCGAGGCGGATGGATCGACCCCGATGCCGGCGCGGTTACGGTCCACACTTATTCGACCCGGTGGCTCCTCGAACGTCACGATCTGCGTCCCAGAACCAGAGAAGACTACGAGGCACTGCTTAAGGTGCACCTCGTTCCAATGTTTGGCGATCTGACTATTGCCAGCATCACCCCATCGAGGGTGCGGACCTGGCATGCCACCTTGACGAAGGACCATCCAGCCCGCGCGGCTAAGGGCTACCGACTGTTGCGGACGATCCTCGGCACCGCCGTGACTGACCGGCACTTGCTCGTCAACCCCTGCCAAGTGAAGGGTGCGGCCGCTGAACACACACCTGAGCGGCCGATCCCGTCGGTGAGCGAGGTCACCGCTCTTGCCGATGCCATGCCGGAGCATTTACGTCTTCTCGTGCTTCTTGCTGCCTGGTGTGGGTTACGAAGGGGAGAACTGCTTGGACTGACGCGGAACGACTTCGACACCCTGCACTGGACCGTATACTTCGAGCGCGCAGTGACCGAACTGGCCGATGGAACCGTCGAGGTGGGCGAACCCTAGACCGCTGCAGGACGACGGACCGTGGCCATACCACCACATTTGTTCGAAACCGTGGACGGTCACATGGACGTTCATGTACGGCCGGAATCGTCGGCGCTGGTGTTCACCAATAGAACGGGGGAGCCGCTTCGTTCCCGGCCACTGCAGTACGCATGGAACCGGGCTCGGTCAGAGGTTGGGGTGACGTTCCATCTTCATGACCTGAGGCACCTGGGTGCCACGCTGGCAGCTGCGACGGGTGCGAGCACGCGAGAGATCATGCGCCGAATCGGACATGCCAGTCCGATGGCCGCTCTTCGCTACCAACATGCGACCGAGGACCGTGACCGGGTGATCGCCGACGCTCTGTCGGAGTTGGCGCCCAAAGCCGCAGTGGTGCCGATAGCTCGAAGCCGACCGGGCTGAGCGCCCCGTCGTGCGCGATCCGTGCGCGATCGTGCGCGAAACTCATGTCGAGACGTGGCAACCTATGTCACTGGTGGTAACCCTATAAGTGCAGGTCAGAGGGCGTTCTGCTCAGTTTCCCCAGCTTGCGAAATGACCCGAAAACACCCTCTCAAGGTGGAGACACGGGTTCGAATCCCGTTGGGACTGCTCAAAAAACACCGACCGTCACCGGTCCGAAGACGCCGTCGTCGGCCACCTGTGGAATACCTCTCGAGCGAGCTGTGGCGCCGCACCACCATCTACCTGCGACGGGCACTCGCGTCGGCCGTCGGCATGACCCCATCCGAGCTCAACACTCATGTCCGGGTGAGTTTCTGCAAGGTGGCCGAGTTCCAGCGCCGGGGATCTGTGCACCTCCATGTGGTAGTGCGGCTCGACGCCGCCGGTGACGAGATCGATGCTCCGCCCCATGCGTTCGACGCCACCGTCCTGGCTGGCGCCTTCCTCCGGGCCGTGGGAGGGTCCAGGTCGCCGTGCGTCCGGGCGACATCGCCAATCTCGGGGACCCGGCGCTCTCCGATCATGAGCGGCGCCTCGTGGCGACGGCAGGCGCCTCGGGGGCCGATCCGAGCTCTCCACGCTGAAGCTCCGCACCAGGGCCAACCAGCTCGGCCACCGGGGCCACGTGCTCACCAAGTCCCGCCGCTACTCGACCACGGTGAAGGTCCTAGGTGCGGTCCGGGTGGCCCGGCGGATGGCCAGAGCCCAAGTCCGCCGTGATCCTTGGGTCGGCCCCGAGCGATCGGTGCCGTCGAGGTCGAGACCTGCTTTGAGCCGGTGGGTGCGGGCGGGTCGATGTGCGGCGACCCGGTTCTCGCCGCCGAGCTCCATGAACGAGACAACGACGGCCGGAAGTCCTACTGGGACTCACTCGATGAGCACGAGTGGTTCGAGAAGATGACTGGAGCCTGCCTGACGGCAAGCCGCCGTAGGCGGTGCGCCAGAGCAATCCGTGGACATCACCTGCACGGACTGATCATGCCCGACCCACCACTATGAGTTTTCGCCCAGAAGGGTGCTACGAAGCGCCATACTGGTTGGGTGCCCGTGAGTGCAGCAGATCGTCGGAAGATGGCCTCGATTGGCCGTTCCCTGATCTTGGCTGAGACGGACGAGGAGCCATCCGAGGAGCGGAAACGAGAGATCATCGCTTGGGCCAACGTCCGTCGGGCAGCCCAGGGGATCGGCCCTCTGGCTGACGATGAGCAGACCGAACCACCGGAGGAGGAGTTCTATCGACGAGCCCGCGCCCTCGGCATGGTTAGCACCCGTCACCGCCGTTCTTGACCGCCTCGGTGCCCGCTGGGCTCTGATAGGCGCGTTGGCGGCGCTCGAGTACCGACACGAGCCGAGACTCACAACCGACCTGGACCTTCTTGTTGAACCCGTGGATGGACTTGACGACGCCTTTCGCGCCGTCGGATTCGACGTTCGGGCGATCGCCGATCCAGGTGATCCCGCTCACCTTCTCCTGTTGAGGGGCAATGGAATCAGGGCCGACCTCCTGCTCGTCGAGGTCGAATATCAACAGGTGGCTCTTGATCGGTCTGCCCGCGGAGTAATCACCGCCGAGGACGTCATCGTCCACAAGCTGATCGCTTGGCGCCAACGCGACCAGGACGACATCTTGTCCATTCTCCGTGCCGTTCGCTCGCTCGACGAGGCGTACATCGAACACTGGGCGGCGGAGTGGAACGTTTCCGACCGTTGGGACGAGGCTCGGCGCAGTCGCTGAAGGGTCGGCGAGGTATTCCGTGCGCGATCCGTGCGCGTAGCGCGCTGCACCTCCGACTGGGCCCGTCTTGGCGACTGGACCCGTATTGGCATGGGACCACCGGAATTCATCCCAGGCGATCATCGACGACAAGGCGGAGGTCAAGACGACGGTCCAGTGGGGGTGCCGACCAATACCGTCAGTGTCGTCACCTCCAACGGAACCGCTGTCACCAAGCTCAACTCTTCCCAGTGACAGAGGACCTTGCTCGAAGATAAAGTGGCTGGTCCTAGACGTGGCCGGGCCACAAGGCCGGGTTTCGTTTCTTGGCGGTGTGGTCGTGCGCCGCCTACGGGGGGATTTATGAGGGGACTCTCGATTCGAGGAGTTGGCATTTGTGCGCCGGGGCCGATAGCTCGTATTGCGCTCCTGATCCGGCCTTGCATCCTTCCCGTAGCCGCGTTGGCGCTGGTCGTGGGGGTGACTCCCGTCGTCTACGGCGTGAGTTCGGCCGCTGCCAAGACGCCGGTGCCCGGCACGTGGTCTGTGCAGAAGTCGTATCCGCCGGCCATCGGACCGCTCGGCGGCATCTCGTGTCCGAGCGCGTCTGTTTGCTTCGCAACGGGCGAGACTGCTTCTGGCGGGGGGTTGGTGCTCGCCACCACCGACGGCGGGAGCACGTGGTCCGACCAGAGCCTCCCGAGCGACGTCGGGCCGCTCGGCGCTATCTCGTGTCCGAGTACTTCGGATTGCTTCGTCGTGGGAGAACACCCCGGCGGGGTCGGGTTGATCGCCAGCACGACCGACGGGGGAGGTACCTGGAGCACCCAAAACCTTCCCGCTGACAGCGCCATCTCATGTCCGAGTACCTCGACCTGCTTCGCCGTGGGTTTGTTCGGCGAGAAGGTGGTTCTCGACGTAACAACTGACGGGGGCAGCGCCTGGTCCACCCAGAATCTACCGAGCAATGTGACGGATCTCAATGCCATATCGTGTCCGAGCACGTCGACCTGCGTCGCCGCCGGCTTCAATCAAGGCAACATCGATGGCGGCGCCATGATCGCCACCACCGACGGGGGGACAACCTGGACCACGCAGAACATTCCGGGAACCGTGGGGATCCTCGACGGTGTCACATGCGTCAGCATTTCGGATTGCTGGGCGACGGGCACCCTTGCAAATAGCGACGCCGGTGTCGTGATCGCCACCAGCGATGGCGGAGCTATCTGGAGCACCCAGAGCCTTCCGAGTGGGACAGCTCCTCTTGGCGGTATCTCGTGCGCCGACAGTTCTGACTGCTGGGCCGTCGGAGACACCAATCACGACGGTGTTTTGTTGGCCACCACCGACGGGGGAAGCACATGGGCTCCACAGACCCTCCGTAGCGGCGTGGGATATCCGGGGGCGATTTCTTGTCCGAGTACCTCGATCTGTTTGGGTGCGGGTGGGAACATCGGGTTGGGAAGCGAAACAAATACGGGCTTCGTGATCGGTACCGCGGACGGGGGAGCCACATGGGCCCCACAGAGCCTCCCGAACGGGCTAGTCCAATTCAACGCGATGTCCTGTCCGAGCAGCTTGGACTGTTTCGCGTTAGGTGACGAATACGACAACATGTTCGTCGGCTTCATGGTCGGTACCACCGACGGAGGGACCAGCTGGGGCACGCAGAGCGTTCCCGTCGGCGTTATGGCCCTCGACGGGATCTCGTGCCCGAACACATCTGACTGCGTCGCCGTCGGCCAGGGCTCGAGCGGCGCCGTGGTGATTGCAACCACAAACGGTGGAGGCATTTGGAGCAGCCAGAGCCTCCCGAGCGGGGTCGTGACCCTCAACGGCGTCTCGTGTGCCGGTCCCTCGAACTGCGTCGCCGTCGGCCAGGACTCGGGCGGCGCCGGCGTGGTGGTCGCCACCACCGACGGGGGGACCCCCTGGGTGACCGAGAGCCTCCCAAGCGGAGTCGTGGCTCTCTACGGCGCCTCGTGCCCGAGCATGTTGGTCTGCTACGCCGTCGGTCACGACTCGATGGATGGCGCCGGCGTCCTGATTGCCACCACCGACGGGGGATCCACCTGGGCTCTCCAGAGTCTGCCGAGCAATGTGGAGGGTCTCCATGGCATCGCCTGCCCGAGCATCTCGGCCTGCTATGCCGTCGGCTACTACGCGGCTCGTCACGGAGGCGACGGCGTAATCGCCACTTTCGACGGTGGCACCATTTGGAAGACGCAGAGCGTCCCCATCGGCGTCTTCGAGCTCGAGGGGATCTCGTGCCCCACCACCTCGTACTGTTCCGCTGTGGGCCTCGACACCCGCGCCGGATTCGGCGTGTCGGTGATCACCACGGACAAGGGACACCGGTGGACTGTGCAAAACCTTCCCACCGGGATCGGCAACGTGAACGGCTACGGCATCGCCTGTCCGCTCCCCTCCGACTGCCTGGCCTCGGGGGACGATATCGGAGGTCCGGCAATCTTGTCTCTGAACGAGATACCGGCGCCCACCATCTCCAAATTCAGTCCCGACCACGGGCACACCGGGACCAAGGTGACGATAAGAGGAAGCAATCTGTCCAATGCGACGGCGGTCTCGTTCACCGGCGGATCGGCGACCATCATCTCGGACGGCGCCGGCAAGATCGTCTGCTCGGTGCCGGCCGGAGCCACGAGCGGACCCATCGCGGTCAGAACTCCATCATCCACGTCCATAAGCGCATCGAGTTTCACCGTTACGGGACTCGGTAAAGGACCTCGGACCCGATGAGGGAGCTTGTCACAAGTAGCACCCCGACCAGCCCCCGTCACCTGGGTCCGAGATCCACTGGACAGGTCCTGGGCTCGAGTTGCCGGTAGGAGCGCTATGGATGCGGCGAGGTGCTGCCAATCCTCAATGTGGCACAACCTATCCGTGGTTCGTGGGGGGAAGAACGCGAAGATCCTCAGGTTGCCCGGCCGTCTCTTTTGAGTGGATGACATCACTGAGGTCGGCGATAGGAACTTCGATTCTGTCGACGAGAACTTTGCGCGACCGAACAACAGGCTCTGGGTAACTATTGTCAAAGCCGCTCGGGTGGAAAGATGCCGGATTCTCCATAAGGACGGATCAAGTTCCAGAATTCGGCTTGCCCCAGCGATTACCCGACGTGATCGCAACCTCCATCGACTGCGTCCGTGCGAATCTGGGCACCCAGCTCTTTGGGTGCCTCACAAAAAGCGGTTGAGGTCATCGATAGGTGAGTCAGGAGGCGGGTCTCTGTCTTTCGTTGCTGGGATGGGAGCCTGCAGAGCATTACAGCAAAGGCGCCGATTACCACGAAGTGAGCACCATGGCGGGCTAAGACCTCTACTATCGCCGCCGCGTTCAAGGAGGGCTTGTCCCGAGGATTCACTCGATGCTCACCGGCTGGGCCCGGCCCCACGCTTCGATCTGTCGGTCTCGGCGCCTACTCCTTGGACGGCGACGGTGAGTTGAACCAGTCGACGGCACGGGAATACGCGACCGCATTTACCTTCGTGAGGTCGACAATGTGGATGATTCCGGTGGATGCATCAACAGCCGCAGATGCGGCCGCCTGGATAACAGCCGTCACGGTAGGTTCGAGGTACGCGACTACGGGATCGACAGGTCGGGCACGGCACCGTCGTGCCCAGGCTCTGCCGCCGCAATCTGGATACACCTATCTACGCACAGCGCCCGGCCGAGACCGCCACCTCGACGGACTGACTCAAGGCCGAATTATTCACTTGGAGCAGCTCGCTGTTCGGCCGAGAGGTCACGACGCCCCCGCTCACCCGAGCGCAGTAGCCGTTCAGATAGTGGATGTTGGTAGGAATGAAGAGAAGGGTGGGTGCGTGCACAGCGTGGTCCGGCTTGTAGACGAGTTGGAATGTTCCGTTCGTCGGATCGGACGACATTGACACCGGGATCCCGGCAATCGCCTCGGGATACGTCTGGGCCAGGATGCTCGCTGTGGCTCGGAGTCGACCGTCGGGAAGGACAAGCCCTTCGTCGGCACTTCCCGTCGGATCGTTGTAGAACTTCCATGCCCAGTAGCTCCAACTGACGAGGAATCGATTCTCCTCGTCAATTAGCTGCTGGAGCAGCGTCGGGTTCGAGGTGGCACCGAACTCGCTCACGAACCAAGCCGGGCCCTTTGGTTGCGCCGGGGAGGAGGGGTCGGCCCGGTCCTCGGACCGCGTCGTGAGCGAACGCTGTTCCTGGGCGGCACAAGCGGCGATGTTGGTCGGATTTCCCGTTGTCGGGCTGCGGTAGCCGCAGTAGATGTGCACATTGAACACGAGGTTCCGGAAGTTCATGGGACCAACGAAATTCGGGGCCCCGTGTTTGGCGTAGATGTCGGGTTCGTAGAAGATGAGGTGGCTGGGGTCCGAGGTGAGGATCGTGGGGATGACACCCGTGGCGGGGTCCTGTGTCGGGCATTTGATGGTGGGTGCTCCGTGTGCCGGTGGCCCGACGTACTTCGTCCCCGCGTAGAAGCACTCGAGTGGGCCGTCGAAGTGCTCGTCACCGAGAGTGACGAGCGATCTCGAGAAGGGCTCGTTGAACGGGTCGTAGCCGATGATCCACGGGTTCGTGCGGAAGTAGCTCGCTACGGCGCCCCAGACGCGGTCGTATTCGCCTTGGAGGTCACCGACCTCGTCGTTGGTCCAGAAATTTTCAAAGGCGATCCCAGCAGCGACGGTACCGTAACTCAGCGACCATCGGCCGGGGGGATCGACGCTCGGTACTCCATTTGTGCATACCGCCCAGTTCGGAGCTCCCTCGCCGTCGAATGCCTGGTTGTAGACGTCCTGATGCATGTCGAGCAGCGTGTAGATGTGAAACCGACCGAGCAGTTCGATGGTCTTACTTAGCTTGGCCAGATAGCTGTCGAGTGTCGCCTGATCGAACTGTCCCGGATCATGCGGAGTGCCTGGGGTGCAGATCTCCGGATCGTTTGTAGGGGCGGTCCCCGGCTCGAGGCCGCTCCACGTCATCCCGAGGCGCACCACGTTGAACCCGAGCCGCGCCATCAACGAAGCATCGGAGGCGCTGAAGTTCCAGGGCTTGCCCGGGTCCGGATAGAGCTCGTAGGGGGAGTGCTTATAAACCGCGTTCACGCCATGGAAGAAGACGACTCGGCCCCGTCGGTCGTAGAGATACGGGCCACCCGGCGAACGGATCAGCCCGTCGACAGCTGACGTCGAGCCGGCGCCCGACGGGTAGAGGATCGGGGATGCCAGGTTAGGCATTGACGTTATCGAAGCGCGGGCGCAAGCGGAGACCGAGGTGGCGAGAATAGCGAGAGTCGAAAGAAGCAAGACGGTGATCGAGCCACGGCGATCAGACATTCTGTGGAATGCCAAAGGCGTTTTCGACTGGACCGGAATCCATAGAGTCTGCCTTACCTCGCTCTCGTCGTGCGAAGTCGTCGCCACGATACTCTAGTGCCGCCCCTTCGGACCTCGCGGTCTACGGCGCTTCCCCGCATTTGTTGGGGGATTCGAGTCAGGCGGCGTTCGCTTCGATGGCATCGGTTCCGTGATGGAAGCACTTTCAAGCCAACGAGTCGGTGCCTGATATGCGATGGAACCGCCGCCTTCAGGTAGTACCACCGCCCCGGTCGAGCATATTCCGAGACGATCGGCGCTCATATGCACCGCCTGTGTGAGGACGGTGGATTTGGTTGGCGCGGGGAGCCCCTGTCGGCGCCGTTGGAACCGGTTTATCGACACGCGAACCGACGACCGCTTCGCGCCACCGAATATCTCTTGGCCGTGGCGCAGCGATCTGGTCTGCAAGGTCTGGAGCATCAAAGCGAGATAGCCTCGCTCGGCAGGTTGTTGCCGGTTCCCCGATTCATCGCAGGGCCGGGGCTCGCCGGTTGGCTTGCTCAGGTCGACGCCGCTCAGCCCACGGCCCCAAAGGAAGTCACCCGTCCCGACGTCCTGGTGTCGCCGCGCTCCCATGTTCGGCCGTTGCCCATCCGTTTCCCCACGGTCGGCGTCACTGTCGGGGAGGTCGATTGTTGTCCACCTCCGGGGGCAAGGTATCCGGCGGCATCTTGACCGGGCGCGCCTTGCCAGTCGGGAAAGATGGTCACCGGGGTCGAGGCGTACTACCTCCCCGTGATCAGTCGGGACCGTGCTCCTGCCGGGCCGACCACAAGATCGTGAAGATCGCCGCCCACCTCGAGTCGGCTCGACTGTTCGACTCCGCCGACCCTCATCGGCTCAAAGCCCGCCGTTCGGATCAATCGTTCGACTTCGTCGTTCCCATCCTCGTCCCCGGATACGTAGAACAGAACCGCGGGCTCGGGCGACCGGTGGCTCGAGGCCTCGAAGAGATCGGCCGACATGGTACCGAATGCAATGGCAAATCGTGTCCCGATCGGCAACCAGCCGGCAACAACTTCGCCCGATGACTGCCCTTCCGGTAGGAGTCGCACGACCTTGCCTTGTTCGTCGAGTCCGACCGGATTGCTGGGAACGACGACGGTCGTGTCTCCCAACGCGTCGGCGAGCTCGTCGATGACTTCATTCAACACGGAGAACCGTAACGCAAGCACGACGGCATGGGCTCCCAGCAAAGCGGTCCGGTTGTTTAGCGCCACCGCCGTCGCTCCCCCGATTGCCGCGGCCAGCATTTGCGCCGACTCCTTGTCGGCGCTCGAGAGCTGGAGGGTCTCACCACCGGCAGCAAGCTGACGCGCGATGGCCGATCCGAGGCCTCCGGTGCCGATGATCGCCGTGGTCATGACAAAGACCTCCGCCCGTCAGGAAGCTCCCTACGACTTGCTCGATGACCATTGATCGGGGAACCAATCCCCTCCCGGATCCGTTGTTTGGCCCACTTAGATCAGATGACCATCGGGATCACGGACGTAGCAACGGATCTCGGAGTGATGCTGCTTTGGTGGCGTCAGGAATTCCGCACCGCGCGCCTTCCATTCAGTGTACACGGCGTGCATGTCCGTCACTCGTATATTGAGGAAACTGCTTACCCGGTTGGGATCTGCGGGCGTCTCCAGAGTGACCTCCGGCTTGTCGTCGGTCGGGCTTCCGCCGGCGTTGATGACGATCCAACTGTTGGACAGCGCGACGTTGGTCGGTCCTCCGGGACTGGTGAAGGTGACCCGGCCCCCAAGGACTTCGGTGTAGAAGCGCCGGGAGCGTTCGACGTCGGCCGACACGATGAAGTGGGTGAGCAGGATCTTCTCCTGGGGCGGTGCAACCTCGGTCATCTGCTACCTCCGATGGTCTTCCACGGTCATAGCCGTGCCATCTGCGCCTGCGTGGGCTGCAATGGAGGCGGCATTTTGGCGATCTCCATTCGAAGGGTTTTGAAAGCCGAATCGAAGATGGTCGAGAAACTCGGAAACGGCTGGATGACGTCGCTCAACACCTCCAACGGAACGCGGGCCCGTATGGCGAGCGTCGCCTGCTGGAGCCACTCGCCGGCCTCGGGTCCGAGGGCGTAAGCGCCGGTCAACCGGGCGCCGTCGCTGAGCAGGGTCAAGAATCCGTTCGACTGGGCGTACTGGTGGGTGTACGTGGCGGTCTTGGATATGTCGGTCAGGAGCGTTGTGCTGCTGTAGGGCGCCTCCGCGGCGCCGACGGCGGCCGCCTGCGGATCGGTGTACGTGACACGCGGCACGGCTTCGTAGTTCGTCGGGTGGCTCTCTCCGGCGATGTTCGCCGCCACAACGTCTCCCTCGTACTCGCCGACGTGTGTCAGGGGCCAGATGCCGTTGACATCCCCGATGGCCCAAAGGTTGTCGCCGGCACGCAGATACTCGTCCACCACGATGCCGTGTGGGTTTGCCTCGATACCGACCGTCTCGAGCCCGATCCCTTCGACACGGGGACGGCGGCCGGTAGCCACGAGCAGTCGTTCTCCTTGTACCGCGGTCCCGTCCGAGAGCCTCAAGACGTAGTCGCCGCCGTCGCGCAAGGCCGCCGCGGCCTGAACGCTGAGGTGCAACTCGATCCCGTCCCGCCTCAGCGCCTCGGTCAGAGCCACTCCGAGGGGGGCCGGCTCGCGTGGGATCAGCCGATCGGAGCCCTCGACGAGCACGGCCTGACCACCGAGCCGCTGTACCACCTGTGCGATCTCGACACCGGCCGAGCCACCGCCGAGCACGATGAGGCGGCTGGGAACCGTCTTCATGGCCGTCGCCTCACGCGTGCCCCAGACGCCGACCAGGCCGTCGAGCCCCGGAATGGGTGGCACGAATGGATCGGCGCCCGTCGCCACGACGACGTGCTCGGCGGTGGGGGGAGTGCCGTCCCCGTCGACCACGCCGGGCCCGGCGAGCCGGCCCACGCCCCGGACCAGAGCGATACCCC
>VFSW01011961.1_pt1 | contig 12148 bp, 10 predicted proteins | sample 5358111 | NCBI WGS metagenome assembly VFSW01 (sample SAMN11554181, study PRJNA540505) | mine drainage metagenome | isolation source: sediment from site ElyBrook_90M | place: USA: Ely Copper Mine, Vershire, VT | collected 2017
GGGGGGGGGGGGGGGGGGCCCCCCTAAACCCTTTTTCCTCGCGGCCCCACCAAACCCCCCCCCCCCCCCCCGCGGGCCCCCGCGGGGCCCCCCCCCCCCGCCCGCGCCGAGACATCGCGGCAGCATTACAGCATCGATGCTGTCAATGACTTTGACCCTGTATTCGAGGACTTATACGACTACTGTGGCGCGATGGACCTCGACATTGACACGCTCATTCATGAAATGGGCGCCGGGCAGATGGAAATCAATTTCCTGCACGGCGACCCGCTGGAGTTGGCCGACAAGGTGTTCTTCTTCAAGCGTGCCCTGCGTGAGACGGCGCTGCGGCACGATATGTTCGCCACCTTCATGGCAAAGCCGATGGCCGGTGAGCCTGGAAGCGCGATGCACCTCCACCAGAGCGTGGTCGGCGTGAAGACCGGCCGCAATATTTTCAGCAATGACGATGGCACTGCCTCCGAGGCATTTTTGCACTACATCGGTGGTCTGCAGAAGTTTGTCCCGCATGTCATGGCGCTGTTCGCCCCCTACGTCAACTCCTACCGCCGTCTCGTGTCCGGCTCCGCGGCGCCGACCAACGTCGAGTGGGGTCATGACAACCGCACCGTCGGTCTGCGCGTACCGCATGCCAACGCAGAAAACCGGCGCGTCGAGAACCGGGTGATCGGGGCTGACGCCAACCCCTACGTGGCGTTTGCCGCAAGTCTGGCGTGCGGCTACATCGGCATGCTGAAGCACGTCGACCCGCTTCCGGAAATGCACGACAACGCCGAGAAGCGCGGCAGTGCAATCGCACTACCGCAAAGCCTTTCGGAATCGGTCCGCATGCTCGACGACGCACCCGACATCGAACACCTGCTCGGAACGCGATTTTGCGGTATCTACAAAGCGGTGAAACTCAGCGAGTTCGGCGAGTTCATGAAAGTCATCAGCCCGTGGGAACGGGAGCATTTGCTGCTGCACGTTTGAACGCTGCCCTGTGCAGGCGTCAGCGGCCAGCGGTTCGGTCGTCGCTCCGACGAAACACCGGTCACATCAACGCGCAATTGCCTGCCGGATGCTGCAACAATAGCGCGTTGCTGCCGATCGCCGTGCGCAGTCCTGGCGCCGTGCGATCCCGTGGTCGTTCCTGTTTTCATGCATCCAGTCATTCATGTCGCAACCCGAGCGCAGCCCATCAACGCGGCGATCCACGCCTGGCCCGACCTGGTGGGCACGTGCGCTCGTCACCGCCGCATGGATCCTGCTTGCCGCGCCGGTTGCGGCGCGGGCCGGAGCGCCCGAGCAGGTTCTGAACATCTACAACTGGTCAGATTACATCGCACCCACCACGGTTCCCGGGTTTGAGCGCGCGTCGGGGGTGCACGTGCGCTACGACACCTTCGACTCCAACGAAACCCTGTTTGCAAAGATGGTCGCCGGCGATACCGGCTATGACATCGTCGTACCGTCCTCGAACTGGGCGGCGATCGACCTGCGCGGCGGCTTGCTGCAGCCCATCGACAAGCGCAGGATTCCCAACCTTGCGAACCTGAACCCAGCGCTGATGAAGCTGCTGGCGCAGGTCGACCCCGGCAACCGCTACCTCATCCCCTGGATGTGGGGCTATGTGACTGTAGGAATCAACGTCGGCAAAGTGCATCAGGCACTGGGGCGGCTGCCGATGCCGGCAAATCCCTGGGACCTCATGTTCAACCCGGTCTACGCGAATCGCCTGAAGTCCTGCGGCATCAGCTACCTTGACTCCGGTGGCGACATCATGGAGGCAGCCTTCAATGCCTTGCACATCCCGCAGGCCACACATGACCAGGCCGACTTCCTGCGCGCCTTCGCAATGCTGCGGAAAGTGCGCGACTCCATCACCGAATTTTCCTCATCGGGCTACATCAACGACCTCGCCAGCGGCGCGGTCTGCGCGGCCATCGGCTGGTCCGGGGACATGGCCATTGCCGCCAATCGCGCGGCGGAAGCGCATAACGGTCAGTCCATCGAGGTCTTTCCACCGACCCACGGCGCCGTCATCGCCATTGACACCATGGCCATCCCGGCCGGGGCCCTGCACGTCGCCAACGCCTACGCCTTCATCAACTACCGGCTGCAACCCGCGGTGTGCGCAGCTGACACCAACACTGTGTTCTACGCAAATCCGGTGCCGGCATCGCTTCCCATGGTTTCGCCGGCGGTGAAGGCGCATGGTGATGTGTTTCTTTCACCGGCGATGATGGCGAAGCTCATCCCGCCGAAAGTCTACCTTCCGGAGGAGCGTCATGCAGTAACGCGCCTGTTCATCCGCTTCAAGACCGGGCTCTGACCCTCCAGCCACTGATCACGCTTGACACCATGACCGACATCCAGGGCCCGGACGCCGATCCTGAAAGCTTCCTGCGCATCGATGGCGTAACCAAGCGCTTCGGCGACGTCGTCGCCGTCAACGCCATCTCGCTGGACATCGCAAAAGGGGAAATCTTTGCCTTGCTCGGGTCTTCGGGGTGCGGCAAGTCGACGCTCTTGCGCATGCTCGCCGGCTTTGAAGCGCCCAGCGCCGGCCACGTATTCCTGGCCGGGGAGGACATCACCGATCTTCCGCCCTACGAGCGTCCGATCAACATGATGTTCCAGTCGTACGCATTGTTCCCGCACCTGAACGTGTTCGACAACATTGCTTTCGGGCTCCGGCGCGACGGCATGGAGCGGGGTGCCTGCGCCCAGCGTGTGGCGGAGATGCTGGAGCTGGTTCAGTTGTCGCCCTACGCGCGACGCAAGCCGCATCAACTCTCCGGAGGCCAGCAGCAGCGCGTAGCGCTGGCGCGCAGCCTTGCCAAGCGGCCCAAATTGCTCTTGCTGGACGAGCCCTTGGCGGCCCTCGACAAGCAATTGCGCGAACGCACGCAGGTCGAACTGGTCAACATCCTGCGCACTGTGGGTGTCACCTGCGTCATGGTGACCCATGACCAGGAGGAGGCCATGACCATGGCCGACCGCATCGCCGTGATGCGCGAGGGCCGCTTTGTCCAGCTCGGATCGCCGATGGAGATCTACGAGCATCCGACGTCACGCTTCGTCGCCGACTTTGTCGGTAACGTCAACCTGTTCACCGGCCGGCTGGTTCTCGATGAGGCCGACCACTGCCAGATTGATTGCGGCGACGTCCTGTTCCACATCAGCCACGGTGTGAGCGGTGCCGAGGGCATGGAGTTCTGCGTCGCTTTGCGCCCGGAGAAGATCGCGCTGCGCGCGGGCACGCATCCGCAGCAGCACAACACGGTCCAGGGGGTGGTCGCCGGTCGCTCCTATATGGGAAGCTACACCGCCTACGTGGTTGAATTACCCAGCGGGCAGCGCATCCGCGCGACCCTATCCAACGCGCACCGCCATGCCGACCCGCTCGAGAATGGCGCGGTGGTGACGGCAAGCTGGTCGGCAAACGCACCAGTGGCCATCGTCGACTGACGCGTCATGCACGAATCCAGCGCGCCCGCTCTCCACGCCACCGCAAAGCCGCGGACACCTCGAAACTGGGGCCGTCTGGTGGTGATTGCATCGCCCCAGGTGTGGTTGCTTGCATTCCTGCTCGCGCCCTTCCTGATTCTGCTCAAGATCAGCGTGTCGGAAAGCGACATTCTGGGCATCGCCTTTCTGCCGATCGTATCGTGGGTCAATGACAACCTCCTGATCCGATTGCATTTGAGCGCTTACGTCGCCCTCGCCACCGATAACCTGTACGTCCTGACTTACCTGTCGTCGATCTGGTGGGCTTTCCTCACTACCGTGCTGTGTCTGCTCATCGGTTATCCATTCGCATACTTCCTCGCAAGAGCGCGCGCCACCTTGCGTCCCGCCTTGCTGATGCTGGTGATGCTGCCATTCTGGACCTCATTCCTGATTCGTATTTACGCCTGGAAGAACCTGCTCGACATCAATGGCCTGATCAACCAATGCTTGCTGTGGGCCGGCGTCATCCATACCCCACTGCGCATGATGTTCACCGACTTTTCCTTCATGATCGGCATGGTGTACGGCTACATCCCTTTCATGATCCTTCCGCTCTATGCCACCCTGGTCAAGCTTGATTCCCGACTGCTCGAGGCGGCGGCCGACCTCGGCGCCACGCCTGCCAGAACGTTCTGGTTGGTCACGGTCCCCTTGTCGCGGGCAGGAGTGGTGGCGGGATCGCTGCTGGTGTTCATCCCGGCAGTGGGTGAGTATGTCATCCCGACGCTGCTGGCGGGACCGCGCACGCTCAATATCGGGCGCGTCATGTGGAGCGAATTCTTCGACAACCTCGACTGGCAACGCGCCTCGGCTGTCGCCATCGTCATGATTCTGCTCATCCTGGCACCCATTGCATGGTTCAACCGCGCGCAGACGCGCGCCATGGAGTCTGTGCGATGAAGCGCGCGCGGCTGCTGCCGGTACTGTGGATGGGGATGGTGTACCTGTTCCTTTACCTGCCGATCGCGGTGCTGGTCGTGTTTTCCTTCAACGACTCGCGCATGGTCACAATCTGGGGCGGATGGACGACCAAATGGTATGGCGCGACCTTGCACGACACCGAGCTTCTCAGCGCACTCGGACTGTCGCTGAGGGTTGCGCTGGCGACAGCGACGCTGTCCATTGTGCTCGGAACTCTGGCCGCGTTCGCGTTGACGCGCTACCGCCGTTTTCGCGGCAAGGAACTCCTCAATTTCATGATCAATATTCCGTTGGTGATGCCAACGGTCGTCATCGCGCTCGCCCTGCTGCTGTTTTTCGTCACGCTGCAAAAAGCCATTGGCTGGCCTCAAAAGGGATTTTTCACTATTTTCATCGGTCACACGGTGATGACCATTTCCTATGCGGCGGTGGTGATCCAGTCCCGCCTGAAGGACATGGACCGATCCATCGAGGAGGCCGCGATGGATCTCGGCGCGCGACCGCTGCAGGTGTTCATGCTTGTGACCTTGCCGGCCATCTCGCAGGCACTGGTGTCGGCCTGGCTGCTGACGTTTTCACTGTCGCTCGACGAGGTGGTGATCTCCGCCTTCCTGTCAGGCCCGGGTGCGACGACGCTGCCGGTGGTCATTTTTTCGCGTGCCCGCCTCGGCCTCAACCCGACCATCAACGTCGTGGGCGCGGTCACTGTCTACTTCGTCATGGTTGCCGTCATCGTTTCAAGCTTGTGGATGGCGCGGCGCGAGCGGCGGCGCAACGCGGAGAGCATTGCCGCCCATCGGCTTTCAGCCGTCACCGTGAGCTGACGGAATTTGCGGTGCATGTGCATCGGCATGGCGCGGCGGGAAGCCATGCAAGCGTGTGATTACGCGACGGAATGCACGAAACACACGTGCAAAGCGGCCATTTCCCCTATCATCCCCGCAAAGAATGGTCATTTTGTCCCGGGGGAGGGAACGCATCATGTACAAGAGCGCTCGATCATCTGTTGCCGGCATGCTCGCATTGGGCCTGCTCGTGCAACCTCTGGCGCATGCGGCGCCCGCGCCACGTCCGCAAGTGGTGATCGCGATCAGCAACTCCGAATCCATGGATGGTGATCTCACTGGCGCCATCATGGTCGGCGCGGGCAAGCTCCCGCCCGCGCTCCAAAGTCTGGACCAGAGCAGTTCTCCTGTCAGCTACACGGTTCCCAACGGCTTTGTACCGCCGCTGACGGGAGCGATCGGCCAGACCGCGCCCTACACGGTCGAAAAAGACGGCACATTGTTTGACAACAGTCCAAGCCGCTTGAACATTGCCAAGGCCGGTATCGCGGACGTGCTGAGCCAATACCTGCCGACCGTCGATTTTGCATTGATCGATTACGACGCGAAGGATACGGGTGCTTACAACACCTGGGTCTACCAGATGGCTCCGGCGGGAGGGAACTTCACATTTTCCAAAACCGCGCCGGCCCAGGGCCGCTCGGTCGCCAACCCTTGCTATCAGTATCAAGCCGCGACCACCACGGCCGGACTGCGTGAAAACTGCGCATCGATCGCCACCGGGTTCACGGGCAATGGTGCGACCATGCTGAACGACAACCCGTTCATGCAGATCGCCGCGTCGAGTGATGATGTCAATATCAATGACTTGCTGTATTTTCGCGGCGACATTCCCCCGGTGTTTGACAACTTTGGCACACCCGATCCGGCCAATCCCTACCCCCCGAACTTCACGCTGAAGCAGTACAACGATAATCAGGTCGGCGTTGCCTATCACGCGTCAAACCCACGGGGCTACGCGTTGAAACTCATGCCCACCAATGCGGGCTATATTCCGCACGCCCCGCACGCGATGTTTGTGCAGCGTGGATTCGGCTACAACGTGGCGCCCAAACCCGACAGTGGCAACACGGTGGTTGCACTGACCCAGGGCGACGGATCTGCTGCCCTGCCTGCCTTCACGGCGGCGTTGCAACCCGAGACCAATGATCCGAAGGACTCGCGCACCGGCGAAATCAAGGCCTCTGCCGTGCAATCCCCGATCGGCGGTCTGATGGCCTGGGCACGCACCGTGCTCGGCAAGGCGAACGCGTCCTGCCCGGGGCAGTACGTGATCCTGGTCACGGACGGACTGCCGACCGAAGACCTGAAAGGCAAGTTCTGGCCCCCGCTTGGCAGCGCGGCCGGGCAGGGTTACGCCGTGCACGCCGGCTTCGCCGGTCTCGCCGGTGATGCGGGTCACGGTATCGTCGACGAAACAGGCAAGGGCGCGGGACAGCCGACTGGAGCGCTGGTCGTTGCTGACACGAATGACCAGGCCCTGCTCGACACCATCGCCAAGATCCAGGATCTGGCGAACGCCGGGATCAAGACCTACGTGGTGGGCCTGGGTGCGGGCGTCGATGCTTCGGCAAACCCGGCCGCGCATGCGGCGCTCAATGCCATGGCGATCGCAGGCATGACCGGGCACGAATACCCCGCCGCAGACGCTCCGGCGTTCGATGCTGCAGTCAAGGAAATTGCCGCCCAGATCCCGCGCTGCATGGCACCACCCCCGCCGCCGGCACCACTCAAGAGCGTGTATTTCCCCTACGATCGTTACGACATCCTCCCGAACTATCGCCACAACGCGCAGGTCATTGCCGCGCAATTGCACTACCTGCAAGCCAACCCCGACACCCATGTGGTCCTGCAGGGGAATTGCGATGCGCGTGGCAGCGGAGAGTACAACCTGGCACTTGGACAAAAGCGTGCGGAAGTCGTCATGCAGGATCTCGAGAAGCACGGGATCGACGCTGCACGCATGGAGGCGGTCAGCTTCGGCAAGGAACATCCGCGCGCCTCGGGCAATAGCCGCGATGCTTATGCGGAAAACCGTCGGACCGATTTTGTCTATCCTTCGGATACCGACGCGGCCACCCCGCAAGGCATCCCGCTGAACTGATCGGAATGCCCGCTGCGCTGTCGCTCGCTGATTTCGATTTCGAGCTGCCGGATGCGCTGATTGCCCAGCATCCGGCGCCGCAGCGCAGCGCCAGCCGGTTGCTGGACGCGCGTGGCGAGGTTCCTGTCGACCGCAGGTTCGTCGACTTGCCGTCGTTGTTGCTTCCGGGTGACCTGCTGGTATTCAACGATACGCGGGTGATCCGGGCGCGGCTGTTCGGCACCAAGGCATCCGGTGGAGCGGTGGAGCTCCTCGTCGAGCGTGTTCTTGACAACGGTGAAGTCATTGCGCACATGCGCGCCAGCCGCAAGCCTGCACGTGGTGCGGTACTGGAGATGGCTGGCGGCTTTCGTGCTGAAGTTCTGGGTCGCTGGCCGGATGCGGAAGGCTCCTTGTTCCGTCTACGGTTCGACGACGATGCTTACGTCCTCATGGAGCGGCACGGTCACGTTCCGCTACCGCCCTACATTCGTCATCGCGACGACGACGATGACGTGCGTCGCTACCAGACCGTGTTCGCGCGCGTTCCGGGTTCGGTCGCCGCGCCCACGGCAGCCCTGCATTTCGACCAGGCTCTGCTCGACGCCCTCGAGGCCAGGGGCGTTCATCGCGCCCACGTCACGCTTCACGTCGGTTCCGGGACGTTCCTGCCGGTCAAGGTCGACGACCTTGCTCTGCACCGCATGCACAGCGAACGCTTCGAGGTCCCTGGAGAAACGCTCGCCGCCATCGCCCGTACGCGCGCTGCGGGTGGGCGGGTGATCGCAGTGGGAACGACAACCGTGCGCACACTCGAAACTGTCGCACACCGTCTGGCGCCAGAACCAGACGCGCAGGGCGTCTGGCCGACCCTGCGCGGTGAAACGGATATCTTCATCACCCCGGGCCACCGCTTTGCCTGGATCGACTTGCTGGTCACCAATTTCCACCTGCCCCGTTCGACACTATTGATGCTGGTCGCGGCCTTCGCAGGGTTTGACCGCATGCGGGTGGCGTATGGCCACGCTGTTGCGCAGCGCTACCGGTTCTTCAGCTACGGCGATGCGATGCTGCTGCAGCGCATGTGACGGATACCGGCGTCAGGAAACGCGCTCTGGTCGCGCCGTGGCATAACCCTGATAACCACTCACCCCAAGCGTCTGAAGCATCGACAAGCGCGCATCGGATTCGACCCCACATGCCAGGGTCACGATATCCAGCGGACGGGCAACGCGCACGACCGAGGCGATAAAAAACTGGTTCTCGGGATGCTGCTCGAGATCCTGCAGGTAGGACGAAGCGAGCTTGATATACGCCGGCCGCAGCCGCTGAAGGTATTGGAAGGCACTGGGGTGGAAGCCGAAATTGTCGACCGCGATTTCGGCACCGCGCTGACGCAGCCGCGAGACGACGTTGGCAGCCCGATCAAGATCGTGTACCAGACCGAACTCGGAAAACTCGAACACCAGGCGACGGGCAAGTTTGGGAAGACGCTCGAGTTGCGCGAGCACCTGTCCGACCAGCGCCTCATCGTGCAAGGACTGCATCGAGACGTTGACCGCCATCTGCACGGTATCGGCGTCCAGCTGGCTCTGTGCGTAGTGCTCGAAAATGGCATGGAGAAACGCGCGGTCGAGGGCAGGCATGAGGCCGAAGCGCAGCGCCATCGGAAGAAAGCGCGCGGCGGGCACCACTTCACCCGTGGCATCGAGCAGCGACCCTGTGATTTCGAGTTGCAGAATGCGCGGCGAGCCTGTCGCCGATGTTCCCGGGTCGACGAATGCATGCACGGGCTGCGTCCACAGGGCAATATCGCCCGCAGTCAACGCATTGCCGATGAAATGCTTCCACGAATTCGCACCCAGCGTGTCGACCGCGACTGCATTGTGTTCGATGAGGACGAGGTGTTGCGAACCAGTCTGCGCCAGCGCCTGACGAACCCCGGTATCAGCCTCGCCGAGCAAGGCGGATACCCCTTCGGCAGCGTGTGGCACATAAACGGCTCCGATGCCATGACTGACCTCGGCCGCGCCGGTCGAGGCAATCGCTGCCCCCACTGCCTGGTCAAGACGTTGCCCGAAGGCATGCGCGGCGACCTGCTCGATGTCCCAGCACAGCATGGCAAACGTGGCGCCACCGAGGCGCGCGCGCAGGACTTCCTTTCCAATGGACATGCTGGCGAGGGCGTTGGCCAACGCCTGCACCAACGCATCGCCGCGGTCGAAGCCTTGCGCGGCATTGAGCGCATCCAGACCTTCGATCTGCACCAGATACAGCACGGCCGCTTCGCCCCCATGTGTGACGAGGCTGTTCTCGAGCTGGTGGTTGAAACTTCGGCGATTGTCAAAACCCGTGAGCGGGTCGAGATAAGCTTCGACCCGGTAACGCTCCGCGGTGGCAACCTCCAACCCGATCACGGCGCGGATCTTGCCCGACAACGTATTGATGGCCTCGACCACGCGTCGCAACTCGCGCGCCCCGGGCATCTGCGTGACCGTCGTGAAGTTGCGCTCGCCGATGTCCTGCGCAACCCGTTCGATGTCACGCAACGGGCGCAGGATGGTGCGAAGAAACGCCCAGAGAACGACGAGGGATAGCAGATAGAACAGCACCAGCAACTGCGTTGCCCCCACGGTCGCGTTCCATAGCTGGAGGTACGCGAAGTTCGGACTGCTTGTCACGATCACCCGTCCGAGCTGGCGCCAGCCGTCGGTGATCAAGGATTCAGCGCTGGGGGCCACCAGCGGCACGCTCCGCGTGAACCAGGCGGGCACGGCGGGAGGCGCCGGCGGAAGCTGGCGCAGCAGCACGGTACGTCCGTCGACCGACACGATGCGGATGGCGCTGTAGTAGCCGCGCTCGAACACGGCATCGACCGTGGTCTCCAGACGCAATGGATTGCCGTTCCCCTTCATCGACAACGGCAGCACCATGCCCAGCGAGGTGGCGACATCCTGCGCGTGCGAGGTCAGCTGTTCCTGAAGATACTGACGGGAACGGACCACGTAACTGGCCTCGAGCGATCCCAGCAACAGCAGAAACAACAGCGAGACCAGGATGAAAATGCGCTGGAAGAGACTCATGGCGTCGCCTTCACGGTTGGTAAATGAGGGGGGCGATACAGGTTCAATGTTGCGCCTCGCGGATCATGCGCTGCTGCAAGTCGCGCCAGACGCGGATCTGGCTGCTGGGGCCCACCACACGGTTGGATCCAACCGTCCAGAGGTCGTCGTCATTGAAACTGTAAACGGGCTGAAGGTCGTCGCGCTCGGAGGCATGCTCGACGTCACCGGTGATGTTGTCGAGGATGTAGGGGTCGGCATCGGGGGTCGGATAGTACGCGAGCACCATATGGGGCTCGTCGACTCCCTGCACCGTCACGTAGGTGATGCGCATGTTCCGCACAGGGACGCCGAGATCCTTGAGGGTGAAATACTTCGCAATCGCGTAGGCCTTGCAATCGGCATTGTCAGCCCCCAGGGTCTCAACCGGTGACGGCATGTAGTTGGCGTCGCCCCAGGTGTCGACGTCTTCCTGGTACGGGATGTCGTTCCAGAACGCGTTGGTTGCCCGCAGCAACGCAAGAATGCGATCCGGGGTGGTCGGCATGGGGGCATGCCGGGCCTCGAAGTCACGCCACTCGCCGACGCGCGAGGCGGCGTCGGCGCCCCAGCGCTTGGTCACGTAGCTGAACAAACCGGGAGAAAAGGTACGTGCGGCTGCGAGCGCGAAGCTGCAGCCAATGAGCAGCGCCACGAGCGCTGGAAACCAGATCGTCGATCGGGCGCGAGTAAGCGCGGGCACGGGCACGGGCGGGCGCGCCGCGCCCGCAACGCGATCAGGACGGGCTGACCGGGCTGCGATCCCCGCCTTGGCTCTGCGGCATCGTTGCTGCAGTTGGGAAATTCACACCGCCGAAACCTGCAGGGTCGGTGATGCGCGTCGGGTCGGCGCCGCAAGCGATGGCAGCCACGCGCAGTACCGTCCAGTCGCGGGGAACCTTGGTGCTCATGGCCGCGTTGATCGTCGCCTGCGGATCAGCCCCGTATGCCACCGCGGTCTGCACGACCTTCGCTGCGTCGGCGCCACTGCGGATCAGCTTGGCAACTTCAGCCGGGAGTCCCTTGACGCCCTGCTGCGGATTGTTGACCACGGCGGCGAGTTCCTTCGCGATGCCCTCGCCCGGTTGCACGACGCCCGACAGGCACATCGGGCCTGTGTAGACGGCAACCACGGCAAACGCGGACAGCGGCGCGCTGAGCGCGACTGCTGCGATGGCCTTGTAGATTATGGATTTGCGCATGGTTATTCCCCCAACGGACGTGGCACAAAGACACAAAAGGTCTTTTAACCTTGCCTAATGCTAGCGGAACCCGTTGCACGCCGCAAGATGCGCGATCGCGGAACGCATCGCTGCCGTCGTCAGCGCGCCACGTTGCCGAGCAGCACGAGGTGCTGCGCGGCAACCTGCAGCGCAGCCCGCTGCCCGGGCTCGAGGTTGGAAGGCTCACCGATCGCGACATCCATGACCTGGGAAAGCACCTGCCTCTCCCATGGAGCCATGCGCACAGCAGCGATCATGGTGTCACGCAGGCGCTGTGCCTGCGCCGGCGTCAGTGTGGCCACGCGGGACAACAGGAACAATGAGGTCATGTCCCCCGCCTGCAGGTACCCCGAGTTCGGCCGCAGGGCGATGGCACGATCGTAGTCGCGCGGCGGGTGACCCCCCGCGGGGGGGGCCGCGGCCGGGGGCGGGGGGGGGGCGCGGAGCCCCCCCGGGGGCAGCGATTGACCCCCCAAAGGG
>VFSW01011963.1_pt1 | contig 12148 bp, 15 predicted proteins | sample 5358111 | NCBI WGS metagenome assembly VFSW01 (sample SAMN11554181, study PRJNA540505) | mine drainage metagenome | isolation source: sediment from site ElyBrook_90M | place: USA: Ely Copper Mine, Vershire, VT | collected 2017
GACGGGGTTCATACAATAGCCGCGTCAATGCGCGACATCGCCGCCGCATGACACGGCGCTTCACGCCGCATGGTGCTGCGTAGCGTGGGTTTCGGGGTTGAGGGTCTCGTCAAGGTAATAGCGGGCCTGTACCTGCAAGTCGTCATCGAACTCATAGACCAGGGGCGCGCCGGTGGGAATGTTCAATGCCATGACATCCTGGTCCGAGATCCGCTCAAGATGCTTCATCAGCGCGCGCAACGTGTTGCCGTGGGCCACCACCAGGATGCGTTGGCCTTGCCATAACCTAGGCAGGATGCGCTCATCCCAGCAGGCAATGCTGCGTTTCATGGTGTCCTGCAGCGATTCGGTCCAGGGCAGTTGTACCGTCGGCACATCGACGTAACGACGGTCCTGACACGGCAAGCGTGGATCGGTGACGCCCAATGCGGGCGGGCGCACGGCAAAGCCGCGGCGCCATTCATGCACTTTGGCGGCGCCGTAGTGCGCCGCCACCTCGTCCTTATTGAGACCCTGCAAGGCGCCGTAGTGCCGCTCATTGAGACGCCAATCCTTTTCCGTCTGGACCCACATCATATCCATGACATCCTGCACCATCCAGAGGGTACGGATAGCGCGTTTAAGCAGCGAAGTATAGGCATAATCGAACGTATAGCCGGTCGATTTCAGCAACTGTCCCGCGACGCGCGCTTCCTGAATGCCCCGCGCGGACAGATCAACGTCGGTCCATCCGGTAAATCTGTTCTCCATATTCCAGGTGCTTTCACCATGGCGCAAGAACACGATCTTGATCATAGTCTGTCTCCAGGCCCGGGTTGACGACCTTGAGGAAAATCGCGCGCAGCGGTGTGTGGAAATGCACCGATCGTCACTGCGTCACATCACCCGGCTATTGCGGAGCATACCTTGTGCCATACGGTAAAATAGCCGATTAACACGCGCAGCGGGATTTTTTCGGGCCCTTTTTGTGCATCGAAACGCGCGCGGGTATCAGCATGGTGCGGATTTTCAGCCACCGCCCCGCTTACGGAACCTCGCTCAGAGCTGGCGCCGGGGCCACTGCTTGCGCACGACGCTGAATAGTTCCCAAACGGTCAACAACTGGCCGACCCATAGTAAACGCTTGGTTCTGGCCGTGCGTAACAGCAGCGAGACGCCCGCCACCGCCAATACCGGGTGCGTGCGCAGCGCCTGTCCAATCGCAAACCCCCTATCGGCCCACCGCAGACTCTTTTGCAGATGCGACACGATATAGGTGATCTCGCTGCGTTGCGCCGCGGACTGCGACACCAACCACTCGCGGCGCGCCCGCAAATATTGCTTACGCGCACTCATGGCCTGGAGGCCAGGCGTTCACGGTCTTTGCCAAGTTCCGACAAGGTGGCGGAAAACAATCGCGGACGCGTCCTGAGCTTGTGTCGCACCACCAAGGCGGTGCCAACGCCGATAGCCAGATAGAAAATCGCGAAGACCGCCAGCACCGACAGCCGGTGGGTTTCCCAAAACGCCAGCACCACGAATAAGGTCACCAGCAGCAGACCCAGTCCTAAAAAGAACAACGACACCAGTTCGTAAAGGAGCAACTCTCTGACTCGAACTCCTTCCTCTTCCAATTCAGTGGAAAGTATCTCGACCCGGGTATGCAGCATTTCGGCAAATGTCGCCGATAGCCGCCGCAGCGAGGCCAATAGTCCAGGCGCTTGGGTGGACTCCGCCGCGGTGTCGTCGCTGGCCACGCGCTTAGCGCCGACTGCTCAACATGCCGAACAGCAACCCAATGCCTGCGGCGATCGCTACCGCCTGCCAGGGGTTTTCATGCACCAGCTGATCGGTCGCCTTGGCCGCGGCTTTGGTTTGGAGTATCAGATCGCCCTCCATCGCGTTCAATTTGCGGTGTGCCTCGCGCAGATTTGCTTCGGCGCGTTCGCGCACAGCGCCTATCTTACCGCCGGTCTCGTGCGCGGTTATCTTAAGCAGCTCTTCCGCGTCGCCGATGACCTTCTTGAAATCTTCGATGAGCTGATCGCGTGCCGCTTGGGTTTCAGTAGCCATACAGTACTCCTTTGCGTTACTTCGTAAGTTGCAATGCCCGGAACGGACATTGTCGGTAATTCCGGTCTGTTTCCGTCCTCGCTGGAACTTCGCTTGCGTGGATGCCCTTTATTCTCCGAGCAGCTCGGCAACCGGATGCAGTTGCTCGATATGTTGAGACACGACTTTAATGATGACGATGATCGGAATACTCAACAGCATGCCCCAGACCCCCCAAAGCCAGCCCCAGAACAGCAACGAGATAAATACCGCGGCGGTGTTCATTTTGGCGATTCTTCCGGTCATCCAGGCGGTGACGAACGTACCGACGAGGGCGGCGATGGCCAAGGACATTCCCGCAACCAACATCACCGTTGAAATAGCGCCGAACTGCACTAAGGCCGCCATGCCGGTGACGGCGGCGGTGACGGCCGGACCAAAATAGGGAATAACATGCAGCAAGCCCGCCGCGACGGCCCAGGCGCCGGCGTTCTCGAGGCCAATCCAGCGGAATGTGATCCATGTGAGTAGCACGACCAATGCATTGGTCAGCAACAGCATGAACATATAGCGCTGGATGGAGTTATTGATGTCGTCGAGTATGTGCACGGTGATCTTCCTGCGCGACAGCGACGGACCGGTAAGCCGCACCAGTTTTCGTTTGAACGTGTCAGCCGCCAACAGCAGAAAAAATACCAGGAACACCACCATCACCGCTTGACCCGCGAATCCCGCCACACCCTTGGAGCCCGCCCAGAGAACGTTACTCAGTTTGAAGGTCGGCGCATCGATGACGACGTGCGTGGCGCGCTGCTTAGGCGCGCCCCCGGTTACCTGGCTGGTGGCATTTTCCACTTGGGTCGCGGCAGCCTGCACCTTCCGCATGTTATCGCGCTGGCCGGCACCTATGCTGGCCAGCCCCGAGGAGATCTTGTCCGCCGTTTCCGGCAACTGAGCGAGGATCGTCTGCACTTGGCCGCGCAAAGCGTAACTGCCGAGCAGCAGCGCGCCGACTACAGCGGTCATCACGATGCCGGCGCTCAATATCCGAGGTATCCTGATTCGTTCGAGCCACACCACCAGCGGATTCAAGGTGTAGGCAAAGAGGATGCCGAGCAGCAGCGAGATGATGAAACTCTGCGCCCAATCCAGCGCAAACACCACGGCGACCGTCGCCAGAATGCCAAGCGACAGGCCGCGCGCATCGACCGGTAGGCGCAGCGCTGTCGCGCCGGCCTCACCCGGCGGGAGGACGAGCATGTTGGCTTCCGGTCTTGTCGCCGCCCCAGGTGGCGGCGATTCCGTTTCCCGCTGTTCCGCACTGCCCCCCGCGTTGGGGATCCGGCGAACCGCATCTGTGCTGGCAACGGTATTCAAGGTATCTGTTATCGCGCTTTCACATTGGACTGCTGGTTAAGTTGAGCATCATTATCGCCCCCGATCCTCGGATTTCGTTTGAGACCTACAGCCACAGTATAGGCGTCAACCCTTCTTACCGGGGAAAAGCAATAGCGCGCCACCAATTACGATCGCGCCAATACCCGCCCAAACCGGTACATTGACCGTTTGCTTTTCTTGCACCGCCAACTCAAGCGGTCCGATCTTCGCCTCATGCGTCGACTTGGTATAGCTGAAACCGCCGTACACCAGCGCCAGCACGCCCGCCATCATCAGAACGACCGCAACGATCTTTATTTGGTTCATCGCGCCTCTCAATTGAAAATATTGAACATAATGCGGCCAAGAACGCCCAAGGTTTCGAGGCTGCCGTGCCGGACAGCGCCGGCGATCAGGCGCGCAGCGGATCCTTACACAACCCGTCGGCCCTGAACCAGACGGATCAGAATCACGACGATGGCAATGACCAGCAGAACATGAATGAATCCGCCCAGCGTATATGCGGAGACTACCCCTAGCAGCCAGAGGACAATGAGTATGATTGCGATAGTTTCAAGCATAATTTTGTTCCTGTTATCGTAATAATTCCAACGTCAGCATCATGCCCCGGCACTCTCCGCACCGACTACTTCTGTCCCACCGGCAAACCCAGCAGCAGGTCTGACAACTCGTCAGCGTGTTGCTCTTCCACGGCCAGAATCGATTCCAGCATGCGGCGCGTGGTCGGGTCCTTGTCACCGAGGTACTGAATAGCCTCACGATAGCTGTCTATGGCGATGCGTTCGGCAACCAAATCCTCCTTGATCATACCGGTCAGCGAATCGCCCGCCACGTATTCCGCGTGACTGCGGCTGGCCAGCCCGTTAGGCGCGAAATCCGGCTCGCCACCCAACTGGACGATGCGTTCCGCGATCTGGTCGGCATGGCCCTGCTCCTCGTTGGAGTGAATCAGAAACTCGTCGGCAACGCTTTTTGACTGGATGCCTCTGGCCATGAAATGATGGCGACGGTAGCGCAACATACAAACGATTTCTGTTGCCAGTGCGTCATTGAGCAGCTGTAGAACCGCGACTCTGTCGGCGCTGTAGCCGGCCGTCACGGCGCCGCCGTCGATGTTCTGACGCGCCAGCTTGCGCAAGGTTTGCACGTCGGTCAGCGATGATTTATTTTCCATAATGATCCTTGTATGAGGCTGTGAATGGAGGTTGCCTAACACCACGATTCTCGCAAACGGCCGGCGCGGCGGAAGCTTGCGCCGACCATGTCACGATCCGCATTCATTGTATTCGCATATCATCCTTGACGGATTTCACGCCTTCGATACCGCGCGCGATCTCGATAGCATGATGTTCGTCGGCCGCGGTTTTTACGAAGCCGCTCAATTGAACCACGCCCTTTGACGTAACCACGTTGATCTCGAGGACTTTCAGATCCGAATCATTGAGTATGGCTGTTTTGACTTTAGTCGTGATAACGCTGTCATCGATATAGTTACCGGCACTTTCCTGTGTTGGCGTGGAAGCACAGCCTAGAACGGAAATGATGCCGGCGGTTATCAACAACGCCGCTACTGTCTTAAGTTTATTCATGGTCATACACCTCTATAAACATTAATGAATCACGCTTTCGCATCCGGCGACTACAGATTACCCGTCAGCAATAGAACGATCAGGACTATTACCACGACCGCAAGAGTTCCACTCGGAGCGTATCCCCATTCTCTGCTGTGCGGCCAGCGCGGTATCGCGCCTATCAGCATAAGAATCAGCACGATCAATAGTAGGGTTCCCAACATTTTCACCACCTCCGGCAGGTCATTTACAATTTTTTCGACAGCCTCTTGCCATCAACCATTCGATCGTATCGCATCGTCAATGACTCTGACGTGATCGCCGTATTGCCAAGCGGGCGGGCTCGATTCGTTGAATACGCGCGTTGAGCCGTCGTCGAAACGAACGGTGATCTCATAGCTCCTGGTCGATCCCGAATTCTTTTCAAGAGCGTCGCCCGCCACCGCGCCTCCGATCAGACCCATGCCGCTGGTTTTACCGGCGCCGTTATTTACCCTTACCGACTCGATTACGCCACAATCGGCGCACGTCACCTTGCTTTGATTGATCGCCGCCACGTGCATATGCGTCTCATGAAGCGGATTCGCGGGCGCCGCCACCGGCACAGTGCTTTGGCTGTCCGCCATGGTCGGAAGCCAGCCCATGAAAGCTGCAATACCAATACCGCTGAACAATACAATTGCTAGGGACGAGACCCACATCAGCGGCGATGGTGAATTGTCGATTTCTGGAGCCATGGGGCATTCCTTTGGAGCGGAGCTGCTTGACGTGACATCTATATCGACCAATCCTAATCGCATGGCAAGGTCCAGTCGGTACGGTGGCGCACAGATGCCGAACTATTATCTCCCGCAGTCGCATGCAGACCATCCCTCATCCCCAAGAGTATTCAAGCGCCGCACGGCCGCGCTTGCGACGGTTTAATGCCTCCGGCGGCCCGGAACGTCCTGCGGTGCTGGCTCGGCGATAACAAGGGTCGCCTTCGCTTCGCTCCACAATATGATTTGACGGCCCTTCGGGACAGCCGGGCAGCCGCCGTTACTTTGTGCCGGAGACCTCGACTTCCACGCGGCGATCAGGCTGCAGGCAGGCGATCAGTTTTCTGGTGGCTTTATTGCCTACGCAATCACCGGGCTTGGTCACGGGCTCAGCGCCGTCCATGCCCTTGGCCGTGATCTTGCTGGCCGGGATGCCGCCGGATTCGACCAGGTAACGCTTCACCGCTTCGGCACGGCGCGCTGACAGCTTCATGTTGTATTCGTGCGCACCGAGGCGGTCGGTGTGTCCCGTGACCGTGATAACAGCAAAGTCGGAACCCCGAAGGTCTGCGGCAAACTTGTCGAGTTCCCGCTTGCCCGCGGGCTTCACGCCGTCCTGGGCGAAATCGAATAGCGAATCCGCAGAGAAACTCACCTTCGTCGGTACGGGCGGCCGCACGGTCACCGGTTCGGGCGTGGGAGCGGCGGCAACAGCGACGGGCGCTGACGGTTTCGATCCACCGAACCGATAAACCAGGCCGAGCGAGACCAGATCGACGTCGCCTTGATTACCAACGGCATCGTTGATTCGGTAGCGCTCCGCTTCGGCACGCATACCGAGGGCCGTCGTGAAATCGTACTGCACACCCAGGCCATATTTGTAGTTCGCCGCGCGCTTGCTGGGGTCTGGATTGTAGACACTGACTAATCCGCTACTGCTGAATTGGTCCTTGGCTTCGGCGTAGGTCGCGCCGACCCGGCCAAACGCGGAAAACTTTTCAGTGATGGGCAGCATGCCGACCAGATCGAGATTCATGCCTTTGATATTGATCTTGCCGTTCAGCGTGCCCGCCGGCACCGTGGTCGCATTGAAACCGAAATCACCCAGATCGAAGAAACCGCCTTCAACGGCAAAGTTCTTGTTGACCTTATACCCGCCAAATATCTTATAACCAGTGTCGTGCTTGTTATCGTAGACCGATGTCGAACTAAAACCGCCGCCGAGCAGACTGCTGCTGATTCTCGCGTCATCGATTTTCGCGCGCGATTGACCGACGTTGGCGCCGACGTACCAGCCATCATCGTCCGCCATCGCGAACGGACTGGCGATGGCGGCAAGCACCATCAGACTCAGCGTGCCCGTGGTACCTGTAAAAAGCGCTCTTGATAATTTCGATTTGGCAAATTTCATACGTTTCTCCTGAAGGATTGACCGCTCCTAATAAAGTCATTAAGCCGCGGTGAATTGTTACCGTTAATTAATCTGGTCTTGGTCAAGCGATAAAGGTCGGCAGGATTGGCTCTGCCGGCCTTTATTCAATCCATCCAGGTTACGGGGCAGGTACGTTAATAAGGTTGCCCAGCAACGTCACTGGGCCGCCGACCAAGGATATGGCCCTGCCGTCCAGACTCGCGCCGGTACCCATCGAGACGCCCGAGAAAGCGAGGATGGTTCCCTTCATCTGAGCGTTGGAATTCACCGTCGCGGCGCTGTTGACATGCCAGAAGACATTCTTGGCCTGGGCGCCATTGGCCAAGATAACCTTGACGCCGACCCCCACGGTCAGCGAACTGTCCGACTGGAAGACCCAGACAGCATTCGCGTCACCCTGGGCGTCGAGCGTGAGATCCACGCTTGTTATGGCAAAGGATGTGCCCGACCAATAAACGCCAGGCGCGAGGGTCAGCGCACCGAGCTCGGGCGTCTGTGTCACTCCACCCGGCATTGCTGCGGTGGAGGTGTTGTCAAACGCGGTTTGCGCATCACTCTGAGCCTGTTGCGCGATCGCAAAGGAGGCTGAATCGCCCGGAGCCGGCGGGGCCGTATATATCTTGCCGTTTACGATGCCCGGGCAACCGCCGGTCGTATAGGGATTACCCGTCCCATTGCCGTCCGTTAAACCGGTAATCGTAGTGGATGCGCCGGTGGTCGAGACATCGCCATTGATCAAGGTATTGCCACAGCTCGTGATACCCGCGCCGCCCATGGCACCGAACACAGAGGCCGATTGCAGGTTGACTACCGGTGTTGTGGCGGCAGTTATCGCTGTCGTAAAACTCCATACCTTGTTGACAGCCAGTGTATTGCCCGCCAGATCGGCGGTCTTGGTGGTCACCGTAGCCGTATATTCAGTGTTGGTGACGAGATTGCCGCCGGGTATGAAAGTCGCGATCTGGCTCTGCGCATCATAGGCAACCGTCCCTGCCAATATCGCACCCAGCGGCGGTCCGCTGGCTTGCACCGTAAAGCTCGCCGTGCTGATCGTCGACGCATCCATCGCCTCACTGAAGGTTGCGTTGACGACGCTGTTGATCGCCACGCCATTGGCACGATCAGCCGGATTTACCAGCGTCACGGTGGGTGCCGTGGTATCTGTAGACGTACCGGTGGTAAAGGTCCAGACCTTATCAACCAGCAGCGCGTTGCCCGCCAGATCCGTGACCACAGTGGTAATGGTCGCGGTGAATACAGTACCGGATGCCAGGATCGCCGTCGGCGCAAACGTCGCTGTCTTGGTTCCGACAGCGTAGCTCACTGCACCCGCGACGGGCGTTGCACCAGGCCCCGCCAAGGTAAAGCTCGTTCCGGTAATCGTTGTCGGGTCCATTTCTTCGCTGAACTGTGCGGTGATCTTCGTGTTGGTCGCGGCCACGGCAGCACCATCGGCTGGGACGGTGAGCGTCACTGTTGGCCGGGTCGTGTCCGACGTTGACGCTGTCTTGAACTGCCAGACAAAGGCATTTGCCAATGCCACGCCCATCATGTCCTTGGCCCCGGTTGATATCGTGGCAGTGCATACGGTGCTGGGCGGCAAGGCCGGCGAGGGAGAAAAGGTGGCAACACGGCTCGAGGCGAGATAGGTAACCGTTCCTGCTGCGGCCGTTCCGGTGGGGCAGGCTATCGTGAAGGTCGCCGGATTGGTGATCGCTGTGGAGTCCATATCCTTGTTGAAGGATGCGGTAATCTTATTGTTGGTCGCCACGCCGGTGACGGCAGGCGTGGTCGCCAGAGGGACCGTGGCCGTCACCATCGGGAGCACCGAGGTAATGCCGCCGACGCCCAGGATGGGATCTTTCCCTCCGCCGCCGCATCCCGCCGCCAAAGCGCTCAGCCCCAATGTCACGATCCAAGCCAGCAGCCTGGGATATCTCTGGTAATTATTCATTTCTTCCCCTCTTCATCTGATGCAGAAAACCTATGTGATCGACCGACACCGGGTCGGTGCGCACGCTGACGCTCCACACTCCTGTTCTCGCGAGGAACATCACAGCTTTCAGTATCACGATCCGCCGCAAGTCGGTCTGTACGGTGAGGCACATACGAGGGAGGATCTTTGGAACGCGGGAGACAAGCAAAGAACGCGAGTGGGTTCTTATTGGGATTTGGGGTGGGTCTAAGACCAGCGCCCTACCGAGCGCAGAATGGCGGCGCTTATTCGTTCCAGAGCGTTTGCGTAGAAGGCGTCACCGACCAGGCACTGTCTCAGTGTTTGTCCGCATCGACTCGGTCACATCCTTGCCGATCCCGCGGTAGCCGGTGAAGCGGCCGGAGGCGTCGAACATCGGCTCGCCGCTGACCTGCAGATATTGCAGAACACCATCGGGCCTGGCCCGGCTGTAGACGAAATCCAGGAACGGTCGTCTAGCGTCCATGTTGGCGACGAGCTGCGCGTGTTCAGCCTCATTCCAATGCCCACCAGCAGTGATGAAGGTTTCGTTCAGCAGGGTGTCGCCCTGGATTCCGAGCATATCGAAAACCGGGCCGTAGACCTTGGTGAAGCGCCCGTCCGCGTCCTGTTCCCAATACCAGTCCGAGGCCAGTTCCGTCAGCCGGCGAAACCGCGCTTCGCTGTCGCGCAGTTCGGCGGTCCGTTCCAGCACCGTCTGTTCCAGCAGCTTGTTGTGCTTCTCGATCTGTTGGTATAACAGGCGCACTTCCAGCAGGTTGCGGATGCGCGTCTGCACTTCGACCAGATCGAACGGCTTGCTGACGAAATCCTTCGCGCCGGCTTGCAAGGCGCGCAGCTTGTGACCCGGCTGGGCTGTGATCACGAGCACCGGAAGGTAGCGGTCCGTTTCAATGGCTTTGAGGCATTCCATCACCTGGAAGCCATCCATGACGGGCATCTGGAGGTCGAGAAGAATCAGATCGTACTGATGTTCACGATGCAGCGCGCAGACCGCCTGCGGATCCTGCGTCGTCGTAATGCGCATATAGCCGGTTTCGCGCAGCATGCGCTCGAGCAGATCGAGATTGGCCTCCTGGTCGTCGACAATCAGGATACCGGCGTTGAGGATATCGGAGGGGATGAGCATCACACGCCACCGTCTTGACTGGATGTCGCGGCAACCGTTGCCGCAAACTCCAGCGCCACATCCAAGGTGTCCATGAACGCAGTCACTCTGATGGGTTTGGTGAGATACTGGAAAAAACCGGCCTCCAATCCCTTCTTGATATCGCGCGGCATGGCGTTGGCGCTGAGGGCGATGACGGGAATGTGCTTGGTCAAGGGATTCTCACGCAGGATTTTCAGCGCCATGATGCCGCTGACGCCTCCCGGCAGATTGATGTCCATCAGAATGATTTCCGGGGCATGGGCACGCGCCAGCGCAATGCCGTGAGTAGCGTCGTTCGCGCTCAGCAGGCGCAGATCGGGGCGGCGCGCGATAAGTTGCTCAACCAGCAACAGGTTGGCCGGGTTGTCCTCGACATAGAGCAGGGTACGCGCCCGCATGCCGTCCGCCAATGGCGGCGGCTGGGCAAGCGCCACGAGCGTTGCGGCACCGGTCATATGCTGCGGCTTGGCGGCAAGCTGCAGCTCTATCCAGAATTGACTGCCCGCTCCGAAGCGGCTTTCCACGCCGATTTCGCCACCCATCAATTCGACCAGTCGTTTGCTCACCACCAGTCCAATACCGGTACCTTCTTCAGCGCCGCCCTCCCGGCCAAGACGATTGAATGATTGGAACAATTGTGCGAGCTCGTCCGGCGTCAAGCCCGGACCGGTGTCCGTAATGCTGACACGGATGCGTTGCGGAGATGCCACGGCACAGTCGACCACGACGGTGCCACCGACGCGATTGTACTTGATTGCATTGGAAAGCAGGTTGATGAGGACCTGCTTGACGCGGGTCCGATCGGCGGAGACAAAGTAATCAGTGTAGAAGCGCGGAAAGGTGATGCGAATTTCGCGTTTCTGCGCCTGCGGCTCGATCATGGCCTGACAATCGAGCAAGACTTCCACCAGCGACATGGGTTCCTGCGACAGCAGCATCCTGCCCGACTCGACCAAGGCGAGGTCGAGTATCTCGTTGATCAGGTCCAGCAGATACCAGCCGGCCCTGAGAATCTGGCCGATGCTTTCTTTCTGGGGAGGCGTTGGTGGCGGGGAATCGGACTCCATCAACTGCGCGAAACCGAGGATCGCATTCAGCGGCGAACGCAGTTCATGGCTCATATTGGAGAGGAAATCCGATTTCGCGAGATTGGACTTTTCCGCCACCGTCTTGGCGTGGATCAGTTCATCCTCCACCTGTTTGCGCACGGAATTATCGGCACCGATCAACAGATAGCCGATGATCTCATCGTAATCATCGCGCAAGGCCGTGATCGAGACGATCGCCGGGAAACGGCCGCCGTCCTTGCAGATGTAGGTCAAATCATAGGTGTCATCGATGCCGCGTGAGGCTTTGAAGGCCAGCGCCTCGAAGCCCGGCGTGATGGTCGTTCCGAGTTCAAGGCTCAGCGCGGTGGCACGCGCCATGACTTCCTCGGGGTCATGGATGTCGCTGGGATTGATCCTGTTGACGACTTCGGCGGCCTGATACCCCAGCATGCGCTCCGCGCCGACATTGAATAACTGAATAATGCCTTTCTCGTCGGTGGCGATTATCGAAAAATTGGGGCTGTTAAGAATCGCATGCTGCAAAGCACCCGTCTTCAGCATCGCCTCCTGGCGGTGGAGGTCGGTCATGACGTCCGTCATGGCGGTATCGTGGCCGATGGGACCGGCGTCGCTATAATTTTCGGTCATGACACAAGCTTCCGTTTGGCGTGCAATGGACTGAGGATGGGCAGGCGAATACTATCGTGCGCCCGGCCACCCCCGGGGGGACGCGCCCCCCCCCGTTAAACCCGTGAGGGGGTTTAAAGTGGGAATTGGCATAACA
>VFSW01011964.1_pt1 | contig 12148 bp, 10 predicted proteins | sample 5358111 | NCBI WGS metagenome assembly VFSW01 (sample SAMN11554181, study PRJNA540505) | mine drainage metagenome | isolation source: sediment from site ElyBrook_90M | place: USA: Ely Copper Mine, Vershire, VT | collected 2017
TTACTGATGCAGACCGATCTGCAGCTCGTACAGCCGGCGATACTCGCCGCCCTCTTTTTTGAGGAGCTCTTCGTGGGTGCCCGTTTCGATGATGCGGCCTTCTTTGAAAACAAGGATCTTATTCGCTTCCCGAACAGTAGAGAGTCGGTGGGCGATAATGAAGGTCGTCTTCCCTTTCATCAAGGCCTCAAGCGATTCGGTGATGGCTCGCTCGGAGCCGGCATCCAGAGCGGACGTCGGTTCATCCAAGATCAAGATTTTCGGATCGCGGAGAATTGCCCGCGCTATGCCCACGCGCTGTTTCTGTCCGACCGAAAGCTTCACGCCGCGTTCGCCGACGATCTGCTGCCATTTATCGGGGAATTTCTCGATAAAATCGAATGCATGGGCTTTCCGCGCCGCCTCTTTCGCTTGCTCCTCTGTTGCCCCGAACGCGCCGTAACGGATATTATGCATAATAGTGTCATTAAAAAGGACGACCTCCTGCGGCACGATGCCTATCTGGGACCGGAGCGAAATAAGGTCCATCGTTTCGATAGGCCGGTCGTCCATGAGCACGCGGCCCTTTTTGGCAAAATGGAAACCGGAAATGAGGTCGATGAGCGTCGACTTCCCTACCCCCGATTCGCCGACAAGGGCCACGATCTCACCGGCATTTGCTTTAAAGCTGACGTCTTGGAGCACCGGCGATTTCTCGTCGTAATAAAAATCAACATGGTCAAAGGTGACATTCCCTTTGAGTTCGAGGTGTTCCGGCTTGCCTGACGGGTGATAATTCTCCATCGGTTCATTGAGAATGACCTCGGCTTCTTCGAGCTGGATGACGCCGTTCTGGATGGTCTGCCAATTGCGGCCGACTACGACGAAAGGCCCGAAGACCATGGTCGCGTAGGCATTGAACGCGAGGAGGTCGCCGAGGGTCATCTGGCCTTTCTGGATGAAGTACACCGATAAAATAAAGATGGTGAGCTGGACGCCGAGGATGATTACCCGCTGGGCGAAGGTCAGATTGCTCCACACGCGGTTCATTTTATTCCACAGTGAAAACACCGGGCCTTTGAGCAACGCGTTTATCCGCTGGCTTTCGAACTCCTCGGACACCGCCTGCTTGACGCTTTGGGCGTTCGCCACAAGGTCCGAATTATTGCCCCATGCGGTGAAAAGATGCTTTTGATATTCCCGCTGAATGTCGGCAAGGGGCGAAACGGAACGGAACAAAATGAGACTATAGATGAGGATGCCGGCGAGGAGGGCCACACCGAGAATGGGCTTCAGGTAAAACCCCACGCCGAGCGCTATCACGATAGAGAGAAATTGCGGTGCCAGGTCTATGACGATGCGGCCGATGATGGTCTCGAGCGCGAAACCGGCCCGGTTTATCTTTTCTTCCACTTCGCCCATCTTACGCGATTTATGAAATGCCATCGGGAGAAGGAGAAGCCGCGAGGTCCCGCTCGACCAATAGTCGACCCAGACCGCGTTCGAGAAATTTTCGCTTCGGATGTTGATCTGCCAGTCCATGAGGTAGGTAATTATCTGGATAACGGTCCAGATGATGAGAAGGAGCGCGAATAGGGGCAGGACGTAGCCAAAGACCGCCGTGGTCTTCGGCGTAATGATCGAGTCGAAAAATTGGCCGGCAATATAGGGTATCGTGCCGTTGCCGATAGCAGAAAATATGCCTAACACCGAAAGGGTTATCGTCTCCTCTTTGTATTTTCGGAGGTAACGGACTAGGATGGCTAATCCCTGCATGAGGCCTTGCCGTGTCACTTTTGTCGGTTCAGGTGCTTCGTCCATGGTGTCGATACGATACCACACTACGGTGAAACTGTCTTTTTTCTCACGGTGGCGGTGACGGCGCAATGGTCGCTGATTCCCGGCAAAAGGCGCACGTCGCTGATTTCATATTCAGGGGTAGAAAATATCCCGTCTATCATGACCCTTAAGTCCTTTGCCCGATGGAGGATGGGATCGATGCTTGAATCATAGTCCCGCGGGATATTGTCTTTATACAATGAAGAGAGCTTCGCGAATGCTTCGCGGCCGCGGGGCGCGTTGAAGTCCCCGCAAAGCACGAAGGGTCTTTTCTGGTCCAGGATTTCAAGCATTGCATCAAGGTCCTGCTTCTGGATCCGGTCCATGTTCCCGTCGGGCGTCCAGGTAAAATGCGTCGTCAGTACCCGGTACGGCTCTCCGTGCGCGACGACCTCGACCCCCACTATCATGCGGGAAACCGTCCGGGAAATAGTCTCGACACTCGAGTTGTCGAACGGTGCCACGATGTCCGGGCGACCGCGATAGAAGGAAGCGTATGAATGACGGATCTTCGTTCTTGCCAAAATCGCCAGACCTTGCGGTTCAGTCAACCCGGAATCATCTTGCACGACAAGGGTCATTGGACAGAAGACGCCCTCCATACGAAATTCTTTTTTATAGAGGGAAAAGACGCGTTCCGGGATCTCCTGCAGGCAAATGACCGACGGCTTTTTATCTGACAAAAAATCGCGCACGGTATCGATATGGCGCGATCCCTCGATGTTGACCGAAACGAGTGATATCATATCCTTCACCTTTAGGTGAGAACTAACCCGACCCTTTTCCTCACCTCCGCCATTTTTTCTTCGGCTCTGGTACGGGCTTTTTCGCCCCCGGCCCGGAGGATATCTTTCACTTTTTCCGGTTGGGCGGCAAACTGAGCGCGCCGTGCGCGAAGCGGCGCGATAAACGCGATGAGGTCGGCGATAAGCGCTTCTTTGAGCTCTTTGTACTTCCCTTTCTTCTCCGCATAAAGCACATCAAGCGATTTTTTTTCACGGAACAGCTCGTGAATGGTATAGACATTCTTGGGCGTATCACCCGATGAATCGGTCACGATAGCCATCACTTGTTTTTTTATCTCTTCATCGGAAGCGAATAACTGGATGGTATTGTTATAGCTTTTGCTCATTTTCTGCCCATCGATGCCGGGCACTGTTTTGACGCTCTCCAAAATGAACGGCTCGGGGAGCTTGAATGATTCGCCGAATATCCGGTTGAATTTCTCGGCGGTGTCCCGCGCGTATTCGACGTGTTGTTTTTGATCGGCGCCGACGGGAACGACATCGGCATCCTGGATCAAGATATCCGCCGCCATAAGGATCGGGTAATCAAAAAGACCCACATTGACTTCCCTGCCCTTTGCCAAAGCATCTTTGTAGGCATGCGCGCGTTCGAGGTACGGCACCGTGGTAATGCAGTTGAAGATCCAGGCCAACTCGGTTACCTGCGGCACGTCGGATTGTTTGAAAAGCGTGATCTTTGCGGGGTCGAGACCGATGGCGAGATAGTCGAGCGCCACATCAAAAGAGTTCGCCGCAAGTTCAGGCCCGTTTTGAACCGTGGTCAAGGCGTGGTAGTCGGCAATGAACACAAAGCCGTCGTACAAATCCTGCAAATCGACGAATTGCTTCATCGCGCCGAAATAATTCGCGATATGCGGTCGCCCCGTAGGCTTGACGCCAGAAAGCATTATCTTTTGTCCGCGTGTCATTGTTTCATCATATCAAATCATCGGTCGAGATAAAAGAAAGCCGGACTGGTGAGTCCGGCCTTGCGGGGCGATGTTCGGTGCGGTGCCTAGGAGCTCTTTTCTCTCTCAAAGCCGTGCGGTCGAGGGTCTGGCATGGCTTTACCCCGCTGATAGCCTTCCGGTCTTTCGTCGTAGGTCGGCATCGGCGCGTGAACGCGTGCACCGCAGTTGCGGCAGAGATAGATCGGGCCGTCTACCGGGTTTTCGAAGTGGCATCGCGGACATGGGGCTTTTCGCATAGGAGATCCTTTCCTGCCCCATCATACCCCGCTTCGAGCCGCTGTCAATTCATTGAACTTGCGCGTGACGCGGCGCTCCGAAGTACGTCCTTGACGTCGTTGAAGGTGGCGCGTTTGACCGCATCGTCAAGCGGCAGCCATTCGGCCGCCGCGACCTCCTCCGGTTGCGGCGTAAGGACGCTTTGCGAGGTGGTGGCGAGAAAAAAGGTGACCGTCTTATCGAGCTGGTCGCCGTTTCGCCGCGTCGCCACATAACGCACCTTCCAAAGCGTATTCGGGTCTATGAGGGCATCTGTCATACCCGTTTCTTCGGCCAATTCGCGGCGCGCGGTTTCAGTCGGGGCTTCGCCGGGATTGGCGTGACCTTTCGGCAGACCCCACGAACCGCGTTCCTCGCTGATGCCGGAAGAGACGCGCTCGCGTACTAATAAAACATAGGTAACGCCTTTTTCAGTGCGAAGAAGGACGACGCCGTACGAGTAGTCTTTCTTCATAGGAGTGGCAATTCAACCGAGAAGCAGGAGCCTTTGCTGGCTCCTTCAGATTCGGCAAAGATTCGCCCGTGGTGGGCGTCGACTATCTGCTTGGCGATGAATAAGCCGTATCCGGTCGAATGCGCATTCACCTTGAGGGAATCTTTGCCGCGGCCGCCTTCGGTAAAGAGCCGCGCTTTGTCCTCGTTAGTGATGCCGACGCCGCTGTCTGTGACCGAAAAGACCGCCGTTGCCCCATTCCTTTTCAGCGTGATGGTGATATCGCCCGCAGGTGTGTACGCAACGGCGTTCTTGATGAGATTACCGAACACATGCTCGCGAAGTTTTTCTTGGTCGCCGTTGATGCGTAGTCCGTCAATGCCGTCGATGGAAACCGATAAATGCAGTCCCTTCGTGTCCGCTTCGGAATTAAAATCTGCGACGGATAGCCGCACGGTTTCGCGCAAATCGATCGGTTTGAGGTCGTACGCCACGGAACCTTTCTTGAGGTTCGATGCTTGCAATATGTCGGTCACCGCTTTAACGCCTTTGCGATTGTCCGCCAAGGCCTCTACCGCGAGACCTTTCACCTCGGCGGGCACGCCTTTGATGTCATCTTCGGCAAGGATGGAAAAAGCCGCCATTGATTTTGTGAGATATCCTTTGACCTCATGGCTCACGAAATGGATGAGATTTTCCTGCTGGGCGTTTGCGGTCGTCAGGTCGCCGGCAAGCTTTTCGATACGCTGCCGCTGGGCCACTTCTTTGAGCATGCTCCTGATGAGAAGGATACCGACCACGAGCGTGAGCACGAGCATCGAAAGGTTGATCCAGATGTCGATGGTATCTTCTGAGAGAAGGGTGCGGACGAGGAGGAATAGCCATAGGGTGAAAGTGAAAAGCTCGGTGGCGACTATCTTTGCGTTAAAGAGGCGATGTCGGATGATGGCGACCGCGGTCACAAAGACAAAGATGGTTGCCGCAAGCGGGCCGAATTTCGCCGTATCGGTGATGCCGGTGGTCAATGTGATGACGACGTTCGTAATGAAACCCACGATAAGCGAGAGCGTGAATCCGAATAAAATGTACTGGACCTGCGTTTTCTCCGCGGCGTCCAAACGTCGATATTTTGACATGAGGTTGTAGACACTCAGGCCGATCAACACTAGGAAATACACAGCGAACAAATAGTAGGCGAACCCATAAGAATCGATCTGCTCGCCGTTGATGAATTGTATATTTGCGATCAGATAAGGGCTCGTGAACAGCACGGTGAGGAGCATGCCGGTAAGGAAAATCACCCATCCATATACCCTTCGCACCGCGGGATACAGAAAATAGCCGGTGAAAAAGAACGTTGAGAGCGCCACCAAACTGGCGGCGCCAAATGACAGCCGGCCGCCGAGAAGCGCATTGTGCGCGTCAGAACTGGCAAAACGGTACATGACGCTGGCGATCCAAAAGACGACGCTCGCGCACAAAGCAAAAAATAGGAGGTTCGTGCGCGAGTGGATGTTGTCAGCGACGACAAGGAACGCGACCTCCAAGACCAAAAAGGCGGATATCGATGAGATGATGGCGTCGGGACTTAAAACAAAGTTGAACGTCATGTGGCTTTTTTCTTCAAACGGAACGAGTGGGAAAATATGGTGTTCACATCAAGGAAGTAAGGCAGAAGAGTTCTTTTTGAAAAGTAACCGGCGATGATGGAGCGCGATGAAAGGTTCGCCGGGGTGGGAGGCTGTTCTGGTATTCTAACAAAAAATGCGCCGAATTGCTGGTACGAGAGGGCTAGTTTTTCGGGCATATTGGTGATCCAGTAGATAATGCCGTGACGCAAGCAGTAATGTAACATCGTGTATGCCATACCGAACATAATGTAGCGGCGCCGGCCCGTGTTATTCTTTCTAAAATCAGGTTCTATCACCAGCCGACCGATTTCCGCCGTTCTGGCGCGTTCTTTGAGCCTTCCTATATTGAAAAGATTTTCCGTCGGAAATGAACGCTCCGAGTCAAGGATGAGGCGCACTGTGCCGACGAGGCGTCCCTTCCAGTACCCCCCGATGTTTACAGAATGGTCGTCATATACGTCATTCAGGCGCATATCAGGGTGCAGACGCGGATCAATGTAACCTTCCGCGGAATAGACCTTGAATTTTAAGGCGCTCACCGCATCAAGTTCCTCGCGTGTTTTTGCGATGCGAAAATCGTACCCGCGCAATTTTAAAGTTAATATCACGATACGGGCTTTCAACATTGTCGAAGATCTGCGGTAATTCATTTGGTTTCTTGGTTCATTGAGGTTACTTAATTGCCACTGAGATCATAGATTGGCCTGCATATACGGACTCTTCCGGGATGACAGTCTTAAAACCGGCATCAGCTAAGCTTTTAGTTTGCTCGCCCTCGGCGAAAAAATCAAAATCTCCTTTCCGGTGTTCGCGTGCGATGAGGAAGTTGTAATAAAAAATCAGTACGGTAGGCACCACGAGCATGCATGCGTCGGCAAAGGTTTTAAAAGTTCCCTTTTTTGCTCGTGACGAACGGAGATGGGATCGATATATGGCCAAAGGTGAAAAGTCGGTGGTGATATTCGCCACCACGAACTTGCCGCCGGTCTTAAGCACGCGGCGCACTTCTCCTAACACGGACGGCCGGTGTGGACGAGAAACGGCGTACAGAACGTTGTTCGATACGACCGCATCAAACTCGTTATCGGCAAACGGGAGGGGCTTCTTAATGTCACCGTATGTGGCGTGCGCACGAGGGATCTTTGTCTCGAAGACGGCGAGCGCGTCGCGGGAGAAATCGACACCGGTAACGTCAGCGCCGGCTTGCGCCAGAAGTAAGGATAGATTGCCCGTTCCCGCACCGAGGTCAAGGATACGGTTACCTGCGACGGGTCCCAGCGAACGCAAGAACGACCCAAGCAACTCTTGATACGGGATAAGCTCGTTCAGAGTGTCGTACACCTGAAAGTATTTTTTCCAAAAACGAGTATCGAGCATCAGGGTGGTGATTTAGTATACCATGCCGCCGAAAAAAGGCGCCGCAGGGCGGCCCTTTTTTCGAACAAAGTTTGTTTATCGTGTCATTGGATCGACTACGAAATTTGTCCCGAGGAATTATTTTTATCGATGCCGCACACCCCGCAATTTTTACAATCGAGCTTGATAGGCGTCGACAATACAGCGAAGATAAGGGAGTTCCAGAGCCAGAACAACGCGCTGTGCTTTAAGAACGCGCTTGATTCTCCGGCAGCCCATGCGGCAATGAGCGCGAGAACGCTAAGTATCCAAAGGATTTTCCACAACCAACACTTAAGATGCTTTTTATCCATACTGAAAGAGATAAATAATAAAGAGGAGAACGCGGATGTTATTATACCATGCCAAGAAACGCGTGCAGCCACTTATCAACACCCCACTTCAATTGCCGGCGAAGTGTCCATTATCCTCTCGACAGGAATCGAACCTGTATTACGAGCTTCGGAGGCCCGCGTTCTATCCATTAAACTACGAGAGGGCAACCTCGGAGGTCGTGCCCGCATGTGCTTCACCTACACCGCCGCGCGGCTTTTCTTTTCTGCGGCAGGTATCGGCGCGGCGAGAATCTTGCCGGTCTTTGTTTTCATAAGCGCCGCGATCGACTGCATTATCCTTTGTGCGGCCTCAAAATAGGGATCTTGCCCATGCACGACTGCCGGCGGTTTTGTCCCGAGGATACCGGCCGCTGACAGCGGTGTACCAAAGATAACCCTTATGCGGGCTTTTCGCAAGAAAAAATCGCGCGGGTGAAGGCCGAAATTGCCGACAATGCCGACCGGGACGATGGGTTTTGCGGTGCGTGACGCGAGATACGCCACCCCACCCTTCGCTTCTTGGAGACGGCCATCGCGCGAGCGTCGTCCTTCCGGAAAAATGACGAGGGATGCGCCGCGCCGCAGGAGATCAAGGTGGCATGAGAGCGACTTTTCATAATTGTGGACGCCTACCACGACCGGGTACGCGCCCCACACTTTGAAGAACAGGCCGCCGTAAAATATCTGCCGCCAGCCGCTGTTCTTATAAAATTCTTTTTCCCGCGACGTGTAAAACATCGGCATGAGGCGGCACAAGAACGGAAGCGCCGCCGGAATGACGATCGGGTCAAGTTCACTCGTGTGGTTGACCGCGAATATGACGCCGCGCGGCAACGCTCTCAAGTTTTCAAGGCCTTCCACCTTCAGGCCTCCGAAAAACCACAAAAAAAAGCGTGTCGGGATCCAGATGCAGGTCTGCAAGATCCACGGCACGATGAATAATAGTGTGTCCATTTAATGACAACCGCGGCTATATGCCTTCTTTGCGCAATTCATCGATAAGGCGCTCCGCGGCGCGCGATAAGTGAGACGGCAGATGAATCTTTATCCGTATCAAAAGATCGCCCCGCTTGTTCTTGCCCTGCGGTACGCCCCGGCCCTTGATGCGAAGTACTTCGCCGAACGCGACGCCTTTCGGTATCTTGACCGAAATGTCTCCGTCAAGCGTCGCCAGCGTGTATTCACCGCCCAAAAGCGCCGTCGATAATTTTATCGTGAGCTCGGTCACGATGTTGGCGCCCTCTTTGTGGAAAAGCGGGTGTTTCTTGACGGAAATTTTTATATACAGATCGCCGGGCGTGCCGCCAGACACCGCTTCGCCGGCGCCGGAAAGACGAATGACCTCGCCGTCATCGATACCTGCCGGCACCTGGACCGCGATCTCTTTTTCGCTTCGTACCACACCGATACCTTTGCAGGTCGGACACTTTTCTTTCGGGATGCGGCCGCGGCCGTGGCACTCGGCGCAGGTCTTGGTCGACGTAAAGGTACCGATGAACGAACGGCGGGTTTCGCGGACCTTCCCTTTGCCGTTACATACGGGGCAAGTGATCTCTTCCGTACCCGGTTTCCCTCCCGTACCCTTGCAGGTATCGCAGACGCTGCCCTTGGTAAGAAATATCTTTCGTTCCGTGCCGAAGACCGATTCCGAGAATGATATCTCGAGGTCTATGGAAATATCGTGGCCGCGTTTCGGCCGCTCGCGTCCGCCGCCGAAGATGTCCCCGAAGATGTCGCCCAGATCGAAGTTGTTGAATTGGAATTCCTGGCCGCCGAACCCTTCCCGGTTGAACTGCGAAAAGTCAAAACCGCCGAACCCGGCGCCCGGAGCGCCGCCTGCAGGCGCACCCTCGCTAAAGACGCGGCCGTAGGTGTCGTATTCCGCGCGCTTTTTATCATCTGACAAGACCGTATACGCCTCGTTTATTTCCTTGAACTTCTTTTCATCGCCCCCTTTCTTGTCAGGGTGATACTTGTGCGCCAAAGTCCGGAACGCTTTTTTAATGTCGTCCTTTGACGCGTTGCGCGGAATGCCGAGTGCTTCGTAGTAATCTTTGGACATGTTTAAGAAAGTAAGAGAACCGAACGAATTTTCACTGACTGATACAGTAAGTATAAATCATTGCGGCCGCTTGCATACTTGACATATAGTACCATGAGTGCTATCCTGTGCGCACGTTGTTCGTTGAAGTAAACATTAACCAAGAGGAGTCCGAATGAGAGCGCTATTGTTTTTTGAAAACCAAGCTATCCGTGCGTGTAAAATCATTAGTTTTCCAAAAGATTTTTCTCCAGCAGTGGGTCTGGAGATACGCTCGCCGTCGGATGAGGATTTTGTTGTGAGCGAGATTAAATACCTTACACACCCTCACAAAGGTCACCCAAAAGTTTTGCTCGTCGTTCAATATTTGGTAGATTCAGATCATTCTGAACCAAATCCGGAGATTCTTAAGGATAGTGGTTGGAAGGTACATCACATATGATTTCCTCCGTAGGCGCGGCGAGTGCTAGCACTCGCCGCGCATTTTTTTGCGTTCTACTTTTTCTCCTTGAAATCCGCGTCTCTCACATTCCCATCGCCGCCGTCCTTCGGCGGCTCATTTCCACCATTTGAGCCACCGGGCGCCTGGCCGCCATTTCCCGGTTGCGACTGTTGCATGTATTGACCAATTTTCTGAATTTCCGTGGACAATGCCTGTGTCGCTGTTTTTATTTCATCAGGACTGCCGGCGTCTTTCACTTTTTTCAATTAGTCGATCTTCGCCTGGACGCCGGGCGCGGTATCGGCCGGGATCTTATCCTTGAAGTCGCGGAGCGATTTCTCGGCCGTGTAGACAAGCTGTTCGGCTAAGTTCTTGGCTTCGACGCCTTCTTTCTTTTTCTTGTCCTCATCGGCATGGAGCTCCGCATCGTGCTGCATTTTTTTGATATCGGCTTCCGACAGGCCGGAACGAGCTTCAATACGGATGGATTGTGCTTTGCCGGTGGATTTGTCTTTTGCAGTAACCGCAAGAATGCCGTTCGCATCAACATCGAACGTTACTTCTACCTGCGGCATACCGCGGGGCGCCGGCGGGATACCATCGAGAATGAATCGGCCCAAGCTTTTGTTGTCGCTCGCCATCGGCCGTTCGCCTTGGACGATATGGATCTCGACCTGGGTCTGATTGTCCGCGGCGGTCGAGAACACCTGTGACTTCGCCGCCGGTATCGTCGTATTCTTTTCGATGAGTTTTGTGGCGACGCCGCCCATCGTTTCGATGCCAAGCGACAAGGGGATAACGTCGAGAAGGAGGATATCGCGGACTTCCCCGCCGATGATGCCGCCTTGGATAGCGGCACCGACGGCCACGACTTCGTCAGGATTGACGCCCATGTGCGGTTCGCGGCCGAAGAATTCCTTGACCGCTTTTTGCATCGCCGGCATGCGGGTCTGGCCGCCGACCAGGACCACTTCGTTGATATCTTTGACTTTGAACGGCGAATTTTCCATCGCCCGCTTCGTGATCATCATGGCCCGATCAAGAAATTCCTGCGCCAATTCCTCGAGTTTCGAGCGCGTCAATTTAAGAAGCAGGTGGCGCGGTCCGGACGAATCGGAGGTAATGAAGGGAATATTGACCTCGGTCTCGACCGCTGTGGAAAGTTCTATCTTCGCCTTTTCCGCCGCCTCATCGAGACGCTGAAGGGCAAGCGGGTCTTTAGTGACATCGATACCCGACTCTTTTTTGAATTCGTCGGCAATGTAGTGGAGGATCGTGGCGTCAATATCGCGGCCGCCGAGGTGGCTGTCGCCGTCGGTCGATTTCACTTCCACGACATCATCACCGACTTCGAGGACGGAAATGTCGAATGTGCCGCCGCCGAAGTCGAATACCGCGATCTTTTCGTTCTTCTTTTTGTTGAAGCCGTACGCGAGCGCCGCCGCCGTCGGTTCATTGATGATACGCTTCACGTCGAGACCGGCGATACGGCCGGCGTCTTTCGTCGCCTGACGCTGGGCGTCGTTAAAGTAGGCCGGCACGGTGATGACCGCTTCGGTAATCTTCTCACCAAGCCGTGCCTCCGCATCCGCTTTGAATTTTCCGAGTATCATCGCCGAAATTTCCTCCGGCGTGTACCACTTGTCGGCCATTTTGACCTCGACGCCGCCGTTCGGCGATTTACGGACTTCGAACGGCACGTTCTTAATATCCTTTTGAACGCCTGGCTCGTCGAAGGTGTGGCCGATGAAGCGCTTGATCTGAAATACGGTATTTTTTGGATTGGTGACCGCCTGGCGCTTGGCGAGAAGACCAACAAGCCGCTCGCCCGTTTTCGACGTGGCGACGATGGACGGCGTGGTGCGGGCGCCCTCCGCATTTTCTATTATCTTCGGCTGACCGCCCTCCATGACCGCCATGGCCGAGTAGGTCGTGCCGAGATCGATCCCAATAATTTTGCTCATAGGTTATGAAATTAAATGAATTTGTAATGGCTACTAATAATTGACAATATATAGTAA
>VFSW01011965.1_pt1 | contig 12148 bp, 8 predicted proteins | sample 5358111 | NCBI WGS metagenome assembly VFSW01 (sample SAMN11554181, study PRJNA540505) | mine drainage metagenome | isolation source: sediment from site ElyBrook_90M | place: USA: Ely Copper Mine, Vershire, VT | collected 2017
GGGGCACAGTCAGCATTCCCTTTGCCCCCGTCAGTTCTAGCATCTACATCTGGTAACCCCGTCTCCCCACGGCCACCCCCCGCTGGTAGAGTCCCGGTGTGAACCTCCGCGGACCTCTGTGCGCACTCGCCCTCGCGGCCACCCTCCCGTCATGCTTCAGCGATCTAGGTACCTACGCCGGTGCGACGGTACCCATGACCTCGCAGGTCTCGGACTGGCGGGACGAAGTGATCTACCAACTCCTCGTCGACAGGTTTGCCAACGGCGACACCTCCAACGACTACAGGGTCGACATCAACTCCTTGGGGAGGTACCAGGGCGGCGACTGGCAGGGCGTCATCGACCACATGGACTACCTCGACGCCCTCGGCGTCACCACGATCTGGATCTCCCCGATTGTTCGCAACGTAGACACTGACTCGGGCTTTGACGGCTACCATGGCTACTGGGCGTCGGATCTTGCCCTCCTCAATCCCCACTTCGGCGACCTGGCCACCCTCCGCGCGCTCGTGCGCACCGCACACCAGCATCACATCAAAGTCATCTTGGACATCGTGACCAACCACATGGGTCAGATGTTTTATTACGACATCAACAACAACGGGCAGCCCGACGAGATCATCGGCGGCTCGGGCCAGACACTCCCTGGTGACACTGAAACCGCCCACACGTTGATGTACGAAGACCCGGGGTCGGCCACGTCGGCCATCACCCGCAACACCGAGTACGACCCCGACTTCAACTTTCTCGGACCCATCCAAGGCTTCTCTTCGCTGGGCCCCTCGGGGGACGCGCCGATCATCTTTCTGGACATGCCCGAGATCTTTCGCATCCCGCCGTCTACCGACATCCTCCCTGGACAGGCCATCCTCGCGCGGCCTGAGGGCTATCACCGCCGCGGACGGATCGTCTCGTACGACAACAACCCCGGCACGCACCAACCCATGCCCCAGGTGCTTCTCGGAGATTTTCCCGGTGGGCTCAAAGACGTCGCGACCGAACGACAAGACGTCCGTGACTTCATGGTCGATGCCTACTGGCGCTGGGTATCCCTTACCGACCTCGACGGCTTTCGCATCGACACCCTCAAACACGTCGAGCATGAATTCTGGCAGTACTTTGCGACCCACATCCGCCAACGGGCGATGGCCGCGGGCAAGTCCAACTTTCTACTCTTTGGCGAAGCCTTCGACGGCGACGACATCCTTGTCGGGTCGTTTACCAACCCCAACGAAATGGACTCGGTGTTCTACTTTCCGCAAAAGTACCGTGTCTTCGACAATATCTTTCAGTGCGGGGCCGGCGCGACGCAAGACGCCCAGGGGGTGCTCACCGACCGGGGCAATCATTACGGCAACATTCCACAGCCCTTGGGGGTCGGCGTGAGCCCGCAGTCCATCCTCGTCAACTTCATGGACAACCACGACGTCTCAAGGTTTCTCTACGGGATGAACCCGACAACCGTGCAAGACATCCTCGCGACCGGCACGGACTGCACGTCAGGCATGCGTCTACCCAGCGAGTCCGTAGACTCCGCAGTCCAACGACTGCTCCCGCGGTTGCACGCCGCACAGGTGTTTCAGCTCACGGAAGATGGCATCCCGTGTGTGTACTACGGCACCGAGCAGGAATTTCACGGCGGCAACGACCCCTCCAACCGCGAGCGCTTGTGGGACACGGGCTTTCCGACGAGCGGTGCGACCTTTCAATGGCTGCACCGTCTCATCCAGATTCGCAGGACGTACGTAGCCCTTCGCCGCGGGACGATGGCTTACGTCTGGGTGACCACGCACACGGGCACGGAGCCCGATGTCGGGATGATGGCCTACGAGAGAGTGTCTGGGAGTGACTACGCGTTGGTGGTGATTCACGCCCACGACGGCAACGGCGTGACCATGGACACCGCGGGGATGACCGTGCATGAGCCTCCCGGGACGGTGCTTACCAACGTGCTCGGGACGTCTCCGCAGACGGTCACCGTGGGTTCGGACGGTACAGTCGCCGTGAGTCTGGGACCTTGGCAGTCTGGAATCTTCGTGCCTACGGCACAACAGCGCGCGTTGCAGTGAGCCTGCGGTTTCGCACCAGGCTTTCTAAGATTGCGTCCATGGTGTGGGCCGTGACGTTTGGCGCGTGCGCCCACGGCAGCCGTGTCACCGTCCCGCGACCCTTGCCGTGCACCCGGGGAACGCACGGCGGACTCGCGAGCCACGCCCTTGCCTGGGGCCATCGTGGCTTTGGGGCGCTGACCACCGACCGCGGCACGGTGGTCTTGCGAGAATACACCCCGGACGGAGACGCCCGCGATGGCGTACGGGAGGTCACGGATGCGGTCGGCCCGGAGCCACGCCTCGCCTTGGGACGCACGCGGAATGCATGGCTGGCCGTCGTGGCGCCAAGGGCGGCAGAGGCTGTCATCGCGCGGGTCGAGGACGCGGGGGGAGTCACCGTTCAAGCGCTGGGAGACCGTGTCACGGGAGACGTCGGCGTGGTGGTGCATAACGGAACGGCCGCGGTGTTCTACGCGTCGGCCGAGGGCACGAGAATGGTCAGGGTCGAAGACAGTCCGGGGGCCGTGCACGTATGCCCTGCCGACCTTGAAGCCAGCGCGGTGGTGCCAACACCCGACGGCTACGTGGGCCTCGTCCCGGTGATCGACCACGCCACGGGCGATGGCACCGGGCTCGACGTCGTCGCGTTGGACACCCAATGCGAGGTGGACTCCACCACGCATCTCTGGTCAGGAGCGCTCAATGGCCGGGTCCACGCGCTCGCCACGGACCACCACGGGAGGGTGTACGTGGCCTTTGGAGACCGGGACGGGGCTGTGTGGCTGGCGATCGTGTCCGACGGTGCGTCCGTGCGCGTTCGGCCATGGAGTTTTCTCTCCCGCGGGGTGTCTCCAAGACTGGTGGCGAATGCCCGGGGCGCCCTGGTGATCGCCGTGCGCTCGGACGAAGCCTCGGACACGCTTACGGCATCGAGGGTGGACACCGACGGGATCCTCCAGCGTTCGCAGACGGTGACCACGGCGCCCCGCATGGAGATCCTCGTGGTCGCACCGGACCCATGGGGCGGCGCTCTGGTGGGCTGGTTGCAGCCCGACCCAACAGGCGGCGCTGCGCGGACAGGGACAGGGATCTACAGCATGGTGACGCGGGTGTGCCCGAGCGCCCGCTAAAGGGGTGGCACGAACGGGGAATCAGTGCCGGGAGGTGGCCGCGGGCGGGGAAAACGCAAAGGGATAGGTCACGGTGACGGGCGCGCCGACGGGCGCGGGAAAGTGCAATCGACCCACGGCGGCCGCGACGCACGATGCAACGGACGAGAGCCCAGCGTCACGTGAAGAGACCACGGCGTCGTGGACAACACCGTGGAGGTCGATGACAAAGCGCACGGTGACGTTGCCTGCGAGCCCTGGCGTCGAAGGCAGCGCGCGGAGGTAGCAGACCCGAAGATCGGTGAGATGCGCGAGCATCAGGCGACGGATGACCGCGACGTCGAGGCCACCCTGAACGGCTGGCGCCGCACCGCGGACAAGGGGCGGATCGGAGGCGAGGGCGCCATGACCGATGCCGTTGCCCCCGGAGCGGCCAAGACCGCGACCTGCGCCGCCGCCCCCGCAGCCGAGGGTGATATGACCGATGGCGGCGCCGCCCGTTCCACCACCGCCCCAGCCGTGGCCGACCGTGCCGACCGCGGCGAATGCACCACCAGAGACGCCGCCATTGCCAGAGCCGAAGCCACCCCCCGCGGCGACGAGATCAACCCCCTCGGGGCCGTCTACGGGTTGTACCACCGTACGAGAAAATCCCTGCCCCGTGACCTGGTTATCGACGGCGACGAGGGAGGTGTACGGAGACATGAGATGGTGTTCGAGGGCGATGCGGGTAATGGCCGCGGTGGTGTCAGGGTGCGCGCCATGAACGGACTGTTCGCGGACGAGGGTGGCGATGCGGGCACGGGCCCACACGGTTCCGATCGCATGGTGGTCCGCTTCGACGGCCGGAAGAATGACGGGGACGGACTGCGAATAGGGACGACCAGCGACGCGGCCATGGATGGTCACCGCAGCGATTCCAGGGCGAAGGTACCTTGCGAAAAGCACCATGGGCTGGAGCGACGAGAGATCGGGAAAGGGTGACGGATCGATGTCATGGACGTCGAGGCCACCCCAGTCGATGGACACGTCCGTGAGCCACGGGTCTGCGATGCGGGTGTAAAAGCGCCGGATGAGATTCTCGGAGTCTTCGCCCGGGCGTAGGTACTCGGCAACGCCACGCCCCACCGCGGCCACTTCGTCGAGGAGGTAGCGATTGACGCTTGTGCCAATGCCCATGGCAAAGATCCGAGTTGTACCGATCTCACGGTGCGCAAGGGCGACGATCTCGGCCTCGTTACCAATGTATCCGTCGGTGAGAAACATCACGTAACGCAGACGCATCGGGTCGCCGGGAAGCGTGAGGGCGGCGTGGATGCCTGCAAGCTGATTGGTTCCACCGCTGGCCGTGAGGGCCGCGAGGTACGCGAGGGCGCGGGCGATGTTGTCGGGTGTTCCAGCAACGGGGGTGGACGAAAATGTCGATGCGGTGTCAGCAAAATCGATAAGGGTAAAACTGTCCGCCGGGGTGACGCTCTCCAAGGCCCTGGCGACAGCGACGCGGGCGGCCTCCATCGGCGGGCCCTGCATCGAGCCCGACGTGTCGAGAAGAAAAACCAGTTCGCGGGCCGCGCGCTCGGCGGGGGGAGGATCGCGTCGCGGTTGAAGGAGCACGGCGACGTAGCCCTCGGGAGCGTGCTCCGCCCGTGTGGCGATCACCACGGTGCGCAAGGCAGGGGCGTCGAGCGTCCATCGCAGGATGAAGTCACGGTTGGGGATCTGGTCTTTGTCCACGAGAGACGTATCGACGACGGCACCGTGGGACTGAATGGCGACATCGTGGGAGGGGCTGGTAACCGAAGTGACGGCCGCGCCCGCGTCGAGGTGCACAGAGAGCGCTACGGCGTGCCCAGCGCGCGTACCCGGGAGAACGTACGGTGGAGACACCCGCGAGGCATCGGGGACGCGGTCGGTGTCCCCGTGCGTTCCAAAGCCTGACGGGGGGGTAGGCAGCGGGTCACCGGGGATGTACCGCGGACCGACGACCATGGGGATGGCCAGTTCGTAGACACCATGGTCGTACCGGGCAAGGGAGACGTACCGGAGGCTCACGTCGATGTCTGTACCCGGGTCAATGCCTGCGACAGAGAGTGTAAAGACATTCGGACGTTCTTGTTCGAGGAGGGAGGCGCGGTGGCCCGTGGCGCGGGCGGTGTCGTAGCGCGCGCGGGCCTCGGCGCGGGGACGCACCTCGGCGCGAATGGTGCGCAGACCCACACGCATCGTGAGTTCGTCCACCGCGGCGTCGTCCGGCAAGGGAAAGACGTACACGGCATCGATGCGGGCAGTGTACGGGTTGTGAAAAGTCTGACGTACCGAGACCTCGCTCACATCGCCGCTCACCATCGCCACGATGTCCGTGTGCGCGAGGGGAAAGATCCCGCGCTCCCGCCCATCGGTTCCCTCGACCGTGAGCACCCCCTCCGCGTTCGCCCCCCAGGGCAGTCCCATCAGCATTCCCAACGCCAGCAGTGCAGCGCACAGCACGCGAATGTTCACATCGGCCTCCTTGCCGGGCTCACATCAGCCCGACAAAGGGCAGACACGGGTCGTGGCGTCCGAGTTCCCTTGGTTGTGAGATTGACCGAATAGGACGAGGCGAGGTATCGCCAGCCAAGGAGGCCCTCCCCGCCATGCGCTACGTCCACACCGCCGTACGGTTCGTCTTTTTCATGGCTCTGGCCCATTGCAGCAGCGGCGACCCGACCACGCCGACCACCTTCGCATGCGGCACGATGCGTTGTGACACCAACGGGTATTACTGCCTCGACACGGCTCCCGCTGGACGGTCCGACGTCTACGCTTGCACCGCACTGCCGCCTGGGTGCGTCAACGACCCTTGTTCCAACTGCCTATCGGGCCTCCCGGGAGAAATCTCGTGCGTGACGATCACGCTCAGCGGCGCGCCCGAAACCACGGTCAATGTGTCGGAATGACGGGACGGCGCCGATGTCACGCCGCTAGAAATAGCTTGGTGAGAAAAAAGTCCAAGACAAGGACAGCGATGGCCGCGACGACGACGGTGCGGGTGGTTGAACGCCCGACGCCTTCGGTGCCGCCCCGCGTAGTCATGCCGTAGTAACACCCGATGGCGGCGATGGAGATGCCAAAAAAGGGTGCCTTGCCCAACCCAGAGAGAAAGTCTTTCATCGTCACGGACTCAATGGCCGTGCGGTAAAAGAAAGCCATCGGGGTGCCAAACTGCGTGCGGGCGACGACCATGGCGCCGGCACACCCAAGGACGTCGGCAAAGAGCGTGAGCGTCGGCATGAGGATCAAGCAAGCCAGGACCCTCGGGAGAACGAGTTTCTTGATGGGCTCGGCGCCCAGCGCGCGGATGGCGTCGATCTGTTCGGTCACGGCCATGGAGCCGATTTCGGCGGCCATGCCCGACCCTATCCGAGAACCAACGACGAGGGCTGTGAGAGAGGGTGCAAGTTCGCGGGCGATCGAGAGACCGACGATGCGGCCGACGTAGTCCCGCGCGCCAAAGCGCTCGAGGCCAAAGGCAAACTGCACGGCCATCACCATGCCGACAAAGATCGCGGTCACGGCGGCGATGGCAAAGGACCGCACGCCCAGGGATTCGAGCTGGTAAACCAGTTCGGCGTACTCAAATGGCCGGACGAACAACTGGCGACCCGCGTCCCAAAGCATGAGGGCGATGCCACCAAGGTCGTCGGCAAAGCTCACGACTTTGCGGGACTGACGTTGTAGCCACGGCACAGGCGCGATGGGCATGCTGAAGCCTGGGGGCAGCGTCGCGCGACGGACGTCAGTGCCCGAGCGTGGCGGAAGGGACGTCACAAGGGACCTTGCAGGGTACTCAACGTGTGAAAGCCTTGGACGAAGGCACCAAAAGCCGCTCGGCCCTGCTCAAACCTGTCGGACGGGGCGACGTAGCCAAGATCGTAGACACAACCGTCTTTTTTGAGGACCCAAAGCTCGATCGCGCGAGAGACGCCGTCGAGCCGCGCGTGGATGACCACGTGGCGAGCCTCCCGGTGGTCAAAAGGAACCGTTTCTTCCGTGCTGACGTCTCGGTCGGTAAACCCGATCAGGAGGTGGGCGACGAGGGCGACGAGAGGGGTGTCTTGCGAGCGCTCGCATGTGTGGTCGACGTGAACGATCCCGTCGGTGTCCGGGTCAAACCAGGCGGCGTCGTTGTTTGCGATGGTCAACGGCTCCCAGCGCGGCGAGATTGGGCCGTACCCGTAGGTGGCATCGTGGGCGGAAACCACGCCATCGCGGATCTCGACCCGCCCGCCGGCGCACCCGACAAGCACGGCAAGCAAGGCAGGCACCCAGGCAAGGGCGCCAAAAGGGACGAGACAACATCGCACGGGGCCCGAATCTACAGGTCGGACAGGGCCTTGCCCAGGGGGACAGTGCGGCCAACGGCCGTAGCGCACGTCGGACACGCGAAGATTGACGCATGGAAAGCACCCCTCCTACGATGCGCCGAGGCCGACGACGCGATGACAGACTCCACGGCGGTAGTTCTCGCGGATCAGCTCTTGGCCGAAGGGATCGTCACGGCAGAGCAGTACGAAGCCGCGGTGCACCGCGCCCGGTCAACCCGCGCCCGGATCGAGGACGCCCTGGTGGACGTCGGCGCCATCGACGAGACCGAACTGCTGAAATACCTCGCACGAAAGTACCGTACGCGCTTTGTCGTCAGTCAAAAGCTCGGGCGGATCGACATCGAGCCTTCCCTTTTGGAGCTCGTACCGTTGACCGTGGCCGAGTCCCTTTCGATCTTTCCCCTCGTCTTTGACACCGCGAGCGGGGCTCTGTCCGTGGTGGCGGCCGACCCCGAAAGCCCAGACCTGACGCGCGACGTGCGCACGTCCACCGGCGTACGGGATGTGCGCATCTACATCGCCCTGCCCGCGGCCATTCAAGCCGCCATCGCGCGGTACTACCGCGGCGACCTCTACGCTTTCGCCCGCTTGGACACTGCCGTGCGTGACCAGGCGATGTCCCTCAGCGATCTCTACGACAAGCAGGTGATCTCGCTCGAGACCGTCAACGGCACGTCGACTACGGGCGTGGCCGAGCGAACCCGAGAGCGGGTGCTCACCGAGCGCGATCTCTCTCCCGACGTGCGACGGTCCGCCGCCCCCGGAGCCTCGCCTGCGTCAACGCCTGGCTTTGCCGACATGGTCACCGTCCTGGTGTCGTTGTTAGAAAACGTCCGGGCCGACCTCCATGGGCACTCGGCGCTCTCGGCACGGTGGATCCGTAAACTCTCCGAGCGCATCGGGCTCGCGCCGACCGAGTCCGACGCACTCGCCGTGGCTGCCCTGCTCCACGACGTGGGCAAGTTTGCGCCGTACCACCTTACGGCGCTCAACGTCGCGCAGTACGACAGCCACCGCGTCGTGGCGGTCAAATCCCTTGAGGTGCCCCTACGATTGTTTGAAGGAGTTTCTCTCGGACTCACGACGCTGGGTGCCATGCGGGGGATGTACGAGCGCTTTGACGGCAAGGGTGTACCTGATGCGGTCACGGGCAAGGACATCCCCCTCGGTGCGCGCTTGCTGGCGATCGCGGACACCTACGCCGACCTTACGCATAACCCCCGCAACCCGTACCGCCGAGAGCTTTCTCCCGCCGAAGCATGCGAGGTACTCGCCAAGTACCGCGGGACGGTCTTTGACCCCAATCTCCTCGATATCCTACGGCAGATTGTCACTGGCGATGACCTACGCGCGCGGATTCTCTCCGATCGTCCCGTGGTGCTCCTTGTCGACCCCGACCCCGAAGAAAGCACCGTCCTAGAGATCCGCATGGTGGAGCACGGCTACGATCTCCGTTCTGCCCGCACGATCGACCACGCTCGAAAAGCCCTTGAAGCCGGCGACGTAGACCTTTGTATCGCCGAGACAGACATCCCCGGTGGGTCCGGCATTGATCTTCTGGCATGGGCCAGGACACAGCCCTGGGGGCGCGCCCTCCCGTGGATTGTTCTCACCCGCGACGCGCGTCGCGAGGCCATCACCCGCGCCTACGAGATCGGCGTCGCGGACTACGTCGTCAAGCCCGTGCCAATGGAAGTTCTCTCAGCCAAGATCCGCCACGTCGTCGCATCGTCCGCGGCATCCCGAAGCGCCCAAGGTGTCACGGGCTCGCTCGCCGAGATGGCACTCACGGACATCGTCCAGATGCTCTCGCAGGCGCGCAAGAGCGGACAACTCAAGGTGCGCTCGGGCAGCGAGCAGGGTGAAATACACTTTCTCGACGGGGCGGTTTACAACGCCATGTGGGGGACCGTAAGGGGCGAAGAGGCTTTTTACGCAATGATCGCCGTGACCACGGGTGACTTTGCGCTCGATCCGGCTTTTCGACCGGGCGCGCGGGTGATCACCGCCACGGTCGAATCCATGATGCTCGAAGGCATGCGCCGACTGGACGAAGCCAAGACCTAACTCCCGGGCACCGTCGCCAGGCACTTTACGGTTGCGATAGAACGTGACATTCACCGTCCCATGCCGCGACGTCCATCTCCAGGCCGCCCCACGGGGCAATACACCCAGGCCGTACGACTGTTTCGGCTGCACCGCATGCTCGAATCCGCGTCCGAAGGGATTGGACTGGAAGACCTCGCCCAGCAACTCGGCGTGACCCTACGGTCGATCCGTCGGGATCTCAAAGCCCTGGGGTCCGCGCAGATCGAGATCGAATCCGTTGACGTCAGAGGCACCCGCCGGGTGCGCATCAAGCGCACGCCAAAGACGCAAGACACGATCAAACTCACGCGGTTCCAGCGGTTTTCGTTGTCGGCCGTGCGGCAGATGCTCGACGTGCTGATGGGCACGCCCTTTCACGACGACCTGTCCCAGGTGATGGCCAAGATTACCCTGCCCAACACCGACGACCGCGGCACATCCCTCGTCGACCGCTTTCTGTACATCCCCGACGCCCCCAAGGACTACCGCAAGCAGAAAGATCATCTGTACGAGATCTACGACGGGCTCCTCCAGTCACGGACCTTGCGGTTTCAGTACACCGCTGGGAGCGTCCCAGGAACCCGCCAGGTTGAGCCCTACGCCCTGGTCCTCTATAAAAACGGTCTCTACCTCGTAGGACGTGACGTCCGCAAAGACGAAGAGCGCACCTTTGCCGTCGAGCGGATGAAGCGCGTCAAAGCCCTCGCCGACGCCCCCTTCGTTCGCAATCCCCACTTTGATGTCGCACGCAAGTTCGAAGGCGCGTTTGGGATCATCGCCGGGGCTGGCACCCACCATGTCGTCGTCGATTTTGTCGGCTGGGCCGTGCGCTATGCCCAGGAGCGCGAGTGGCACCACACACAGGTGTTTACACCCCTCCCCGACGGAGGCGTCCGCCTGGCGTTCGACGTCAGCAACCTCCAAGAAGTCCTCCGGTGGGTGCTTGGCTGGGGCAGCGCGGCGATCGTCCGCGAACCGCCCGAACTGCTGCATCTCGTTCACGACGAACTCAAAGGCACAATGGCTGCTTACGGCCTTGGCGAGTTCGCGTCTCTCACCCCGGGCGTCTGACTTCGCGCGCGTCTTCGTGTGATGTCCGCGGCAACCGCGAGTCCCTGGGCGTTGAGCTCGATGTCCATCGCAAGCGTTTGCATGGCATCTCTGCCAAATCCAAGCCCGCGAGCGTCTGCGTCCGCCGTCACGGCCTCGGCCCACGCGGTCTTGAGCCTCGCTGTGATGGTTTCTACCGACTCGTCCCTTTGCGCCGCTTCAGTCACCCAGCGTTCGGCCCGGTCGATCCACCGACGGAGTTGGTCGGCAACAACCTCAAGGTCACGCACCTCGCCCCAGTGTGTAAGACACGCCGACTTCGCGCGCAGCGCCAGGATCCTGTCGATGCTCTTTCGCGCCTCGACGGCGTCAAAGTCCACCGGGCTCGCGGACACAAGGGCGAAGCGACCGTGACCTTGCACCGCGGGGTACACCAACCCAAAAGCGTCGCCCGTGTACACGGTTTCGGCGGCGGGATCGTCGACTACAAAGTGGTGGGTGGCGTGACCCGCCGTATGCAATACCCTCAGCGTGTCGCCCCCAAGCGCAACGGTTTCTTCGTCGGCCAGGGCACGCACCCGTGCGGCGGGAATGGGCTCGATGGAGCCGTAGAGCCGCTCAAAGCGATCGGCGCCGTAGACGCCAATGGCGCTGGCCACAAGCCGTGATGGGTCGATGAGATGCCGTGCGGCCTTGGGGTGCGCAAGGAGCGTGGCGTTGGGGCAGCGCGCGAGAAGCGCACTGGCACCCGCGGCGTGATCCAGGTGGGCATGCGTCACCACCACCCAGCGAACGTCTTCGGGTGCGCGCCCTGCAGCCGAAATAGCATCCAATATCCGCGGGAGTGCGTGGGAAGTATAGGTCTCGATGACCGCGCATTCGTCCCCGGAGACCCGAAGATACGCGGCGGCGAAGCGCTCGGGGGAGGGTTCGCAGTCGATGGTGTAACGGGCGTGGTGTGTCATTGGCGGGTACGCGGCGAGGTGTGCCGCCTCGCATCCGGTGGGCGGCTATTGAACTTTCGAGTCGCTAGCCTCAACAGGTGTCCATCATGCAGAAACCGTTGCGCACGATGTTGCTTCATACTGGCAGAGAGTAGTCTTCCCCGCCACAGAGATTCCGTCTCTGGCGGACAGGCGCCACGCGTTCAGCGCGTTGCCAGTTGTCGTTGGATGTGCTGGAGGCTTGGCGATGGGATGGGCATCGTGAGCCATCCGAACTCGAGGCGCGCACACCGCCCCCGACCGACACGCCCTGGGCGACCGCCGGAAAAGGCCACCGCGACCGACGAAGTTACGAGTCCATGGACTCAGACTGGGCACAAGACACGGAAATCAGTCCACTCGACAGAATTCTTATACTTAGCTAAGAAATCCGTAGCTAGCCTGAGGAACTCGTAGCTAGGCTGAGAAAACCGTAGCTAGGCTGAGAAACTCGTAGCTAGGCTGAGAAAACCGTAGCTAGGCTGAGAAACTCGTAGCTAGGC
>VFSW01011966.1_pt1 | contig 12148 bp, 11 predicted proteins | sample 5358111 | NCBI WGS metagenome assembly VFSW01 (sample SAMN11554181, study PRJNA540505) | mine drainage metagenome | isolation source: sediment from site ElyBrook_90M | place: USA: Ely Copper Mine, Vershire, VT | collected 2017
GGCTGGCGGATGAAAGTGCGAATCCCGGTGGCGAAGATTCGTCGGTTCTTGCCCTGCGGGTCGTAGGCGAGCACGTCGGCGCGATCCGTCTCATCGCCCCAGGCGGCGCCGGGCGGATGATCGGACTGCCACTTCTGAAGTTCGGTGGCGCTCAGCTTTCCCATCGCCGACATTGGAGCTCGAGCCGTCCGACACGTACCTGGTCTGTCCGTCGGGCGAAAACAGGCGGTGGTGTGTCCACTCCGGAGGCGAACAGGCCGACCTCAAAGCCCTTCGGCACATTTGGCTTTTGTGTGTCGGTGCGGGCGACACTTCTGACAAAATTTCGTGCCGACTCGGCGGGATCGGGAGCCGGGAGGTCGTTTGACGTGATAAGACGGCGCGTTCCCGGACTGTCGGCGTGCCAATCGCCAAATGCGGCCTTACCCTGAAGGAGCGAGCCTGTCTGGGCCAACAGCGGCCGAGCGCCGGTGAGAACGACCGCCGTGACCGCGGCCGCAACGATCGTCGAGGCGGGATGAGGCATGGCGAACTCCTGGAATAAACTTCCGGCCGGTCCGCGGCCTGAACAAGCCAGGGCCGTCGCAGTTCCATGTATGGCGCCACCGCCAAAGACCATGGCCGTCGTGATCCGCCTTGATCGATAAAATTACCAGTCAATTCGAGATACCGCGCCGCTTGCGCGCCTTGGTGCGCGCGCGGGAATCGAGCCTGATTGCGCTCGCGGCGCTGGCCGGCGCCGCCGCCGGCGTGGTCGTGGCGGCGATGGGCTCAGGCGTCGACCTTCTGCATCGCGTGCTTTTCCATCTTGATGACGGTGTGCGGTTGTCGGGATTGCTGCGGCTCGATCCGATGATTGCAATCTCGGTGCCGCTCGCCGGCGGCATCATATTCGGCGTCGCGCGCGAATTGATTGTGCGTTGGCGCCCGGAACGGGAGATCGACCCGATCGAGGCGAATGCCCTGCGCGGCGGCCGCATGTCGCTTCTCGGCAGCATCATCGTCGCTGTCGAAACTGTCTGGTCTAGCGGCGTAGGCGCGTCGGTCGGGATCGAAGCGGGATACACCCAATTGGCCGGCGGCATTGCCTCGCGGCTCGGCATGGCGTTTCGACTGCGGCGCGCCGACTTGCGCATCCTCGTGGGCTGCGGCGCCGCCGGCGGCATTGCCGGCGCATTCGGCGCGCCGCTTGCCGGCGCGTTTTACGGTTTCGAACTGATCATCGGCGGCTATTCGCCGAACAGCTTGGCGCCGGTGGCCGTCGCCGCGCTGCTCGGCTATCTGGTCGCGCACGCGCTGGGGCCGGGCGAAGTCGGCCTGGTCGCTCCGGACACGATGACGATCGCCGCGCACGATCTCGTCATTGCCGCGATCATCGGTCTTCTTTGCGCGATTGCCGGAATTCTGATGATGCGCGGAGTTGCGCTGTGCGAAGCGTTATTTGTTCGCCTCAATCTGCGGCTCGTACTCCGCACCATGATTGGCGGCCTTCTCGTCGGGCTGCTGGCGATTGTCGCTCCACAGGTGATGTCGTCCGGCCATGGCGCGCTGCACTTCGCCGGCATGCTGCGCCTTTCGCTGTGGACGGTGGCACTGCTTTTTGTGCTCAAGATCGTCGCCTCGGTCATCTCGCTCGGCTCAGGTTTCCGCGGCGGCATGTTTTTCTCGTCGCTGTTGATTGGTGCGCTCGGCGGCCAGCTTCTGGCGGTCGCGCTTGCGGGCGTCTGGCCAAACTGGCAATTCGACTCCAACGCTTACGCCGTCATCGGCATGAGCGGACTGTCGGCCGCGGTTATCGGCGGCCCCTTGACCATGACGTTCATAGCGCTCGAAACCACCGGCGACCTGTGGCTGACCACGGCCGTGCTGATTGCCGTGGTTATCGCCTCGCAGGTGACGCGCGAAATGTTCGGCTATTCGTTTGCCACCTGGCGCTTCCATTTGCGCGGCGAGACCATCCGCAGCGCCGCTGACATCGGCTGGATGCGCGATCTCACGGTCGACAAGATGATGCGCCACGATGTCAAGACCGTTGCTGTCACCTCCACGATCGCCGCGTTTCGCGAACATTTTCCGATCGGCTCCTCAGCCTCGGTCATCGCAGTGGACGAATATGGCCGCTATGCCGGCATGGTGCAGGTGGCCGATGCACATGCCGCCGAGGTCTCCTCCGATAAATCGGTCAAGGAGATTCTGCGCTACACCGATGGCTTCCTGCTCCCTGGCATGGCCATCAAGGAAGCGGTTTTGACGTTCGATCGCGCCGAGGCCGAAGCGCTCGCTGTCGTCGATTCCTACAGCGGCCGGCGCGTTATCGGGTTGCTCACCGAAGCCTTTGCGTTGCGCCGCTACGCGGCCGAACTGGAGCGAAGGCGAAAAGATCTGGTCGGCGGCGAATAGACTGCGATCAGGGACCCTGAGGGGTACCGTACCCCACCCGACCATCTAAAACTGCAGTCCGGCGGGAATTGCCGGCGACAGCGGTACAGGCGCCCTTCTAAAATCGATGGTGTTTCCCAACAGCATGTTATAATTTCCAAAATCAAGTGCCGGCGTTCGGAGACCAAGGGCCCGTTATGAAACGCGCAGTCGTCGAGGCGCTCGCGCCGCAGCCGGATCACGGTGGTCTGCCTCGCACCATTGCGGAATCGATCTATCGGCGTCTGCGGCAGGATATTCTGTGGGGCCGTTTTGCGCCGGGTTCGCCGCTCCGCTCCGATCAATTGCGGGCGCGTTACCAGGTCGGCATCAGCCCGCTGCGCGAGGCGCTGACCCGGCTTGCCTCGGAACGTCTTGTTACCGTAGTCGGGCAGCGCGGTTTTAGGGTGGCGCCGCTGACGGCCTACGACGTCGAAGATACCATGGCGACGCGTCTGGTGATCGAAGGCGAGGCGCTTGCCCGGTCCATAGAGCGCGGGGATATAGCGTGGGAAACGTCGGTAGTTGGGGCCTTTCATGCGCTATCGCGCAATCCGATACCCAAGGAGCCGGGCCCTTCCACTGAACTGTGGGCGCTGCAACATCGCCAGTTTCACATGGCGTTGCTGTCGGCCTGCGGATCGCGGTGGCACATGGAGCTTGCCGGTCTGTTATTCGACCAGGCGGAACGCCATCGGATATTGCGGTCAAAATTCGGCTCGCAAAAAATCCTGAAACGGGACACTGCGCGCGAGCATAAGCGGATTTTCGACGCCGCGTTGTCGCGCGACGTCAAGACGGCAGTCCGCGCCCTCGCGAGACACTATCAGGCAACGGCCGAACAAGTCGTCTCGGTACTCTCGCGCGTACCGAGAATTGTCGCCAAGCGCGGCTGAGTTTCGCGGCTGCTTGACACGCCGTTATCCACAATTTACAAATTTTGGAAAATAGCAAGATCACCGGTTGGCTCAGTCCAAGGGGGCGGCCGGTGAACGTCTGCGACAACAGAGCGGCACCTGCCTGGGAGACGACGCAAAAATCCGATTTGCAGATTGTTTCGCGGTGGCGCCACCGGCACCGGATAGGGAGATGGCGATGTATCAATTGAGCAGAACTGTTGCCGTTAATGAACCCAAGAAATCATTCTTGAGCCGGCACGATGTCTGGACCGGCTTACTGATGAAGGCGAACAACGCCTTGCCCTACGTCCCGGAGATGAAGAAGTGTGAAGTGGTCGAGCAGGGCGACGGCTGGCTCGTTCGCGACATCATGCTCAAGGACGTGCCGCTGCGCGAGAGAGTCACCTTCGAGCCGGAGAACCGCGTGGTCTTCGAGCGCACGCGCGGTTCGGAGCTGGGCCGGATCGAAAACATCATCGGTGAGGATGACAAAGGAAACCTGACGCTGACGTTCGCCTTCAGTCTGAAAAAAGACGGAGTGCCCGAAGGCAGCGATGCCGAGAAAGCGCACTTTGCTCCAATGGAAAGCGCCTATCTCAACGCGGTCGCCTCAACGCTCGCTGCGGTCAGGCGGACCGTCGATGAAAAAGGCCGCGAACATCTGCCGCCCAAAACGCCGACCGATACCGCGGGCGATACCAAGTGGATCTACGATTACTACCGCGCCGTCGATGCGATGGACATGGATCGCACGCTGGCCCAGCACACCGATGATACGACGCTGACCTTTGCCAACCATCCGACCGTGCACGGCAAGGAAGGCTACAAGGCCGCGATCGGTCACCTGTGGGGCAGCATAAAAGGCCTGTCGCACAGCATGACCGGCGCCTGGTCGCTTCACGACGGACAGGCGGGGGTTGCGGAAGCGATCGTGCAGTACACCCGGCTCGACAACAGCCTCGTTGCCATCAAGTTCTGCACCGTGCTGCGCCGCCGCGGCGACAAGATTGCGGACATCCGCATTTACGGTGACGCGTCTCCGCTCTAGCCAAATCCGGCGCGCTTCGCGGGGCGACAGCGCCCGCGGTTCGGCGGCTTCGAATGGCGATTGGAACCCGCTCATCTACGTCAACGGATAATATGCCGGCCATGCCGCGTGAGTGTTGTGTTATGCTTGCTTACGCTTGGCTTTAAGGACCGGGAGGTGCTTAAATTCCCGCTGAAGAAAGCAAGTTCATAATGGTAAATTCGGCATGTTGACAGACCGCGCCAGAACGGCAAACCATGCGGCCAGCTAAGTCTGCCAGAGAGGACCGGGAGCACGATGAATGTGGATGAGCGGGTCGCCCGGCTCACGCAGAAAATGTTGCGGCGAAAGTTCTATGCCGTCATCTCGAAGCCCTCGCCAACGCCCGAGAAATTAAAGGCGCTCCTCCCCGAGCATTTGGAATACATGATCGGGCTCGAACAGCGCGGTTTCTTGTTCGCCTCAGGCCCATTGGCTGATGGCGCTGGGCCGCCGACCGGCGCCGGGTTAACGATCTTGCGAACGGCAAGCATGGAAGAGGCACGCGCGCTGGCGGAAGCGGACCCGTTCGTTAAAAACGGGCTGCGAACTTTTGACTTGAAGGAATGGACGATCATGGAGGGGACGTTGGGGTTGCGGGTCAACCTGTCCGATCAGTCCGTTGAGGTAGCGTAAGGAACGGACACGGACATGCAGACAATTGGCTTCGTCGGGGTCGGCAAGATTGGGATGCCGATCTCGCAAAATCTGATCAAGACCGGGTATCGCGTGGTCGGTTTTCGGCGCAGCTCGCTCGCCGAGTTCGAGCAGATCGGCGGCGTGGCGGCACGCTCGCCGGCGGACGTCGGCGAACAAGCCGATGTGGTGTTTTCCTGCCTGCCCTCAGACGAAGCGCTTGAGGAAGTCGTCCAAGGCCCCCGCGGTCTGGTGCATTCGGCGCGGCCGGGTCAGATCGTGGTCGAACTCGGCTCCTATCCGGTTCGGGTCAAGGCGCGGCAGATCGAGCCGCTGGCGCACAAAGGCGCGGTCTTCATCGACGGTGAAGTTTCCGGCACGCCGGGCATGGTGTCGGCGCGCAAAGCCGTGGTCTATCTCGCCGGCGATGAGCAAGCCTGTAAAAAGATCGAGCCGGTGGTGGCCGGGTTTGCCGATTCCTGCATCTATTTCGGTCCGTTCGGCGCTGCGAGCCGGGTCAAGCTGATAAACAATCTGCTGGTGGCGATCCACATCGCGGCGACGGCGGAAGCGATGGCGCTCGGCGTGAAGGCCGGCGTAGACGTGCCGCTCATGATCAAGGCGATCGCGACCGGCAGCGGCGGCTCGACCCAGTTCGGCATTCGCGCGCCATGGATGGCGGAACGCCGCTTCAAGCCGGTGCAGGGGACGATACCGGGGCTGCAGCACTACATCGACATGATCGGTAATTTTGCCGACGACGTCGGCGTTGCAACACCGCTACTTGATCGCACCGCCGAACTGTTCAATCGCTTCGTGGCAATGGGGCTCTCCGACTGCGACGGCACCGCCATGATCGACGTCATCAGCTCGCTGCCCCGAGAATCCAAAAATACCAAAGGGCCCAACCGGCCTTCAAATTAAAGAGGAGAGTTCGCACATGATTCGCGTCAGCAAGATCGCTCACGCCAGCTACGAAACGCCCGATTTGGACAAGCAGATCGAGTACTACACCGAGATTATGGGGCTCACGCTCGTCGCCAAGGAGAAAGACGCGGCGTATCTTGCCTCCACGATTGATCACCACTCGGTGGTGCTGCGGCGCGGGCCGCAAGCGCAATGTCTGCGCCTCGGTTTCCAGATCGCGACCGACGCCGATCTTGGCGAGTTCGAAAAACAGGTCGCCGCCCATGGCGTCAAGACAACCCGCAAGAAGGACGCGGAGCCGTCGATCTCCGAAATGGTCACCTTTCCCGATCCAAAGGGCACCATCATGGAGGTGTTCAAGCGCGACGCATTTGCGCACCAGAAATTTCAAAATAAGGGCGTGGTGCCGTACAAGCTTGGCCACGTTGCCTTCCACGTCACCGATGTCAAGCATGTCACCAAATTCTATTGCGACGTGCTCGGCTTTCGCGAGTCCGACTGGATGGCCGACTTCTTCTCGTTTCTGCGCTGCGGTCCCGACCATCACACCATCAACCTGATGGAGACCGGCTCAAACCGCCACTTCCACACCGCCTTCGAGCTGCGCGATTGGGGCCATATGCATGAGGCCTGCGACTTCCTCAGCCTCAAGGGCTACAAGCTCCTTTGGGGGCCGGGCCGTCACGGCATCGGTCACAATCTCTTCGCCTACCACCGCGCTCCGAACGGACTCATTACCGAGACTTTTGCCGAGCTCGACCGCATGAACGAGGAACTCGGCTATTTCGAGCCGCGGCCCTGGCACCGCGACAATCCGCAGCGGCCGAAAGTCTGGGAGAAAGATCCCTCTGCCTCTAATTTGTGGGGCGTCATGCCGGGCGACGAGATGATGCAATAGAAATTCTCCGCGCCAGGCGGAGAGCAATAAAATCCGGGAGAACATCCATGCTGGCTATTTGGCGCGCGGCTTTTGCGGCCGTCGCCGCCGTCGCCGCCGTTTTACTGCTCTCAGCGCCGGCGATGGCGGCCGATCCGGTCAAGGTCGGCTTCAGCATGGCTCTGACCGGCGGGGTGGCGCAGAACGGCAAGCAGTTGTTGCTCGCGCTGCAGCTGTGGCATGACGACGTCAACGCTAAAGGCGGCCTTCTCGGCCGCCAAGTCGATCTCGTCTTCTATGACGACCAGAGCAATCCGTCGAACGTGCCGGGCATCTACAACAAGCTCATCAACGTCGACAAGGTCGATTTGCTGCTCGGTCCCTACGCCACCAACATGGCCGCGGCGGCGATGCCGGTCATTGTTGAAAACAACAGACTCACTATCAGCATGATGGCGGTCAGCATCAACCGCCATTTCAACTATCCAAAATACTTCTCGATGCTGTCGACCGGTCCGGACGGCGTGAGAGCGTTTACCAAGGGCTTTTTCGCCCTTGCCGCGGCGCAGAACCCGAAGCCGCAGACGGTCGCGATGCTATCGGGTGACGCCGAGTTTGCGCGCACCTCGGCAGACGGCGCGCGGGAGAACGCCGCGGCGGACGGTTTCAAGATTATCTACGACAAGAGCTATCCGCCGGCGGCCACGGACTTTGCGCCGACCGTGCGCGCCATTCAGGCCGCCAATCCCGACGTGGTGTTCATCGCCGCGTATCCGCCCGACACGGTCGGCATTGTCCGGGCCGCGCACGAGATCGGGCTCAAGCCGAAAATGTTCGGCGGCACCATGATCGGATTGCTGATCACTCCGATCAAGACACAGCTGGGTCCGATTCTTGACGGCCTCGTCATCATGCAAAGCTTCGTACCGGCGCCGACCTTCAACTTTCCCGGCGTTGCCGACGTGCTCAAGCGTTATCGCGCCATCGCCGCCGGCGAGAAGATCGATCCGCTCGGTTACGGCTTCGTGCCGTTCGGTTATGCCGCCGGACAAGTGCTGGCGCAGGCGGTAGAAGGAGCCAAGAGCTTGGATTCCGACAAGCTCGGCGCCTACATCCACAGCCACAAATTTGAAACCGTCGTCGGCGAAGTCCAATACGGCGCCGATGGCGAATGGACGCAGGGGCGTACCATGTTCACGCAATTCCAGAACGTAGCGCCAAATGATTTCGAGCAGTTCGCCAGCGGCAAGGTGGAGCCGGTCCTGTGGCCGCCGGCATACAAGACCGGCGACATGATCTATCCCTACGCCGACGCGCAGAAATAACAACCGCTCCGCATCACTCGCTTTTGCCGCCGAGCTGCTTGAGCTTGGCGAACACCGCCTCGACGTTGAGGTCCTCGGACTTCTTCGCGGCGGCAGCAGCGACCGCCGGGGTAGGCTCAGGCTCTTCTTTCGGCGCCGTGGTGACCGACGCCGGAAGCAGCGTCGCGCCCTGGGTTTCGACGGGCACCGGTTTTTCCTTCGCCGCGCGCTGAACTTCGAGATCGAGATCGATCTGCGAGCAAAGCCCGAGCGTCACCGGATCGAGCGGGGTGAGATTCGCCGAATTCCAGTGGGTGCGTTCGCGGATCGCCTGGATGGTCGACTTGGTGGTGCCGACAAGCCGCATGATCTGGCTGTCTTTCAACTCCGGATGGTTGCGCACCAGCCAGAGGATGGCGTTGGGCCGGTCCTGCCGGCGCGACACCGGCGTATAGCGCGGGCCTTTTTTCTGCTTCGCCTCGGGCAGCCGGACTTTCGGATCGGCGATGTGCAGGTGGTGGTCTGGATGGGTTTCGGCGTCGGCGATCTCTTCGCGAGTGAGCTGCCCGGTCAGGATCGGATCCAGACCCTTGATGCCCTGCGCGGCGTCGCCGTCGGCGATTGCCTTCACCTCCAACGGATGCAGATTGCAGAACTGCGCGATCTGATCGAACGATAAAGCGGTGTTCTCGACCAGCCACACTGCCGTCGCTTTCGGCATCAAGGGCGCGATAGCCATGACCAAATCTCCTCTGCGCCCCGCCCGCCCGTCCGGGCGAAGCCACTTACGTCATCAAAGATGACTGGAAAACGTTCGGAATATAGGCGGCCCGGCGGCCACGTGCAACGGGCGTGACTTGCAGAACCGCCATGATTTGTCACAAAAGGAGCGGCAAACGCGGTTCCCCGCGCCAGAACGGAGCGTCCTGTGGCCGAGACGGCCGCCGAAATCCTTAACGCCTATCGCGCTGGAGCCGTCAGCCCCGAGGATATTGTCGCCCGGAGTTTCGCGCGCATTCGCGAACACGGCGATCCGGCAATCTTCATCGCGCTGCGCGAGGAAGCCGAGGTCATCGCCGAGGCGCGTCAGCTCGCGCAGAACGGCGACAAGACGCTGCTGCTGTTTGGCATTCCGGTAGCCATCAAAGACAACATCGACGTCAAGGGATTGCCGACGACGGCGGCGTGTCCTGCGTACAGCTATCGCCCGAACCGGGACGCCGCATGCGTGGCGCGGTTGCGCGAAGCGGGAGCGCTCATTCTCGGCAAAACCAATCTCGATCAGTTCGCGACCGGCCTCGTCGGTGTGCGCTCGCCTTACGGTATCTGCCGCAATCTGTTTGATCCAAAGCTGATCCCCGGCGGATCAAGCACGGGCTCGGCGATCGCGGTCGCGGCGGGCCTGACGCCGCTCGCGCTCGGTACCGATACCGCCGGATCGGGCCGGGTGCCGGCCGGATTCAACAACATCGTTGGGTTAAAGCCGAGCCGCGGTCTTATTTCGACGGCAGGGGTGGTGCCGGCGTGCCGTACGCTCGATTGCGTATCGGTTTTCGCGCTGACGGTTGATGACGCGACGGCAATGCTGAACGCGGTCGCCGGGCTCGACGTTGCCGATCCATTTTCGCGCGCCCGCCCGATGCATGCTGTTGGGCCGATGCCGAGCGGCGTCAGGCTTGGCGTGCCGCTTTCAGGTCAGCGCCTGTTCTTTGGCGATCGCGCCTCGGAAACCGCCTATCAGGCGGCGGTGGCCCGATTTGCCGAGCTCGGCGCGAACATCGTCGAGTTCGACATCGAACCGTTCTACGCCGCGGCGCGATTGCTCTACGAAGGGCCGTGGGTTGCCGAGCGCTATCTGACCGTGCGCGCACTGATCGCGTCGGCGCCAGAAGCGCTGCATCCGGTGACGCGACAGGTGCTGCTGGCAGGCGCGCATGGTACCGCGGCTGAAGCGTTCGCCGCGTTCTATCAGCTTGAGGAATTGCGGCGCGTGCGCGATCACACATTCGGTACCATCGATGCGATGGTGCTGCCGACGGCGCCGACGATCTACACCGTCGAGCAGGTGCTCGCCGATCCGATCGGGCTCAACAGCCGGCTCGGGACCTACACCAATTTTGTCAATCTGCTCGACATGTGCGGGCTTGCGGTGCCGGCCAGCATGCGGCCCGACGGCACGCCATTCGGCATCACGCTGCTCGCGCCCGCGGGTGAGGATGCAGCGCTGGCGGCGATCGGTCGTGAATTTCACAGGGCCAGCGGCCTGCCGCTCGGCGCCCTCAACCAGCCGCAGCCGGCGTTGGCGTCGCCGGTCGCAATGCCGGCGGAAGGGGAAGTGCCGATCGCGGTAGTCGGTGCGCACCTTTCCGGCATGCCGCTCGACGGCGAATTGCGCTTAATCGGCGGCCGGCTCATTGAGCGCACCACGACCGCGCCGCACTACCGGCTCTATGCGCTGTCCGGCACTAAGCCGGCGAAGCCCGGCTTGCTGCGTGTCAAAAACGGCGCCGGCGCCGCGATTGAGGTCGAAGTCTGGGCGCTATCGGAGAGCGCTTTCGGGCGTTTCGTCGCAGCGGTGCCGCCGCCGCTTTCGATCGGCACGCTCGAACTCAACGAGGGCCGGTCGGTCAAAGGCTTTTTGGTCGAGGCCGAAGCGGTCGCGGAGGCGCGCGATATTTCCAGCTTTGGCGGCTGGCGCGCGTTTATGGCGCAGGAAAAAGCGGCAGTGTAACGGCACGCTTATTGGTGCGTGTGCCCAAGAACTGAGCCGCTCGTCTCAGTTTCATAGTGTCTGCTTTTCCTCAGGACATCGCCGGGGGCCGTTTGTGGTGTTCGCTATGTGCCATAACCGGAAGTCGTAGGTAGGTAGGTAGGCGCTATTCGATTACCTCGTCGGCGCGAACCAAGAATGATTCCCGGATTGTGAGCCCGAGCGCCTTGGCGGTCTTGAGGTTAATCGCCAGCTCGAATTTGGTCGGTTGCTGGACCGGCAGATCGGCGGGCTTCGCGCCGCGCAAGACCTTGACGAGCGACGGGGTCATCAACTCTCGAAAGGTCTCGACGAGACGAGGGCCGTAGGCGACAAAGCCGCCTTGCCGCGCCGCTTCCGGCCATTGATACATAGCCGGCAGGCCTAGCGCCGCGACGAGTTCCAGGATAATCGGTCGATTACTCCCGAGGATAGGCGATGCCAAAACGTTCAGCGCCGAGGCACCGGATGCCTTCGCGGCGTCGATGGCTGCGGGAATCTCCTCCGGCCTCGCGATCCGATGAATCGAAAGCTCGATACCGCGTGCGCGCGCCGCATCCTCCAGAGCCTTGAGCTGTGCCGGCGCAGTGATGTTGGAATCGGCAAGCGTCGCCATACGACGAAGCCCAGGCATTGCCTCGGCTAGGATTTCCTGTCGTTTGCCGTCAAGCTCAGTCGCGAGGATGCTGATGCCCGTTGTATTGCCGCCGGGGCGGGCCAACGATCTCACCAGTCCCGACCCGACCATGTCGTCGGCAGACCCGACGATTGGAATCGATGTGGTGGCGTGCTGTGCCGCGCGAATTCCAGGTTCCCCGAGGGCCAAAATGACATCAACGCGGGTTTTGACTAGCTCGGTCGCAAATTCTGAAACGGGATCTATCCGCAGTCCGTATTCACGCCAATCGACAGCGACATTTTGACCTTCTATGAAGCCGAGTCGCTGAAGTTCGTCGAAAATTGCGGCAACATAGGGCGCCTCGCGTGGACTAATGGACAAGCCACCGATGCGATAGGTCCGGTCCGCCTCTTGCGCCTGCACAGCGGCCGCCCGGGCTATAGGCGCTGCCGCGGCGCTGCCTAGCAACATGATGAACCCACGCCGCCTCATCGGCCGCTCCCAGAACCGTAGCCAAGCTCGCTTGCCGCTCAATGTAGCACACGCTTGCGATGAGGCCACGTGGATTGGGCGGATCGCCATGTCGCTGTGGGGTCACAGGACTAAACCGCTCGCGCGGTAGGTCGCTGCGGCGACGTTGCGGGCGACGGCTG
>VFSW01011967.1_pt1 | contig 12147 bp, 10 predicted proteins | sample 5358111 | NCBI WGS metagenome assembly VFSW01 (sample SAMN11554181, study PRJNA540505) | mine drainage metagenome | isolation source: sediment from site ElyBrook_90M | place: USA: Ely Copper Mine, Vershire, VT | collected 2017
TGATTGACCACAATCACTAACACGAATAAATATAATTTACAATCATGTGTGGTTTCAATAACTGTAAAATCAAAATTATATCATAATGAAAAAGACAATCTGTTTATTGATCAACTTGTTGCTGATAAGTTCAGGCAGCCTCTTCAGCACACTGAGGGGAAACAACCTTTCCCCGGGCGATTCGGTGAAGGTGCTTGTCACCCCTGACCTGTACAATATATCGGTCAGATGGGCAGACGGGTACAACAGGTTAATCCCGGGAGAGGGTATCAAAGTAGTTGAGATCTCTGATCCGGCAACATTAGGCGGGGTGATAATGAAAGGAAATATCGGATTCACTTCAGGCGAAAACTTCCCGGAATTGAATAACGAATCGCTTTGGAAGATGGTTATCGGCAGGGATATTTTTGTGCCTGTAATAAATGCCGGGAATCCTTTGATGGAGGATATTTACCGGAAAGGGGTTTCTCCTGAGGCCCTGGCAAGGTTCCTTGGTGATGAAAAATTAAGGAACTGGGGGACCCTTCTGAAAAGCGGGCAAACTGAACATGCCGGTTACTTATGTATAAATGATGAGTCTGCCATAAAGGGCCTTTCGGAATATCTGAAGACCGACAGGGTCAGGGTTGAGGGAGATAAACCCCTGAACGGCGAAGAGCTGGTCTCCAGGTTGCAGAAAGATCTCTATTCGGTCGGTTTCTGCAGGCTGATCGATGTTATTGATCCGGAGAACCACGCATTAAAAGCCAATATCAGACTATTGCCGGTAGACAGAAACGGGAACGGAGCAATTGACTTCAATGAAAAGATCTACGATAATTTAAGCGATTTTTCCCGTGGCGTATGGATTGGAAAATATCCAAGGGAGCTGTTCAGCAATATTTACTTTCTGAGTACCATTCAGCCGGGAACCGGAGCTGAGGCTTCATTTTTGAAATGGGTTCTGACTGACGGGCAGAAGTATCTTGTCGCCGGCGGTTATTCAGATCTTCTTGTAAGTGAAAGGCAATCAGCTGTGGATAAAATCAATACGGCCGCACTGAGTACCGGAACTGCAGCCAGTAATAATCCTATCCTTTTGAAAATAATACTGATACTTACCGGTGGGGTAATTCTCTTTCTGATCATTGATATCCTTTTCAGGCGTGTGAGACGCAGGAGTGTGCAGGTTCAGAATGAAGGATCAGCCCTTCATCCGGCGCTCGATGAGGACGCCTTGCTTATACCAGGCGGTCTTTATTTCGATAAAACACATACCTGGGCTTTCCTGGAGCAGGATGGTAACGTGAAGGTTGGCATAGATGATTTTCTTCAGCATATCACAGGAACGATTACTAAAATAAAATTGAAAAGCCCGGGAAAGAAAGTGAAAAAGGGTGAGCAGATCCTGACTATTATTCAGAACGGTAAACAGCTGAATCTCTATTCACCGGTCTCAGGCACCATCATTGAACAGAACATTTCCCTCGAAAGTAATTCGTCCGCATTGAATTATTCACCTTATAAAGAGGGATGGATTTATAAAATCGAACCGGCAAACTGGAGCAGGGAAAGCCAGCTATTGTTTATGGGAGAGAAGCAGAGAGAGTTCATAAAGAGGGAATTATTCAGGTTAAAGGATTTTCTTACTGATGCCATAAATGGATATTCAGGAAAATATTCCGGGGTCATACTCCAGGATGGAGGTGAGATCAGCGATGGTGTTCTTTCAGAAATGGGTCCGGAGGTTTGGGAGGATTTCCAGACAAACTTCATAGATCCTTCAAGACAGGTTTGGTTCTATGAAATTGTTTAAAAATTCTAAAAAAAGGAATTATGGCGGTCAACAGAAGAAATTTTTTTAAAGTTCTTGGTGCAACGGGAGTTGCCCTTGCAGTCGGGAGAAAATCTGAAGCCTCAGCAAAATCAGGCAATAAAATCGAGTTTTCAGGCATTTTATACGATTCCACCCGTTGCGCCGGATGCCAGACCTGTGAATCTGCCTGTGCAGAGGCAAACGGGCTTCCGGCACCAGTCGGAACGATAGAGGCAGGAGTGGTAAGAACAACGGACGAGTCACACCGGACGGTAGTAAATGCATACAACTCCTCAAAGGGAGAGGTGTATGTAAAAAAGCAGTGCATGCATTGCAACGAACCTGCCTGTACTGCAGCCTGTCTTACCCAGGCCATGTATAAAACGAAGGAAGGGGCCGTGATCTGGAGAGGCGATAAATGTATGGGATGCCGTTATTGCATGGTCTCATGCCCATTTGACATTCCGAAATTTGAATATCACAGCGCTAACCCAAAGATTGAGAAATGTAATATGTGCTTTACCAGGCTTACAGAAGGAAAGGTCCCGGCCTGTGTTGAAAATTGTCCGGCAGAGGCCCTTATTTTTGGAAAACGCAGGGATTTGATAAAAGAGGCCCGTAAAAGGATAAATGAAAATCCTGACCAGTATGTGGATCATATATATGGGGAGCATGAGGCGGGAGGGACCGGATTCCTGTACCTCTCATCAGTGCCATTTGAAGAACTGGGTTTTAAAACAACCCTGCAGACTGAATCGTATCCCTCCTTGTCTAAAGGATTCCTGTACAGTGTGCCAACCATCTTTGTCCTGTGGCCGGCAGTATTGCTGGGGATAAGGGAAGCAACTAAAAATAACAACTCAAAAGAAGAAAATCATGAATAATACTGGTTACATCGCTGCAAGGGATAATGATGGAAAATCAATATGGCGGTTTCTGGCAGGTGAGCTGAAACCCAGGGGCAGGTTTCTGACACCCTTTAATATTATTTCCATTCCTGTAATGATCTTAGGCTTTATCCTGATCATAATACGTTTCTGGAAAGGACTTGGCTCGGTAACAAACCTTACACAGGAAGTTCCATGGGGATTGTGGATAGGATTTGATGTTGTCACCGGGGTTGCTTTTGCGGGAGGCGCATATGTACTGACCTTTATGGTTTATATACTGAATATGCAGAAATACCACTCAATAGTAAGAATTACGGTCCTGAACGGATTCCTTGCATATGTGTTTTATGCCGGCGCCCTCCTGCTTGATCTGGGCCGTCCCTGGAATGTGATCAATCCTATAATAGGGAACAGTTTCGGGACAAGCTCCGTATTATTCCTTGTTGCCTGGCACTTTCTTCTCTATATGATCGCACAGCTTATCGAATTTTCTCCGGCTATTGCTGAATGGCTGGGGGCAAAACGGGCAAGGAAAATTCTTTCAGGGATGACAATTGCTGCGGTAATTTTCGGAATAACATTGTCAACTCTGCACCAGTCAGGTCTGGGAGCCCTTTACCTTATGGCGAAGGATAAGATCCATCCACTTTGGTATTCGGAATTTATCCCTGTATTGTTTTTCGTGTCAAGTATTTTTGCAGGGCTCTCAATGGTTATTTTTGAAGGCTCCATAAGTCACAAAGTCTTCTTCAATCAGATAAGTGATAAGAACCACAAAGCACATAACAGTATCCTGACCGGATTATCAAAGATTTGCGCAGTTACGATGTTTGCCTATTTCTTCCTGCAGGTACTTGTCTTTGTGCATGGAAAGAAGTGGGAGCTGCTCAATACTCCTATGGGTTACTGGTACCTGCTTGAGATGTTTGGTTTTGTGCTTTTGCCAATGATGCTGTTCTTCAGCAGTTATCGCAGAGGGAACATAATTATGATAAAGGCAGCCGCAATACTGACGATGGTCGGAGTAATCATGAACAGGCTGAATGTAACCGTAATCGGGTTCAGGTGGGATGATGCAATCAGGTATGTACCAACCTGGATGGAATTTGCAGTTACCCTGGCTGTAATATTTACGGAGATATGGATCTTCAGATGGGTTATTAACAGAATGCCTGTGTTAAGGGAATCTCCTTCATGGGTGAATGAAAACAGATAAGTTAACCAGCTGACCTTATCGCGGGTCAGTAAAATATTTTATAAAATGGACGGATTCAGCTACAGTAATATTTTCGAAACAAAAGGCATTGAATATCTGATAATTATCGCCTTTCTGATTATGATAATTCCATTCTGGGTCTTAATCAACCGGCAGGTTTCAATTGCAGGAAAGATCAAAAATGCCATCGGAATCCTTTCGGCGGGGATCTTAAGGATACCGCAGGGAATCTTATTCAGTAAAAATCATACCTGGGCACATCTCTCAAAATCAGGCCTGGCGGAAGTTGGCCTGGATGATTTCCTGATGCATATCATTGGTGAAGTTAATTTCCGGAATCTCAAAATGCCCGGCAGCTTTATAAAAAAGGGGGAGTTGCTTGCCGATATTGATCAGGATGGGAAACTTCTGAAGATATATTCACCTGTTTCAGGGCAGGTTCAGGATACAAACAGGCTTCTGTACGAAACGCCGGGAATTGTTAATGAAGATCCTTATGAAAAAGGATGGATCTACAGGCTCCGGCCTTCTGAATGGACAAGAGAAACAACCTCCTGCTTTATGGCAGGTGAGGCGTTAACCTGGTCAAAGATGGAGCTGGACAGGTTCAGGGATTTCCTGGCAGCCTCATTTAATAAGTATTCTCCGGAAGTTTCCCTTCCGGTTATGCAGGACGGAGGAGAATTTTACGATAATCCCCTTTCCGGACTGCCGGAGCCCGTATGGAATGATTTTCAGAAATCATTTCTGAATTCTCCGGACTGAAAGAATGAATCAGGAACCTGAGCCGTAAAACCGATAATTTATGGTAATTTTATCGGTGAAAAATTAATTATAGTATAATCTGGCAATGGGTTTTTCGGACAATGCAATTCCCGGCAAAAACCGGGTAAAGACATTCTTCAAAAAGTATGTAAAATTCCGTTCATCAATCTATAGCAGGGTAGTTTATATAATTACACTCTCCTCTGTAATACTTTTCCTTGTTTTCGGAATACTCTTCAGATCCGTCTACGAACAGAATCTCAATACCGTTATCCGTCAGAATGGCAATAATATCGGATCAATAGTAGAGGGGGCACTGTACCACTCCATGCTGGAGAATAACAAGAGTACTCTTCAGAGCACCCTGGATGTAATCAATACGATGTCCGGTATTGATGATGTCAACATGTATGACGACCACGACAGGCTTGTTTATTCATCTTTTTCATCAGATACCAAGCTTCACAGCAATCCCGACTGTCTGAGCTGCCATTCGAATATATCGTCGATGTTCCCGAGAAAAGAGAAATCGTACAGGATTATTGATGTCAGGAGTGAATGTAATATGTATGAAAATGACAACTCACACCGTCATCTGTTGATCCGGTCGCCTATACTTAATGAAAAGTCATGTTATACAAGTGCCTGTCATTTTCATCAGGAAAGCGACGAGGTTCTGGGATCGCTGATAATAAAAATGCCATTGAATGACCTGGATAATGCTGTTGAGAAGTCTTCAGCAAAGTTTTACCTTCTTGCAATGGCAACAACTCTTTTACTGGTAGGGGCTCTGATTCTTTTTACCAGGAAGAAGATAAAAAATCCTCTTAACGATATCATTAAAGCGAGTATTGCTGTTGCCAATGGAAATAAAGATACCCGGCTTGATATAAAACCCAATCAGCTTGATGATATGAGAATGGTTTCCCAGGCCTTTAACGATATGCTCGATAATCTGCAGACCGCTACTGAGGAGCTGCAAAACTGGTCGCAGCAACTGGAATACAAGGTCCGGAAAAAGTCTGAAGAATTGGGAGCAGCCCAGAATGAGCTTATCCATATTGAGAGGATTGCTTCCCTTGGCAAGCTGTCATCCTCAGTCGCCCATGAGATAAATAATCCGCTTTCAGGAATTCTCGTATATACAAAGCTTATCTACAAGCAATTGAGTCATCCTGAGCTTGATCCGGAAAAGAAAGTGACCATGCTCAGGCATCTGAAGCTGATTGAAAATGAGACAAAACGTTGCGGTGAGATTGTAAAGGGATTGCTGGAGTTTTCAAAGAAGGACCAGGAGGATTTTGAATCAAAGCATCTTCATAAGATATTGCTGGATACGTATGAACTGATGATACATCCTATTAAAATTGCCAATATCAGCTTTCATACAGAACTGAAAGCCACATCGGATCTGATCTTCTGCAGCCCTAACCAGATCAAGCAGGCATGTGTCGCGCTTCTTGTGAATGCTACTGAAGCCGTGCATGAAAACGGGGAAATAGTTATATCCACAAGTAATCCGCAGATAGATACGATCAGGATCGATATAACCGATAACGGGATAGGGATACCGGAGGATGACATACCGCAGATATTCCAGCCATTCTTTTCCACTAAGCACGATACAAGTGGTATAGGTCTTGGTCTGGCTATTGTTCATGGTATAATAAAAAGTCATAATGGTAAGATAGATGTTAAATCAGAGCTTGGAAGGGGAACCACAATATCAATTACATTACCTTTAATCAGGATTTAGGAGATCAGGCAATGGCAAAAAAGATATCAATATTGATTGTTGACGATGAAGAATCGGTAAGAGATTCTTTGTATAGCTGGTTCATAGAAGACGGGTACCGGGTTGAGAGTGCGGAGAATGCCAAAAAAGCTTTATCGATGCTTGAAAATGAGAGCTTTGACATTATCCTTGCTGATATTAAGATGCCCGGAATGGATGGATTGGAAATGTTGAAACGGATTAAACTTCTTAAGTCCGATTCAATAGTAATTGTCATGACTGCTTTTGCCACTGTTGACACGGCTGTCCAGGCCTTGAAGGATGGGGCATTTGATTATGTGACAAAGCCCTTTGATCCTGATGACCTGTCGCATCTGATCAGAAATGCTTCAAAGCAGATCTCTCTGGCCGAGGAGAATGAGACCCTTAAAAATCAGGTAGTATCGCTTGAAAATGTGGAAGATCTTATCGGGAGGAGTGAAGCTATCAGGAAGGTCCTGAAAGATATTGAGAGTGTTGCGCAATCGAACTCCTCGGTTGTAATAACCGGAGAAAGCGGAACGGGTAAAGAGCTGGTTGCCAGGGCTATTCATTCCAATTCCACCAGAAAATACTTTCCTCTGGTGAGTGTTCATTGCGGCGCACTTACGGAAAGTTTGCTTGAGAGTGAATTATTCGGACATGAGAAAGGGGCATTTACCGGGGCCATGTATAACAGGAAGGGCCGTTTCGAGATGGCAGATAATGGGACAATCTTCCTTGACGAGATTGCAACCATCTCAACCAAAATGCAGATCGACCTGCTGCGTGTACTGGAATCAAAAAAATTCATAAGAGTAGGAGGGAACAAGGAAATTTCTTCAGACTTCCGGGTTATATGTGCTACAAACAGGGATTTGAAAAGTATGGTGGAGAAAGGAACATTTCGTGAAGATCTTTATTACCGGCTGAATGTTGTAAATATTTATGTCCCACCGCTTCGGGAAAGGATAGAGGACATTCCCCTGCTGGTTGACTATTTTATTAAAAAGTACTGCACCTCCATGAACAGGCCGGCGGTTACAATCGATCCGGCTGCATTAAAGAGGCTCGAGGAGTTCAGCTTCCCGGGTAATGTCAGGGAACTGGAGAATATGATCGAGCGTGCCATTGTTATCGGAAACGGAAAGAAAATCGCGCTGAAGGACCTTCCACTTGAGAAATCTGTTATAACTACCTCCGTGGAGAGCCTCGATGACCTTGAAAAGCTTCACATCTTTCAGATTCTTAATAAGTACAGCTGGAATATCTCACGTGCAGCCAAAGCTTTAAAGGTTGACAGGGTGACACTTTACAATAAAATCTCAAAATACAGCCTGAAGCCTGAAGAGTGACACGATGGATCTGCAACAAATCACATTGATCTCCTTTGGTTATTTTGATGACGATATTCTGAGAAATGTCGCTGAGGCTGTAAGGCGGGAATTTCTTTTTTCAGTCAATGTCAGGGAGGGACATCTGGATCTCAGCGAATTTTACGACCCGATAAGGAGGCAGTACAACGGGACCAGGCTCGTGCATGAAGTTGAAAATAATTTCGCTTCAGATTCCTCCAGGACAATTGGCCTGTTCAATGTCGATCTTTTCATTCCGATACTGACCTATATTTTCGGGCAGGCTTTCCTGAACGGAAGGGCCGGAATTGCCTCCAGTTACCGTTTAAGCAATGAACGATATGGGATTATGACTGATGACAAACTTGTGCTGGAACGGTTTATTAAAGAGGTAATACATGAGCTTGGTCATACTTTTGGATTAATACACTGTCATATCCCGACCTGTGTTATGAGGTCCAGCACCTATGTTGAAGATATTGACCAGAAGAGCAGGCACATCTGTGCCGGTTGCCGGAAAATAATTGAGACAACTCAGCAGCCCTTTGCAAAATAAGTGAACTCCTTTTCCGTTATTTTTGGAGAGTAATCAATTTTTTCTATTTTTATGCCCTTAATTACCTACCGATCTTCTTTGCATGGATCTTAGCCGACGTATACGTGATAAAATGATGAAGGGGCGCCTTATGTTTGCATACAGGGGCGTTGTTACAAATGAAAATTCCATTCCCCTGCTGATGCTTCTCGAAAAGGAGATGCAAAATTCTGAATTTGGCTTTATCGGGCGAAAAAGACTCTTTATGTTTGTACTTGAAAGTCTGCAGAATGTATCAAGGCATTCTATGCATGAACAGTATGCCGATATGTCACTTGTAGTATATTCAAAAACCGACACCGGTTATACCGTTACTACCGGAAATGTTATATCCACCGGTGGAAGTCATTTTTTAAAGTCGAGACTGGAAGAGATAAACAGCCTCGATGCAAAAGGTCTGAGAGATTTCTACAGGCATATGCTCACTGTATCAGAATTCAGCGATAAGGGAGGAGCCGGTCTTGGTCTTATAGAGATGGCAAAGACGACCGGTAATAAGCTTGATTATGATTTTGTTGCTCTGAATGATAAATATTCATATTTTGTGCTGAGCAAGACCGTGGATTCCATCGGAATCGGGATGCATGAGGGAGGCAGGGAGAAGGTTTTTAGTGGTAAGCCGATGTCCCAGATAGAGAGGCTGATGGCAGAAAATAACGTCAACATGATCTGGTGCGGACATATCTCAGCAGACGTCGGCGATGAAGTTTTATCCATAGCTGAGACAAAGCTTACGGAAGAGGATATTGAATCAAATTTAAGAAAGAGAGTTTTTAGCATTCTGGTTGAACTGCTTGAGAATGTGGCAAGATACAGCCCGGGGAAGGAGGCTGAAATCAAATTCGGAATGCCGGTCGCAATTGTAAAATTAGTGGATCAGACATTTTCCATCACAACGGGTAATCTTATTCTCAATACGCAGGTTGACCATCTTAAGGAAAAGATCGACATAATTAATAAATATGATAAAAAAGGTCTGAGGGAGTTTTTCATAAAATCACTCTCAGGGCAGACAATAAATACTGACAGCACCGGTAATATGGGATTGATAGATATGGCAAGAAAATCAGGAAGCAAGCTTGATTACCAGTTCGAAATAATAAATGATCTCTATTCCTATTATATCCTTACGGTTAATATCAGTGAAAAGGTTTATTGAGCCAATCTGATAAAATTCAGAGTATTACTGTCCCATACTGCGTAGCTTCCATTTCTGATCCAGTCACCCAGGAATATAATTTCAGCGCCATTCTGCATCTGATATTTCATCTCCAGGTGTCTGTGACCAAATATGAAATAATCAATATTTTCCTTTTCCAGCATGCCGGTTGCATATTTTATCAGATCCTCCTTCTCCTCTCCGAGAAACTCTTTTGTTATTCCCTTCCCCAGTCTTGAATTTAATGACCACCGGTGTCCTATACCTATTCCGATTGAAGGATGAAGTGCAGAGTACATTACTCTTAAGGGTTTGTTCCTGAATATGCCCAGAAGAACCTTATATCCGAAATCTGATGTTCCAAGCCCCTCCCCGTGGGCAAGATGGAATTTTTTACCGTCAAGGACCATGGTAACAGGGAAAGTATGGGCAATAATCCCGCATTCAGTTGAAAGATAATCTCCAAGCCACATATCGTGATTTCCGGTAAAGAAATGCACAGGTATTCCCGAATCGGTGATTTCTGACAATGTTCCCAGAAATCTCGTAAACCCGCGGGGAACCACAAGCTTATATTCCCACCAGAAATCAAAAACGTCACCCAGCAGGTAGATCTCCTTTGCATCGGGGGCAACAGATTTCAACCAGCGTACAACCTTTTTTTCCCTGTCAAGCGGAGGAGAGCCTGCTGGCAATCCCAGATGAAAATCTGAAGCAAAGTATGTATTGGGCCTGCCTGACAAAATGATAATCTATTTTATGAACAACTGTTCAAGTTTAAGCTGAAGAGACCTGTCATGAAGGTTTGTAGCAATTATTTTCCCTTCCCTGTCAAAAAGATAGTTGGAAGGCAGGCTGGTTACATTGAAGAGCCTCGCGTTAGCGGGATTGACGGGATCATCTTCCCTGGTGCTTATCCATGGCAATTCATCATACCTGACCGCAGTCTTCCAGGCAGTTTCGTTCGCATCAAGGTTGATCTGATAAATCTCAAATCCTTTTTTATTATACAATTTGTAGAGCTGCTTCAGTTGCAGATTCTCCTGAATACACTCTGCTGACCTTACCGACCAGAAAGTAAGAAGAACATATTTGCCGTGCAGCGACGAGAGAGCAATTCTGTTTCCTTCAAGATTCAGCAACTTCGGATCAAGAGTGACCTGTGGCATCTTATTTGCCATTGTTTCAAGCTTTTGAGCATAGAAATTATCCATCTCCTTCTTCAGATCCCTTGCAAGAGCCTGAACATGCCTGGAGTTGGGATAATGCCGGGTAAGCGAATCGGTTACGATCTTAAGATACTGTATATCATTTGGTTCGTAAAGAACATAAGCATCCGTAGTGATAGTCTGGTATAATGCTTTTATAGCGGCAAGCGAGTTTATATTGTTAATTATAAATTCTATATTCTTTTTTCTCTGCGCCTTGATCAGATTATTGTACCCGGTCTCCAGTGAAGGCCCTTTTATATCAAACCCGGGTTCTTTTGAGGCATTAGCGTAAAGTGTCGAAAGAGAATCAAGCTTTCTTTTTGTCACCGCCAGTGTATTATCCAGGTCCCTTAGTTTTGATGATCCTTCAGATCCTGTAACCGTATAGCTTTCGTAAAGATTCGCGCTGTTGAAGCTCAGACCGATTTTTTCTCCGGGGTCAGCAAGAAGTGTGATAAAATTGCCGGTGGAAAAACCAAGCTGGTAGAAATCAGGTTCAGAGGCCTTTACTTTGAAACTGAATGCTCCTCCTTTACTGATCTTTGCAGAATCGATAAAAACAGGTGTATTTACATCAACCCTGTTGATATAGATATATTTTTTGGAGTCACCTTTAATAACTCCGTTTACACGGAATGAATCTTTGTTTTTGCATGCCGCTGCCAGGCAGGCAAATGCCAGAAGAAATAAAATGCGTCTCATCGGAAACCGGGTTGCCTGTTTCATATTCCTTTAATCCTTTTCCTATCTGAAGATTTCGGCCAGTTTTGTTTCAAGAGCCTCGCCTCTCAGGTTTCTTGCGATTATCCTTCCCTGTTTATCCAGAAGGAAGTTCGAGGGTATTGATTCAATCTTATAAAGCTGGACCACTTTCGAATTCCAGTACTGGATGTCACTTACCTGTATCCATCTGCCAAGCTGGTCATCCTGAATTCCCTTTACCCAGGCCTCTTTTGTTTTATCGAGAGATACCTGGAAGATCTGGAATCCCTTCTTATGATAAAGGTTATAAGCTTTTACAAGATTGGGATTCTCCTGCCTGCATGGTGCGCACCATGATGCCCAGAAATCAAGCAAAACAACAGATCCCCTGGTTGAAGAAAGACTTATCGTATCACCTTCGGGTGTGGGCAGGACTATTTCCGGAGCCTCTGCGCCCTGTCCGGCTACCGGGCTCTTATCTGTTTTCCCTTCAAGACCGGCAACCAGTTCCTGGACCTGTTGGTGTAATGAGGTGACAGGTTCATAATCGGGATACAATCTGGACATGGATGAATCTACCTTCATATAATATTTAAAGTCCTTTGTAGGATTCAGCACATACACATTCGGAGCTACCTGCTGATAGAGGGCTATGAGGCTTACAAGGGATGTAAGATTCTGATCAATATAATTCTTTGTATATAAG
>VFSW01011968.1_pt1 | contig 12147 bp, 15 predicted proteins | sample 5358111 | NCBI WGS metagenome assembly VFSW01 (sample SAMN11554181, study PRJNA540505) | mine drainage metagenome | isolation source: sediment from site ElyBrook_90M | place: USA: Ely Copper Mine, Vershire, VT | collected 2017
GCTGAGAAGAAGGCCGCTGCGGAGAAGCTTGCAGAGGCGGATGCCCTCGGTCGTGCGATGGCTCATGCCTACATCGATGAGCTCAAGAAGCAGGCGGCAGCGGTTCAGGCTCCTGCCAAGCTCGCTGAGATGCCCGAGGCCCTTCGTGCAGCCATGGCCAAGAAGGATGGCGGCAAGGAGCATGAGGGCAAGGAGAAGGAAGAGAAGGAGGAGAAGGAAGCTTCGTCTCTCCAGGCCTTCGACATTCTTGCTGGGCGTCGTGCGGTCGAGATGGCCAAGGAGGCCAACTTCGATCAAAACGAAGCCGCGCAGCGCGTCCAGGCGGTTCTCACCCTTGGAGCTCCCGCGACCACCAAGATCGCCTCGGCTGACTTCAGTACGGCCCTTCACATTCGCGCTCTCGAGCTTCTCGAGGCGGCCTCGTATCCCGTTACCTGGCAGTAAGGACAAGGAGAGTCGGTGGCCACGCAATCCTCAACAGGCGCTACCGCCGACTCTCCTATTCCTACCCCTAGTATCTCACCGACACCCGCACCTGGAAAACGTGGACCTGTAGGACTGAGCCCTCGAAACAACTACTCACGGGTCAATACTGGCGCCCCTCCGCAGTTGGATGCGGGCGCCTCCTCGCAGAAGACACTGGCGCCCCTTGGCGCGGAAATGCTCCCGAAGCTTGCTGGAGAAACTCTAATGGGAAAGATGACCGGTCGTCCGCTCCTGCAAAACCTCGTCAAGGAGGCGATTGCTTCGAGTGCGCAGCGCATTCAAGTTTCTGAGGAGGCACGTCTGCAGACCAAGACTGCAGGAGAAGAGCAGAAGTGCGCGCACTGCGGCAAGGAGAAGGATGCCTGCATCTGCTCGAGCAAGAAGGCGTCGGCCTCTGTCGTAGAGAAGCTCGCGAGCGCCTGTGACTACGCCGCGCGTCTTCTCAAGGAAGGCGCGAGTCTGAGCGGCAGCCACAGTCTGACGGAGCATCCGCAGACCTCTCCCCCTGGCGTTTCGCAGGCTACGGCTTCGACGACCCTTCCAGACAAGAAGGGGCAGGGCGTGAATGTTGTTCCGATGCATCCGGCCATGCAGAAGGATTTGTCATCGGAACATTCTGCGACGCAGATGCAGAACAATCAGAACGACGCGCCCGAGTTGCACCATCAGCAGATCCTGACCAACTACGGAAAGAAGTCGGCTACTGCTCTTCCTGGGAACAAAGCAAAAGCCATGGAAGAGTTGAAACACTTCGGGAGGCAGGCAGCAGCTACTGCTCTTGGTACTGGTGTTGCCGTAGGTCTTGCACGTCATTTCGGAAGCAAAGGGGAAGGCCACGACAAGAAGGCTTCGGTGGATACCGTAGCCCTCATCCGCAAGATGGCGGGCGTCAAGACGAGTGCTCCGGAGGCGGAGAAGAAGGAGACCGAGGGTCTCAACGAAGCCAAGAAGGGTCTTGATGTTGCCGAGAAGGCGCACAAGAGCGAGCCGGAGAACAAGGAAGCGGGTGCAGTTTCTCCTGAGCTTGTCGAGTGGTTTCTCAACCGGGTGAAGCAGGCGGAGGACGCCGTCAACCCGGCGCAGATTTCGGCTGGCAAGGCGGTCGCTCCTCAGACCAGTGCGGCGGGTGAGGCAGGCGGAGCACCGGCTGGTGGCGCTCCCCAGGGCCCGACTGGATTGGTCGGTTCCAACGACAGCGCTCGTGAGTACAAGAAAGATCAGGCCTACAGCAACCGCAAGGCGGACCTGGGCAAGTACTTCAAGGAGCCTGCGCTCAGCATGGAGCATGACAGCGTGCTGCGTGACGCGTTCTCGCACACGCCACAGGCCGGGACCAAGTTTGCATCTTCCACGGCGCAGATGGCCAAGCGTGTTCTTCTTTCGAAGCTCGCTGAGAGTGGAACCTAGTAGGCGCAAGGAGCACTTCTGTGAACAAGATTAGCGAGCAGCAAGTAGCTGAACTTCTGACGGATGCGGCTTCGACACTTCGTCAGCAGCAGACGTACATCCACGAGCTTGAGACCAAGGTGGCTGGCATCGAGCACCGAGATCGCGTGACCAAGATTGCGCAGCAGATGCACAGCAAGGGTCTCGAGCTTGATTCGTCTGTGGAGTCTCTTGTATCTCGGCTCGAGAAGTCGGCTTCATCCGAGCTCTCGACGCTAGAACGTGCCGTGGACCTCGTAGGTCCCGACATGGGTCAGAAGATCGCGCAACTCAACGCCCATGACGAGTCCGTAGTCTCGGGGTCGTCGGATCTGGAGCGTTTCATCGTTGGGCAGGCCGGCTAGGCGCTCCAACCTACGAATTCGAGGAGAATTAGAACATGTCGACGTTGCAGAAGACCAACTTTACTCCGGTGTCGAGCATCCTTCCGATCCAGATGCGGGATTTCCCGCTGGCCGATCCGACGCTTGCGCAGCCGCTCAACCCGGTCGCGCTCGTCGACGGCGAGTGGCTGACGCTCAACGCGTCCTACCAGGTGATTCGTGCCACCGACATCACTACGGTGGGTGCCTATCAGCCTGCGGGCGCGACCTTTCCGCCTCGTTCCTTCCCCGTCTTCGCAGAGCGCGGTCGTTACGACGTGCAGGCGATGTCGCTCACCAAGACGCCCATTCTGTGGCGCGGTGAGTACGAGTTCGATACGCGCATCTTCGATGCGACGGCTGTTGTACATGGCGGTGCGGCAATCAGCGCAGTCATGCAGCCGCTCAAGGTCGCGACCATCACGTTCAGCGGTCGCAACTTTACGGGTCTGGTCGGCCATGGTCTCCTTAGTGGAGGCGATACCGACCCGGTGGTTGGCTACGTCTCGAAACTGCCTTCCAGCAATGGTGGGCAGCTCCGGTTCATCTCGGGCGGGCGCTCGTAACCGGAACGGAAAGGAAAGGAGAGGAAAACATCATGAGCGTTCCGGCGCGCGTCCTCAACGAGCTTTTTACCCAGAAGTTGGGCTCGGCTGAAGGCAAAGAGAAGATGGCGGAGTATGGTGGCTCGTACATTCGAGATCGCCTTCGCGAGGTTGCTTTCTCGCGGAAGATCATTCCGCCGGAGCAGGTGACCCGAACGGACTGCCAGCGGTCGGTCAACCATGACACGCTGGTGAAGATTGTGGACATTGAGCCGCAGAGCCGTGCGATGTCCATTTCGTTCCGTGGTCAGCCCACGGCGCGGTTCATCAGTGGGCGGAAGGCTGAAGTTGCCTTCTTCACGGTGAGCTCGGAGATTTTCCAGAAGAACGAGCAGGAGCTTCTGGCCTACGAGATGCCCATCACCAAGGTCATCGAGGAGAACTCGGTGAAGGATTTGCCGGAGATCGAGGACCGTGAGTTCACGGCCGGGACCGAAGCTGCAGTTCAGGCGCTGCAGACGCAGGCCAACGGTGGAACGGCGACGGCGCTCAACGCGACGAACATTGCTGCCGGTTCTGTGGTGGAGTTCTCGGTCCGCAAGGGTGAGCTTGCGCGTACGCAGACGAAGAACAGCGCGACGGTCTTTCCGATTCAGCGTCCGGACCTCGTGAACCTGTTCAAGCTCCTCGACGGCAACCGCCTTCGTTCCGAGCGCCTGCTGATGACGGAGGTCGACTGGGACGACATTCTTCAGTGGACGCTCGAGGATAACGGCGATCGCCTCCAGAGCGAGACCGCCGTGGACGGGTACAAGTACAACCTCCTCCTCGGTCGTGCGTACATTCGTACCATCAAGACGGACATCCTGCGGCCTGGCAACGTGTACGTGTTCACGAAGCCGGAGTTCTTCGGGAAGTTCTACGTCCTGAACAACACGAAGTTCTACATCGACAAGATCGCCAACGTCATCACCTTCCAGGCGTGGGAGGATATCGGCATGGCCATCATCAACATCGCGTCGGTACGCAAGCTCGAGCTCTACTCGGCGGATGCAAACCCGACCACGAATGCCGATGGTCTCCTCACCAACTTCATCTCGGTGAGCGAAGATGCGCTCGGTACCCCCAACAACCTCGTGAATCAAGGTCTCTTCTTCCCGCAGGTTACCCAGTACTAGTCTTCAGACTAGGCGCGATTGGAGAGGCAGTCCGGTTCTTCCGGGCTGCCTCTTGTCGTTTCTGCCTCCTACCCCGAAACCTCCTTCTCGAGTTACTATCTTGCCCATGGACTATGTCATCCACGTCGTTTCACATGCAAAGCACAACCGCTCTGCGCGGGCTGCACTCCCGAAGAACCCAAGCAAGCGCCAGTACCTCGGTGAAAATCAAATCCGAGTTGTTCGTGGACGCCCGCGAGTCGTGACTGAGGACTTCGTAAAGAAGTACCTCTCACAGCTCATGGCCAAGCAAGAAGCCCATGAGATTGAAGTTCGTACGCCCGATGGGCGCAAAGTCGACCTTCTCACACTGACCCCTGAACCTGTTCCGGCCGTGACTCCGCTGCCCCATCCACCGCTTGACTCCGTTGCCAACGACAAACGCTTTCCGACCCCCGTTGGGTACAAGTACATCCCTCCCTACGTGAACGACTAGCTCTCTGTGCCGCAAGAAGTAGCGCCCGGAGACCAGCCATCTCTCATGAAGGAAGCTCGCGAGGATGAGGATGCTGGTAAGGCTCCTGTACCCGTGGATGTGAAGCAAGACGACCTCGATGCTCTCATCGAGAAAGCCCAGGATGCTGCTTCTAATTCCGAAGAAGAAGGAGACGACGCATGAAAGTCTGGAACCTGACGGATGTACCGACCGCGCAGTTGCAGCAGCACAGCATGGTCGATCACACCTTCGCCGTAGGACGTGAGCTCATCGCCCCAGGTACAAGCGTCGATGTGGAAGAAGCCTCGCTCATCAGTATCCGCGGAGGTCTTCAGCAGCTCGTTGCAATGGGCGTTGCTTGCGTAGGGACACAGCCGCCTGCCAGCTACGTTCTGGCAAAGGAGCGGCTGCGCCAAGCTACCGCCCCCTCCACCCCAGCAAAAGTGTCAAAGAAGGGTAATTGACCCATGCTTCAAGGAATCCCTGGGATGACGCCGGCCACGCAGAACTTCGTGCAGGCCGTTCGACTCTACATGCGGGATTTCGCAGAGCTCAATCGCCTGGTCTCAGGAGAAGAGTCGAGTGACCGCATGATCGCCTGGGCTGCCACCGATGCCCTCGCAGACTTCAATGGCACCCCGCACTTCACCAGCCTCGGCTTCGATGACCTCTTCCAACGCAACCAACAAGCACTCCTCCTGCGTATGACCGTCTGCTCCCTCATCGAGTCGGTCGGTCTTCTTCAAACGCGCAACCACATCAACTACTCCAATGGAGGAGTCAACGTAGGGGTCAACGATAAAACACCCCTGCTCATGAACTGGCTGCAATACTACAAGGCATTCACCGAACAGATGAAGCAACGAGTGAAAGTTGCCTTGAATATTGAGGGGATTTTGGGGCCAAGCCAGCAAGGTGTCCACAGTGAGTTGTGGGCAGTGAATTCGACGTACGCGGCATATTGAATGTGTTGCTTTCTGTAGGTAGCGTGCTATCTATTGAGCATGCCTAAAGCACTGTCCGACGAGATGCAGAAAGCCATCCATATGCAGTACCGCCGAGGAGTAAAGGCGCGGGAGATCGCAGCGCAGTACGGGATTCACCCAAACACTATTTATGATGTGTTGGAACGTATGGGTGTGGAGCGCCGCCATCCACGTCGTAGTTATCTGCGCGATGAGGAGATGCGTGAAATTCGGCGCCTGTACGAAGAAGAAGGGCTCACATACAAAGCCATCGCCGAAAAGTTGCAGCTGTCTTGGCCTACCGTTGAAAAGTACGGGAAGCGTGCCGGGATAGTTTCTAGGCCGGCAGGTTTTCAGGAAGGCGCTGGTCACCACGCTTGGAAGGGCGGCCGTATTACTAACCCTCAGGGTTACATCCTTGTATTGGTCCAACCTGACGACCCCTTCTATTGTATGACCGCGGTCAAGGCGAACAATTCTCGTTACTGCCTCGAGCACCGTTACGTGATGGCTCAGAAGTTAGGTCGTCCTCTTCGTGACGAGGAGACGGTTCATCACAAGGACGGCGACAAGACGAACAACGACCCGGATAATCTTCAGCTTCGCCAGGGCAAGCATGGAAAGGGTGCATGCCTTCGCTGTGCGGACTGTGGGTCGTATAATCTGGAGGCGACGGTTATTGAAGGCGGAGAGAATTGATTTATGGCGCAGAATCGCATCCAAAAGTTCTCCAACATTGACGACGCGACCGACTTCTTGAATGGAGCCGTGGTAGGAGGTCAGGTTGTAAAGACAGGTGTTGTTACGGGATCGATTGATGGGGTGGGCACGGGCATTCAAGGCCTCGTGGGCCAGACTCTTATCTTCTCTGAGCCCGCGATAGCTACTGTGACCTTCGTGGCGTCGAATGGCGTGGGCGGTAGCGGTACTGCGCCCAAGACCAATCCAGACCCTTCAGTTCTTCTTCTTATGGATCTGAAGGCACAGATTCAAGCCGTCATCCCAGGCCTCACGGTAAAGCAGAACTCGAAGGGTCATCTTGTTTTGATCGAGACTACGCCTACCAATGGGGTCACCGTCTCTCATACGGGTACTGCGAATCCCCTTCTTGGGTTCGATAGCGCTGTGGATAGCGTCGGCAAGTTCTACAAGCCGTCGTCGACGACGGCCACGGCACCCATATGGACGTGGATGCAGACCGACAACAACAACTCTGTTACGGTTGTGACCTACGAGTAGGATTTCCACATGTTCGAAGAACACCTGCGTACGCGACTGCCCTTGGTTGAAGCGGCTGACTTTTTCTTGCGCGTACGAGGCAAGGACAAGGAAGCTTCGAACCGAGATTTGGTGGTCGCCCTTTCTGCCCTCCCTGCGGAAGAGCGTGCAGCGCTACTCAAAAGTGCGACGCGCGGAATGCCTTTGCCCGCACTACCTGCCACGGCCAAGGGGCAGAATATGGCTCCTGTAGAGCCTCCGTCACTTACTCCTGCGGCAATGGGTCAAGTGACCAAGGCTGCTGCAGACCCGCATGATGTGGGCAAGGAGCGTGCGCACGCTTCTCTCAGCGCGGAGTTCGAGAAGGAGAAGCACCACCGACGGGAAGGAAATACCGGCATGGTGGGCAAGCTTCTTGGAGGAGCGGCGGGGGCAGCAGGTATGCATCGCTATGGGGGCGGAAATGCGCTGGCCACTCTTGGAGGAGCAGCTCTCGGGGAGCACCTCGGCGGTCAGCTGGGGCGTCATCTGGGCGCTCATGCAGACCGCAAGGCGTATGAAAAAGCTGCTGCGGCGTTCAAGCTTGCCCTAGACGGTATCGAGCCCCCCGCGTTAGACCCGCAGACGCAGGCTTACATTGCGCAAGAGCAGCAGATGCAAGATCTGCAGGATAAAAATGAAGCGCAGTTTCTTCGACAAAAACTCGAAGAGCTTCGTACGCAGCAGCAGGCATCGGATGCCAAGGCGGCTCTTCTCGAGCAGCAGCAACAGATGAGCGATCAACAGCTGCAGCAGTCACAAGCGCAGGTGCAGCAGGCCATTGAACAGGCCACGCAAGCACAAGACCAAAGCGTACAGCAGCAGCAGGCTGCCGCCGCCATGCGCATGGCCTACCAGCAGTTGCGTGGGTCTGTGTTGCAGCTGGCCTCTGCAGACCCCCCTGCCTTGAGCGGAGGTTCTGATGCAGCCATGTCTGCCGCCAGCCAGGCCGCCGCTCCTCACAGTGCACCGACCCAGCAGTCAGGTCCCGCGGGACAGGCGCCCAATCCGGGTACCCCAGTTACAGTAGCTCCTGAAGGCGACGCCCAGGTCTCTCGCCCGGCGGCACAGAATGAACCGCTCTTCGGGAACGCGGAGTCAGCTCTTCGAATCGAACAGCAAGAGCCGACAGGCGATGCCAAGGTCCCCAACAAGGAGACACTCGCCTCGGTGAAGTTTGCTTCATTCAAAGAGCAGCTCATGCATCAAGTGGGAGAAGCTTCGAAAGGTATTCTTCCTCACGCTCTTGTGGGAGGCGCCCTTGGCGCTGGAGGGGGTTACCTTGAATCTCGTGGGAACAGTGACAAGTTGAACAAGCACATTCAGGAGCTCGAAGCAAAACCAGACCGAGGAGTGCGTGGCACGATGGACCTGGCGCAATCCCGCGCACGACAGACCATTGGTGACTTTACGCATTCTCATCCGGTCGCGACCACGCTCTCCGGGGCGCTCGGCGGAGCTGTCTTGGGAGCTAGGTCTGGACCTGGTCTTGTTTCTCTTGTGAAGCGCCAAGGGCAGCATGCCAAAGAGATTGGCAAGAATATTCGTGCCATGAGTCAAGGAGGCAAGTGATGCTGGATGAATTTCTTCGCGTGGCCTACCAGGCGCAGACGCGTAAGCAGGCCGAGTTCGAAATGATCGGACTGATGAAAGAGCTGCCCGACCTCGAGCTGCGTAAGATCGCTTCAGGAGAAGCCGTCAGCGACTTGTACGGGTACCTTTCTCGACAGAAGCAGGCTGATATCATCTGTGGCGACGGTACGACCAGAGAGGCTACTTTTCTTGATCGCTTCAAGGGAACGCCACTCTTTCAACAAGCCTTGCAGCTCGAAGAGCAGGAGCTGCAAGCAGAGATGGAAGACATTCAGCGCCGTCAGATTGAACGGCAGGAAGAGAAGGCGATGCCTCGCCTCTGGGATGTCAAAGATCAACTTCGGTTGAAGAAGCGTCTTCTTGAACTGCAGCGCGCCACGCAAGAAACAGGTGGAGCGCCAGAAGCTCCGGAGCAAGGGGCCGGTGCTATGGGAGACGTTCCTGCAGAAGGAGTGCAGGACAATCACATGGGGGTTCAAGGAAGTAAGACGGCCAGCGCAGCGAGCCCTCGTGTACTGACTCTTGTAAAGTTTGCCGAGGAGATGGGGCGCAAGCTTGCTCGCTCCGACATCGAGAAGAGTGCGCAGGCAGGGCTCATGGCAGACGCAGGCCGGCAAGCAGGTGTTCTTCTGGCTAAGCATGCGTTGAACCTCGGAGCGTTGGGAGGTGTTGCGAGCAAGGCGCTCGGCTTTGCTGTCAAGCATCCGACCCTTACGGGCGCTGGAGTGGGTGCTCTCGGTGGAGCGGCTGCGGCTAGCCCGGGCAATCGAATCAGCGGTGCAATGGGAGGAGCCGCTCTTGGCAGTACGGTGGGTGGTAAGGCTCCTGCTCTGATGCAAAAGATGCCCTCCATTCTTCGCGCAGGGTAAGTCCTCGTGCTCGAACTCAAAGAGATCCGAGTTCGTTCGCTGGACACCGACCAGAATGAAATCACCTGGAAGCTCGAAGATACGAGCGAAGACATCTTCGACTACAACTTCGCGGTTCAGAGAAGCGAGTCTCCGGAAGGTCCGTGGGACGCCATCTCCGTGACCTTTCAGGACCGCTACACCTTTGTCGATAACGTCATCAAGAGTGGGCACAGGTACAGGAAGTACTTCTATAGAATCCTTGTCAGTTACATCCCGTCGCCCGGAACGAGTAAAATCTTTGGTCCGGAATCTAAAGATCCCGATGCTGATCTGATCGCACTCGAACTGCGGCGGCACATGCTGCTTCTGTTTAGCGAATTTACCGGTCGAAGGTGCTGGGTCTTGCCCGTCCGCACGTTTGGCCAGCGCTGCTCGTGCTACAACGACACGCTCAAACAAAAGCGCTCGTCAGGGTGCCGAGTCTGTTTCGATACCGGGTTCGTTCGTGGATACCTGCATCCGATTGAAACCTGGATTCAAGTAGACCCCTCCCCAAAGACGGAGCAGAACACAAATGTAGGGGCGCAGCAGCAGTCCAACACTACAGCTCTTCTTGCGTGGTACCCGCCGCTCAAGCCAAGAGACTTGATCGTCGAACCTGAAAATCGTCGGTGGCGTGTGGTACAGGTCAACCAAACCGAGCAAGGAAGAGCCGCTGTTCATCAGCAAGTGCAGATGCACGAAGTACCACCACGCGACGTGGAGTACGCAATTCCTCTCATCACCGACCAGCCCCTTTCGAGCTTGTGGTTGAATCCATCCAGGAACTACACCAACCCCATGACCCTCGAGAGCTTCATGGATTCAGAGGCTCCTGGTGTCATCTCGCTCTTTCAGCCCAAAGTGCCCACATGAACTTGCCAACCCTGTTCTCCTACCTGCCGGAAGCAGATGCAGTAGCTCTCTGTAAAATGGCCGAGGCATCGAGTCTGCCGCCGACACCTACAAGGGATTCCATCAAACCTATGCTGGCAGGTGCGCTTGGGCTCGGGGCGGGTACTTTGGCGGGAGTCGCAACAGCACATCTGGCGAACAAGGCTTACAAGGCCTTCAGTGGGAAGAACATTCCTATGCACCCTTATGTAGGCGCCGTTGTTCCAGTGCTGGGAGCTGGGCTCGGACTCGCGTACAATCTTGCGCAGGCCCATCAAATGGAGGCCATGCGCAATGCTCTCGAGAACGCCAAACACAAGCCCTAATGGCGGCTTCGATGAGGTCAGCTTCAAGTACTCTCCGTTGGAGTACGCGACCTATCTGTTTGTCCGCTTCTTCCAAGGGTTGTTTCATGCGTCACCCCCTGGGGCGTATCATTGGTCAGAAGATGCGGAGACATCTGAGATTTACATCTCGAACGAGAATCCGCTTTTAGCGGCTACGATTGGTCAGCGCCCGGCTATTTCGACTACGAGGGGACCGGTTCAGTTTTATTCACTCGGGTTCGATGACATGCTCTCGTACGATCCGCGTACGGGAACCAAGCGCAAGAGTGTGCTCATCCCTGGGACGATGACGGTCAATTGTTGTTCTCGAGCTCCTCTCGAGTGCGAGCGCCTCGGATGGATCTGCGCTGAAAACCTGTGGCTTCATCGAGAGCTTTTGATGAAGGCTGGCTTCTTCGAGATAGGTCGACAACCGACCATTGGCTCTCCTTCACCCGCAGGCTCTATCGTTGTCGCAGATAGCGGCGATGAATGGTACGCCACGCCAGTCAGTTTTCCTTTTCAGTTTTACCGAACGTCTCAGACGAGCCCTCTCGGTGCGCAGATTCTGCAAGAAGTAACGTTCAATACGCAGATCAATACGGTGCCGGTGCCAGGGCAAGCCTCCGATTATGGAGGGCCCGCAGATGGAGGAGGGGCCAATCTTCCTGTTGGCTATACTTGTACTCCACCTGCACCCTTCGCTCCGAATGCGAGTGATGTGTATGGCAACACACCCAATCCTGGCGCGCCTCCCCCTACGCGGCAGGTCGTTCCGCATCCGCTCAATCCAGCGCAGATGGTTGTTGTTCGGTCTTCGAAGCCGTACGCACCTGCTGTCCGTCCTCCTAGTATGGGAGGTGTTCCTATTCCCTTCTCCCAGCCTGCTGTGAAAGAATCTTCTGGGAACCAGACGAGTGAACAAGTTACAGCAACAGGTGTGTTCAACGTGTGATGCCGAGGCATCCCCGCGCGTGGAGAAAAAGGAATAAACATGGCTGCGGAGCTTCCCCGTCCCGGCGTAGAAGTCGTTCAAGTCTTCTCATCGACGACACCAACGGTCATCACACCGACGCTCGTTCCTTGTGTGGTCGGACCCTGCAATCAAATTGTGGATGTTCTGGTCCCCACGTCTACGGGGTCGCAGACCATCAATAGTTCAGCGCTTGTTCAGCTGCCGGCTTCTCTTATGGCAGCTGCTGCGGCTGGGACGCCTCCGGTGTATACCGGGCTCGACACGCTTCTGCTTGTTCTTTCTATGAACAACGGACCTGCTGTGACGATCACGTTCAGCGGCAATTCGCTGACTCCCGCGCAGGTGGTGGCTGAGGTCATCGCAGCGTTGGCAGCCAACGGCGTGACTTCTTTCACTGCGGAGGTGGTGGGTACGGCGCAGTGGCGCTTGAAGTCAGTTGCGACTGGATCGTTTCAGTCGGTTGCTGTTCTTGCGGGTACAAGTGCAGCTGTTCTGACTGCGTTTGGGTTTGCTCCTGCGCACGTAGAGACGGGCAAGCTTTACTACGATCAGCACATCACGGCGATCAAGCCATCGGACTTCCCGAACCCGAACAACAACCTGCCCGAGCTCGTTATCGAGCCCTCGTCGGTTCGTGTGTTCTTGAATTTGGGTGGGTCGACGTCCGGCTCTGCATTGATGGAGCTGTTGCAGACGTCCGCATTTTTGGAGAACGGGTCTGGTACGGCGGCCACAGTAACGGGTACGGTAAGCC
>VFSW01011969.1_pt1 | contig 12147 bp, 9 predicted proteins | sample 5358111 | NCBI WGS metagenome assembly VFSW01 (sample SAMN11554181, study PRJNA540505) | mine drainage metagenome | isolation source: sediment from site ElyBrook_90M | place: USA: Ely Copper Mine, Vershire, VT | collected 2017
GCGCCGGCGGGCGGCTCGATCAAGATCGTGTCAGCGTCGGGCAGGGCCGCCGGCCGGAATCGGTCGATGATTACGACTCTGGCATCGGCCTTGGGATTATAGTCGCGAGGATCGGCGAAGACAGCCTCCACGTTGGGATTGGCACGCAGAACGGGCGCTAGCAGATCAGGCGCCTCCGAATAAACCACCACGCGGACGGCGGGCTGCGCCGGGACCTCAAGCTGTGCGTGGTTGTCCTCGGCCAACGCATCGGTGATCATGAGGCGCGCCTCGATCCACCCCGCCGCGCGAGTGCGGTAGCGGAAGGTGGCGCTCTGCTCTTCGCCTGGGGCAAGTACGAAGCGGTGCGTACCGATCAGGGCGCGTCCGAACTCGAGCGCCAGCGGAGCGTCGCACGGTGTCCGGCCGTAGTTTCGAACCGCTACGAAGATTTCCCAGAGGGCCGGGTCGGTGTCTGCACGGCGCATGCTGAGCTTGCGGAGACCGCAGTTGCCGGCAGGTTCGCTCACTGGAAGCAGCCGCAGGCGATCGGTGGCGGGCGGCGTGACGGCGTCCTGGCTGGAAATCCGGCCGGCGCCCGCGTAGACGATCGAGCCGGGGGCGCGGCCCTCCAGCCGCTGCGCTTGCCGGGCGAACTGAATGGCGCCGGCCAGCCTCAGGCTCGTCGCGCCCGCGCGCGTCTTACGGATCGCCTCCTCGAGGGCGGCGTGGTCGGATTCAAAGCGGGTGACCGGAGTAGCCATGGCGTCGGCGCGCACGATCATGACTCGATCCGACGAAGGCAGGGCGCGCACATAGGCGATGGCCGCGGCTTTCGCCTCGTCGAGCAGCGATCCAGCCCGGCCCCTGGCGGCCATCCACGCCGAGGTGTCCAGAAGAATCACGTGATCGCGCAAGACCCGCTCGGCCGAACCCCAGTGCAGTCCGGCCAGAGCCGCCAGCAGCAACAGAACGCTCACCAGTTGCAAGAGGAGCGACCAGGGCTGCCGTATGCGCAGCCGGCGTCTGGGTTGTGACACTTTCTCGATGACATTCCAGAAGCGGAGAGTCGCGACAACCTGGCTGCGGCGCGAACGGTCGAACAAATACAGCGCGACGATCAACGCCGAAGCCGCCGAAGCCAGCGCCAGGAATTCCGCGAGGGACAGATTCAGGAAAAACATTACTCAATGGCTCCCGAACCCGCCAGCGGTCCGAAGACGGCGGCTTCAATCGACGTAGCGGTCGAGATCCCGACATAACGGCCGCCCTTGCGGACGACGGCCTCCTGAAGGGAACGGGCCCAACTATCGAAGGCTTTCGTGTAAGCCTTCCGGGCCTCCGGTCCGCAGGTGATTTCCAGCAGTTCACCGGTCTCTGCGTCGGTCAAGTCGAGTTCCCCGTCCCAAGGCGGCGTGCGATCTTCTTCGGCCCAGAGATGGATGAGCAGCAACTCATGGCCAGAGTCGGCCAGGTACTGCAGCGGCCGAATGCAGTCTTGCTCGTCCAGGAAATCGGACAACATGATGAGGAGACCGCGTTGTGGGGTCGCCGAGGAGAACTGGCGCGCAACTTCGAGGTAGCTTGTCCGGCCTCCCGGCGACATTGCCGCCAGATGATCGACAGCGCGGGCAATGCGATGCCGCCCGCCAGAGCAGAGGAAGGGGTCGCCCAGATGGTCCGAAAAAGACTGAACCGTGATCGCGTCGAGTCGCATCAACCCGATGTAACAGAGCGCGGCAGCCAAACGGCGCGCGTGGTCGAACTTGGGTGCCGCCCCGGTCGCCATCGACTGGCTGACGTCGATCAGCAATCGCATCGGAACGCGCGGCTCTACCTGGAACATCTTCAGGAACAATTTCTCCAGCCGCAGGTAGGCGCGCCAGTTGACGGCCCGCAAATCGTCGCCGTGATGGAAGTGCCGGTGGTCGAGGAACTCCTGGCCGGGACCGGGAAACCGGGAGCGTTGGTGGCCGCCCAACAGTCCACGAAATGACTGTTGCCAGTGAAGAGAGAGCCTCTCTAGTTTCTCGAGGAAGAGTTTGTCGATAATGGGCTCAGCGGCCATCCACCGGCGCCTTCACGGTCTGAATGATTTCCTTGAGCAACGAGTCGGGCGTCTGCCCCTCCGCATGGGCGTCGAAGTTGCAGATGATGCGGTGCCGGAGCACGGCAGGGGCGATTACGTGAATGTCATCGCTGCTCAGATGGGCGCGCCCGCGCAGCGCCGCATGCACGCGGCCGCATTCCACCAGCGCTTGCGCGCCGCGCGGCGAACTGCCGTAGCGGATGTACTTGTCCGCGAGCGGGTGCGAGTGCCGCGTTCCCGGCTGCGTCGCCATGACAAGATCGACGGCGAAATCCTGCACATGGGGCGCGACGAGAATCTCGCGGCACACCCCGCGCAACTCAAGGATCTCCTGACGGCCCATGATCGGCTCCAGATGGATCTCCTCTCTCTGGACGGTGCGTTCGACGATCCGGTTCAGTTCTTCGCGGGAGGGGTAGTCTACCAAGATCTTCATCAGGAACCGGTCGAGTTGCGCCTCCGGAAGCGGATAGGTTCCTTCCATCTCGATCGGGTTCTGGGTCGCCATCACCAGAAACGGCAATTCCAGATCGTGGGTGGTGGTGCCGGAGGTGACGGTGCGCTCCTGCATAGCCTCGAGCAGAGCGGACTGGGTCTTGGGCGTGGCCCGGTTGATCTCGTCCGCCAGCACCAGGTGGGCGAAGATTGGACCGGGCTGGAACCGCAGCCCCTTCGCGCCCCCAGCGTCGGTTTCCAGGATAATGCTGCCGACAATGTCGGCCGGCATCAGATCCGGGGTGAATTGGATTCGGGAGTACTTGAGGTGCAGGACGCGCGCCAGCGTGCGCAGCAGGGTTGTCTTCCCCAGGCCTGGAACGCCTTCCAGTAGTACATGGCCGCCCGCCAGCAGCGCGATGAGAACACCATCCACAACATCCTGCTGACCGACAATGATTCGCGCGATTTCCTGCCGGACCCGATCGAGCCTGGAGACAAATATCTCCACGCCATCCGCGGTGGTTTTCACTCCCTCATTCTAGTACAGGGAGCGCCATTTTCTCCTGTCGCCGCCCTAAGCCCAGCCCGTTCAGCAACCAGAGCATCGAGATCGGCACCGCCGCAAACGAGATCCCCGCCAAGGCCAGCCCGAAGAATCCCATCAAAGCGTAAGTCCACGCCCCGAGCTGATCCCCCGCGCGGTAGACGAACGTATCGATAAAGCTCTTCGCTTTGTACTTGTCCTCCCTCGGAACCACGGTGAAAAGAATCTCGCGCGTAGGCCGGGCGACCGCGAAGTCGGCCGCCCGCCGCAACACCTGAATCACGACGATAGTCCAAAGGACCGGCGCCAGACCCAGCAGCAGGAACCCGGCCACGCTGAGAGCTGGAAGCAGTGTCAGCGTGATCGCCACGCCCAGTCTCCTCAGAATCCGCGCCGTCGCCAGGAGCTGAATCACGAGCGTCAGGATGTTCACGGCCAGATCGACCTCGGCAAAGAATGCCGCCCGCAAGGCGCGGTCCGTAAAGCTGTGCTGAGCGATGTCCGCCTGCTGGAAGTAGAGGAAGGTCGCGAGGATGGCCGACAGCAGCATATATGCGCTGATGCCCAGCAGGTAGGGAGATTTCAGCGCATGTGAAAAACCCGAGGCCACGCCGCCGCCGATCACCGTCTCACGTGCCCGGCCCGCCTGCCGTTCGCACAGTCCCCGAGAAACCCTGGAAAGGCGCCGAACGCTGAACACCGCGGTTTCGAGCAGTGCGGCCGAAACGAGCAGCAGGAAAGCGCGGCCCACATGCGCGACAAGTGTCGACGTTAGAACCGACCCGGCGATCCCCCCCAGCGTGCCGCCCGCGGCGATGAATCCGAACAGCCGCCGGGCCTGGTCATTGTCGAAGAGGTCTACCAGGAAACCCCAGAACACCGCGACCACGAACAGGTTGAAAATGGCGACCCACACGAAGAAGATCCGCCCCACCCAGACGCTCTGGCTCCCCGTCGTCCTGTCCAGAAGGACCAGGAAGAGGAGCAGGTTGGCCTCGAAAAATCGGTAGGTAAGCGAGATGAAGCGCACCGGCGCCAGCCGCGAAACAAGCGCGGAAAACGGCGGATTCGCCACCGCCATTCCGATCAACGTCCCGGCGAAGAGCCATGGCAGTTTCGCCACGCCGCCGGCCGCGCCGATCTCATCACGCAGCGGGCGGATCACATAGTAGGCCGACAGCACGCAAAAGAAATAGAGCCACGACCAGGCGAGGGCCTTGGTTTCCCGCGGCTGGACGTCGACCACGCGCCTCAGCACGCAGAACAGCAAACTGCCTGAGGCACCGCCCTTACTCGTAAATCGCCCCTTTCCGAGCCGCGCATGTCAGCAAACGGTTCCCAGGCAAGTATTGTACCAGCGTGGCATGATCATCCCGCTTGCCACTATGATGATGGGTGCGGGTTCCGCGTCCATGAACTTGAGATCTGAGGAGAAAGGCATATGAGCAACACTTCCACAATCAAGGATGCACTTGGCGCCGGCGACGGCGTGGTCCGTCTGGCGCCGTGCTGGGTCCCCCGGTCATTTCTGATGCCCGGCGGACGGCTGAAACTGGACCCCCGTGACCTGTACGCGCTGGGAGCGCACCGCGGAGGCATCGACGAGCGGTGGTTCGCCTCCACAACGAACGCCGATAACGGTCCCGGCACGCCGCAGGACGAGGGACTCAGCTACATCGCGCTCAACGGCAAACGGGTCCTGTTCAAGGAGGCAATCCAAACGCTGGGCGATCAGTTCCTGGGTGCGGAAGTCATGGCGGCACAGGGTGATTGGCGTCTTCTCTGTAAATTCTTCGATAACCTGGGACCAATTCCGCATCACATGCACCAGATGGATGAGCACGCGGCCAGAGTGGGGCGGAGGGGAAAACCTGAGGCATACTACTTTCCGCCACAGTATAACTTCGCGGGCAACAACTTCCCTCACACCTACATGGGACTGGAGCCAGGGACCACTAAAGACGACGTCCGCGCCTGCCTGGAGCGGTGGAATGAGGGCGATAACGGGATGCTGTACCATGCCAAGGCATACAAACTGCAGCCCGGGAGCGGGTGGCAAATCGACGCCGGCATACTGCACGCGCCGGGCTCACTCGTGACCTACGAACCGCAGGTGAACTCGGACGTTTTCGGGATGTTCCAGTCGATGGTGGAAAACCGGCCCGTGCCATGGGACCTGCTTGTGAAAGACGTTCCGCCGGAACTCCAGCACGATTTGGACTACATCGTCTCCATGCTGAACTGGGACAAGAACGTCGATCCCGAGTTCGGCAAACACAACAAAGTATTCCCGAAGCCAGTGCGACCGGAAGCAGAGATGGCGGACACCGGCTACCGCGAAATGTGGATCACTTACGGGAGGCCGTGGTATTCGGCCAAGGAACTGACCGTCCTTCCGGGCCGGTCCGTGACGATCACCGATGCGGCTGCCTATGGCGTGATCCTGACACAGGGCCGCGGCAGGCTAGGCGTGCTCGAAGTCGAGACCCCGATCATGATCCGGTTCGGTGAGATGACGAAGGATGAGGTCTTCGTCACGGCCGGGGCGGCAAAGGCCGGTCTGAAGATCACGAACACGAGCGACAAAGAGAACCTCGTCATGCTGAAGCACTTCGCCGCCGGCAACCCTGACGCCGCAGCGTTGATCCTGAACTGAGGGCAAGAAACAATGGCAACCAAGAACCTGGGAGTTGGTCTCATCGGCTGCGGCTTCATGGGCCGTACACACTCGAACGCGTACCGGCGATTGAACAACTTCTTCCCGGTCGAGCACCGCCCGGTGCTGCGGGCCATTTGCGATGTCAACCTTCAGAAGGCGCAACAGTTCGTGGACGTCTGGGGCTACGAGCGCGCCGAAACGGATTGGCGCAGGCTGCTCGAGGACAAGGACATCGACCTTATCGACATTTGCGTCCCGAACTTCGCGCACAAGGAGATTGCCGGGGCGGCGGCGCAAGCCGGCAAGATGATCCTCTGCGAGAAACCCCTGGCCATGAATGCCGCCGAAGGCGAGGAGATGGTGCACGCGGTAGAGGCGGCCGGGGTTCCGAACATGATCTCGTTCAACTACCGGCGCGTGCCCTCCATCTCGCTGGCCAAGCAGATCATCGACGAAGGGCGTATCGGGCGGCAGTTCCATTACCGCGCGACGTACTTGCAAGACTGGACCATTTCCGCCGACGTCCCGCAGGGCGGCGACGCGCTCTGGCGGCTGGACATCAAGGTCGCCGGCAGCGGCGTGACGGGCGACCTGCTGGCCCATTCCATCGACACGGCCATGTGGCTCAACGGCCCCATCAAGCGCGTAGTGGCGAAGACCGAGACTTTTGTCAAGGAACGCCGGCACGCGGTCAGCGGGCAGATCGAGCCCGTGGGCATCGACGATGCGTGCATGTTTCTCGCCGAATTCGCCAACGGCTCGATGGGCACTTTCGAGTCCACGCGTTATGCGCGCGGCAGGAAGAACTTCAATACCTTCGAACTGAACGGCGCGGACGGCAGTGTCTACTTCGACCTCGAGGAGCCCGAGTACCTTCAGTTCTTCGAGTACAAGCAGTTGCAGTCCGGCAAGAAGGTGGAGTCCCATCTAACCGGCTGGCGCAAGATCCATGTGACCAATTCGGAGCACCCCTACATGAGCCACTACTGGGTTCCGGGAACGTGCATCGGCTATGAGCACACTTTCCTGAACCAACTGGCGGATTTCATAACCGGTGTCGAGAGCGGCACACCGGCGCAGCCCGACTTCCGAAGCGGCTTGCGGACGCAGCGGGTGTGCGACGCCGTGCTGGAGAGCGCGCGGAGCAGCCGCTGGAAGGAAATTGAATGAGCAGCACATCCACGCACGCTTATCCGGCCCTGCACAACGCGATGTGGCCGGGGCTGGTGGGGAAGGGTCCCGGGTCGGAACCCCCCATCGATCTTGACACCATGCTGGATTTGACCGCCGCCGCCGAAGTCGATGGAGTACGGTTTGAGGGAGTCGATCTATTCCTGTCGCTCCCGCACGTGGACATCGATTCGTCCGACGACGATCTCCAACGTCTCGCCGGGAAACTGGCGGCGAGAAGTCTCCGGGCCGGTTCACTGGTTGCCCCCGTCTGGCCGCCGACCGGGGGCGGCTCCGCGATGGGAGACGGACCTGAACGCGCCCGCTTTCTGACTCAGGTGAAGAAAGCCTGTCGAATCGGACGCAAGCTCCGCGAGCTTAAGATCCGGCCGTACGGCGTAATACGCATCGACTCCGCGACGAGTGTCGAAGAATGGGCGAAGGATCCGCAGCAGAATACAAAACGGATCGCGCAAACGTTCCGGGAGGCCTGTTCCATAGCCGAGGATTTCGGCGAGCGGCTGGCGGCCGAAGGAGAAATCTGTTGGGGCGGCATGCACAGTTGGCGGCGGAACGTGCAACTGCTGGAGCTTGTGGACAGGCCACAAACGCTGGGCTTCCAGGCGGACATGGCGCACACCATGCTCTTCACGATGGGCTATAACGCGCCTGAGGACCGGCTGCTGCCGGAGGACTTCGACTGGGCTCGGACCGGCCAACTGGCCGAGGCCTATCGCAAAGTGGCGAACGCCTTGCGTCCGTGGACCATCGATTTACACATTGCCCAGAACGATGGAACCGTGAAGGGATCCGGCTCCCACGATAAGACCGGCAAGCATTGCCAGCCGTTCGACTCCGATGGCAAGCTCGACATCGTGCGCGACGCCGGAGCCTGGATGCGCGGCGACGATGGAAAGCCCACGCGCGCCTTTGAGCACATCTGTTGGGATGGCTGCCTGTTCCCGAACGCGGTCATGATGGGAGCGAAGATCTGGGATGACGTTCTAGCAGCCATGATCGCGGTTCGCAACGCACACGGCTGGGACTAGCGAACTACTGTCCGGCCCTGCGTTTCTCGGTGATCTGGCGGAAGACGCGCAGCAGGTTGCCGCCCAGGAACTTGCGTATGCGCTGCTGCGGCCAGCCCCGGCGGACCATGGCCTCGGTGATCATCGGCAAGTCGCGCACGTCCCGCATGCCGCGGGGCAGCGTGGGACCACCGTCGAAGTCGCTGCCCAGCGAGACATAGTCCTCACCTACCAGCGCAATCGCGCGCTCCACTACCGCGACCCACTCTTCCGGCGTCATCTTGATCTCCTCGGGCATGGGCGCGCCGACCATGGGAAATTGCGGCGCGACGATCTTGTCGATTTCCTCGATCGAGAGCGGCTCCTTTCTCTTGGCGATGGCTGAGGTGTCCCAGAAGACTTTGCCGGCGTGCTGGGTGCGCCACTCGAAGGCCTTCACATTGTGAAATTCGTTGCCTATCTGGAAGCCCATCACGCCGCCTCTGGCCGCCAGTTTCTTCAGCAGGTAATCCGGCATGTTGCGAGGGATGTTGTTGACGCTGCGCAGGCCGTGGTGCGTGGCCACGATCGGGTCCGTGCTCAGATCGATAGCTTGCTCAATGGTCTCATCGGAGCCGTGCGACACGTTGATTACCATGCCCAGCCGGTTCATCTCCTTCACCACCGCGCTGCCGCGTTCGTTCAGCCCGTGCCATTTGGGCGGAGCGCAGCAGGAGTCGGCGTAGTTGTTGGCCCAATTATGCGAGGGCAACTGCGCGGATCGCAGGCCCAAACGGTAGAGGTCGCGCAGCACACCCAGGTCGCCGTCCAGATCCCAACCGCCTTCAAAATCCAGCACCGCCGCCATCTTGCCTGACTGGTTGATGCGCTCGATGTCAGAGGCGTTGAGCGCCAATTCGATCGCGCCGCGGTTGGCGGCAAGCTGTGTCAGCGCCAGGTCGATCAGCCGGAGCGCCTGCTTGGTTTCAAGCCGCTGCGGGTAATACTCTTCAGTGACAAAGACGGAAAAGAACAGGGCATCGATGCCACCCTCTTTGGCCCTGGGCAGGTCGAACTGGCCGTCCGGCATTCGTTGGCCGATATCACCGCCATGGTAGAGCTGGCGATTGATCACGTGGACGTGCCCGTCGAAGACAAACGCCTTTGCGTGGAGACTCCGCGCGTCAATGGGCCGGTGTCCGCAACCGGCCAGCGCAAAGATCGCGGTCAACCAGCACAGCAAATAGAAAAGCTGTTTCACGGTGTTTGCCCCAGAGCATTATAATATGCTGAGCATCCGGGACTGCGACCATGAGTCTTTCCAGAAGAGAACTGCTGATCGGGGCGGGCGCTGCCCCGATGGCCCTGCGAGCGCAAGGCCGTCCGTCAAGGCCGAAGATCGCCGCGGTTACGACCGTCTGTTTCAAGTACTCCCACACCCAGCATTTCGTCGATCGGTTCCTGGAGGGCTACGGATGGAACGGTGCCCACCACCACCCGCCGATGGACCTGGTCTCGCTGTACGTGGATCAGGTGGGAGCCGACGACCTGAGCCGCGACCGCGCGGCCCGTTTCCCATCGATGAAAATCTACCCGACCATCGCCGAAGCGTTGACGCTGGGCGGTGGCAAGCTCGCCGTCGACGGTGTGTTGCTGATCGGCGAGCATGGCAAGTACCCGCGCAACGAGCGGCGGCAGACCCTCTATCCGCGCTACGAGTTCTTCCAGGAGATTGTGAAGGTCTTCCGCTCGAGCGGGCGCTCGGTCCCGGTGTTCAGCGACAAGCACCTTTCCTGGAAGTGGGAGTGGGCCAAGGAGATGTATGACACGGCGCGGAGCATGGGCTTCGCATTCATGGCCGGATCGAGCCTGCCCGTGACCTGGCGCACGCCGTCGATAGACATGCCGGCGGGCTCTGCTATCCGCGAGGCCATGGCTGTCTTCTATGGCGGCGTGGACAGCTACGACATCCACGCGCTGGAAGCCATACAGTGCATGGTGGAGCGCCGCAAGGGCGGCGAGACCGGCGTGAAGTGGCTCGAAGCCTACCGCGGCGAGCGCTTTTGGACCGCGCACAAGGAAGGCGTCTGGCCGCACGATCTGATGGATGCCGCGCTTTCCAGAAGCTTCACGCTAACGCCGTCCCGGACCGGAGTGAACCACAACTTCCCTTCCCTGGATGACATGCGCCGCATTGTCAAGGACCCGGTCGCCTACCGCTACGAACATGCCGACGGCTTGCTCTGCACGATGATGCTGTTGGGTGGGCTGGTGCAAGACTGCAACTTCGTCGCCCGGCTGGACGGCAGCAAGGAGTTGTTTTCCACGCAGGCTTACCTGCCCATGCCGCCGGGGCGCACCACGCTGGCCAACTTTTTCAGCCCGCAGGTGAACTGCATCGAGAGAATGTTCCTCACGGGAAAGCCCACCTACCCCGTGGAGCGCACGCTGCTGACCACGGGGCTCAACGCGGCGGGCGTGGAGAGTCTGTACCGCAAACAGGTCCGGCTGGAGACGCCATACCTGGATGTGCGCTACGGACCCGTCAAGGAATCCACCTACTGGAGAACATAGGTCATGAAGCGCATCGCGGTTGTCAGCGCCACTTACCGCTACCTTCCGGCGGGTGAGCACATCGTAGACCGGTTCCTGGTGGGGTACCCGAGCAAAGGCACGTGGCGCCATCCCGACATGAAGGTCGTTTCGTGCTACGTCGACCAGAAACCGGCAGATGACCAAAGCGCCGAACGCGCCCGCGAATTTGGGTTCACGGTCTACCCCACCGTCGCGGAAGCGCTCCGTTGCGGCGGCGCTCGGCTGGCGGCCGATGCCGTGCTGCTCATCGGAGAGCAAGGAGATTACCGGCGCAACGATTTGGGACAGGTTCTACGCCCGCAGCATCAGTGGTTCCGGCAATGCGTGGAGGTGTTCGAGAAAGACGGCCGCGCGGCGCCGCTCTACAGTGATGGACTCCTCTCCCATAGCTTTGAGCAGGCCAAGTGGATGGTGGACGCCTCGCAACGCCTCAAGTTCCGCATGTTGGCTGGCTCGCCACTGCCGGTGACATGGCGCCTTCCGGATCTCGAGTTGCCGTTGGATTGTCAGGTGGATAGCGCCGTCATGGTCGGTATCGACGGTTCAGAGACGATCAGCTTTCACGCGCTCGAGGCCATGCAGTGTATGATCGAGCGGCGTGCAGGAGGCGAAACCGGGGTGAGGGCCGTCCAGATGATCGAAGGCGACGCGGTCTGGAAATCCGGCGACGAGGGCCGTTGGTCGAAGGAGTTGCTCACCTCCGCGCTCTCCCGCAGCGATTCGCCTCAGGGCTTGTCGGTGACCGACGGGCGCACCCAGGATTTGGTGGGAAACAACCAGCTCCCTAAACTGGTCAAGAGACCGGCGGCATGCTTCATCGAATACGGCGACGGGCTGCGTGCCACGCTGCTCATGCTCAACGGCGCGGTGAACGATTTCACCTTCGCGGCCCGGTTGAAGGGACCGGCTCGAAACGTTTCGACGCAGTTCCTGCGGCTCCCCGCCCCGAACGACGCCCACACCGCCCCTCTGGCGGCCAAGATTGAAGAACTGTTCGAGACCGGCCGGGCTCCTTATCCCGTGGAGCGTTCGCTGATCGTCGCCGGCATCATCGAGAGCTGTTTGAAATCGCGCGCCTACGGGGGGAGACGTATCGAGACCCCCCACCTCAACGTGCGGTATCGGGCGCCAAAGGAAAGCCAGCACGCACGCGCCTGAACGGCGCGCCCTACTTGAGTTCGAGGATTTCCTTCTCCTTGGTCTTGGCGGCCTGGTCGAGCTTGGCGATGTGCGCGTCGGTGAGCTTCTGCACCTCGTCGAGGGCACGGTGTTCTTCATCCTCGCTGACCAGCTTGTCCTTGAGGAGCTTCTTGATGTTCTCGTTGGCGTCGCGCCGGAGATTGCGAACCACCACCTTGTGTTCCTCGGCAACCACGTGCAGGCGCTTGACGATCTCCTTGCGCCGCTCTTCGGTAAGCGGGGGGATCGGAACACGAATGATCTTTCCGTCGTTGTTGGGGTTCAGCCCCAGGTCCGAGGCGCGGATGGTCTTCTCGATGACGCCAATCTGCGAGACGTCCCAGGGCTGGAGCGTAATCAGGGACGGCTCGGGAACGTGCAGCGTCGCCACTTGGTTGAGGGGAGTCGGTGTGCCGTAGTAGTCCACCCGGATGGGGTCGAACAGGCCCACCGAAGCCCGGCCCGTACGGATCGAAGCCATTTCGTG
>VFSW01011970.1_pt1 | contig 12146 bp, 14 predicted proteins | sample 5358111 | NCBI WGS metagenome assembly VFSW01 (sample SAMN11554181, study PRJNA540505) | mine drainage metagenome | isolation source: sediment from site ElyBrook_90M | place: USA: Ely Copper Mine, Vershire, VT | collected 2017
CCGCGGCAGACGCCGCGCCGACGATAATCGCGATCACCAGCAATGCCGCCGCAAGCCTCATCTAAGTCAAAATTATATTCCATGCCGCAACTTTGCATCAGCGCGCGAGTCTATCCGGATGCGCCTCCATCCAGCCTTCGAGGATTACGACTGCCGCGAGCGCGTCGAGCCCGGTCTTGCGCGCACCCTTGCGCGCCGGCATGCCCGCCAGGCGCTCGCGCGCCTCGAAACTCGTCAGTCGTTCGTCGAACATATCGACGTCGATTGCAAGTGCTTCGCGTAACTGCGCCGTGAATTTCCGCGCCGAGTGAGCAGCCGCGCCTTCACTGCCATCCATGTTGAGCGGCAAGCCGACCACGATTGTGCTGACGTCACGGTCTCGCAGCATCGCGGCAATCGCGTCGAGGTCATGCTTGAGCGCGCGCCGCTCGACAACACCCAGCGGATGCGCCCCCATGGCGGCCGCGTCGGTGACGGCAACCCCGATTCTTCGTCTGCCGAGATCAAGCGCCGCGATCGCCATTGGCTTTCAGGCGGTCGGGTCCTCGGCCACCCCTTGCGCCCATGGTTTGTCACACAGGGCTGCGTCGAAGGTCGCCAGCTTCAACCGATGGCGGCGTGCCAGATAAACCAGATGGGCGTCGGTCACGTCCTTGCTGCTGGTGACCGGCGGCAAAGTTACGGCGCGGGTATCGTCGCGCACGAACCGATGACCACGCATCCGCACGATTGCTTCGAGCGCCGCAATCGCATCTTCGATGCGTGCGCCAAAGGCCGGACTAAGACTGACCCGGAGAAAGCCCATCTCGCTCACCGAACTGGTGGCGAACGATTTCGCGCGGTTGAGCCATCGGCTCGCTCGCGCGTGCTCGGCATGCGACTGCCATCCGCACGCGATCAGAAAGTTCACGTCGAGCAGATGACTCACGGCAGCTCGTCGAGAATTGCGTTGACGGTCGCGGTCGTTATGGCCGGCGCGCCTGGCGCCGAAACGAGAACCGGGCGTCCGAATCTTCCCCGCGTCAACTTCGCGGCGCGGCCAGATCTGCGCTCCAATATCAATCGTCGTCCTTCGAGTGTCACCTCGACCTTGTCCCCCGGCCGCAGGTTCAACGCCCTTCGATACTGAGTTGGGATGACGAGTTGCCCCTTGGTTGATAGAGTCGACGAGCTCATAGCGATGTCTTACACGTCTTACCATGGGAAAGAAAGGCCGCACTGCCGCGGAGAGTTGAAAGAGAAATCACGCCGCTTGCTTATATGGCATTCGATGCCATAATACCGCTATGCCGCCGGTGATTCTCGAGGCGCGGGACGTAATCGGAGGTGGCCGTTATCTGCAGGAAGTTCGGATTTCAACGTTCGCGCCGACGCGCGCGCAACAGGAAGGAATCCGGTATTCCCTTTGTCTCGTCGATCTTGAGAGTGGCGACGTACTTTTGCTCTATGATGTTCATCGCGGCAAGTCGCATCATCGCCACCTGCGCGGCAAAGAGGCCAGTTATAAGTTCGTTAACGAGGACGCGTTGCTCGACGATTTCATCCGTGACGTGAATCTGATCCTGGAGGGAAAGCTATGAGCGCACGGCGCCTTAACATCGGTATCCGCGCGGGTGCTGAGCGATCCAAAGCGCTGCGTGAAGCGGTCCGGCGAGTTGCTCGCGGCGACCGCGCGCCGCAAGAGGCGGGTCTCTATTTCGAAACCGCCGACGAGCTGCGGCGGATTCTGACCGAGAAGCGGCTCGAATTGTTGCTGGCGATCGCGCGCTCTCGGCCGGCTTCCGTCCACGAACTCGCCGGGCTGCTCGTTCGCGATTACAAGAACGTGAGCACCGACATCGCATTGCTCGAACGGCTGGGGCTGGTGAAGCTTGGCGCGAAGGGCGGTAAGGGACGAGCGCAGACGCCCACCGTGCCGTATGACGAAATTCGGGTGACAATCGACTTGCGGCCGTCGCGCGCGGCACACGCCGCTTGAGAGCACTTCTTCGATCGTCGCGGTTGGCGGCGCTTTGCGTAGCGATCGCTACATCCACGATCCTGCTTTGCCCCGTGTCGGCGTGGGCGTGGGGTACGGACGGGCATAAAATCGTCGCCGTCATCGCGGCGGACAATCTTACTCCCGCGGCGCAAAGTCATGTGGCGAGTATCCTCGGTGTCGCCGCTGACAAAAGAGCGCTTGTAACCAAGATGGAAGCGGCGTCGATCCGTCCGGATACCCAGTTCCGCGACGAAGATCGTCGGACCGAGCCATGGCACTTCATCAATCTCTGTATTCAGGATCGCCGCGCGGACATACCCGCGCGATGCGCCGGTGGAAACTGCGTCACCGCAAAAATCGACGAGTATTCCAAACGCCTCAAAGACGCGCGCTACGACCGCTTCGGCGCTGACGGCGATCTGGCCTTCCTGATCCACTTCGTCGGCGATATCCATCAACCGCTGCACGCCGCGACTGACGCCGACGAGGGCGGCAACTGTGTGCCGGTGGATTCGCGCGCAAGAAATCTCCACGCCGTGTGGGACACCACCGTCGTGCGCCGCCTCGAATACAGCATCGATTCCGGACGGCCCGAGACGACGGCGCGCCGGCTCGAGCAGACCTACACCGCCGAGCGAACCGCCGATTCATGGACTTCCGCCGACGCGATCGCCTGGGAGTCGAATCAACTCGCGCGCTCCGGCATCTACGCCGCGCTGAAAATTCCGATCGCGCCATGCCAACCCACGGCCTGCATCAACGCGGCCGGCCGCGTCGTCGATCTCGACTCTTCTTACCTCGACAGCGCCGCCGCGCTCGCCGGCCATCAGCTCGCCAAGGCGGGATTCAGGCTGGCGAGCCTGTTGAATGAAATCTGGACGCAGCCGGTTGGCCCGCTGGACGCGACGGGCGCATCGAATCCCGTCGTCGCTCCGCCTCCTTCGACGACGAGTTCCGTCGGCCAGATAATCGGCAACCGGCGAAGCAAGATTTACGCATGGCCCGGATGCGGGACCTACGACAAGATGGCGCCCGAAAATCGAGTGCTGTTGCCAAGCCGCGAAGCTGCTGAGCAGGAGGGCTATCGGGCGGCCCGCAACTGTCCGTAGCGCATCCTGTCGCGATACGGCGACGCCGATTCATTGCAATGGTTGATATGTACCTTCTGTAACAGGAATCGCGTGAATTCTTGTCGCCGCGGTAACCGGAACAGCAAACGTCTGACACGTTAGGGTTGCGTTGGGTAGTCGAATCACCTAGGTTCGATCCACGATGGCAGCTCGGGGGAGAAGCTTCGTGGGATATCCACGCGCGTTTACCGGAATGGTTGTTGCGTTGGTCGCAACCACCGCCGCGTTCTTCCTCTTTTTCCAAGCAAATCCGCAGACTTTTTCCTCTCCGCTCGACACGCTCAGCTCACAATTGGATGCAGGCAAGGACGGCAACGACCTCGTCGAGCAGCCCGAATCCGCCGAACCGGCGCCGCCGTCGATCACCATCAGCACGATGCTCGACCGTACTGCGCCTATCGAGAGCTATCTTCGCGAAGCAGGGATGAACTCTGATGACGCGCATCAGTGGGCGTCGTACATCCAGCGGATTATCGCAAATCGGTATTTTCACAGCGGACATCCGTTGACGCTATATAAGGATCCCGAGACCGGCGAGATGCGCGGCCTCAAGTACGATCTCGACGAGAACAATACAGTCATCGGTGCGAGCCTCGGCGCGGGCGTCCTCAAAGCCGCCATTCGCCCCATCGAGTACTACATTCGCCCGATCAAGATGACGTTTGCCGTCAAAGACAACTTCCAGCGCGCCGCTGCTGAGAACGGAATTCCGAAGCCGATCGTCGAATCGCTGCAGGACGCCTTTTCGGATCGTCACGATCTGAACCGGCTCAAGCCGGGTGCCGCAATCAAGTTGATCTACCAGGAAAAGGTCAGCCGCGACGGCTCGTACACGCTGGTCGGCGACGTGCAGGCGGCGCAAATCCGCTTCGGCACCCGTACGCTGACTGCGATCTCCTTCGCCGACGAGCACGGCCGCCCTCATCTATATGACGAACAGGGCCACGCGCTCGGCCCGCAGTCGCTCAAGTTCCCGCTCAACTTCCAGTACATCTCGTCCGGCTTCACCTTCCATCGCTATCATCCGATCCTGCACGAGTACCGCCCGCATGTCGGCGTCGATCTGGTCGCCAAGTACGGCGAACCGGTCAAGAGTGTGGCCGACGGCACGGTCATCAGCGCCGGATGGCAGGGCGAGCTCGGCAACTGCATCCGCATCCAGCATCAACATGAGATGGTCAGCATCTACGGTCACCTGTCGAAGATCAGTCCCGACGTGCGGCCTGGCGCGTCGGTTCATATGGGCCAGCTGATTGGAAATGTCGGCTCGACCGGGCTCTCGACCGGGCCGCATCTGCACTTCGCGATGGAAAATAACGGCGCCTGGGTTAATCGGTTGACCGAGAAGCTCGGCGAGAATCACCAGGTGTCGCCGCGAATGAAGGCGATCTTCGAGGACATCAAGGATCAGTACCAGTCGGCGCTCGCGGAGCTGCCCGACCTCGGCAGCCATTTCATCGCGGCCGCAGAACGCAAACCCGCGATCTCCAAGTTCGGCGACATGTACCATGTCACCCTCGATCGCGCGGTGGGCAAAGCCAGGCACCTGCGAGGAATCACCAGCAGCCGGGTCGAAACCCCGCAGTACGACAGCGCGCTTTGATCTGATCTTCTCGCCGTTCCTCTCCAATTTTCTCGCCATTGCTAGTTCGCCGCGTCCCGGTTAAGGCTGAGATCGCGATACCTCGCATCTGAAATGCGCGATCACCTCAATACCGATTTCTTCACCCCCGCACTGCCGCGCGTTTTTGGGCATCGCGGTTCCGCCGGCACTCATCCTGAAAATACCCTCGAATCATTTCGCGCCGCCGTCGCTAGCGGCGTTCACTATCTCGAATTCGACATCCACATGACGCGCGATGGCGAACTCGTCGTGGCCCACGACGATCATCTCAAGCGGATGTGCGGGCTCGATCGCCTGATCCCTGAGATGACGTATGCCGAGCTGGCCAAGGCCGACGCGGGCCGGATGTTCACGCTCGACGGCGCGACGTTTCCGTTCAGAAAGAAGGGAATCAGGGTGCCGCGCCTGTCCGAAGTGCTCGCGGAATTTCCAAAACTGCGGATGATCGTCGAGGTCAAGCAAATCGCGCCGAGCGTGGTCGCGCCGATGCGCGACCTGATCGATCGCGCCGCGATGCGCCGCAACGTGCTCGTCGCCAGCGAGCATCAGCCGCCGCTCGACGAAGTCCGCAAGCTGGCGCCTGAAATCCCGACCAACTTTTCGTATCTCGAATCGGGGATGTTCATCCAGGCGATGGGAACCCGCGACTCGAGCTATCGTCCGCCCGCCGCCGCGCTACAAATCCCGCATCGTCACGAATCCTGGGAACTCGTCACGCCCGAAAGCGTCGCCTTCGCGCATCGCCTCGGAGTCGAAGTGCACGTCTGGACCGTGAACGAAGAAGCCGAAATGTCGGAACTGCTCGACATGGGCGTCGACGGCCTGATCACTGACTACCCCCGCCGCGCGCTCGAAGTGGTCCGCCGCCGCGCGGATCGTCGCTAGTACTCTTTGCCAGCTTGGCGCGCTTTGTTACGATTCCGTCCGCTCGTCGAAGAATTTACGCTGGAGTGAAAAATCATGAAACTCGATTCCGGTCTCTCGACCCGCAATCTGCGCGATGTTCCTGCTGCTGCACGCGCCGCTGAAGCCGCGGGATTCGATGCTATCTGGATTCCCGAGGCCGGCAACGACGGCTTCCTTCCCGCCGCGCTGATTGCCGAGCACACCAAGCGAATCAAAATGGGTACGTCGGTTGCGATTGCGTTTCCGCGCAGCCCGATGATTACCGCCGCGACCGCGTGGGACCTCGCCGGACTTTCCGAGGGGCGCTTCATCCTCGGCCTCGGTACGCAGGTGAAGGGCCACATCGAGCGCCGCTACAGCACGAAGTGGGAAGCGCCGGTGCCGCGCCTGCGCGAGTACCTGCAATCGCTGCGTGCGATTTTCAAATGCTGGTCGGAGGGCGGCGCCAAACTTTCCTTCCAGGGCAAGTACTATAACTTCTCGCTGATGACGCCGTTCTTCACTCCCGCGCGGCACAACTTCGCCAACGTGCCGATTCATATCGCCGGCGTCAACGAACATATTATCCGGCTCGCCGGCGAGCTGTGCGAAGGCCTGCACGCGCATCCGTTCAACTCGCCCAAATAGCTGCGCGAATACGTGCTGCCGAACGTCGAGAAGGGACTCAAGAAGGCGGGCCGCGCGCGCAAGGATTTCGAGATCCAATCGACCGCGTTCGTGATCGTCGGCAAAAATCAGGACGAAATCAAAAAAACGCGCGAAGCCGTCCGCCAGCAGATTTCGTTTTACGCCTCGACCCGGACCTACAAGATCGTGCTCGACACGCACGGATGGGGCGAGGTCGCGCAGCGGCTCAACGAAAAGGCGGCCAAGGGCGAATGGGTCGCGATGGCGAAAGAAATCACCGACGAGATGCTCGACGTGTACACCGTCTCGGGCACCTTCGACGACATCGCGGACAAGGTGAAGCAGCGATACGAGGGGCTGCTGGACCGCGTCGCGTTTTACATCCCGTATCGCGCGGGCACCGACGACGCCGAATGGACGAAACTCGCGAAGCGATTCAACGGCTGAGTTTTATTGATACATTGGTGCGCTAACAAGGAGAAACTTCCGATGACCAAGACAATGTTGAAAACGATGGCCGCGATTGCGGCCGTGGCTGCGATCATGCTTCCCGGCGCCAGCCGAATCGCGATGGCGCAGGGCGCTGCTCCCTCTGCCGCCGCCGCGCCTGCGATGGACGAGGCCGGCACCCGCAGCTTTACGATGGTTTCGGTCGAAGTCGATGACGCCAAAGTCTGGCTGCCCAGCGTCATCGCGGTCGAGCAAGGCGACAAGGTGAAGCTCACGCTCAAAAACCTGGTGCCCGGCGCGTCGAATCAGCACGGCTTTACGATCCCCGCGTACAACATCACCGAAGTTGTGACGCGCGGCGAGCCCAAGACGATCACGTTCGTCGCCGACAAGGCGGGCGTGTTCCCGTTCTCGTGTCAGTTGCACCCCGCGCATATTGGCGGTTCGTTGATCGTCGAGCCGAAGAAATAGCCGGTCGGCGCCGTCGTCACCGCGCGCCGCGATGCCCCTCGGCGCGCGAAAGGGCTAGGCTTGATCGCGCATGCGCAATGTCGTCCTCTATGCGCGCTCGCCCGATTGGCGCGCCGTCGCCGAGCGCGCCGACGAATTGATGGCGTCGCCGGACTTTCGCGTGCTCAAGTCTGAAGCGCGCACCCGCGCGGGCTTCATCGACGTCCCCGGCGCGGGACCGGCGTTCATCAAGCGCGTCGAAGTCTCGTCGTGGATTCGCGGTATGCTCGCGCGAGTCAGCGGATCGCGTGCGAAGCGATCGCTCGCCGGCGCCGCGATGCTCGAAGCGCATGGCCTCGCGCATCCGGAACCGCTCGCGGCGATCGACGTGTACCAGGCCGGCGCGATTCGAGCGTCCTATCTCGTCAGCCGCGCGCTCGTCAACGCCGATTCGCTGAGCCGCTTCATGCTCGGCCCCAACGAAATCAAGGGACGCAACGTGCATCGCCGCAAACAGATCTCGGACGCCGTAGCCGCTCAAGTCCGGCGCCTGCACGAGTCGGGGCTTTACACGCGCGACCTGCAAGAGACCAACCTCATGGTAGAGGACGACGAGACGGGCGGCTTCAACGTGTATTTCATTGACCTCGAGGACTTCCGCCGCGCCACGAAAGTCTCGTGGGCCCGCAGAGTGCTGAACCTGGTGCATCTCGATCGCAGTATCGGCCGATTTCTCTGTCGCGCGGCGCGGCTCGATTTTCTCTACTCTTATCTCGGACGTAGGCCGGACCGCGCGGCCGCTCGAACGATAGTTGCTGAGGTCACAGCGGCGCGTGAGTCGATCGATCGCCGCAAGCGCAACGCCGCGCCGGCCGCTGATCGAGTCGTTGCGCCGCTCGCTGGAGGAACCCGCTAGTGGCGTTTTCGATCTTCAGCCGCGAGTACGACCATCACACCGAGCAGGTGCACGCCGCCGGCGGAAGCTGGGTGCGCGACGTGATGCTCGGACTGAACGACGGGTTGGTCGCGTCGTTCGCCGTAACCTCGGGCGTCGCCGCGGCGTTCGTCACCGGCACCGCGGGGATGATGGCGGGATTATCGGAGATGCTTGGTGGCGCTGTCGCGATGGGGCTGGCGGCGTTCATCTCGGCGCGCTCGCAAATCGAGTTTTATCAAAGCGAGATCGAGCGCGAGCGCGAGGAAATCCGCCGATGGCCCGACCGCGAGCGCGAAGAGATCAGCAGCATCTATCGCGGCAAGGGATTCGCGGGCCCGCTGCTCGATCAGATCGTCGCGCACATCACCTCTGACCCCGAGCGATGGAGCAACGTGATGATGCGCGAGGAGCTGGGCTTCAACGTCGAGTCGTTCGACAGCCCAATCCGCTCCGCCGCGGCAGTCGGCCTGTCGTATCTGTCAGGCGCGGCGGTGCCGGTGTGGGCGTATATTTTTTTCGAGCCAGGACGCGCGCTCACTGTCTCGGCCGTCTCGACTGTCGTAGTGCTATTCGCGGTCGGTGCGTTGAAGACGATCATCACCAGCCGTTCATGGTGGCGCAGCGGACTCGAGAGCATGTTGGTCGGAGTGGCGGCCGCGGGTGCGACTTACGTCGCGGGCCGTCTGTTTGCCGCGCGTTGAAACTGCGCGCGGCGCGCGCTCACGCTTCGACGAGGATGTCGTCGCCGTCGGCCTTCACCGCGTAGCATCCCAACTTGACGCTAGGGTCGTCGAGATTCGCGCCGGTTGTGATGTCGTACTCCCATCCGTGCCACGGGCAGACGATCGTGGTGCCGTCGAGCTCGCCCTCCGCGAGCGGGCCGCCGCGATGCTTGCAGGTGTTGTCGATCGCGAAAAACTTTCCGCCCGCATTGCCCAGCGCGATCTGTTTGCCGCCGGCCTCGACCAGCTTGCCGCTGCCCTCTGGCAGGTCCGCCAACTTCGCAACTTTGATGAAACTTGCCATCGGCGATTGCCTCCGCTCAGGTCGTGTACTCCGCGTTGATCCGCACGTAATCGTAGCTCAGGTCGCAAGTCAGAATCGTAGCCGTCGATTTTCCCAGCCGCAGATCGAGCCGCACCATGAATTCGCGCGAACGCATCGCAGTGCCCGCGTCGGCGAGCGCCTCGGTCAGCAGGCGGCCGTGCGCGGCGACTTTCACGCCGCCGATCCACAGCACCAGCTTGTCGGATTCGACGTACGCCCCCGACGATCCCGCCGCCATCAGGATTCGCCCGACATTCGGATCGCATCCGAAGAACGCCGTCTTGACCAGCGGCGAGTTTGCGATTTGCCGCGCCGCGCGCTCGGCGTCTGCGACCGTTCGAGCGCCGCGCACCTCGACCGTGACCAGCTTGGTGGCGCCTTCGCCGTCGCGCACGAGCTCACGCGCGAGCGCCGCCGAGATATCCTCGACCGCGCGATCGAAGACAGCCTGATCGCGCGCGCCGAATGCGCGATTCTCCGCGGCGCCGCTCGCCATGATGATCACCGTGTCGTTGGTGGACATATCGCCGTCCACGGTGATCGCGTTGAAGCTGTTTGGCAGCGCGGCCTTGAGCGATCTTTTCAGGAAAGATGGCGCGACCATCGCGTCCGTAACCAGGTAGCCAAGCATCGTCGCCATTTTCGGCGAGATCATCCCGACGCCCTTCACCGCGCCGGCGAGCGTGATCGTCGCGCCGCCTGCCTTGAATGTCGTCGAAGCCATCTTCGGCCGCGTGTCAGTCGTCATGATCGCATGCGCGAAGTCGTCGAGCCCGTCTTGTCGCAGCGAACGGACCGCATCGACGGCGCCGCTTTTGAATTTGTCGAGGTCGTAGAGATGGCCGATCACGCCGGTCGAAGATGGCACCACCAGATCCGGCGCGCATCCGAGAAGTTGCGCGACGTGCGCGCATGATTCGCGTGCAAGCCGCATCCCCGCCGCGCCGGTGAAGCTGTTGGCGCATCCAGAGTTCGCGACGACTGCCTGCAAATGCCCTGACTTGACGCGATCCGCCGTCACGTAAACCGGCGCCGCCTTCACTCGATTCGCGCTGAACACCGCCGCCGCGGCGCATGGGCGATCGGCGGCAATGATGCCCAGGTCGAGCGCGCCCTTCGTGGTCTTCAGGCCCGCGCTGACGCCGGCGAATCGAAATCCGCGCACGCTGGCGGGCTCGAGTGCGACTTTCATTTGAATCCGAATCGCCGCGTCACTTGCCGTGGCAGCGTTTGTATTTCTTGCCCGAGCCGCACGGGCACGGATCGTTGCGGCCGACTTTGTCCGCCTCGCGCTTGGCCGGCGCTGGCGCCGCGGCCTCGCTCTCGCCGCCATGGCTCATCACGACGCGCTGCGGCTTCGGCTGTTGAATCTGCTCGACGTCCTGCTGGCGCTGCACTTGCACCGAAAAAACTTTCTCGACCACGTCCTGTTGCATCACCGCCATCAGCGCCTCGAACATCGTGAACCCTTCTTTCTGGTATTCGACCAGCGGATTCACCTGCGCGTAGCCGCGCAGCCCGATTCCCTCCTTCAGATGATCCATCGCGAGCAGATGGTCTTTCCACAGCGCGTCGAGCGTCTGGAGCATCACGATCTTTTCGATCTGGCGCATCACCGGCTCGGTGAATTCCGTCTCGCGCTGATCGTAAAGTTGATGCACGCGCTCGCTGCCGACATCGATCAGATCGTCGGAGCCGTGGATTGCGTTGCCCTCGATTTCAGTCTGCGCGTTGAAGCCGGGGCGAAACTTGAACTGCTTGAAGAACGCGTCGTCGATCGCCTTCCAGTCCCATTCCGCCGGATCGATTTCATTGTTGCCGTGCGCCGCTGCGATTTCCTCGATCAGCGCGTCGCACATGTCGAGCACGTCGGCCTTGAGCGACGCGCCGCTCAGCAGTTCACGCCGGCGATGGTACACCACCTCGCGCTGCTTGTTCATGACGTCGTCGTATTCGAGCAGATGCTTGCGGATGTCGAAGTTGTGCGACTCGACTTTCTTCTGCGCGTTTTCGATCGCCTTTGAGATCCATCGATGCTCGATCGGCTCGTTGTCTTCCATCCCGATGCGGCCCATCAGGCCCTTGAGCCGGTCGGCGCCGAAGATGCGGAGCAGGTCGTCTTCGAGCGACATGTAAAATCGCGACGAGCCGGGGTCGCCCTGGCGTCCCGAACGGCCGCGCAGCTGGTTGTCGATGCGCCGCGACTCGTGACGCTCGGTGCCGAGGATGTGCAGGCCGCCGGCCTCGAGCACTTTTTCGCGCTCGGCCTTGCACTGCTGGACGTACTTGGCGAGCGCGGCCTGGTAATTCGGATCGGACGGTTCCTTGGTGCCGGCTTCGGCCGCCGCCATGAACTCCGGATTGCCGCCAAGAACGATATCGGTGCCGCGGCCGGCCATGTTGGTCGAAATCGTGACCGCGCCGAAGCGCCCGGCCTGCGCGACGAATTCCGCCTCGCGCTCATGATTCTTGGCGTTCAGCACGTAATGCTTGACGCTGGTCTTTTTGAGTTTTTCCGCAACGCGCTCGGATTTTTCGATCGACACCGTGCCCACCAGCACCGGCTGTCCGCGTTCGTGGCAGTCGCTGATCTCCTCGATCACGGCGTCGAACTTTTCGTCTTCGGTTTTGTAAACGACGTCGTGATTGTCGATGCGGATCATCGGCTGGTTGGTGGGAATCACCACCACGTCGAGCCCGTAAATTTCCTTGAACTCGACCGACTCGGTGTCCGCGGTGCCGGTCATCCCCGACAGCTTCTTGTACATGCGGAAGTAGTTCTGGAACGTGATGGTCGCGAGCGTCTGGTTCTCGGATTCGATCTTGACGTTCTCTTTCGCCTCGACCGCCTGATGCAGCCCGTCGCTCCATCGCCGTCCCGGCATCAGCCGCCCGGTGAATTCATCGACGATGATCACCTCGCCTTCCTTGACGACATAATCGACGTCGCGCTTGAACAGCGTGTGCGCGCGCAGTCCCTGGTTCGCATGATGC
>VFSW01011971.1_pt1 | contig 12145 bp, 11 predicted proteins | sample 5358111 | NCBI WGS metagenome assembly VFSW01 (sample SAMN11554181, study PRJNA540505) | mine drainage metagenome | isolation source: sediment from site ElyBrook_90M | place: USA: Ely Copper Mine, Vershire, VT | collected 2017
GCCAGCATTCGATCCAGCGCACGCTTGGCCGGGATACGGATGTCCTCGGGGACTTTGATCACGTGTTCCCGTTTTTCCAGCGCATGGAGCACGCTTTCGAGCTTTGTCCGCTTCATGTTCGGGCAGACCATTTCCTTGTTCAGAACAAAGAACCGCTTGTTGGGACTTTCTTTTTTGAGCCGATGGAGGATGCCCTCCTCGGTGCCGATAATGAATTCTGCATGGTTCGATTCCTTGCAGAAACGGAGCATTCCCGAGGTGCTGGCGATCTCGTCAGCCATGTCCTGCACCTCCGGCGGGCATTCGGGGTGCACGACGAGGACCGCGTCGGGGTGTTCCGCCTTGGCCCGTTTTACGTCTTCCACGTCAAGGTGTGCGTGGTGCACATTACAGAACCCGTCCCAGGAGATGATTTTCTTTTTCGTCCGCTTCGCCGCATAGGAGGAAAGGTTGCGGTCGGGAATGCAGATGACCGTGTCTTCCTTGAGCGATTCCACCACGTTGACTACATTGGACGATGTGCAGCAGATGTCGCTCTCGGCCTTGACCGCGGCCGACGTGTTCACGTAGGCCACAACCGGCACTCCGGGGTATTTCTTCTTCATGTCCAGAAGCGTAAAGTCATCGGCAAACTCAAAGGTAATGCCCATGACGTCCGAATAAAGATCTCTCCGCGTCTTGCGCGGTCCCTTGACCGTGACCATATCGGCCATGGGGCAGCCGGCGCCGATCTCCGGGAGGAGCACCGTCTTGCCCGGCGAAAGGATTGAAGCGCTCTCGGCCATGAAGTGCACGCCGCAGAACACGATCACGTCATAGTCGGTTTTTGCGGCCGCACGCGAGAGCTCCAGGGAATCGCCGGTGATGTCGGCGATGTCCTGCACCTCGGGGCGCTGGTAATTATGCGCCAGGATGATGGCGTTCAGCTCTTTTTTGAGCTTGCTGATCTTATCGCGGAGACTATTGGCAGGAACTGAATGGGAAGTCATGGTTAGCGTGATAATACCGATAATACTACTTGGTTGTCAAATGGAAAGTGAAGAACGGGGCGCAACAGTGTGACGTGCGTGCCATGCCGCGGCTGCTCCCCGGTGCTCCGGCTTTTCTATTGCGTGGATTTCCGATTTCGGGTATTGTACCACTCATGATCGCAGACAAGAAATTCAAATCGGGCTTTATTTCCATCATCGGCAGGCCGAACGTGGGTAAATCCACGCTGTTGAACGCTCTTCTGGGCGAGAAGATCGCCATTATATCGGACAAACCCCAGACCACCCGCAACAAGATCCTCGGCATCGTAAACCATCCCGGCGCGCAGATGGTGTTCCTGGATACGCCGGGCATCCATAAGCCCATGCACCGGATGAACGAGTTCATGGTGCAGACGGCGCTCCGGACGTACAACGAAGTCGATGTGATCCTGATGCTCGTCGAGGCCACGGAGCTGCCGGGGGCAGGGGACCGGTTCATTATCGAGACGCTCGCGAAAGTGAAGACGCCTGTTTTTCTTCTTATCAACAAGGTCGACCTCATCAAAAAGGACGGGCTCCTGCCCTTGATGCAGGAGTACAGCAAGCTCTATAACTTCACGGAGATCATACCCGTATCCGCGCTCAAGAACGACCTCGGCGGTCTCCTTGATACGATCCTGAAGCGCCTCCCGCAAGGGCCGCAATATTTCCCCGACGACCAGCTCACGGACCAGCCCGAGCGGTTCATCGTTTCCGAGATCATCCGCGAAAAAATCTTTGAGCTCACCAAGGAAGAGATTCCCTACGCCACGGCCGTCATCATCGAGGAAATGAAAGAGGAACCGGACATTACACGGATCCACGCGGCAATCATCGTAGAACGGGACTCGCAGAAGGGGATCCTGATCGGCAAAGGCGGAAGCATGCTGAAAAAGATCGGCACCCTGGCGCGGTTGGACGCGGAAAAGCTGCTCGGCGCCAAGATCTTCTTGAAGCTCTATGTCAAGGTCAAGAAGGGCTGGCGCGAGGATGAGCATATGCTGAAGAACATCGGCATCCTGACGGGGGAAGAATAATGGTGCATGAACTGGTAGCCTGGCTGGTGCAAACGATCGGCGTTCTGGGATATCCCGGGATATTCCTGCTCATGGCCATGGAAAGCTCGGTCATCCCGATACCGAGCGAACTCGTCATGCCGCCAGCGGGGTATCTGGCCCAGCAGGGGCAGATGAACATGGCGCTGGTGATCCTCTGCGGCACCGCCGGAAGTCTCGTTGGAGCTTACCTCAATTATTTTGCGGCCCATTATCTCGGCCGGCCACTCGTCCTGAAGTATGGGAAGTACGTCTGGATCACGGAAGAGAAGTTCGCGCAGGTCGAACGGTTTTTCAAGGACCACGGCGAGGTATCGACCTTCATCGCCAGGCTTCTGCCCGTCGTTCGGCACCTCATCTCGCTCCCGGCGGGACTGGCGGGAATGAACCACGTCAAATTTTCGCTTTACACGCTGCTCGGCGCGGGGTTGTGGGTCGCGGTGCTCTCCTTCATCGGGTATTTCATCGGCGCGAACCAGGATCTGATCATGCGGTATTCCCATCAGGCCCTTGCCGGGGCGATCCTACTGAGCGCGGCGATCGTTACGGTCTATGTATGGAACCACCGGAGAAAGAAACTGCTGAGCACTGACGATACGAAATAACGGTTCAGTGGCAAATCCTGAGCCGGGCAAGCCGGACTGATACCTCTTTTCTTCAAGCATTGACCTGAACTGCCGCCCATACCCGACAATTGCCGCGAATCGCACTTGCACCCCTTTCTGAGGTTCCCCTGGTATCATGAAGAACGTTTCCGATTTTAGGGCAGGGTGCTCTTTCTGAGGCCGGGACCTGCACGTTTTTCATTGAAACTTTGCTGAATTTAATCGATAATGCACGTCGCGGATTGACACTGCAGTAGAATTCCTGGGAGGTCTTTATGTTCAGAAGTCCATGGAGGATATTTCTTGTCCTCGCGAGCGTTGTTCTTGTTGCACTGTTCTCCGGACTTTCCCTCAAACAGGCGCTCATCAGCGATTTCCAGCATGCTTTTGGAGCAGGGCGCCTGGACCGGGATCTTTTCATCAGTCGTTTCGGCAACCTTGTCCTTGTCTGGTCGTTCCTGACAACAGTGCCCGCATTTGCGCTGGGCGTTTTCCTTTCGCGGAAAAGCGAGAGGCTGGTCAACCAACCGGTCCGGGCAACCGCAGCGGACAGTGGCGCTGACGTGAACGAACCTGCGCCGATCGAAAAAAGGGATGAAGTCTCCGATCTCCCGGCAACAGGCGGCCTTGAAACCAGGAAAAAATCGACGTCTGCAGAGAAATTTGCATTGAGCACAGCCGCTGCCAAAGAGGAAGAGGCGGAAGCCCTGTTGGACGATGCGCTGGACGCAGGTGATGAGGACATGCAGCCCCGCGCCGGGGATGCGGACAGGCTCACAACGATCGTCAAAGGATTGGATGAACTTGCCCGGGCCCAGGCGCTCGGTCGCGCGCTGCAAAAGCAACCAATCGAACTTGCTCCCTGGTTGAACAACGTCATCGAAAATACCCGCGCGTCGGTTCAGGATAAGAATATTGTTTTCAACCTGGAATGCGGGAGCAATCTCAGGCTGTCAATTGATCCCGCGTGCCTGACGGGGATCATGTCAAACCTCGTAGAGAATGCCGCAAAAGCGGTAAAGAAAGAGGGAACGGTGACCGTGAGTGCCGCTGCCCAAGACGACCACGTCGTAATTTCGGTCAGGGACACGGGCTCCGGGATCAGCCGGAAAGCTCTGCCTCATATTTTCGAGCGGTTCTATAGAGGGTCGGGAAATGGAATCGGCCTGGGCCTTACTATTGTTCAGGAACTGGCACAGGCATGCGAAGCAACGATCAAAGTCGAGACAGCGCGGGGCAAAGGCTCCGTATTTACTGTTTGCATACCGTCCCTCCAGCAGGAGCTTTTTTAAATCCTATTCCATGAAATCCAAAACCGAAGCCATCATCATCAGCAGCATGAACCTGGGCGAGGCGGACAAGCTGGTCACGTTCTTTTCCCTCGACCGGGGCATGCTCAAAGGCGTTGCCAAGAACGCCCGCAAGTCCTTTAAACGGTTCGGCGCAGGCCTTGAGAGCTTCACCCTCGTCCGGGCCCATCTCTATGAGCGGGAGCACCAGGAACTCGCCCGGATTGAGTCCGTGGACATCATTGAACAGCACGCTTCCATTGGCAGCGATCTGGGCCGGGCCGCATCGGGCGCCGTGATGCTGGAGCTGGTACGGGAGCTGTCGCCGCTCGGGGAACGCAATGCACAGGCCTTCCTGCTCCTTTCCCACATCCTGTATCTCCTCGACGAAGGTGAAGAACCGCTCTTTTTGCTGAATATCTTCAAAATAAAATTCCTGTCGCTGCTGGGCTATCAGCCAAAGCTCGATTCCTGTTTGTCCTGCGGGCTCCAGCCGAAAGGGGAGATGGTGTTTCTCGGCATGAAGGGCGGGATCCTCTGCCCGGCGTGCATGATCTCTTCCGGCGAGCCGCAGGTGACGCTCTCGCCGGGAGCAGTCGGTTTTTACTACCAGGCGCTCAGAATGGAGATGGACAAGATCTCCCGGCTGAAGCCGTCAAACAGCATTGTGCGGGAGCTGGACCGGGCATTTTCCGACCACACCTTCCATATCCTCGGCAAACGGCTCAAGTCTGCGGAGTTTCTGAAAGCAGTTCTGCCATGAGGGCGCTCGGACAGGACGTCCAATTCGTGTTTATGTTCGCAGCGCAATGGCACTGTGACATCGTGCTTTCGTATCTTTGGGTTATCGTGGTTTTGATTTTGAGGGACGCTTACGGACAGTTGCCAGCAGGATCAGACTTGCGATCACGCAGGCATAGGAGAAGAGGTCTCCATACCGGGTGTAGAAGGTCCTTTCCGTGCCCGGTATGAGCTGGTGAGTAAGATATGCTTCGGTGAAGATCTTCGAAGTTTGCAGGATGCGGCCGCGCGAGTCAATGAAACCTGAGATGCCGGTATTGGCGGCGCGCGCAATAGGCACGCGGTTTTCGACGGCCCGAAGGACGGCCATGGAAAAATGCTGGTAGGGGGCGGCGGTCTTGCCGAACCAGGCGTCGTTGGTGATGGTGGCCACGATCTGGGCCCCCCGATCGACAAACTTCCTGACGAGATCGGGGAAAATGATCTCATAACAAATGACCGTGCAGAGCTTTACTTCCTTTCGTTGCCCCGGCTCCCCATAGGGGACGGTCATCACCGTGTAGTCCGTCCCGGGTTGGAAGTCACCGATTGCCTGGACCATTTTCCCGACAAAGAACAGAATGCTCCTGAGCGGGACATATTCTCCGAACGGGACAAGATGCATCTTGTGATAAACAGCTTCGACGTTTCCCTGGGCGGAAAGCAGAAACGCGGAGTTTCTCCCAATGATCTGCCTGTTTGGTTTTACTTCATAGGTCGGGCTGCCGGTGAGCAGCGGCACCCGGTTCTGCTTCACAAAGTCAATGAGGTCCGCGCTCATCACGCTGTCATTCTCCCCGACGCCGTTAAAATAGAACGGCGTGGCCGTCTCGGGCCAGATGACGAGGTCAGGATGCTGCGTAAGCGCTTTCCGGGTAAGCGTTTTGTACACGGCGATCGTCCGCGCCTGGAATGCAAGGTCCCACTTTTGGTCCTGTGCGATGTTGCCCTGCACGACCGAGACCGTGATCGTTCCGGGGCCTTCCGGCGCCCTCAGTTTGACAAACCCGTATCCCAGCACGAGAGCCATCACAATCAGAGCGGTGACAAGGGCGGGATATCTTTTCCTGTCCATCGTGGTCTCGGAGACGGCCGCGTTCACCAGGACGATCACGAACGATACTCCGTACACGCCGGTGATGTCGGCTATCTGGATTACCGGCAGCGCGGAATATTGCGAGTAGCCGACCAGAGACCAGGGGAATCCGCTGAACACGTAGGTGCGCGCGAGTTCAAGGGCTGTCCAGATCGCCGGGGCGGCGATGATCATGAGCTTCGGGTTGTTATTCCTCGAATGGACCATGGCGGCGCCAAAAAGCGCGGGATACAGCGCCAGATAGGTGCAGAGCAACAGGGTGACGAGCGATGCCGGGATGATGGAGATCCCGCCGTAAAAATGCACGGAGTTCGTGACCCAATAGACGGTGCCGGCAAAATAGAAAAGCCCGGAAATCCCGCCGAGCCAGAAGCCGTTCTTTACACTCTGTTCCTGAAGAGCGTAGAACAGGGGCACGAAGGCGATCCAGGCAAGAAAATAAAAATTGATGGTGGGAAATGAAGCGGCAAGGAGAATGCCGGAAAGAGCGGCGAGCGCCAGGGAGCGGAGGTTCATGCTATTTTGCCGCTTTCTGATCCTGCATCCATTTCAACAGGCCTTCTTTCATGCTGCTGTTGATCGGCTCTGGCCCGGAGGCGGAAAGCATGGGCTGCCGATGCTCGGTCCGGGGTTTTTGCCCGGAGCTTTTCGGCGGCCTGACGCTGCCGTGGGCTGCTTTGGCAATTGCCGGCCGCGGCCGCGGTGATTCGGGCTGGAGCTTCTGTTCCTCCTGGACCATGGGCGTAAGGGAGGAAATTGCATGGCGGTAGAGGATCTCCTGCTTCTGACTATCCATGACGATGACGTAGCTGTCGAAGGCTTTGATCTTGCCCGCAACGCGAATCCTGTTCTGGAGCGTTACGGCAATGGTCGTCTGCTCGGTCAGGTAGGTGTTCAGCATCCGGTCGAGGAGATTTGTTTCCATGAAAGACACCTCTTGCTTCTACCGATTGATGGTCGTGATCGAATGTTTATAGTACAAGTGCTGCCTGCCGCCCTCTTTCAGCAAAATGGTGAAACTGTCGCAGGCCTCGATATTCCCCTTGATCCGCTGTCCGTTGATGAGGTACAGCGTGAGGACCTGGTTTTCTTTAATGGCCTTGTCGAGAAACTCCTGCTGAATGTTCGGCCGCCCCGAGGGCGCCTCGGGGGACGGATTCGTTTGGTCGGGAGCAGCCTGAGCCGACTGGGGAGGAATTGCCAGAAGCGTTTGCGGGGCGGTGAGGGAGGAAATCTCCTGCTTTAAGAGAGTGACGATCTTGCCGTTCGCTTCCAGATTGATTTCATACCGGCCGATCTCGCGGATGATCCCTTCCAGCCCGGTTTTGTTCATCTGGCCGATACGAAGCTTGATACCGCTTGCTAACGCCTGAGACAGGAACTGCGGTTCGACACTTTGACTTAATTCTTCCTTCAGAACTTCCATTAAGAAAATGATATCTGAAATCATTTTTTTTTGCAAGGAAATTTTCCAGCTCGCAATTTTACTTTGGTTAAGAAAACCGTCCCTGATCTCCCGTGCCGTCCCTTAACGAAGGTTGAAGCGGTATGCCCCGCCCTTCCGATAGCCTGTTTTCCGACGCGGGACGGCTTTTTCCTTATTGACTTTTGAGCAGGTATAGCCTATTATCCAACGCTATGTATGAACTTATGGTCGAATTGAAATTCGCGGCTGCGCATCAACTTCGGGGCTATCAGGGCAAGTGTGAGCGGCTCCACGGCCATAACTGGCGCGTGACCATCGCGGTGACCGCCGAACGCCTGGATGAAGCAGGGTTGGCCATCGATTTCCATGAACTCAGGAAATCGCTCCGTGAAGTGCTCGACCAGCTCGATCATACGTTTATCAACGATATTTTCCCGTTCACGCAGATCAACCCTTCATCGGAAAACCTTGCCAAGTGGATTTACGACAACATGGCAAAAAAACTCGATAACGATAACATCCAGGTTGCGAGCGTGACCGTATGGGAATCAGACACGGCGTCGGCGAGCTACTTCGAGTAAACCATTTAGGCCACTCTGCACGTGCGCTGCGCACAGAGGTCTCAGAACGCGCAGAGTTCACAAACTGAATCTCTCCCGTTCCTGAACTATCCATGATTATCGACAAACGTATCGCCGAAAAGATTCTTTCCTTCGCATTATCACGGAAGGCCGATGCAGCCGAGGTCTTTCTCCGGGCCTATTCTTCCACCTCCATCGAAGTAAAAGACCAGAAGGTCGATGCCTTCGACCGTGCCAGGGATATCGGCGCCGGGCTTCGTGTCTTCGCGGGTGCGCGCATGGGGTTTGCCTTTACGACCGACCTTTCGGGCGGCGCGCTTGCGTCCCTTGCAGAGGCGGCGGTCACGAACGCGCGATATACCGAACCCGACCAGTTTCATTCCCTTCCGGAAAAACCCGCATCAGCTTATCATACGGCCCGTATTCACGATCCCGAGCTCGTCGCTCTGAGCGAGAAGGAAAAGATCGAACGGGTCATGGCCATGGAGCGCGAGGCCTTCGGTGTCGACGGCCGGATCAAACGCATCCGCAAGGCATCAGCGGATTTCTCCAATGCCGAGACCCTGATCATGAACACCAGAGGGGCCGAGGTTTTTTACACCAGTACGGCCTGTTCGTCGAGCATCGAGGTGGTTGCCGAGGAAAGAGGCGAGTCGCAGGCGGGTTCGGATTTTGACGTGAACCGGTTTTATCGAAAACTCCTGATCGAGGAGGTCGGCCGCAGGGCCGCGCGGCGCGCACTCGACCTGCTCGGCGCAAAACATATCGATTCCGTCAAGGCCCCGGTCGTCCTTGAAGCGACGGTGGCGCAGGAATTCCTCTCCCTGATGGCGGGCGGGTTCTCAGCAGAGGGCGTCCAGAAGAAAAGGTCGCTCTTTATCGGCAAGCTGGGCCATGAAGTCGCGTCTCCGGTCATCACGGTGCTGGACGACGGACTTCTTGAGGGAGGACTGGGGTCCGCGCCGTCGGACGACGAGGCCGTGCCCATGCAGAAAAAAAAAGTGATCGAAAAAGGGCGATTGGCCCTCTTTCTCTATAACACCTTTACGGCGAACAAGGACAAAACCGTTTCTACGGGCAATGGTATGCGCGGCGGGTTCAAAGGCATTCCCGGTGTGGGCCTGACGAACCTTTACATCGAACAGGGCAAGCTTACGCCGGAAGAACTCATCGGTTCAATCGACAGGGGCCTTTATGTGACGGAGGTCATGGGCATGCATACCGCCAATCCCATCTCGGGAGATTTTTCCGTTGGAGCTACGGGGTTCTGGATCGAGAAGGGGAAAAAAGCCTATCCGGTCCGCGAGATCACCATTGCGGGGAATATCCTCGATCTTATGAAGCACGTGGATGCCGTGGGCAGCGACCTTCGCTTCTCCGGCAGGATCGGCAGCCCGTCGCTTCGCATCAAGGAACTTTCCATCGGGGGGAAGTGAAGCAGGAAAAAAGCCGGTTCGTGGCTGATAGCTCATAGCTGATCGCAGTTGCCATGAACTATGAACTCTGAACTTTGAACTCCGAACTGTCTTCCTGCCACACTCTCTTTTCGATCTCCTTCAGCAAATCCCCGAACGTATCCTGCCTGATAGCCGAACAGGCCACCCCTTTGAACCGGCTCGCCATGGCTTTGGCCCAGAGCGGGTTCACCAGATCGACTTTGTTTAAGACCATGAGCTGAGGGATGTGATCAAGGCCGATCTCCTGTAAAAGAGTGTTCACCGATTCCATCTGCTGCTCGAACCGGGGATTGCTGATGTCCACGACATGGAGGATCAGGTCCGCGTCCTGCATTTCGTCAAGCGTGGCGCGGAACGCTCCCAGCAGGTCCTGCGGAAGGTCCTTGATGAAACCCACCGTGTCGGTGATGACCACCTCGCGGTCGCGCGGGAAGCGAAGTCTTCGCGTGGCGGTGTCGAGCGTGGCAAAAAGCAGGTTTTCCGCCTTGACTTCCGATCTGGTGAGCGCATTGAACAGCGTGGACTTGCCCGCATTCGTGTAACCGGCGATCGAGACGATTGGAATATCGCTTTTGATCCGCCGTTCGCGCCGCTGGCTGCGGGCTTTCCCGAGAGCATCGAGCTGTTTTTCCAGTCTGCGGATCTTGTCCCGCGCCCGGCGCATGTCGACCTCGAGCCTCGTCTCGCCCGGGCCCCGCCCGCCGATGCCGCCGGTAAGCCGCGAGAGGGCCGTGGAGCGTTCCGACAATCTCGGCAGCCGGTACTTGAGTTGGGCAAGCTCGACCTGCACTTTGCCGTCGCCGCTGTGCGCCCTGCGCGCGAAGATGTCGAGGATAAGCTGGGTCCGGTCGATGACGCGCATTTCGGTGATGTCGCCTATTGCTTTTACCTGCGCGGGGGAGAGGTCCTGGTCGAAGACGATCAGGTCGGCGCCGAGCTGCTGGGAACGGATGATCAACTCCTTGAGCTTCCCTTCGCCGAGCAGATATTTGGGATTGATATCATGCAGCCGCTGGATAACCGCGTCGAGCACGGTGATGCCGTCGGTCCGGCTGAGCTCTTTCAGCTCCTCGACGGACTCTTCCTGCTCTTGCCTGCTTTTCTTCGATACGGAGACGAGGATCGCGCGGTCTTTCTTCGCAACTTCGAGCGCGGCCTGCGCCCGTTCCATCTGCCGTTCGATATCGGCGATGAATTCCGAGATGTCCAGCGAGAGCGCATGCACGGACTGAGGCGGCAGGACCTCGTAGAGCTTTTCCTCGGGATTGGGAGGAATGAGATAGGCGATCGAGATCATTCCGGGAAGGCCGTCGGCCTGTACGGCGAGCGCGGCAATAAGGTCCATTCTGAGCAGCGCCAGGTCCGTCAGGTCTTCCTGGTTCAACGGCTGTCCCTTGAGATGGGTGTGGATGAAGCGGACTCCGCGAAGGCGTTTCGCGCCGAGACGATGTTCCGAGAGATCGGGGATGAGGATGTCCTTGTTCGTGCCGACGAGAACGTTTCTGACGCTTCCCGAGCGGTCGATAATGAGGCCGATTTGCCTGCCGATTTCCGCCGAGGCCTCGGAAAGCGCCCGCGCGGCCTCCGGCGTGATGACGGCATCGGGCGGCATTCTCCTGCGGTAGAGGCGTTCGAGCATTTTTGTTTCAGCAGGCTTAAGGCCTGTTATATTTCCGTGGATGGTCGGGATGGCGCTCTCCTTGAGTCTTCAGGTTAAGACAGTTACAGCGCAGGCAAGAACCTGCGCTGTTTTCATTGTAGCACATACTACGGGCTAACCTTGGCTACTTCAGGACAAACACAATGTCATGCTCCCGGGCATGATCTTTTACCTTGAGACCGACGCTCTGGCCCGCTGCGGCCTGATCGATGTGCTGATGTTCGTACTCCATGGACTCCACTGCCTGAGTGAAGTCGGTCGCCTGCCCTTTCACGTGAATGGTATTTCCTGTTCTGAGCGTTCCTTTGTTGATTTGTACCACTGCAACGCTGAGATGGCTGTAGTAATGGGTCACCGTGCCGATGGCTTCTTCATTTGAGGCTGGTTCCTCCACCGGGGGGATTGTACGCGGAGGCGGGCCAGGTTCGATCATGGCCGGCTTGGACTTTATAGGCGTTCCCGCAGACTTTGACTTTTTTGCCGCTTTTTTTCTTCCAGGTTTCTTCGCGGCTTTTTTAAGTGTTTTCTTTTTCGTGATTTTTTTCTTGGCGACTTTCTTTTTAGCCGTCTTTTTGACGGGTTTGCGGGAAGCGGCTTTCTTCTTGCTCTTGCCCTTTATTGTTTTCGGCATCGATAACCTCCTCCGTATTTTTTCGCTCTTTCATTCAGGAAGCATGAACCATCTTCATTGTATCATAGGCGCGAGGAAACAATCGCGTTTAATCAAGACCGGGATCGATTTTTTTCATGGGGGGAACTTTTAAAATTGTAACAAAAAAGCAGTAAATTACAAGGCTAAAAGAAGCAAAATTGTGGATTGAGAGCCTAAATTGATGTCTTGACAGTTCACAACAAATATGGAATAATCGCCCATCAAACGATGTTTGCAGAACGATGTTTGCTCGTAGGATTCTGGGATGAGCTTTTTTTTGAGTCAAATAGTTTAGCAGTATCGAAACATTATTGAAGGTACTAAATTCACAAAGGGGTACTAAACTGACAAAGGGAGAGGAGGAAGCATGAAGAAAAGTTTATCTGCAGTAGTGTTGGTTGTACTGGTAGGGTGTTTGTCAATGTCTCTGCCGGCAACCGTTTATGCAACAGACGGCATGAATCTTGAGGGATACGGTCCGATCGCAACGGGCATGGGCGGTGCGTCCATGGCCTACGATAACGGCACCGCGGC
>VFSW01011972.1_pt1 | contig 12145 bp, 9 predicted proteins | sample 5358111 | NCBI WGS metagenome assembly VFSW01 (sample SAMN11554181, study PRJNA540505) | mine drainage metagenome | isolation source: sediment from site ElyBrook_90M | place: USA: Ely Copper Mine, Vershire, VT | collected 2017
CTGATAGGCGTCGTTAGCACAAGCCCAAGCCACGCGAACGTCGCGGCTGAACCGTTCATGTTCATCGCGAAGCTTTTGGGCGGACTCCAAGGCGTGTTGATAGGCCGCTTCTTCGCGCGCAGAGAAAAGATGGCCATTGAAGATTGGGATGTTGACATTCGCTCCGACGCCCTCGTATTCGGGTGGGATCTGCGCGGAAGTCGGATTATTTATATAGGGCATATAGCCTGCCGTCGCTATGGCGCTCACCGTAGGGCGCTTCAGATCTCTTTCGGCATAGTAGAACTTGTAGTTGGACTCGCGCGTCGCGCGCAGCGATGCGAGTTCGGGACGATTATCGATGGCTTGGGCCACCAAAGACGCGGTGGTGGCCGGGGGCGCTTGAGGAAGGGGCTCGTCGGTGAGCTGAAAATTAGCCGATTGGTCCGAGCCAATGGCGCGGCCCAACTCGGCGAGCGATCCAGTGACGCTGTCTTGCGCGCGCAAGAGCAGAAGCTTCGCCTCCGACACGTTGACGTCGGCGAAACTGACATCCACCTCGGATCGGAGTTTGTTGCGAGCCAGCTCGGTGATCTGATCGTCCAGTGTCTGCCGGGCGCTGACGGTTTGCTCGGCGACTTTCACCGTAGCTTGCGCCCGAAGCACATCGAAATAAGCGCGGTTGACGTCGAGCAGCACGGTGTACCGAGTGGCCATCGAAGTCTGCATCGCGGCTTGAGCTTGAAAACGCGCGCTGGCCACCAAATTCGGTGTGCGGCCGGAATCGGTGATCAACTGTTGCACTATCACGCCCTGGGCCTCGCGCTGAAATAAGCGCGACGTCTGTATCTCGCCGGCTCCCATCCGAGAACCATCATAAGCTTGCGATCCTGTGACCTCGCCATTGATAGTCGGGAGGTACGGGGCGCGATTGATCACCACCTGCTGGTTAGCGAAGTTAATCTCGTTTTGCGCGGCCTGGATCTGCGGGTGATTTTTGATAGCCAACGCTTCGGCTTCTTGGAGCGTCAGCATGGGCGGAGCTTGCGCGAACAATGCCATTGGCAATGCCACGGGAACTGCCATCAAGAGAGCCTTTCGGCTAAGCCTGAGTTGGCGAAGGCTGGGGAACATTTCTTTGCTTCCTTCCATAAACCAAAAGATAGGCGGCCGGGACGATGAATATGGTGAGCAACACCGAGGTTGTCAGGCCGCCGATGATGGCGCGCGCCATGGGCGTGTATTGTTCGCCGCCCTCGCCCAGTTTCATCGCCATGGGGATCATGCCGATGATGGTTGCCAGCGAGGTCATCAAAATCGGCCGCAGGCGCACCCGGCAGGCCGTTACGACGGCGTCCTTTACCGGCAATCCCTGCTCTTCGAGCTTGTGCGCGAAATCGACGATCAAAATGCTATTGGAGTCCGCGATACCGATCAACATGAGCACGCCCATCAGCGACATCACGTTGAGCGTGGTATGGGTCAGCGGCAAGATGATCAGCACGCCGACGAACCCCATCGGAATCGCCAGCATGATCAGGATTGGATCGATAAACGATCTGAATTGGGCCACCAGGATGAGAAACAACAGAATGAACGAAATACCGAAGCCCAACCCGAAACTTTTGAAGGATTGATCCATGCTGTTGACCATGCCGCGCAGTGTAATGCGGATGTCCGAAGGGAGTTTCGCATCGGCGATGGTCTTGACGATTCCGGTGCGGAGCGTGCCCAAATCCTCACTCACCGGCGTGACGTAGACATCGATCACTGGCTGAATCTGATAATGATCGATCTCGGTGGGGGACTGCAGAGGCACTAATTTCACGACCGAATCGAGAGTCGTCGGAACTTTTAGCTTCGGGGCCCGCAGCGGAATCTGCTTCAGGTCGACCAGGTTATGGATGGCGGGTTTGCCATGCTCGTAATATTGCACGCTGAGGAAGTAGTCGTTACCGGTTTGATAATCCACCCAATAATTGGGCGCGATCATGATGTTGGAATTGAGCGCCGTGATCACGTTGTCGACCACGTCCTTCTGCGAAAGCCCGAGCTCTCCGGCATGTACTCGATCGATGTCCATGCGGATAGACGGATAGTTCATGTCCTGCGGAATGTAGATTTCGCCGACACCCGGAAGGTCGCGGATGCGGGCGGCCAAATTCTGCGCGGTCGAGTAGGTTAAGCCCAGATCGCGAGTGTTGACTTGCACGTCAATCGGAGCGGGCTGGCCTTGATTGAGGATCGCGTCCTGCATGGAGCCGCTCTGGAAGAAGGTGCGCACGTCCGGAAAGTCCTTGGCCATCTGCGCCTTTACGCGATCCATGTAATCGAAGCTGCTGACCTCGTGTCCGTCGTTCAGAGCCACTTGTATGAAAGCGGTGTACATTCCGGAGTTGGTCGTGTAGAGGGAAGAAATATCGTTCACCACGCCGATATTGGAGAGCACCATTTTCAGATCCTTCGGGGCGACAATTTGGCGGATCACAGTTTCGATCTTCGCCACGTAGTCGTTGGTGACCTCAATCCGAGTTCCAGTGGGAACCTTGAGATTTACCGTGAACTGCCCCGCGTCGACTCGAGGGAAGAACGCCAGGCCGAGCAAGGGATAGATGGCCAGACTCGCCACAAAGACTCCCAAAAGCAGAACCAGAGTCAGGACCGGAACCTTCAGAGCGCGCCGTACCCAGCGCTCGTAAAAATCGAGCAGCTTGTCGAACTTGCGATTGAACCATGCATTAAAGCGCCCGCCCCAGGAGCGAGGCTGGGGTTCCTCGAAGACTTGTTCCTTGCCGTGGTCTCCGTGGTGGTCTCCGTGCGCGGGCATGGCTTTCAGAAACTTGGAACAAAACAACGGAATTACCGTCATCGCTACCACGAACGAAGCCAGCAGAGCCAGACAGAACGCCAGGGCCAGCGCGGAGAACAGAAACTTGCTGACGCCGAACAACAGCGTCACTGGGAAAAAGTCCACCACGTCGACCAGCGTCGCGGCCAACACCGCCAGATTCACTTCGGCTCCGCCCTGTTCCGCCGCAACGGCCGGAGACGATCCCATTTCCAAATGCCGGTAAATGTTTTCGAGCGAGATCACCGAGTTGTCGATGACGCGGGACAAGGCCAGCGCGAGTCCTCCGAGAATCATCGTATTGATGGTGCTGCCCATCATGTAAAGAACCACTACCGTCGCCATCGCCGAAATCGGAATCGACAACAACACCGCGCCGGTGGCCCGCATGCTTCCGAGGAACAGCAAAATCATGAGGCTGGTGAGCACCAGGCCGATCAGGCCCTCATGCAGCACCGTGTTTAACGCTTCCTTGACGAAAACGGATTGATCGAAAACGATGCTGGTTACCAGTTGCGGCGGAAGATCGAACAGATGCTGAACCAATCCGCGGATATCGTCCACCACCTGAATGGTGTTGCTATCGCCGCCCGACTTCATGATGGGAATGTACGCGGACTTCTGGCCGTCGATGCGGACAATGTTGTACTGCAATTGACTGGCGTCTTCGGCTTTGCCGATGTCTCCCACCGAAACCCAGCGTGTGTCGACGGTTTTAATCGGCACGGCGTCCAAGTCGGCGACGTTCTGAACCAGGCTGTTGGAATAAACGTAATAATCGCTGGAGCCGATTTTGACGTCGCCGGCCGGTAAGATCAGATTACTATCGTTGACCGCGTCCACCACGTCCATCACGCTCATCTGGCGCGATAGCAGCTTGTAGGGATCCACGTAGACCATGGCCTGGCGGTACTTGCCGCCGAATACGGCGGGGATTTCCGCGCCGTTCACCACCGCGATTTGATTGCGGATCTGGAATTGGGCCAGATCGTGAAGTTGAGTTTCGTTCAGACCCTCGCCCTTCACCGTGACCAGGCACACTGGAAGGCTGGAAGCGTCGAACTTGAGCACGATCGGCGGCAGGGTTCCCGGCGGCAAACGTTTGAGATCGGCCAGGGCGAGATTCGACAACTGCGTCACGTCCGAATCGGCGTTGGTTCCCGGTTGGAAATAAACCTTGATGATGCTTACCCCGAGCAGGGATCGCGATTCCATGTGATCCACGCCGCTGGCCTGGGTAAAGAAGCGCTCCAGCGGATTGGTGATGTCCACTTCAATGTCCCCGGGGGGCATGCCGTTGTAAAAGGTGGCGACCACTACTTCCGGCAGATTGATGGGCGGAAACAGATCCACCGGCATGCGCGAAAGAGCGTTGATGCCGATGACCGCCAGGGCCAGACAAATGACGACAATAAAATAAGGGTTACGGATGGAAAAACGAGGCATGGGACTGGCTCCTGGGCGTTAGTGCTGTTCTTCAGAGCTTTGATATTGCATCAGGTCGGCCAACTTGAATTGGACTGGCTGGGCCGCCTTGAGGCCGCTGCGGTCGCTGACCACCACCATGTCGCCCTCCTGCAATCCCGAAAGAACTTCCACGTAGGTGGCCGTCTGGATGCCGGCTGCGAATGGCCGGATCTGGATTTTGCTGGAGGCGTCCACCACGTCCACGGTTGTCTTGCCGTTGTTCTGGTCAACCGCCTGCAAGGGCACGGCAATTACGTTGTTCTTCTTTTCGAGCGTGATGGTCGCGTCCGCGTACAGGCCCGGAAGCAGCACTCGGGTGGGATTCGGCACATCTACTTCAGTGTGCATGGTGCGCGTGTCTTCGCGAACGTCCACCGAGAACCGGGCGACTTTACCGGGGAAGGCCCGGTTTAAGGACGAAACATTGACGTTAACCGAATCGCCGATATGAATGAAGTGAACGTAGGTCTCCGGCACCGGAATCACCAGCCGGTACAGGTCGTCCTCGGAGAGCGTCACAAGCGGCATCGCCTGCGTGCTCGAACTGGTGCCGGCCTGCATCAGCGTGCCTTGATTGGCGTAGCGCTGCGTCACCACTCCCGCAAACGGCGCGGTGATTTTGGCGTAATCGAACAGCGCTTGATCGTGCTCCCGCTTGGCTTCCGCGGCCGCGAGCAGGCTCTCGGCGGATTGCAGATTCGATTTCGCCGCTTCCACTTGAGCCGATGAAGCTAGCGCCTTGCCCTGCGAATCGTCCACTTCCTGCTGCGCCACCAGGCCGGGTTTCGATTGCGCCACGCCGTTCAGCCGGTCATACTGCAACTGAAACACTTTCTGCTGGGCCTCCACACGGTTCAACTCTTCCTGAGCATGTGGAATCTGGGCAGTGGCGTTCTTGACCGCAGCGTCGTCCTCTTTGACTTGCAATTGCAGCTCGGGAATTTCCAGAGTCGCCATCACCTGGTCCTTCTGGACGTGCGATCCATAATCGACGTTCAAGTCCTTTACGAAGCCGGACTCTTTGGCGTACACGTCAATTTGCTGGAACGGGACTAACTCGGAAGACATGGTCAAGGTGCGTTCCAGATTTTGCCTGCCGACCTTCACCACGCCTACCGAGACCGCAGCGGGGCCTGCGCCCGCTTCGCCAGGATCTTTGGCCTGGACCTTTCCGGCGCCGCCGCAAGAAACTAAAACGACAGCCCCTGCCGCGCTCAAGCCCAACCACAGAAACAAACGCGTATTTGACCTCATAGATTTATTTACTGCTCCGCCACGGTAAATCGCAACTGATATTCATCGTCCTAATCCGATCCGACAACCCCTGAAGCGAGAAATGCCGAGAGCGGCAGAACTCGAGAAGTTCGTTCTCCTCATCTTGGATTTTGGAGGCTTCGCCGGCCACCTCGGCGGCTACCTGGAGAGGGATGCTGACCACTCCGTGCCGATCGCCATGTAACAAATCGCCCGACGAAATTTTCAAACTGGAAATCTCCACCGGTTCGCCGAAATCTGCGATGTGGGCATAGGCATGAGATACAGAGGTGTGCCCTGCGAACATCTGGAACCCCATGGCCTCCACGGCCGGCAGATCGCGAACCGCGCCGTTGGTGATACAACCCACACAATTCAGGGCCATGCCGATTGCGGCGTGAATCTCGCCCACAAAAGCTCCCAGGCCCGCATTGTGGTCGGCGTCCTGTAAAACGATGACCCGCGGCTCCGGGATCGAGGTTACATAGTGCCACCAATCCATGCGGTCGTAATAACAGCGATGGCTCATCGGCGGTGACGCGGTTCGGATTCGCGCCGTCGCTGCATAGCCGACCATTGGCGGCAGTTTCGGAAACCGGCAGCGCGCGATTCCCGAAAGGAAGCCCTCGCTCCGCAATCGTACGTTCAGGCGCTCGATGGCGTTCGAAATCGTGCAGCTGTCAAAATCTCCAAGCTTTTTCAAATCCACGGAAGAAAGAACGGTTGGATGGGTCATTCCTCTACTTCATCACAGTAAGATGTCGCCCCCCCCGGACCCTATACCATGCGGCTGGTATTTTTGAACAAAAACATTGGTAGATTGGTGCGCCGGAACAGGTCCTCCTTTAGCATAGGAGAGGTTGCATGGCGAACGCCCTCAAATCGTCCGATCGTGTGTTCTTCCGGTCCCGCATTGCTCTTGCGGTTGGGTTTGGCGGCCTGCTGTCGATTATGGGTTTGGCCGGAATCGATGCACTGAGCGTCCTGCATCAGTTCCGGGGCAGCGACGAGCAAATCAGGAGCCGATACCTCTCGCAGAATCACGTACTAAACGATATCCGGTCCGATGTTTACCTATCGGGCACCTACGTTCGCGACTACTTGCTGGAGCCCGACAGCGAAAGAGCGGACGCCTACCGAGCCAGCCTGGAGGAGGTGCGTCGCCATATGGAATCCGCGCTGGAGTCCTACCGGAACCAGGTGGCGCCGACGGAAGCCCAACACTATTCGGCTTTGCGGGCCGAACTCATGGATTACTGGAGAATATTGGCTCCGATCTTCCAGTGGGATCCCACGGAAAGACGCCTCTCCGGATACGCCTTTCTTCGCGATGAGGTTTTCCCCCGCAGACAGAATATGCTGGCTCTGGCGGGCCGCATAGACGCCCTCAACGAACAGCAGTTGGATTCTGGGAACCAACAGGTGGTGTCGCTGTTACTGAGTTTTCAGACCCGTCTGCTGCTGACATTGATACCGGCGCTCGCTCTGGGCCTGGGTCTGGCTCTGTTCACCATGCGGAAGATCCTGAATTTAGAAGACCAGGCCCGCTTACAGTATGTGGAAGTTGCCGAAGCGCGTACCCAGCTCAAGGAACTTTCCGCGCGCCTGGTTCAAGCGCAGGAGACGGAGCGCCGGTTCCTATCGCGCGAATTGCATGATGAGGTCGGGCAAGCTCTCTCGGCCGTGCTGATTGAACTGCGGAATCTTTCGGCTGGATTCGCGCTCCGTTCCGAAGAACAGTCCCGCCGGCATATTGAAACCATCAAAGGTCTGGTGGAAAGCACGGTCCGCGTGGTTCGCAATATGGCGCTTCTGTTGCGGCCGTCCATGTTGGACGATTTGGGTTTGATTCCAGCCTTGAAATGGCAGGCGCGCGAATCCTCCAAGAGGACTTCGATGGATGTGACCGTCGCGGCCGAATTGGATTCCGATGAGCTGCCGGACGAGTATAAAACCTGCATCTATCGCGTGGTCCAGGAAGCCCTTCACAACTGCGCGCGGCATTCGCAGGCCACCACCGTCCGGATCCGCGTCGGACAAGAGATCGATCGCTTGCTGTTGACCATCCAGGACGATGGACGGGGCTTCGACGTTCGAGAAACGAAAGGGCTGGGATTGCTCGGGATTCAGGAACGAGTTACCCGGCTCGGAGGAAAGTGTAAAGTTCACTCGCAGCCGGGACGCGGGACCATACTGTCGGTGGAATTGCCCTTCAGCGAAGAAAACCGGAGCGCCTACGCCCATGAAACAGATTCGCATTCTGTTGGCTGACGATCACACGGTGATGCGTCGAGGTCTCCGGCTTCTGCTGGAGAGTCATCCCCAATTCGGCGTGGTGGCCGAGGCGTCGGACGGACGGCAGGCGGTGGAACAAGCGGAAGCAACCGAGCCGGATGTCGCGGTCCTCGATATCGCGATGCCCAACTTGAGCGGAATCGAAGCGGCGCAACGCATTAACGCGGCTTTGCCTCATATCGCGATCGTGATCCTTAGCATGCACTCGGACGAAGGCTATGTATTAAGAGCGCTGAAGGCGGGCGCCAAAGGCTACCTCCTGAAGGATTCCGCGGAGGGGGATCTGATCGATGCGATCCATTCGGTGCACGAAGGCAAGACCTTCTTCAGCCCGGAAATCACGAAGATGCTGATGGAAGATTACGTGCGCGAAATCCGGACTCGCGGCGCCGACAATAGTTATGACCTGTTGACCTCACGAGAGAGGGAAATCCTTCAGCTCCTGGTGGAGTTGAAGTCCAATAAAGAGATCGCGCAGCTCCTGAATCTCAGCCTGTATACCGTCGAAACCCATCGCAGAAACCTGCACGAGAAACTGAATCTGCACAGTCTCCCGGAACTGATTCTGTATGCTGTGCGAAAAGGCGTTACTTCGTAGTCCTCGATTCCCGGCGGCTGCGGCGCGATTAGTTCGACGAACAATTCGCCACGGGGGAAAGGCAACGTACTGCGCTATCGATCACTCGCAGAACGATCTCTTCGCGCAGCGGATGAATCAAAACATCAAAGCCCCGGTGGTGCAGCACATCCCACCACAAGTAGTCGTCATTCGTTGGAGAGACCAGAAAGATGCAGCTTCGAGGCGAACTGGCGGCCAAACCATCCATGACTTCTCGCCAGGGATGTCCGGGCTGATTGCGGTCGCACAGTATCAGATCGAAGTCGCGGCGCGACGCCAATCTGAACGCCTCTTGCGGAGAGCTGGTGAATTTCAGCTCCCACCCATACCGCTCTCCCAAATATTCCAGCAAAAAGATGTCGTTTAGGGGAATGGATACCGCCAGAATACTCAGGCGCTTGGCGCTGGTTTCTGCAGGCGCTTTCTTCCGCTTTTTCAACCACTCAGGGAGCCACACACTCGCCTCCTATTGCGGCGCCGCTGCCCTGGCGCTGTTCCAATAGGACAAGGCCAATTTGAGCGCCCGGGCCACGTCGTAGGCCCGAAACGGTTTAGAAAGAAGGTCGTATCCACCGCAGCGGATCAGTTCTTGCCACAGGTTGTCGTCCGCCACCCGAGAAGCCAGAATGACGCAGGAGCGCTGCGGCGAGGCTGCGAAAGTCTGGACCGTCGTCCGCCATTCCGCGTTGGGCCAATCGCGGTCGTACAACATCAACGGAGAGTTCAGTCGATTCAAAGCGTCCCAAGCCTCCACGCGCGATTCGGCGAAGTGGATCGCTATGGGTTCGCGATCGGAGATGCCTCTCAATACATTGCGATCATCATCGCTGACCACCAGAGCCACGATGGTGATCCGATCGGGTGCTCTCTGGCCATCGCCCTTTGTGGAAATGCGAGCATGCCGGCCCTCCGCCCAAACGCGCTTGGGAGCATCCGCTAGGAATGAATGTAGGGCGCGCCACATGGTGAGCATTCGAGACCTCCAGGAGTATTCTGAGACGGAAGACGCCAGTACACGCGCTCGCATGGTCTCACGATTCTCGGCCTTGTCCGCGGCCGCTATCTAATCTTTGACGGTAGGCGCGGATCCAGCCTTCGAAGTCACACGCGGCCCGGCCGCCGCTTTGCACCTTTCGACGCAACTCTGGCCGCTTATTGCTACGTAACAGACGTCTTAGCCAAATAAAGATCCGCATTTCTATCTGACTCCTGCCACTGAGACTTAAGCCCGAATTTTGCAATTGCCGCTCTCACGCGCTCCGGAGTTCCAAGATCGCTCCACCCTACATCGCCGACTGGCAGCACCGCCAGGTTTTGCGTGCTGAAAGTAAGGACTTGGCGTGAGAAATCTCCAGTATTTAGCGTTGCCCACAAGTTATCCTCAGCCCTCAGGCCAGTGGAGCGCCCTCGCTGCCGCTGAGCCGCCATGAACGCTTCCAACACGCCTCGCGGCATGGTCCTGTCCAGCAACGCCAGGAACATCGAGGCCCGCCCGATCATTACGAATGTGTTCCACAGACAGCCACGCGCCAACAGTGCCTGAGCCGTGAGATGCGAGGGTTTCTCCCAAAAGCGGCTCACTCGCAGCAGTGTGCTGCTGAAGCGGGACGCAAAGCGCGTGCCCGGCTCAATCCACCCATACTCAGTTTCCGGGCCTTCCGCTTCTGCTCCTAAGACAACCAGAGCGTCCGAATGATGTTGCGCCCCTCTGACGGCTTCATGCACGGAGGCGATGAAGCGAGACTCGTTCGAGTAGTAGTGATCCGTGGGAAAGAAGGCGACCACTGGGTCTCCCGCCAGCGTAGCGATGCGCAGCAAACTGCAGATCACCGCCGCGGTCGTACCCTTGTTGGCGGGTTGAACCACCAGTCTGTGCGGTTCAACGCCGGCCAACTCGGGTCCATAGAACTTCTCATGCGCCTTCACCACCACAAACGCCGTTCGTTCCGGATGAATTGCGCGAGCTAGCCGGGCTCGGGTCTGAGCGAGGAGTGTCTGGCCGCCGTACAACGGACAAAATTGCTTCGGGCGATCTTCGCCATAAATGAGCTGAGTCAGGGATCTCAATCTGGTTCCGTCGCCGCCCGCCAGAACCACAGCCCACACATGTTGGTGATTCAAGACAATTCCTTTCCTAGGCGCTGAAGGTTTCCCGAACCATTAGCTCAACCTTATGCGCGTTTCGGAGACTCTTCCATACCGGCGCTCAGGTAATTTAAGGCGCACCCGATAGGTACTGGCAATGTCCCATTCCTACCAACTCGTCGCTTCGCAAATTACCCGGCTTCCGGTATGTTCACCGTGCCGGTTAGAACGTAGACTGTATCTGACTGAATCCCTCAATCTCGACGGGCGCTTCGACGGAAGTCCAGTTACACTGCGCCCGTCGTTCTTTCCTAAATTGAAAACCAGTTCGAGTAAGGCCGTTTAAAAGGTGTGTGAGTTTTTCAACGCCACCGGCACGTGGAATTTCTCTCAATGCGGGGCCGGGCGAAGGGCCTTGGGGTGTAGAAACGGCCCTTGCCCGGCGTTACGGGGATCTATGAAGACGATACGCTACTTGGGCCCCGCACAGATATAGCAGGAGAGCGGTATTTTTCCATGCAACCGTCCGGTACATTGCGGCCGATTCGCTGGCAGCAGTAACCCTCAGCCGTAACCCACATTTCATCTTCCATTCACTAGAGCGTAACCCGGAAATTTGTACTATTGGCCCTGTTGCTTGCATTGCTTCGGCTGGCTACGTTGGCCGGCTGGGACCCAAAAACACTGGAGGTTTTTCATTTCATGATCGGGTTGCGATACGTGTGTCTGACGTTCTTGTGCGCTGCGATGCTTGTCCGGGCGCAAAGTTCCGCTGGGATCGGCGGCCAAGTGCTCGATCCGGCCGGGACAGCGGTGGCCGACGTCGCGATTACGCTGACCAACGCGGCTACGCACAACGCCTCGCAAGTCGCCAGCGACGCCGGTGGCAACTATACGGTCATGGGCCTTGCGCCGGGAGCATACAGTTTGCGGGCATCCAAGCCGGGCTTTGAGTCCTACGACCACAGCGTCGTGCTCCAGGCCGGGCAAACCCTGTCGGTCGCCATCAATCTGTCGCTTTCGGCCGTGCAGCAATCGGTAGTGGTGAACGGCGGCACGATGCTGGGCGCGACGCCGCAGCCTTCGCAAAGTGACGTGTTCCTGTCGGACCAGACGCTCCGGGTGATCGACCGCACGCAGATGGATATGCTCGGACCCGTCGCCGGAGCCGCGCAGGTGATCGCTCTCGCTCCCGGCGCGCGTGTGACTGGCTACGGCAACACCGGTGCGACGAAGTACACCATTTCCATCAATGGCATTAATCAGGGTTGGGGCGGCTATGGCGGCTATACTGGCGGCGCAGCTCTCGGCATCACGTTCGATGGCATCCCGATCGTCGATCCGGCAACCGGGCTCTGGCAGTCCGCGACGATTCCTCAAATGCAGATCATCCAGGACACGGTGGTCAGCTATGGCCCCGGCGATCCGCTGAACCGCTGGTACACCAACGTGGGCGGCGCGGTGGAATTCACGCCGCTCCAGCCCGGCAATCAGTTTCACGGCGATCTGATGCTGACTTACGGCAGTTACAACACGAAGAACCTCCAGTTCGATCTCTCCAGCCCCATGTACAAAGGCTGGTCGACCATCTTAGCGGG
>VFSW01011973.1_pt1 | contig 12145 bp, 22 predicted proteins | sample 5358111 | NCBI WGS metagenome assembly VFSW01 (sample SAMN11554181, study PRJNA540505) | mine drainage metagenome | isolation source: sediment from site ElyBrook_90M | place: USA: Ely Copper Mine, Vershire, VT | collected 2017
CTCGTATGCCAGCGCGTCCAGTTCGGCGGTCGATACGCCCGGTTTTATTTTTTCGCGCAGTGCCGCGTGCGCCTCGGCGACGATCTGACCGGCTTGGCGCATGATCGCGATTTCGTTCTGCGACTTGATCACTATCACAATTTCTCTACTGCCTTGACCACATCCATTTGTACTTTTTCGATAGCGCGTTCGCCATCGATCTCATGCAGCGACCCCGCCGCGCGGTAGTACGCGATCAAGGGTTTCGTCTGCGTATGATACACGTCCAGCCGACGGCGCACCGTCTCGGGCTTGTCGTCGTTGCGCTGCTCGAGCGCGCGGCTGTCCTTATCGCAGCGTCCCGCGACCTTTGGCGGGTTCGATAGCAAGTTGTAGACCGAACCATCCGCCGGGCACACCCAGCGCGCGGTCAATCGTTGAATCAGCACTTGATCGCGCACGTTGACCAACAGCGCTCCGTCGATTTTCTTGCCCTGTTGCGCGAGCGCGCCGTCGAGCGACTTGGCTTGCGCTTCGGTGCGCGGGAATCCGTCGAAGACGACGCCGCGGGCGCAATCCGGCTGCCTGATGCGGTCCATCACCATTTTGATCGTCACGTCGTCCGGCACCAGTTCGCCCTTGTCCATATACGACTTGGCAAGCTGACCCAGCGCCGTTTGTTTGGAAATGTTCTCGCGGAACAGATCGCCGCTGGAGATGTGCGCCAGACCCACGCGCTCCCGCAGGATCTCCGCCTGCGTTCCTTTGCCCGCGCCGGGCGCTCCGAGCAAAATGATGTACTTGGCTGCGTCGCTCATGCATCACCTCTTCGTCGAGGGAATGAGAGTTGCGAGTTGCGCGGGGCGAAGACCGAAGAGTTTCTGTACCTCGCCGCTCGCCCAACGCTCTATTTGATGAACCCTTCGTAGTGCCGCATCAGTAACTGCGCTTGGAGTTGCTTCATCGTATCCAGCACGACGCCGACGACGATCAGCAAGCCGGTGCTCGTAATGATCAGCGTAGTCGTCTCGGTGACGCCGCGCAAAAGAAACGGCAAAATGGCGACGAGACCCAGGAACAGCGCGCCGACGAGCGTGATGCGTTGCAGCACACCATTCAAATAGTCCTCGGTCTTTTTGCCGGGTCGAATGCCCGGGATAAAGCCGCCCTGCTGCTGCAGAACTTCGGGCAGGTTCTGCTGTCGAAAAATAATATCGGTGTAAAAGAACGTGAACGCCACCACCATCAAGAAATAAGCGATCCAGTAGACCGGGTTGTTTTGGTTAAATGCGTTCACCACCGCGCTCGCCACCCCGCTGATAAAGGAATTGCTCGATCCGACGAAATAGCCGGCGATGACGCCTGGAAAAATCAAGATCGAAATCGCGAAGATCAGCGGAATCATACCCGACGAGTTGACTTTGAGCGGTACGTGCGTGCTCTGTCCGCCGTACATTTTGGTGCCGCGCACGCGCTTGCCATATTGCACTGGGACGCGGCGGTGACCTTCCTGGATGTACACGATGCCGACGATGGTGATGACGGTGACGACGACGAAGACCAACAGCGCGCCCACCTGGCTCGTCTGCAGCATTTGCCCGATGCGCGTCGGCACCGCGGCGACGATGCCGCTGAAGATGATGATCGAAATGCCGCTGCCGATGCCTTGCTCGGAGATCAGCTCGCCGAGCCAAATCGCAAAGATCGTGCCGGCGGTCAGCGAAATGATGATCGACAACGTTTCAAGCGGATAGGTCGTCAGACCGAATTTCGTCAGCACCGGCGGATTACTCTGCGTCAGAACCGTCGCCTGCGCGAATCCTTGCAGCGCGGCGAGCGGGATCGTGAGCAGGTGCGTGTATTGATTGACGCGCGCGCGTCCCGCGTCGCCGCCTTCCTTCATCAACTTTCCCAATGCCGGGATGACGCCGGTCATCACCTGCATAATAATCTGCGCGGTAATGTACGGATAGACCCCCATCGCCACGACAGAGAAATTCGAAAGCGCTCCACCGGAGAAAAGATCCAACATGCCCAGCAACTGATTTTGCGCGAACAAACTCCTGAGCGCGGTCGGATCGACGTTAGGAACCGGGATATGCGCGGCTAGACGGTAGACGACCAAGATCAACAACGTGAAGAAAATCTTGTTCCGCAAATCCGGCAGCCGCAGCGCATTTCGAACTGCATCTAACATTAGGAAACCCTCCAATGACAAATTACAAATGGCAAATTACAAAATGAGTCCCATTTGCTCATTTGTCATTTGTTCATTTAAGCTCTTCCGCGGTGCCACCCGCGGCGGCAATTTTTTCCTTGGCGCTCGTGGAGAACGCGTGCGCTTTGACCGTCAGCGCCTTGCTCAACGCGCCATTGCCCAACACCTTGACATGTTCCAAGTGCGCGATCAGCCCGCGCTCCGCCAGCGCTTCGGGCGTTACCGCCGCGCCGGCGTCAAACTTGTTTTGCAGCGCGTCGAGGTTGACCACATCGTATTCGATGCGATGGATATTCTTGAATCCGCGCGTGTGCGGCATGCGGCGCACCAGCGGCAATTGACCGCCTTCAAAATACGGCTTGACGCCCCCGCCGCTGCGGGAGTTCTGGCCTTTGGTGCCGCGCCCGGCGGTCTTGCCCTGCCCAGCCGAAATGCCGCGCCCAACGCGCTTGCGTTTTTTCTTGGATCCTTCGGATGGTCTGAGATCGTGTAATTTCATCTAGCCCTTCACTTCTTCCAGCGTGACGAGGTGCCGCACGGTGAACGCCATGCCGCGTACCTGCGGCGTGTCGTCGTGCTCGATCGACTGACCGAGTTTCCGCAAGCCCAGCGCCGTGATCGTCCCCTTCTGGTTTTTCTTATAACCGATCGCGCTTTTGATCCAGGTGATTTTCAATTTACCCTTGCTGGCTACCATCTTTGGTTCTCCTCCATGGCGGCAAGAGCGTCGCCACCGGTTTGTTCCGCCGCTTGGCGACAACGTCGGGATCGATCAAATCGCCCAACGCCTGCATCGTCGCGCGCACGACGTTCAAGCGATTCGAACTGCCGAGCGATTTCGTCAACACGTCGCGCACGCCGGCGCATTCCAGCACCGCGCGCACGCCGCCGCCGGCGATGACGCCGGTGCCCGGAGTCGCCGGTTTCAGCATGACGAGACACGCGCCAAATTTAGATGTGATGGGATGCGGGATCGTCGCGCCCGCCAGCGAGACTTTTTGCATCGCCTTGCGCGCGCGCTCGGTCCCCTTGCGGATCGCTTCCGGCACTTCGCGCGCCTTGCCGACGCCCATCCCCACACTGCCATTGTTATCGCCGACGACGACGACAGCCGTGAAGCTAAAGCGGCGACCGCCCTTCACAACTTTGGAAACGCGACCAATGTGGACAACGCGTTCGTCCAGACTTGGACCGTCTTCTTCCCGACCTCTCTCACGCGGACGATTTGCCATGTTCCCTCGATGTTGGAAATTGGAGATTGGAGGTTGGAGGTTTGATCCAACTTCTAACTTCCAACTTCAAATTTCCAGACTCAAAATTCCAGCCCACCTTCGCGCGCACCTTCGGCGAGCGATTTGACCCGCCCGTGGTACAGATAACCGCCGCGATCGAAGATGACCTTCTTCAACCCTTTTTCAATCGCGCGCTGGGCGATCAATTTGCCCACCGCCTTGGCTTCGTCTTTCTTTTTCAATGCCGCCGCCTGAGCGCGCCCATCGGCATCCAAGGTGGACGCGGCGACGAGCGTGTGTCCTTTCGCATCGTCAATGATCTGCGCAAAAATGTGACGGTTGCTGCGGAACACGTTCAAGCGCGGACGCGCTTCGGTACCCGCCACTTTTGCGCGCACGCGCCGTTGGCGTCTTTCCCGTCGAACCCGCGTTTCTTGTCTCTTCATCTGCGAATCCTCTACCCTTGCGAAGGGTCAGACTCTTCGCAAGGATTCAACAATTATTCGAAAATTATTTCGCGCCTGTGCCAACTTTACCGGCTTTGCCTGCCTTGCGTCGAACCTTCTCGCCCTGATAATGAATGCCTTTGCCCTTGTACGGCTCCGGCGGGCGAATCGATCGAATCTTCGCCGCGACTTCACCGACCCACTGGCGATCGACCCCTTCTATCGAGAAGAGCCGCTGGGTCTTATCGACAATGAAGGAGATGCCCGCCGGCGCTACGTACGTCACGGGATGCGAAAAACCTAGTTGCAGAACGAGATTCTTGCCTTGCACCTCGGCGCGATAGCCCACGCCTTCGATCTCCAGACTGCGCTTGAATCCGTCCGTTACGCCGACGACCATGTTGTGAATCAACGCCCGCGTCAAGCCGTGCAGCGCATCATAGCCCGGCGCTTCCGGCGTCTCGACCACGAGCTGCGTCTTGTCTACCGTTACTTTGAGGTGCGCGTCAAACGATTGAGTCAGCTCGCCCTTGGGTCCCTTGACGGTAACCGCGTTTCCATTTTGAGTTACTTTGACACCCGCCGGCAGCATGACCGGCATTCGCCCCACACGCGACATGAAATCCTCCAAATTAGTCTTATAGTCGAATAGTTGCGTAGTCGTCTGATTTGACTTTTCGACTACCTGACGATCAGACTAATTGACTACCAAACGAAACACAAGACCTCGCCGCCCAAGCCCATGCGCTTGGCGCGCGCGCCGGTCATCACGCCCTGCGTCGTCGACACGATGGCGATACCCAGACCGTGCTGGACCCACGGCACTTCGGCTTTGCCGGCGTAGACGCGCCGACCGGGCTTGGAAACCCGTTTCACGCCGCTCAGGATCGGTTTTCGCCGGTCGTCGTAACGCAGCCAGAGGCGCAGCATCGGCTGCGGCTTGTCCTTGGTCACTTCGAGCTTATCGATGTAGCCCTCGTCTTTCAGAATCTTGGCGACCGCCACGCGCAATTTCGATGCGGGCATCATCACTTGTTGATGGCGCACCGCCGCGGCATTGCTTAATCGGGCGAGCATATCAGCGATGGGATCGTTTGTCATCAGTCCCTGCTCCTTGCAAAACGGCTGTCTGGAAATTCTGGATCGCTCCACGTCCGTGGATCCGGTGCGGCTTACCAACTCGACTTGGTCACGCCGGGAATGTTGCCTTCCAATGCTTCACGGCGGAAACAAATGCGGCACAGTTTGAACCGGCGCATATATCCGCGCGAGCGCCCGCACAGCCGGCAGCGATTCCGCACCCGGTTCGGATATTTTCGATGCAGTTCCCGGTTCACCATTGACTTTTTTGCCACGCCCATCCTCCTCGCAACCCATCGAGTGGGTTTGCGAAAAATACTACTGTGCCTTGAATGGCATGCCCATCAATTGCAAGAGTCGCCGCGCCTCGTCGTCCGTTTTCGCGGACGTGACGACCGTCACTTCCATTCCGCGCACTTTGTCGATCGTATCGTAATCCACTTCGGGCCAGATCAATTGCTCGTGCAGACCCAGCGTATAGTTGCCGCGTCCGTCGAACGCGTCGCGCGGCACACCGCGAAAGTCGCGCTGGCGCGGGAGCGCGATGTTCATCAAGCGATCCAAAAAGTAGTACATCGTGTCGCCGCGCAGCGTGACCTTGACGCCAATCGGCATGCCTTCACGCAGCTTGAACGTCGCGATCGATTTCTTGGATTTGACGACCAACGGCTTTTGACCGGTGATCAGCGTCATGTCCTTGACCGCGCCGTCGAGCGCTTTGGCATTGGCAATCGCTTCGCCGACGCCGATATTCACGACCACTTTGGAAACCCGCGGCGCTTGCATGACGTTGCTGTAACTGAACTCGCGCATCAGCGCCGGCAAAAATTCTTTGCGATAGCGCTCTTTCAAGCGCGGCGGCACCGCCGACTTGGCGCGCTTCACGTCTTTGGCTTCCTTAGGCGCGCCCTTGGCAGCTGCCGCCTTCGCGTCTCCGCCCTTGGGTTTCTGTTCTTTCTTGCCTTCTGGCTTGCCCTCTTCTGGCTTCGCCATGTTTGACCTCACCAATCTGGATGTCGGAGGTTGGACGCCGGATAACTCTCCAACGTCAAACCGCTAACTTCCAATTTCTAATTTCAGCCCGCGACCTCGTTGCAATTCTTGCAAATGCGCGATCGAGTGCCATCCTCAAATGTCTTAAAGCTGACGCGCGTCAACTTGCCGCAATTCTTGCAGACCAGCATCACTTTTGAAACGTCGATCGGTCCCTCGCGCTCGATGATCCCGGCTTGCGTGTTGACATCGCCGGTGCGGCGTTGATGTTTCTTCACCAGGTTGATGCCGCTGACGATCAGCTTACCCTGCCGGGGCAAAATGCTATGCACCTCGCCCTTCTTGCCGCGATCGTTGCCGGCGATGATCTGGACCGTATCCCCTTTGCGAATTTTGTTCATCAATAATTCTCCAACGTCTACGCGCTACAGCACTTCGGGCGCGAGCGAGACGATCTTCATAAAGCCCTTGTCGCGCAACTCGCGCGCGACCGGTCCAAAGATGCGCGTGCCGCGCGGATTGGTCGTGTCGGTTTCCAAAATGACCGCCGCGTTATCGTCAAAGCGAATGTACGAGCCATCCTTGCGGCCGTACTCCTTACTCGTCCGGACGATTACCGCGCGCACCACTTCGCCCTTCTTGATCGTGCTGGTGGGAATCGCCGATTTGACGGCGGCGACGATGATGTCGCCCACGCTGCCAACTTTGCGGCTCGATCCGCCCATAACGCGGATGCACATGATCTCGCGCGCGCCCGTATTGTCCGCCACTTTGAGGTGAGTGGATGTCTGGATCATTCTTCCTCACCTCCGCTCGTCTCTTCCGGCTCGGCAGTGGGTTCTTCGTCCTCGCCCGCCAATTTGGAGAGACGTTCCGCCGCGCGGCGTTCTTCGTCCGCCCGGCGCACCGTACGATCGGCTTCTTCTTTCGCGCGCAGCCCTTCCAATTCCTTGTCCGCGATTTCTTCCACGACGATGCCGCGCTGTACGATTTCTGAAACTCGGAAACGTTTCTCGCGCGAGTACGGACGCGATTCCATAATTTTGACGAGGTCGCCCAGCTTCGCCAGCGGCTCTACGTTGTGCGCCTTGAAGCGGCGCTTGCGGGTGATCACTTTACCGTACAACGGATGTGCGTGGCGCTGTAGGACTTCGACCACGACGGTCTTTTCCATTTTGTCTGCGACCACCCGACCGGTCATCACTTTACGTCGTTCTCTCTCCGGGGGAACCTGGGTCATTGCGCCTTCGCCTCCTTCGCCGCGCGTGCGCGTTCGCGCTCAACCGTCTTCACCCGCGCAATCTCGTGCTTGACTGTGCTCAATCGATTGAAGTTGGGCTGTTGCCCGGCGGCGCGCTGGAATCTCAGGTTGAACAATTCCTGGTACAAATCGTCGAGCTGTTTCTTGAGCGCCGCGTCATCCATGCCGCGCAGAGTTGCCGCATCCATCAAAGCACCTCCGCCTTGGTAATAAACTGGGTTTTGATCGGCAGTTTGTACGCGGCGAGACGCATCGCTTCGCGCGCCACATCTTCCTTGACGCCGCCAATTTCGAAGATCCCGCCGCCGGGCTTGATCACCGCGACCCAATGGTCGGGCGCGCCCTTGCCGCCGCCCATACGCGTCTCAGCCCCTTTGATGGTCACGGAGTGATCGGGGAAGACGCGAATCCACAGTTTGCCGCCGCGCTTGACGAAGCGCACGACCGCGCGGCGCGCCGCCTCGATCTGACGGCTCGTCATCCAGCACGGCTGAAGCGCCTGTAGACCGTAATCGCCAAAGTCCAGCGTCACACCGCGGCTCTCTTTGCCTTTCATGCGCCCACGATGGGTCTTGCGGTATTTAACTCGTTTGGGCATCAACATTTCAAAACACTCCAAAAAAAACGAATCAAAAGGTCGAATTAGTTCTGTTCCGAGACTTCGGCTTGCTTGGCGGCTTCTTCGATCTGCTTGATGATCTGCGCCTGCCGCTCTTCCGGACGCACGTCGCCGCGATAGATCCAAACCTTGATGCCGATCTTGCCGTAGGTTGTCAGCGATTCGTACCGCGCGAAATCAATGTCGGCGCGCAGCGTGTTCAACGGGACGCGGCCCTCTTTGACCAATTCGCGCCGCGCCATTTCCGAGCCAGCCAGACGACCGCCGGCGGTAATCTTGATTCCCAATGCGCCGCCGCGCATCGCGCGCTGGACCGCTTGCTTCATCGCGCGCTTGTGCGAGATGCGCTTTTCGATCTGCTGGCAGATGCTCTCCGCGACGAGGTACGCATCCGATTCGGGATGCTCGACTTCGATCACATCGAGCTTGATTTTCTTCTGGGTCAATTCTTCTAAATGCTTGCGCAGCGCCGTGACGCTCGCGCCTTTGCGCCCGATAATAATTCCCGGCTTGGCGGTATGCACGTAGATCGAGACTTGCTTCGGGAAGCGTTCGATGCGGACGTCCGCGATGCCGGCGTGTCCCACTTCCTTACGGATCAATTTGCGGATCGCCATATCTTCCATGATCTGGTCGGTGTAGGTTTTCTTATCCGAGGCGTACCATTTGGAACGCCAATCCTTGATGTACCCCAGCCGAAACCCGTAAGGATGAACTTTGCGTCCCATTATTTCTCCTCTACCTTCGTCGCGCGTTCCGCCACGCTAACCGTGATGTGCGCAGAGCGTTTCAGAATCGGTTTGTAGCGGCCGCGTGCGCCGGCTTTCACGCGCTTGAGCGTTGGACCCTCGCCCGCGTAGATCGTGCTGACAAATAAATCTTCGCGCGAAAATCCATAATTCTGCGTCGCGTTGGAGGCGGCGGAATTGATCGCTTTCTCAACTTCGCGCGCGGCTTCCTTCGGCGTCATCTTCAGCAAGCCGATCGCTTCTTCCACGCCCATGCCGCGCACCATATCCACGACCAGCCGCACTTTGCGCGGGGACATGTGGATGTATTTTTCAACTGCGGTGACTTCAAAATAATCAGCCATTCTCAATCTCCCAACCTTGCGAAGGTTCCAAACCTTCGCAAGGTTCCTCGTTACGGCGCTTTGGCTGGCGCTGGCGTGGCGGCTGCCGCCGCGACCTCCGCCGCCTTCTCCTTGGTCGAGTGACCGCGGAAATGGCGCGTCGGCGCGAACTCGCCCAGGCGATGTCCAACCATGTTCTCAGTCACGTAGACCGGCACATGCCGCCGCCCATCGTGCACCGCAATGGTGTGACCGACCATTTGCGGGAAGATCACCGAGGGACGCGACCAGGTTTTCAGCACGCGCTTTTCGCCGGTCTTGTTCATCTGCTCGATGCGTTGGAGCAATTTCGGTTGTACGAAAGGTCCTTTTTTCAGCGAACGACTCATATAGCCCCCAGAATCTGGAAGTTGGAGATTGGAAGTTGGAACGAACGATCTAACCTCCAAACTCTAACTTCTAACTTCCAATTCTATTTGGTTCCGCGCTTTTTCACGATGAACTTGTTCGTGTACTTGCGGCGGCGCGTGATCTTGCCGAGCGCGGGCTTGCCCCATTTCGTCTTCGGGCCGGAGAGACCGATGCCGTTCTTGCCTTCACCACCGCCGTGCGGGTGATCGCGCGGACTCATCACCGCACCGCGCACGGTAGGACGCCAGCCCATGTGACGCTTGCGCCCGGCTTTACCCAACTTCATCGTGTTCCATTCCGGGTTGCCGACCTGCCCGATCGTCGCCATGCAATCGACGCTGACGTAGCGCGTCTCGCTGGACGGCAGACGCACCTGCGCGTACTTGCCTTCCTTCGCCATCAATTGCGCAGACGTACCGGCGGAGCGCACCATCTGACCGCCCTTGCCCTTTTGCAGTTCGATGTTGTGGATCAGCGTGCCGACCGGAATGCTGGAAATGGGCAGCGTGTTGCCCGGCTTGATTTCAGCGGTCGGACTGGACGCAATCTTATCGCCGACCATCATGCCGACGGGAGCCAGAATGTAGCGCTTTTCGCCGTCCACGTAATGCAGCAGCGCGATCCGCGCCGAGCGGTTCGGATCGTACTCGATCGCGGCGACCTTCGCCGGCACATTCTTCTCGCGCCGATAATCGATAATGCGGTACTTGGGACGATTGCCGCCGCCCTGGTGCCGCACGGTGATGCGACCCTGATTGTTGCGCCCCGCCTGCCGCTTGAGCGAGACCAGCAGCGATTTTTCCGGTTTCTTTTTGGTGATCTCTTCGAACGTCGCCGTCGTCATATTGCGCCGGCCCGCCGAAGTGGGTTTGTAGATTTTGATGCCCATAATTACACACCCTCAAATAGATCGATGCGCTGGTCTGCCCGGATCGTGACGATGGCTTTTTTCCACAACGGCTTGTAGATGACGCGGCGACCATAGTGACGGCGCTTGCGGGACATGCGGATCACGTTCACGTTGAGAACCTCAATGCCCTTGAACGAGGATTCTACCGCCGCTTTGATCTGCATCTTGTTCGCGCGGTCGTCCACTTCAAACGCGTATTGGCGCAAATCGTCTTTCAGCCGGTTGCTCTTTTCAGTTGTGATCGGTCGTTTCAAAACATCGTAGAGATGCATCGCAAAACCTCGTCAAACGTTCCAAAGGAGCCAAATGCGCCAAACTTGCCAAAAAATCTTTGGCACTTTTGGCCTGTTTGGCAGATTTGGCTTATTTGCCTAAATATCCTTCGATCGCTTTCACCGCGCCGAGTGGCATCACCAGAAAATCGTGACCGAGCAAATCGCGCACGTTGAGGTACTGCGCCCGCAGCGTTTTCACATCGGAAATATTCGCCGCCGATTTCTGAACGGTCGGATTCGCATCGCCCAGCAGGATCAAGGTGCTCGACGGAATCGACAAGTTGATCAGCATCGATTCGATCTCGCGCGTCTTGGGAATCTCTAATTTCAATTCGTCGACCACCCGGACCTGTCCCTCTGCCACTTTGGCGGAGAGCGCCGAACGGAGCGCGAGCTGGCGCATTTTTTGTGGCATCCGCTGCGTGTACTTGCGCGGCGAAGGACCGAACGCTACGCCGCCGTGCCGCCAATGCGGCGCGCGCGTGGAACCCTGGCGGGCGCGCCCCGTACCTTTTTGCCGCCACGGCTTGGCACCGCCGCCGGCGACCTCGCCGCGGGTCTTGGTCGAAGAAGTACCCTGGCGCGCGTTCGCCAGCTGGCGGATGAGCGCCTGATGCATGACCGGCTGATTCGGCTCGACCGCGAAAATGTCGTCGCGCAATTCGGTTTTGCCGATTTCCTCGCCGGCTTGGTTATACAATGGCACTTGCATGGGGACTAACTCTCCTTCTTCGCTTGCGCCGCTTTCTGGTCGCGCTTCTTTTCCTTGCGCGCGCGGCGGACGAACAACAAGCCGTTCTTTCCGCCGGGCACTGCGCCCTTGACTGCCAGCAGATTGCGTTCGGCATCCACCTGGATCACTTCGAGATTCAGCGTGGTGACGCGCGCGTTGCCCATTTGACCCGCCATCCGCATTCCGCGGTAGACCCGACCCGGCGTCGTGGTTGCGCCAATTGAGCCGCCCCGGCGCATCCGGTCGGATTGCCCGTGCGTCTTCTTGCCGCCCTTGAAATGATACCGCTTGACAACGCCGGCGTGACCCTTGCCCTTCGAGATACCGCTAATGTCCACCAGATCGCCGGCGGCGAACATCGTCACATTCAATTTTTGTCCGACCGCGACATCCGCGACATTCGTCGTGCGGACTTCGAACAGATTCTTGAGCGGAGGCAGATTCTTCAAATGACCGCGCTCGGGTTTAGTCAAATGCTTCGATTCGCCGAAACCGAGTTGCAACGCGGTATAGCCGTCGCGCTCCGTCGTTTTCACTTGCGTCACAAAGCAGGGTCCGAGTTCCAACACCGTCACCGGCATGACCTCGCCCTTGTCTGTAAAGATTTGCGTCATCCCAACTTTTTTGCCTATCAATCCATCAGCCATGGTTAGTCCTTTAGTCAAATAGTCTTGTAGTCACGTAGCCCCAGTCCAATCGTCCACCGACGAATTGACTATTCGACTACGCGACTAGACGACTAAAGCTTTATTTCGATGTCAACGCCGGCGGGCAGGTTCAACCGCATCAGCGTGTCGATCGTTTTGGAGCTTGGCTCGAGCACGTCGATCAAGCGCTTGTGCGTCCGAATCTCGAACTGCTCGCGCGAGTCTTTATCGATGAACGCCGCGCGCTGCACCGTGAATTTCTCGATGCG
>VFSW01011974.1_pt1 | contig 12145 bp, 13 predicted proteins | sample 5358111 | NCBI WGS metagenome assembly VFSW01 (sample SAMN11554181, study PRJNA540505) | mine drainage metagenome | isolation source: sediment from site ElyBrook_90M | place: USA: Ely Copper Mine, Vershire, VT | collected 2017
TCTTCTGCCGTCCCCAACAAATCCTCGTAACTCTCCCGGTACTGGTTCATGCGCTCGATCTGCTTCTGCACCAACGCTTCCTGCTCCTTGTAGGCTTCCTTGGGGGCGAAGATCAGTGGCAGTTCCGACAAATGGATAACAACGGGGAAGACATTTTCCAAGGTGTTCGGTAGCTCCCACCGCTGGTCCCCGAACAGCCCTTCCGTAACCTTCAGGACGGCACCGGCGACATACAGTTGAGCATTCAGCGGCAGGAGTTCGATTCGGCCCGCCTTGGTCAATATGGTTTGGACCGGCCCCAAGGTGATGCCCAGGAGGCGGTAGGCTTGCTCGACTTGGGTAAGGTACTCCCGAAGCTGACCCACCCGCTGGTCGGTAGCAGAGAGGAGGGTATCCTTGTAGGTCTCCGTCTCCTTCGCCTGCCCCTGAAGCTGCTGGAGGTGCAGGGCCGCGGCGGTCAGGGTGTCCTTCACCTCGGCCTGCTTGACGGCGAACTGGGTCGCCAGGGAATCCTTCTGCGTGCGGAGGGACGTTACGGCTTCCTGTAACTCCTGAGCCAGGGCGACGGCCCCGCCGATCTCTTCCAGGGTCCGGGCTAGGTCCACGGCCGGAAGACCAGAGGCGGTTACAACGGCCTGTAGGTCTTGAATGTCCTTCACGCCCAGGCCGGCATCAAGGAGTGTTTTGGCAGCCTGAACGGGCAGGTAGCCAGTATTGGCTACCTGTGACGCCTCCTCCTCCCATACCCGCAAGCGATTCTCCCGTAAGTCCAACTCGTTATGCCTTTGACGGTATCTTTCCCGTAGTGCGTCTGCCGCATCTTTGGCCGCCTGACCATCCTCGGCTGCTTCGCGGAGCTTTGGTACCTCAACCAACATTGACTTGTAGAAATCAGATAAAGCGGTAATGGCTGTGCCGGTGTCCGGCAACTGATTATCATCCACAAACTCTTGGATGAAAGCATACGTAGCTGAGTCGAAGTTGACAGCATGTTGCTCTCTACCTGGTGCAATACGTTTCACCATCTGCTACATCACCACCTACTTACTTTGTAACTTCTACGCCGAATCTGCCATATCTTGGCCTATTATCACCGATAGCACATACCTGACCAGCCATAATCAGTGCATCTATCACAATTTGGCGGTCAATGATGGAGGGAATATAGTTAATGGTAAATTCGGCCTGCCAGTTATTGAAACGTGGGCGGCACCGCAATGTCTTCGACCCCTTGATGGCAACCTCCCTGACATCCCGGAATGATTGATCGGCACGAAGTTGCTCCATTGTTTGCGGCCCACCATAGACCAGCAGTATTCTGTCAGGCTCAACGATAATACCGGCCTCAACGCTCTTTCCCTTTCGGGCCTTACGGTTACCGTTCCTAATTGTAGCCTCAAGCATATGTGCCGGAATGTATGGCTTGCCATCCGCATCCCAGTAGCCATTCAGTTCAAATTCCAGGTCCATGAGTCTAATCAGGTCGTCCTCTGTTTTCTGCTTCGCTGGTTTACTGGTTATCTTCTTAATGGCGATAACCAGGGGATGCAGGGGATTGACCCCGTCAGGGCTGTGCATCAGGAATGGGGAAACACCATTGATCTTGATCGCAATCTTCTTGGACATGAAAATTTCCTGCCTACCTTATAATCCATACCGGACCAAACCGTACCCAACCCAACCACACCATACCAAACCACCGGTACCGCACCGAACCACACCTGACCGAACCACAAAAGTACCATGGATATTTTACCACGGATGAGTCCAACGCACAAGAAAAATCGTACTCATGCGTCCGGCGCACCCGCCGTTGCTGAAAATTTAAGCCGCGAAAAGACGACCTCAAGCGAACCGCGCAAGACTCCCCTTGGCCCGAGTTCCGCCAAGTGTCCCTTATTCTATCCGCAGAAGCAAATTTTCGTGGGCGGTGATGCAGTGAGCCTTAGAGAGGTCGCGTACTGGCGCTGTTCGACGTGCGACATGACTTTCCCGAATATGGGAAATCCAAACGTTGCTATAGGTCACGCCAGACAGCACCAGCGGATCGAGGATGACAGAGGCAAGCATGAAATCGAGGGGTCTTTTGACGCTGACGGAGAGATCATCGCCGAAGGTCTGCGAACCACCGGAATAGCCGGTATGGAGTCCCGAAATACGAAGGGAGGCGGCAGCGGAGGTAAAAGCCGTGGCGGCGGCACAGGAAGCGGGTTAGATGCGCGTGGCAAGGGCTTCACCCTTGAACTGGACGGCCCCGGCCTAATTGGTCTCCATGCTCAGTGTCAGGCGGACGGCAATAACGACTATCCCTTCAAGGCTAACTACGGCCATATCAGCGACATGATACATGACATACTTTCCTGGTATCAAACCATGGCAATGATGAGTTTCGATGAAGTATATGCGTGGATAGCGGCAGATTATCATCATGAGTATCCTGAAGGTGACCCAAGGCGTTTCCCAAGGTGGCCTAATCTACCGTATGTTGCGTTGGTTCCATCATATAAGCCGCCTGAACCGCAAAACCCAAACAATGGAGGAGGAATTGATTACAGTGAAACCATTCAGTCCGAGAGTAGGGCAGCCAGCGGAGAATTTCCTAGCGGGGGACGAGTTGAAGTCGGACACTCGCGGTCTGCTTCAGGCCGCCAAGAACAGGATCGAGTCGGAGACCACGGCCAACGTGCTGGAAAAGCTGGGGGTAGGTGGTTCTGGCAAGACGAAAACCTCTTCAGACTTGGAGGGTATCGCGGCACTGGCTCAGGTGTTTCAGGGCTCGGCGGACAAGAAGATGGAGGGGGCCAATCAGATCCTGATGGGCCTGCTGGCGCGGAAGGACAACCAGGGGAATGGGACCACCCAGGACAACTGGATGGCGGACGTGATCAAGCAGGTGATGGCTATGAAGATGATGATGACCCTGCTCAAGGAGGACCAGCCACAACAGGACGGCATGGGGGCGCAGTGGATAGCGTTCTTTCAGGCATCCAAGGAGCAGGACCGGCAGCATCAGGCGCAGATCATAGACATGATGAACAACTTCCACAGTCAGAGATATCAGGACCTACAGGAGCGGTCGGGGCCGGACCCGATAACAAACCAGATATACAGCCAAATTCTACCCAAGATAGTCGGGGAAGCGGTCGGGCAGGCGAGGAAAAGCCCGGTGGACCACCTCGTCGAGCTAAAGGACAGTCTGGACAAACTGGGCGGCACATTCAACCTGTTCGGGGGAAATAACCCCGGCGCCACAACCCCCGAAGAGCGGATCAAGATGCGGCAAATGGAGCTTGACGAGAAGCGCATAGCGTCCGAGGAGCGCGATAAGCGGCGTGATCACTACGTCAAGCACAACGCACCGATGCAGTGGGGCAAGGGCCTTGGCAACCTCGTCGGCACCGCTATCGGCAACGGTAGCCAGATGTCCCAGGACAGCACCCTAGCCGGCATGATGGGCGGCATGGACCCGGCATCGGAGGTGGATCTATGATCCCGGCGCAGCAACAGGAAACGGCCATCCGGGGATTTGACAAGTTGGCGGCCGGCCTGGCGGCAAAGGAAATTGCAGACTGGTTTGGTCAGATAACGGCCGACGAGTTGATGCAACACGTTTTGGCGGGTGCCGACGTCGCAGCAATGCTTCCGGTTAAGCTAGACATCCCGCCAGGCGTGCGACGGATGGGCAAGTACACCCTCCTGCCCTATCTTCGGGGCACCTTGCGGAGTCCAGGCAGGTCTGTTCTATATGAAGAGATGCGTCGGCAACTCGCCAACCGGGGTTTTAAAGAGCACGCCCTTGTGCTTGCCTGGGGTAGCCCATTCCCGCCCTTCAATGACCCGCGGGTGAAACAACTCCAGTTGCAGCGCTTCCCGGACCTGGCAGCATTGAGTTCCGTTTTACCTTGGTATCATGCGAACATGGACCGGGTGCTGATTCGCCTGGTCAACCAGTTAGAAGGCGGTGATACACATGACGAGCGGCCAGAGGACAGGGACAGCGATTCTATCGGGGGCGCTGGTGATAGTGGGCGCGGGGTTCCTGGTGGACTGGTGGATCAAGAAGGAGAACCAGAGTTCGACGTATCCGGTTCCTTTTCCGTCCTCGAATTCGGAGGCGGCTACGGCTCTGGTGCAGATTGATGTTCTTTGGTGGCAGCAGGCGGCGACGGTTCAAAGCCCCAATCATACGGCACAGATGACGGCATTGATATCGGAAGGTTCCACCATCCGGGCACAGTACCCGAACACCGGTGCTCCGGCCAGTGGCTACAGTTGCAGCCAACTGGTGAGCATGGGCAAAATCAGTTCGGCCGTCTGCACTCAGGCTCAGGCACGCGGCTGGGCCATCTAAGGGGGCGTTATTATTGGCTGGAAGTAGTGGTGTGGTCGGGTCCGGTTACGGCGGACAACCAGTGGCTATCTCCGTATCGCCCCCTGCGTATGTGATCCGGCAGCAAGCGGGTCTCGGTCTGCCGACATCCCCCAATCGGATCTTCGAGGCGCTGGGCGGGACTCTGATCGGAGCCGGAATAACCGCCGCATTGACCGCTCTGATGCCGGCCAATGAGCAGATTTTTGGTCCAATTGTCAGCGGGGCACTTGGAACCGTGGCGGCCGTCGCCTCCCCGATTGGCACATGGCCGCAGGAAATGGGCGGTGGGGCAATGTCATCGGCCGCGTTTGCGCTGTTCCTGAAGCTGACAAACCAGATGCCGGGGGTGTAGATATGCCAAAAGCTAAACGCAAAGCCCCCACAACCCAGCAACGGACAGGCGGTGGTGCCCGAACGGTCAACGTCCCCATTAGCCCCAGCGCGGCATCAGTGCAGACCAGGCGGGAAAGCCCATTCACCCCGTTGCAAGGTGGCGGCTTCTGGCAATCGGTCGGTGCCAACCTTGCCGGCGTGGCCGCAGTAGCCATTCTGGTCTCCGTCCTGCCGGCGAATAACAAGTGGGTTGGTGCGCTCCTTGGTGGCGGTGCTGGCGGGGTAGCTACCATGACATCGCCGGTTGGGACGTGGATTTCAGAGGCGGGATCGGGGGCTCTGGCGTCCGGTGCCACCTACGGAATGTTGGCCGTGATCAACCGGTCCAATGCCCAAAATACTCAATAGGTCTGAGTTCCGCGAAGCCCCCGGTATGATGTCTGCAAAACAGGCAAAGGAGGTTTTCTCAATATGTACGGCTCTGAAGACAGCTTTGGTCCGACTGCTGTTGGCGAACTGGCGAATGTTGCGGTGCAATACCTGATGGGTTCGTGGCTCAAAAAGTCCCCGAACTCGAAGTATGCCCTGCTGACCGAACTTGGTGTTGCAGCGGTAGGTACCGGACTCAAGAATCACACCCGGCACCCCTATATGTCGGCCAGCCTGGAGGCTTCGGGCTCCGGTGCGGTCGGTGCTCTTGGTCTGGCTATCGCCTCCAGCACGAATACCATGGGCGGTATTGTAGCCGGCTCCATCCCAATGAATATCAGCGGCACAACCGCCAGTCTGGTGCGCCGGGTTAATTATTCCCAGCCGGGCCGGGTGATTCCGCAGCCTATTCCCGCGCCCCAAGTAGCATGGAGCCCCATGTATACGTTTGGGGCCGGTTGAGGTTCCAAGTGACGGCCTGACGGGGCCGCCAGGCACAAAGCACCCCCATTTGGGCTTGGTCAGCCAATGGTGAAAGGAAGTGTTTCTAAATGGCTACTTCGGTAGCGGGTCCCGGGCAACTTCTGGCGGACATTCAGGTAACTGGCCTGGCCGCGAACCAGACGGGATTTTATTCCGTCTCTGGTCTGACGCAGACCAGCGGCTCGAACTCCATCCAGATGACCCCGAACAGCGTGAACTCGACTCAACCCCTGACGGATACCTACTGGCACGCGCTTTACCTGGACTATGAACCCGGTGTCCTTAATGCCGGCCAGACCGCCCCGGACATCCAGCTTTGGTTCCACGTCGATGAGCAGGACTACTCTGGTTATATGTACGTTGATCTGACGATGGGTCGCAGCATGATCAGCCACCGTGAGAACACGAACGGGCGGGGTTATGTCAAACTTGGCAACTCCATGATCCTGGCGGCACTCACCGGGAACTTCCCCGGCACGAACGGCCCGCTCATGTTCACCGGTCCAAAGGTTTCCAACGGTATTGACTTCTGGTTCGCATCGACCTCCGGCTTCAGCACCAGCGCCACCGATGTTACCAAGCCCTTCGCGTCCCCCCCGCCCTTCAAGCTGTGGGGTGACGTCTCCGACCAGACGCGGTGGACCTGGGTTGTCGGGCAGATGGGCGGCTGGAAGGGTGCAATCGGCCTGAACTCCATGCGCCGGACCCTGCAAAACCTCGGCAGTTTCTCCGCAAGCCATGCGCCGGATCCGAACTTCGGTAGCGTCAGTACCGTATGGCCGACCCTTCCCGATGGTCCCAAACAGACCACCACGAAGGTCTACCGGATGATGAAGTTCGCGACCCCGATTCTGGCCGTGGCTGGAACCGCTGCCTACGTTCTCTCGAACAAGGCCACCGGGATCAACGGCAAGCCTGGTCAGGTCGGTCTGTTCAACGAACTGGCCTGGACGTACTCGAAGATGCCCACCAAGGCCGTCCAGATCGAACTATTTGGGCGCCAGCCGGCGGCGGGTACTGGTTACTTCGGCCTGACCAAGGGTCAGAACAATGTCTACCCGAGCGACACCGGTTACGGCGTTGTGGATACCGTTGGCAATCCCCGTGCCTGGTACGGTAACAACAGCACCTATACCGGGATCGCCGGTCAGTATGACCGCGTACCGCAGAATTACGCCTGGGTGCCTGGCATGGGTGGCCCTGAGGTAATCGCGGGCGAGGACGCCGGTTATTTCGTAGCTGCCCAGAACGGCGCAACGATCACGGCGAATACCGACTATACGGCCGTCATCGGCTACCAAGTAGATTAGGGGGTGAGTTGATATGTCCACGAAAACTTATATAGTGACGGTCAGCACCAGCACCACGGCTCTGGCGGTTGATGAGAACATCATCCAGATCGCCTCCTGCATGCTGGCGACCAATGCGGTCCCGGGGGCGTTCCTCACCCCTGTCACTGGAACGCCGGGGGCAACTCAGGTGCAGTTCACCGGCCAAGCGGAACCGGGGTCCACGGCGTTCACTCTGAGCGCTGCGCCGGCCACGGGCAGTTTCTTGATCATCAAGGCTGTTCCGGCCGCCGGGAATTCGCAGGGTTACTAACAACTGAATAGCGCGGGGGTGGTCGGTTGGGGCCACCCCCACATACATATTTTCAATGCAGTAGGAGGTAGAATTCCGTGCCGAACAATGCATTTGCCGGTTCATCCATCAATCAGGCACATTACGGCTACGAGCGGGTCTGGTACAATTACGCCGCCTCAGTTGCTTCTCCTCTCACCCCCGGATTAAACCCGATATTTGACGTGTCCGAGTGGAACCCAAACGATGACAATGAAACCATATGCATCCTTGACCGCATCGCCGTCACGCAAAACGCCGGTGTGCGGTTGCGCTGGTGCTACGACGGCAAACAATCCGATGTCGCGCAGAACTGGACCGATGCCTACCCGGCCGGAATGCGCTGGGTGAAGCGTAACGTCGTTGCAAGGCAACGCCTGGCCTTGTTCGTTGATAACCAGACGGGGGCGGCTATTACCAGCGGTTTTCTCCTAAATTATGCCGTGACCGTAAAGAATCCCTCCGTATCAGAAGACTTGCTGTTAGGCATAACACCAAGTGAGACAGATGTTGGGACAATATCAACTCTTAACCACCTGGGTCAGGGCAACCAGATGATCACCGCCATGAGTGAGCTTCGGGATGCGGTCAACAAGGGTACCCAACCGATAACCTTTGCCCGGGTACTGGAATTCTTGGTTGATAACCGCCTCTTACCCGATGATCCCATGGATGTACCCTTCCACCTGACAATACCGGCCGGTACCGCCTTATACACATTTTCACCACCCAGAAACATTGCGGTTAGCCCCGGTGAAATCTACATCGTTCGGGGTATCGCGCTGGAAGGCGCCCCGGCTATCCTGCTCTTTGGTGACCGGGACAATGATTCCCAATACATCGCCAACTACGGTACGGGATGGACCCAGGCTGATGAAAGGCCGTGGGATCCTTTCATTCCGTTCACGAAAAAGCTAAACATCTACGCCACGCCCCTGGCAAACCTGGCGACGGCAACCACCTATCCAGGCAACCTGGACATATCCCGCTTCAAACTGAGTGATCTTCTGTCGCTGCATATGCGGCTAAAGAAGACCCCGGCACAGAACTATGCCAAAGTGACTGCGGGGTGGCAGTGACATGGTCTTGACACAGAAGCAGATAGATACCTTTGAGGCTGAACGGGTGGGCTTTTGGCAAAAACTTACCGGTAAATCCTTGGATGATATTCTCCAGGGATTGCAATACAACTTACAGGCTCAACAGGTAATATCCGATCAACTAGCGTCCTTGACCCAGGCCCTTACGGGTACCACCCCGGCCACGGCACCCGTTGGCGGCCCCTTGGTCAATACTGAAATTGCACTAACGCTGCCTATGACTCTGCGGGAGCTTAACCAATTTATTCTAGCCACCCCGGACGCGCAAGGTTACGTCACTTCGTATATGACGCAATTGGCATCTATTGTCCCCGCTGCTGGCGTAGGTGGTCCTGGTACTTTCACGTTTACCTATGCGGTGCCGCCTGGTTATGTGGCCGCTTCTATCGCTCCGTGGCTGATCTCAACCGACAGTGTTGCGGCTAATATTTCTGCCTCCATCTCCGTTGACGGAAGAAGTATAATTTTACCTGTCCTTGGACTGACTTTCGGCCCCCCCATGGAGATACCCGGTGTGCAGTATATAGTTGCCACAACTACCGGTCTTGAAACGGTGTACACCAATAACACCTCTGCACCGGTGACAGTTTACGTACAGGCCGAGCTAATGCTTATTGCCAGATCATTCTATGACTCGTTTTACGCTAAGCTCCTAAGTTTCGGTTACGGCCATATAGTATCCAGTCTCGGATTGGGGGTAAAGTAACATGCCCACATATAAATGTTTAACCCACGGTGTTACGATGGAAATTAGCAAGCAGAGCGATGATCACGGAGAACAGCGCAAGGCCACGCACACCTTATCGTCTGGTGGTGGACTTGCCACGACTCATCCCTGCGTCATGTTGCTGGCTACGACCGTTACTCCTGGCATCATGAAACTGTCTGACCACTTACCGCGATATAAGTGCGGGCAATGTGAAATTGTTGAGGTGTAGGCAATGAGCAACACGATCCAATCGGGTGACCTATGCCAGCTTCTGGGCAGGATGGGCGGTGCCGCTTTTTTCGATGACGCTGCTACCGGCTCTACCGCAACCAGCATAGTCTGCGCAAGCGCAAAGCCTGTCGCTGGTAGCTACGTCGGCGGGATGTTGCGGTTCATCACCGGTGCCCTGGCCGGCCAGGAGCAGCAGGTGACGGCCAACACGTCAGCCGCATTCACCGTGGCCAGTGCGTTCACGGCCGTCCCGGGTGTCGGTGATGTGTTCATCATCATCCAGAAGATCGAGGTGCAGGTGACGGCCCCGGAAAACATCGCCCAGGTGGGCGGGGTGGCTCAGACTGGAGCAGACTGGACACCACTGTTACAGGGCGCGGCCGTTAAGCAGGGCACCCTGACCGACCGCTCCGGTAGCATAACGACCGGCGGCGCGGCGCAGACGCTTGCGGCGGTAAATGCCAGTCGGCATTACCTACTGATTCAAAACCCACTTAGTGCTACAACCCAAGGCATCGCTACAGCGGAGAGTTTATTCTTCAACTTCACCGCTACAAGCGTTGAGAGTGAACCATCAATCGAACTAGCGCCCGGGGATATATTCACGATGGAAGGATCAGCTATCTCCACTGAGTTGATTAGTGTCGTGGCGGCAACGACAGGACATAAGTGGGCCGCGAAGGAGATGTAACGATGGGACTTATAACTCTGCACACAGCAAGCAGGGTGGCAAATCCTTCTGATGTGGCCCTGCACGAACTCGACTTGGCCGTCAACGCTGTCCGCGACTACAACGCCTCCGGGTCTGCCGTCTCGACCACGGGCAGCATTTCAGCGGGGAGTGCGGTGCTGACCCTTGCGGCGGCAGAGGACTTTAAGAACGGCCAGGGGATCTCTATTGCCGAGGCTGGTGCCTCCGGTGCGCTACTTGTCACGTCCATTGTCAGTGGTGCGGGGACAACCAGTCTTACCCTGGCTGCAAGCGCTTCAATGACAGTTACCGGGGCCATCGTCCAGCACGATGATACCGCTGCATGGCAGGCGTTTTTAACTTATCTGGATACAAATCGGCTTGCCGGCGTTGTCCCATATGGCACATACCTAATCACGACACCACTTGCTTCGACAGGCAAATTAACCAAGGTCCAAGGATCTGGCACGGGAGCCAGCGGGACTATCTTGCACGCCAATGCTCCCATGGCACAAATTCTTACCGTTTCCGGTGGCACTTCGTCTTTTGAATATAGTGGTAAAGTTAGCGATATTATCTTTGATGGCAACTCAAAAACCACAGTGGCTAATTTCATTGCCAAAAACCTAGCATGGTGGAAATTTGAAAACCTTTGGATGGGGAACAGTGGCAAGGACGGTATGCAGGTCCTAGGTTGTGAAAGTTGCTTATTAGAACGTGTATATGCTACAACCTCAGTTAGGTACGGCTTATATCTTTCTACCACGACGTTAAGTGACTCAAACAATAACCTAATTCTTGCTTGCCCTGTTGGCGGTAATACTCAGGGCGGTATCTATATTGACCATTCCGACGGAAACCATATTATTAACGGTGACATAGGAAATAACGGTACGTCGGGAAACGATGCAACAGGCGGGGTTATCTTTAATTTCAGTAATAACGGATCAATAGAAGACTCGTGGATGGAGAGTAATGCCGGGTATGCTTCCGTAATTGTAATTAACTCCTCAAATACAATAATTCGGGCTAATAACATTTATACGGTTAGCACCGAATCCCCAACAGATATCAATTTAACCCAAGGTGGAACCACTGCGAGTTATAATACAGTAATCGAAGACAACAGGTTCCTTGGAACGACAACCAACATTATTGACGAAACCACTCATACCGTAGCACCGCACGTATTTATTAACCGCAACTACTCATCGGGGCCAACTGTGCCAAGTTCAGCGGCGGGAATACAGACAGCGCCCACCGTACCAGCGGCTAATACGGCAATTCAGAATACTTTTGGGTTTGACTGCTACGTCGTAGTTTCGGGTGGCACAGGGGTAGATATTGGCCTTGGTCAAACAAGCACAACAACAGCCACCGGACTTGCATCCGGCGCAGTTATTGTACGTAGTGGGCAATATATTAGTCTTGGTGGATACTCGGTGACTCCAACATGGGTGTGGATTGGGATATGAGTATTATATCTTATCGTCATGCTTAATCGAATGATCGGGTGTCCATGACATATTGCTGTTAAGAATGTCCCTAAAACATTTAGGTATTGATTCATACCACTCCTGCCAACGCCATGAATAGTAGCCCATACCTAAATATAAACCGAGAAGCAAGGAGCATACGCTAATGACAACATACATCCACCACAAAGTGACCGCACCTCCATTATTATATTACACGACGTATGGCGTAGGGTAGGAGAGATTTAATTTTTACCATTGTTCGATATAGATTAACATGGTGCATCATAAACAACTTTAGTCGCATTTTTCGCCCTATGCTTATATGTTTTGAGTAGACTACTAGGTCCGATAAGGAAAATCGACATAAATCATCATCGCCAGTAAATATTCCCCTGAAATATTCCCCTATCGCTGAATTGAAGAATCTGGGGGTGATACAATCACGAACCCAATAACGACCCATGGAAGGGTTATCAGGAAACAAAACCATCAACTTTTGTGCATAAATCTTCCTACTATTAGCCATACGGGGGGTAGCGGGTAAATCATTAAGCATCCCTAATGTTACCAGCAAACCTTGTTCATCAATCTCATCAAGGTTGCTGTAGGCCCAACTAAGACGATTTATCTTAGCAAAAGGTTTCGCAAGTTCCTCTAAGTGTTCCGGATACCACATGTCATCTTGGTCCAGTAATGCTA